>Ga0315283_10004784_pt1 | contig 11851 bp, 11 predicted proteins | sample YL17G09_0_MG_FD_204541 | JGI IMG/M metagenome (GOLD analysis project Ga0315283, IMG submission 204541) | Sediment microbial communities from Yellowstone Lake, YNP, Wyoming, USA - YL17G09_0 | ecosystem: Environmental > Aquatic > Freshwater > Lake > Sediment | place: USA: Wyoming | collected...
ACGCTGAGCATGCCGCTGCTGCTCTACCTGATCAGTGACCTGCTGGTGCCCGCGCTCGGTGAGGCCGAATCGGTCGACCTCAGGGCGTATTTCTATCGCAACCACACGTGGTTCTACGGCCTCATGGTCGCCACGACCCTGATCGGAATGGCCGTGCAGATCGCCGTCGAGCACCAGGTCGACTGGACGCAGGGCGGACCGCTGCGGTTGACAGCGCTCCTTGCGCTCATCGGCGGCCTCGTGAGCAAACGGCCTGCCGTGCAGTCGGTGGTCGTCCTCGTGCTGCTCGCCGTGATGGTGACCGGGGCGACGCTGATCTCGGTCGATTTCATGTAGGCCGCGAGCCGGCGCAGGAATACCCCAGCCTGCGCGACGACCGGGCCGGCGCGATCGCCGGATCGAGCGGGATCGCCGCCCGCGTTCAATCCAGCTTGCGGGCCCACGCGGGAATGTCCCGCGACTCGACGACCGTCACGTCCGGTGGCGATTCGATGGCGATGGCCACCATCGCCGCAGCGATGTCGGAGGCGGCCACGGGGCGCCACGTCGCCGGGGCCAGCCTGAGCAGGTGCTCGCCGAGCCGCTCGATCGGCCGCGACTCGCCGCGTTCGCCCGCGATCACCGAAGGCCGGAATATCGCGAGACTCCGCCAGCCCATGGCACGCAACCCCTCCTCGACCTCGCCCTTGACCTGCGAGTAGAAGAACGGCGAGGAGCGGCTCGCACCGAGCGCGCTCACGATCGAGAAGTGCCGGGCGTCGTTCATGTGCGCGAGCTGCGCGAGGCGCAACGGGTACTCGTAGTCCACCTGTCGGAACTTTGCCTTGGACCCCGCCTTGCGGATGGTCGTACCCAGCGCGCAGAACACGTGGTGGGCCCGAAGTTTCTCGCGGACGTCGCCGAGACGGTCGAATTCGACTACCAGTTGGTGTACCTTCGGGTGCCGCGCCGGTTTCCCGAGATCGCGCCGCGTGACGACGATGACGCGGGCGTACTCGCCGGACTCGATGAGCCGCTTCAGGCACTCGCCGCCGACGAGGCCCGACGCCCCGGCCAGCAGCGCCGTGATCCTACCCATTGCCGGCACCTCCCCGTTCAGCCACCGCGCTGCTCCGCGATCCAGCGATCGATCTCGGCGCTGAGCTCGCTCATCGGCAGCGCGCCGCGGATGAGCACCGCCGTGTGGAACTTCTTCAGGTCGAAACGGGACCCAAGCTCGCGCTCGGCCTTGTCTCGCAGTCCCTGGATCTCGAGTTGCCCGATCTTGTAGGCGAGCGCCTGGCCGGGGATTGCCATGTAGCGCTCGGCCTCCGCGACGCGCTGCGCCTCGCCGGCCGCGCTGTTCGCGGCCATGTAGTCGAGGACCTGCTGGCGCGTCCAGCCCATCGCGTGCAGCCCCGTGTCCACGACGAGGCGGATGGAGCGCCAGAGCTCGCCTTCCAGCATGCCGAAGTACTGGTAGGAGTCCTGGTACATGCCAAGCGGCTTGCCGAGCGACTCGGCATACAGGCCCCAGCCCTCGGAGAACGCCGTGTAGCCTCCGAAGCGCCGGAACCCCGGCAGGTCGCGCTGCTCGCGCTGTATCGAGATCTGCAGGTGGTGGCCCGGATTGCCCTCGTGCAGAGAGAGCGCCTCCATGGCCCATTTCGGGCGTGAGCCGAGATCATAAGTGTTGGCGTAGAAGATGCCGGGGCGCGAACCGTCCTCGCTCGCCGCCTGGTACTGGCCGCCCGCGGCACTCTTTTCGCGGAAGGGCTCGACGGCACGCACCTCGTAGTCCGCCTTCGGCAGCACGTCGAACAGCGTCGGCAGGCGCGGATCCACCTGGCGCTTGATGTCCACGTATCCCCGGATCAGCGAGTCCGAGCTGTCGTAGTGGAACCTCGGGTCCGACTTCAGGAATGCGAAGAACGCCTGCAGGTCACCCTTGAAGCCGACCTGCTTCATCACCTTGTCCATCTCGCCGTGGATCCGCTCCACTTCACTGAGTCCCAGTGCGTGGATCTCCGCCGGCGTGCGACTGGTGGTCGTGATGTCGCGCACGTTGTACTCGTACCAGGCCTTGCCGTCCGGCAGAGCACCCAGCCCCACGGTCTCGCGGCACTTCGGCAGGTACTCGTCGCGCACGAAGTCGTGCAGCCTCCGATAGGTCGGGAAGACCTTCGTCTCGATCATCAGTCGGTAGGCAGTGGTGAGGCGCTCGCGATCGGCCTCGGGGAAGGCCGCGGGCATGTTCTTCACCGGGCCCCAGTACACCGAGTCCTCGGGCCGCGCCACCACCTGCGAGGCCAGCTGCGGCAGCACACGCTCGGCGAGCACGCGCGGCAGACTGTAACCCTTCGCGACGCCCTCGCGCATGTTGACGATCGCCTGGTCGGTCCAGGCCACGAGCCCGTCCATGCGCTTCAGGAAATCGTCGTAGTCCTTGACGGTCTTGAAGGGCTGGATCCCGCTGCCCGTGCCCAGCTGCACGAAGGTGTTCGGCACCGAGTAGAACTGGTTCAGCGGGATCAGCCAGGTCGGGTAGCGGAATCCCTCGATCCGCATCTCGCGCCCGGACTTGAATACGTCGTAGGAGATGAGGTCCTGCCGCCCAAGCCCGCCGTGATCCACGGACTTGATCCGATCGAGATACCTGCGCTCCAGGCTCTCGGCACGGGCGCGCCAGTCGGGCGAAATCTGGACCTCGTAGCGGTCGTTGTAACGCGGGTCGCCGATCGAGGTGGCGAGCATCGGGTTGAGCGCCAGGTACTCCTCGAAGTACGTGTCCAGGATCTCATGCAGCCTGCGCGCCTCCTCGGCCCGGGCGTCGGCCGTCGCCGCGGCCACCGCGGCCGCCTCTGCGCCGGCGCGGGCCGGGGCCCAGGTGAAGCAAGCGAGGAGCAACGCCAGTGCTGCTGTGAACGGCGGGAGTCTGCGCTTCATCGGGAGGTCCCTTCAGGAGTCGTTTGGGGGCTCAACTCTGCCCCATTTCCGCTGCCACCGGAACGCCCGCTGGCGGTCGTTACGCCTTCGGCAGGCCGGCGCAGGGCGCCCGCCGGACCCACCGGGACCCTGGGCCGATCGCGAGGCGCCATCCGTGTCCCCACGGATGCCCATTCCGGCCGGGGGCAGGCATCGTCCATACTGCGGGTCCGGATCGGGAGGAGTATGTTCCAGGTACGCATCCACGGGCGTGGCGGCCAGGGCGTCGTCACGGCCGCTGAGCTTCTGTCGGTCGCGGCGTTCCGCGAGGACCGCCACGCGCAGGCGTTTCCGAGCTTCGGCTCCGAGCGTACCGGCGCGCCCGTCGTCGCGTTCTGCCGCATCGACGACCGCCCGATCCGCCTGCGGGAGCCGGTCCTGTCGCCGGACGCAATCATCATCCAGGACCCGACGCTGCTGCACCAGGTGGACGTCTTCAGCGGGCTTTCGCCGGACGGCTACATCGTGATCAACACCTCGAGGACGTTCGAGGAGTTGGGACTCGGCGAGTTCATCGCCGGCTTGCGCCGCGAGCGACTGTGCACCGTGCCCGCGACCGAACTCGCGCTGAAGCACGTCGGGCGCGCGGTGCCGAACGCCGCGCTGCTCGCCGGCTTCGCCGCACTGTCGGGACGCATCTCGCTCGAGTCCGTGTCGGCCGCGATCGGCGAAAAGTTCCCGGCGAAGGTGGCGGCGGCCAACGTGACCGCCGCCAACGTCGCCTATGCGTGGGTGTTGCAGCAAATGCAGGGAGTGGGACGTGCTGAAACAGGTTGAAGGCTCGGCCGCCGTCGCCGAGGCGGTGGCGCTGTGTCGCCCCGAGGTGATCTGCGCCTACCCCATCTCGCCGCAGACGCACATCGTCGAGGCACTGGGCCGCATGGTCAGCACCCACAAGCTCTCGCCCTGCGAGTTCATCAACGTCGAATCCGAGTTCGCGGCAATGTCGGTGGCCATCGGCGCGTCCGCGGCCGGCGCGCGCGCGTACACGGCGACGGCGAGCCAGGGACTGCTCTTCATGGCGGAGGCGGTCTACAACGCCGCGGGACTCGGCCTGCCGATCGTGATGACGGTCGCGAACCGCGCCATCGGCGCGCCGATCAACATCTGGAACGACCACACGGACGCGCTGAGCCAGCGCGACTGCGGCTGGATCCAGCTCTTCGCCGAGGACAACCAGGAGGCGCTCGACCTGCACATCCAGGCCTTCCGGCTCGGCGAGGAGCTCTCGCTGCCGGTGATGGTGTGCATGGACGGATTCATCCTCACCCACGCCTACGAGCGCGTCGACCTGCCGACGCAGGCACAGGTGGACGCCTACCTGCCCCCCTACGCGCCGCGGCAGGTGCTCGACCCGGCCGACCCGGTCTCGATCGGCGCCATGGTCGGGCCCGAGGCGTTCATGGAAGTGCGCTATCTCGCCCACGCGAAGCAGCGCCAGGCGCTCGAACTCATCCCCGCCTGGGCCGACGAATTCAGCCGCATCTTCGGCCGCGAGAGCGGCGGCCTGGTGCGCGGCTACCGTCTCGAGGACGCCGAGACCGTGGTCGTGGCACTCGGTTCGGTGCTCGGCACGATCAAGGACACCGTGGACGAGATGCGGGATGAGGGCGCGCGCATCGGCGTGCTCGGCATCTCCTGCTTCCGCCCCTGGCCCGCGACCGCGGTCCGCGCGGCGCTCGCCGGCGCCAAGCGCATCGTGGTGCTCGAGAAGAGCCTCGCGGTGGGCATGGGCGGCATCGTGTCGAACAACGTGTCCGCCTCCTACGCCGGATCGCCGGATCTCGTGCACACGGTGATCGCCGGGCTCGGCGGTCGCGCCATCACGCGCCGCTCGCTGCACAAGGCGTTCACCGAGGCGATGGAGGGCCGGCTCGAAGCGCTCACCTTCATGGACCTCGACTACGCCATGGTGGACCACGTGCTGACCCGCGAACGCGAACAGCGTCGGTCCGGTCCCATCGCCGAGGCGATACTGCGCGAACTCGGCGTCGTCGCCGCGAAGATCGGCTGAGGAAGACGCCATGAGCTACCAGCCGATCCGCTTCTACCAGACCGGGACGTTCACCGTCGGCAACCGGCTGCTGACCGACGAGCAGCGCTCGGTCCAGGCGAACATGCGCCGCACGAACTCGCTCAACTCCGGGCACCGCGCCTGCCAGGGCTGCGGCGAGGCGCTCGGCGCGCGCTATGCGATCGACGCCGCGATGGAAGCGACGAATCGCCAGCTCGTGGCCGCGAATGCCACCGGCTGCCTCGAGGTCTTCTCGACGCCATACCCCGAGACGTCGTGGCAGATCCCGTGGATACACTCGCTCTTCGGCAATGCGGCCGCCGTGGCCACGGGCATCTCCGCGGCCATGCGCGTGAAGGGCCGGCACGACGTGCGCGTGGTCGCACAGGGCGGCGACGGCGGCACCACCGACATCGGCTTCGGCTGCCTGTCCGGCATGTTCGAGCGCAACGACGACGTGCTCTACATCTGCTACGACAACGGCGGCTACATGAACACGGGCGTGCAGCGCTCGTCGGCCACGCCGCCGGGCGCGCGCACCAACACGACCATGCCGGTCGGCGACTCGACGGGCGAGCGGTTCGGCCAGGGCAAGAACGTGCCGGCGATCGCGATCGCACACGAGATTCCCTACGTGGCCACGGCGACCGTCGCCGAGCTACGGGACCTCGAGGCGAAGGTCCGCCGCTCCATGGAGTTCCGCGGCGCGCGCTACATCCACATCCTCGTCCCCTGCCCGCTCGGGTGGGGACATGCGTCGTCCGATACGATCCGCATGGCGCGGCTCGCGAAGGAGACCGGTCTCTTCCCGGTGTTCGAGGCCGAGCACGGCTCGGTCACGCAGGTGTCGAAGATCAAGCACAAGCTCCCGGTGGAGGACTACCTCAAGCCGCAGCAGCGATTCGCGCACCTGTTCAAGGACGCGGGGCATCCCGACATCGTCGAGCGCATCCAGAAGCTCGCCGATCGCAACATCCGGCGCTATCGACTGCTGGACGACGTGGAGCGCAGGGCATGAAGACGAAACCCTTTGCGATCACGCTCGACCCCGGCTCGAGCCTTGCGAATCACACGGGCTCCTGGCGCACCGTGCGGCCCGTGTACGTGGACCGGCTGCCTCCCTGCAACCATGTCTGCCCCGCGGGCGAGAACATCCAGGGCTGGCTCTTCCACGCCGAGTCGGGCCGCTACGAGGAGGCCTGGCGGCTGCTCACCGAGGACAACCCGCTGCCCGCGGTGATGGGACGCGTCTGCTATCACCCCTGCGAGACCGCGTGCAACCGCGGCCAGCTCGACGAGTCCGTCGGCATCAACCCGATCGAGCGCTTCCTGGGCGACGAAGCGCTCAGGCACGGCTGGAAATTCGCCGCGCCGCGCGAGAAGAGTGGCAAGCGCGTCCTGGTCGTGGGCGCCGGGCCCTCCGGTCTCTCCGCCGCATATCACCTCGCGCGCTTCGGCCACTCGGTGACGATCCGTGAGGCCGGCCCGGTCGCGGGCGGCATGATGCGCTTTGGCATCCCGAAGTACCGCTTGCCGCGCGAGGTGCTCGAGGCCGAGATCCAGCGCATCGTGGACCTCGGCGTCGTGCTCGAGCTGAATGCCAAGGTCACGAACGTGCTCGAGGCCAAGGCCGCGGGCCGGTTCGACGCCCTGTTCCTCGCGGTGGGCGCGCACATCGCCAAGCGCGCGTACATCCCGGCCGGCAGCGCGGCGAAGATGCTCGACGCCGTCGCGGTGCTGCGCAGCATGGATGGCGAGGAGAAGCCGCTCCTCGGCCGTCGTGTCGTGGTCTACGGTGGCGGCAACACCGCGTTCGACGTCGCACGCACGGCGAAGCGCCTCGGTGCCACGGAGTCGATCATCGTCTACCGTCGCACGCGCGAGAAGATGCCGGCGCACGAATCCGAGCTCGAAGAAGCGCTGCAGGAAGGCGTGCTGGTCAAGTGGCTGTCCACCATCAAGCAGGCCGGCGAGACCTCGATCACCGTCGAGAAGATGACGCTCGACGAGAAGGGCAACGCGCAGCCGACCGGCGAACTCGAGACGCTCGAGGCCGACTCCGTGGTGCTGGCGCTGGGTCAGGACGTGGACCTGTCGCTGCTCGACGGCGTGCCGGGCCTCGAAATCGACGACGGGGTCGTCACGGTGGACGCGGCGATGATGACCGGCCACGCCGGCGTCTTCGCAGGTGGCGACATGGTGCCCGGTGAGCGCACCGTCACCGTCGGCGTCGGCCACGGCAAGCTCGCGGCACGCAACATCGACGCGTGGCTGCGCAGCCTGACCTGGGTGCATGCGGAGAGCCACGAGCTCGCAAGCTTCGACAAGCTCAACACCTGGTATTACTCCGACGCGCCGAAGTCGACGCAGCCGGTGCTCGACACGATCCGGCGGCAGTCGACGTTCGAGGAAGTCGTCGGCAGTTTCGACGAGACGACCGCACAGTTCGAGGCGCGTCGCTGCCTGTCCTGCGGCAACTGCTTCGAGTGCGACAACTGCTACGGCGTGTGTCCGGACAACGCCGTGATCAAGCTCGGCCCCGGCCAGCGTTACGCGTTCAACTACGACTACTGCAAGGGCTGCGGCCTGTGCGTGACCGAGTGCCCGTGCGGGGCCATCCGCACGGTGGCCGAGGAGATATAGGGGAAAATAGGGGACATTCCCCTTTTTTCCGGAAAAGAGGGGAATGTCCCCTATTTTTCTTTCACGAACCTGAGGACCATGCGGTCGGACTCACCGATCGCAATGTACTTCGAGTGATCGAAGTTCGGATCATCGGGCTGACCCGAAGAATAGGCCGATGACCGCAGTGCCGGTGGCAGCGTCCACACGCCGAAGGGATGGTCCTTGGTGTCCTTCGGGTTGGCGTTGATCTCAGACTTCGCCGCGAGCTTGAAACCCGCGTGCTCGGCCGTCTCGATCACGAACGCCTCGGTGACGTAACCGTTCTCCGCCTTCGGGTCCTGCGGTCCCGGGTTCGCGCGGTGCTGCTCCACCGCGAGGATGCCGCCCGGCTTCAGCGCGTCGTGGAACTCGCGGAAGGTCTTCTCGACCACGCCGGGCGTGCCCATCCAGCCGTGCACGGAGCGTGCAGTGAGGATGAAGTCGAAGAATTCATTCGGCAGCGGCGCAGACTTCGCGCCCCAGTTGACCACGTGGATCTTGCCGTAGAGCGCCGGGTTCGCCGCGTAGCGGGCCTCGAATTCGGCACGCGCCTTCCGGCTGGACTCCGACAGCTCGGGATTGGCGAGGTCGGCACCCGTGACGTAGAGCTTGCCGCCCGTGCGCTCCGCGTACGGGGCGAGGATGTTCGTCCACCAGCCGCCGCCCGGCTGGATCTCGAGGATGGTCATCCCGGGCTTCAGGCCCCAGAACGTCAGGGCCTCCACCGGGTGGCGGTACTGGTCGCGCGCCTTGTCCGCGGCAGAGCGCCACTCGCTCTGGACGACCTGTACGAGCACCGGATCCGGCGATGCCGCCCCCGCAGCAGCGGAGCCCTGGGCATGGCCGACGGTTGAAATCAGGGCCGCGGCGGCGATGGCACAGGCGCGTCGTGCATGCATGGTCTGGTCTCCAGGATGGCCGGCGCGGCGCCGGGGCGGGTGGATTGTAGCGCGACGGGAAACGAGGTGCCTGGACCGTGGGAACCGCGGCCCCCGCAAAAGACGAGGCCCCGCCGCTTTCGCGACGGGGCCCCGGTTTCAGGCCAGAGTCCTGACGTCTATCAGCCGCCCGTATCCGTACGGATCAGCATGACGCGACGGTTCTGCGCACGACCATCTTCCGTCTCATTGGAGGCGATCGGGTCCCGCTCGCCGAAGCCCTGCGACTTCAGGCGAGCCGGATCGACACCACGCGAGGTCAGGTAGTCGAACACCGACTTGGCGCGACGATCAGACAGCATCAGGTTGTAGGCGTCGGTGCCGATGCTGTCCGTGTGGCCGTCGATCCTCGCCGTGGCGAACGGCACGTCGTTCAGGAACTTCACGACTTTCTCGAGCTCCGTGATCGACTCGGGCGTCAGCTCCGCGCTGTCGAAGGCGAACAGGACCTTGAGGGTCTGCTCGAGCGGGCAGCCAACCTTGTCGACCTTGGTGCCGGCCGGCGTGTCAGCGCATTTGTCGTCGGCGTCGCACACGCCGTCGCCATCCTGGTCACCGCACTTGGCGGGCGGCGGGGGCGGGGGCGGGGGCGGCGGCGGCGGCGGCGGCGCTACGACCGGCAGCGCCGGGGCGCCCCACTGGTAACCGACGGCCAGCGTGTAGACGACCGGGTTGATGTCCGCGTCGCCGAGGTTCTGCTTGAACCTGCCACCCTCTCCATCGTTACCCGATACGGAAGCCTTCGAGGTGATGCCGATGTAGCGGATCTCGCTGTTGACCAACCAGTGCTCGCTCAGGCGCCAGTCGACGCCGAACTGGCCGGCGGCGCCGAACGAGTCGTCCATGCTCAGCTTATCGCTACCGCTACCCTTGAGCTCCTCGTTGGAGAACATCGTCCAGTTCATGCCGACGCCGAGGTACGGGCGGATCGTCCCGGTCGGGTTGAAGTGCCACTGGACGCTCAGCGTCGCAGGGATCTGGTCGACGTAGCCGACGCGGCGGCCGTCACCACTCAGCTCGCCCTTGAGGTCGAGGCCGTGGGTGAACGGCCAGGCGACCAGCAGTTCCGTGCCGATGCGGTCAGTGATCATGTAGGTGATCGTGCCGGTCACCGACATGGCCTGGTCGGCGACGAGCCATGCATTAACCGGTATGTCGTTGGACACACTGGGGCCGAGCCGGAGGTTCCGGTCCGCCGGATTCACCAAAGACATGCCCACGCGGAAGATCCAGTCGCCCTTCGGCTGGCCCGGATACGAATCGAGTTCCCACGCATTCGCGGCGGCGGGCGCAGCGAGCGCAGCCATTACCGCCAGCGGGATCAGGTAACGAGATGACATTGAGAAGGCCTCCTTGTGGCTTTTCCGCCATGCATTATTTGTACTACAGCTGCGAGCCGCTCACCGACGCGTCACGGACACCCTCCCTAGGGCAGGCCCGCAACCGCTGCGCTGGCAGCCGGTAAGGCGAATAATGTACTGGATTCAGCCGCGGAACAAGGGGTAATTGCTCCCAGCTGCCGGCACGACAGGCCCCGCCCGGACTTCCGCGCCGCGTTGGTACGGGCTGCGAAGCCCTGATGCGAGAACGCAACACTTGGCAGGCGACCCGGGGAATCTCTCGGCACACTGCAGCCGCACTGGACGGCAGCCCCATGACGGTCCCGGCCGGGCGTCCCTCCCCCCGCCTCGCGGGGAGCGGGCATCAGTCGTCGCCATCCAGCGCATGCCGGGGCGTTACCTGCCAAAACAACAGGTTACGGCCGCGAAACCGCCGCGTGAGCTCACGCCGGCCTTCTACGGCTGCTATGACTGGCACTCGTCGGTGCATGGCCGCTGGCTGCTGGTGCGGCTTGCGAAGCTGTATCCCGGGTCGGACTTCGCGGCGTCCGCCCGCGCGGCGCTGCTCCGCCAACGCGCCCTGGCCTACTACGCCCAGGACCGCAACTGTCCGCTGGCCTGCGAGCCGTCGGGAGAGGATTTCCTGTCGCCGCGCCTCGGCGAGGCGGACTTCATGCGGCGAATCCTGCCACCGGGCGAATACTCACGATGGCTGGGAACGTTCGCGGTCTACCTGACGACCGGCGCCGGCCACGCGCACTGACCCGGCACCGCGCGCTGCTCGACGCGACTCGCGCTGCTGTGTGTCGTGCGCGGCGTGTCGCCCATTGGGCAGGCCCAGTGTCCCGTTCCATCCGGACGAGATGTCGGTTTTCGCGAGTCCGGATGGAACGGGACGCTGGACCTGCCAGACGGACCTGCCTGACCCGACGTCGATGCTGCCGTTGACCTTGCTCAGGTCGAGGGACGCTCCCAGTGCAACGGCGGAATACGCATAGAGCAGCGTCGCGACGTATCGGAACATGGGTCTCTCTCCGGTGGTTGGCACCCTTGTCGATTGGATGCGCCGGAGGTCTCGAAGGTTGCAGCGGCCTTCCTGCTAACCGCTAACCGCTGATCGCTAACCGCTTGCCTTCGTCCGCTCGGCCACGACCGTGCCCGAGCAGAACGCTTCCTCCGCGCGATAAACCTGCGCGAGCGTGAGGTCGCACTCCTCGAACGGAACGCCGCGATCCACGATGAACACGTGTGTCGCGTTGGTCTCGGCGACGAACCCGCGCATGTCCAGCATCAGCGCGTCGTCCGCGCCCGCGACGTTCGCCTCGATCTTTGCGAGGATGAACTGGATCAGGTTGTTGTGGTGGATCTTCGGATCGAGACAGTCGGGCGGAAAGCGCCGGACGCTGCTGGTGACGAGGTGCAGGCCGTCGAACATCCGGTTCGCCTCGAGGGTGCGGCGGATCTCGGTCACGATCGCCTCGCGCTCCGGGATGCCCGCGAACGCGAGCGCCGTGCACAGCGCGCAGCAAGGCCTCCGGCGCCGCGAGCAGGTCGAATTCGTCGAGCTTCTCGCCGAGCGAGGCCAGCATGGGCCGTGGATCGCGGATCAGGAACGCATGGGTCATCGAACCGAGCCACTCGCGGCCCGGGTGGTCGAGGCCCGTGTAGTCGAGATAGTGGGCATAGAACGGCTCGTCCACGACCAGCGTATCCTCGCGATTGCCCCACGACCGCATTCATGCGGTCGAGACGTTGCGCGGCCCCGACCACATCGCGAGGCGCAGCACGTCGGCGCAGGTCCGCTGCGGCATCAGGCCGGCAGGCGCCCGGACGGGGTCACTTCGCCGGCTTCCTGAACCGGAACAGGAACCGGTCGGTCTTGCCGCGGATCGCGTCGTCGAACACCAGCTTCGTGTGGTCGTCCTCGGGAT
>Ga0315283_10004785_pt1 | contig 11850 bp, 11 predicted proteins | sample YL17G09_0_MG_FD_204541 | JGI IMG/M metagenome (GOLD analysis project Ga0315283, IMG submission 204541) | Sediment microbial communities from Yellowstone Lake, YNP, Wyoming, USA - YL17G09_0 | ecosystem: Environmental > Aquatic > Freshwater > Lake > Sediment | place: USA: Wyoming | collected...
CCAGGCGGCGCGCGGGTCGAATGAGGCGAGCTCGAGCCCCTTGACGTGGTAGGCATAGCGGTGCGAGCCGCGGCCGATCACGAGCGCCGCCTGCCGCACGCCGTGGCCGAGCAGATCGGCGAACCCGTCGCCGGTCGCCATACCTTCGAGGAGCTGCCGGATCGCTCCGGCTTCGCCCCAGCGCAGCTCGAGCCCGCCGGTGTCCGCGGTCGTGATGATCCCTCGTTCGAAGATGTCGATGGCGAAGGCGATGGCGCCGCCGGCGGAGATGGAGTCGAGCCCGAGTTCGTCGCAACGGTTGTGGAGGCGCACGACCATGGCGGGATCATCGATCCCGAGGCGCGGCCCCCAGGAGACGACCGACTCGAAATCTGGGCGGTTGCCCAGAGCCCCGCTCCCCGACGCGGCGATGCGGACCTCGGCCTTGCACTGCACGGGGCAGTGGCGGCAGCCGGAGCGCTGCTGGAAGAACTGATGGATGTGGGCGCTGTCGACCGCCGCCGCCCCGGCCGAGCGACCGGTGGTGAAGTTGCGCGTCGCCAGCATGCCTCTGTCGTTGCCCCACTCCACGCCGAAGGTGCTGCCGTAGTTGAAGAAGTCCTTGTAGGACTGGGCGGCGACGATCTGCTTGACGTAGCTGCGCGCCAGTCGCGCGGCGTCTCCGGTCCGTACCGGGGTGGCGTCCGCCTCGGTGGCCGCGACGATCCCCTTGAGGTTCTTCGAACCCAGGACGGCGCCGAGGCCGGTGCGGCCGGCGGCGTGGCCGCGACGCGCGACGATGCAGGCGAGCGGCAACTGGCGCTCCCCGGCAGGGCCGATGACGAGCGCCTCGCCCTGGCCGCCCGGGACGAGCTCGGCGAGAGCCGCCTGCGCGAGGCTCGTCTCGAGGCCGGCGAGGCCCCGCGCGTCGAGCAGCTCGACACCGTCGCGCGCGATGGTCAGCGACGAGAACTGGGGCGCCCTGCCGCGCAGCACGAGCACGGCGATGCCGGCGCTGTGCATCGCGAAGCCGAACCCGCCGCCGATATTGGAACTGCCCAGCAGCCCGGTGAGCGGCGAGCGCGCCGTGATCTGCACGCGCGAGGCGCTCGGGGCGCCGCTGCCGGTGAGCAGCCCGGCCGCCAGGATGAGCGGGTTGGCCGGGCTGAGCGCGTCGGTGCCGCTCGCGGTCTTCTCCCAGAGCTCGAGCACGCCGTAGCCGCGGCCGCCGAGGATGCTGCGCACGGTCGCCTCATCGAGCGGGGTCCGCTCGCTGGCGCCGGTGGTCAGGTCGATGTCGAGAATGTCGCCGAAGTGGGTCAAGGTCCCTCGCAGTTTGAGAAGAGTCGGGGCGGGGTGGGCGGCGCGACCGAAGGCCGCCGCCGCGCTGCGAGGGTTACGAGTGGTGCAGAGGCTCGACGGTCTTGCAGATACAGTCGGGGCGCCAGCGGGCCACGAAGTCGAGCGCCCGGATGGGCTGTGGCTCGGCGGCGGGCGGATACATCCCTGGCACTCCTTCGAGGACTGTGTACAAGCACTCTCGATACTAGATGCGAGCGCGGCCTACGGCAACTCGGAGACCCCTCCGTCCGGCAGGACGGATGGAGATCGTTCCGCCGACTGTGCCTCGCGTCGGCGGCGCGAACCGGGCGCCGCCATTCGATAGGCTGACGGCGATGGACCGCACCGGCCAAGTCATGCGATCTGAGATCGATGTCTGGGCGCCGCAGGCCGGCGCGACGCGGCGCGGTCTGCTCGTCGGCGCCGGCGTCACCGCCGGCGCCCTCCTCGTCGCCGGCCGCCTCGCCGGCCGCCTGTTGCCTTGGCGAGACTGGCTCTCGGCTGCCGGCGCCGATTTGGGCGACACAGTCGGCTTCGATCTCCCGCCGGGCGCCGGGTTGCGTCCGCCGAGGCGGAGTTCATCGGGCGGGCGCTCGGCTGACCCTCTTGGTCGCCGCGCATCCGGCTCCGGCCCGAGTGCTATCCTTTCCGTATGGACCCTAAGCCGCGGCCGAACCAACAACTCTACCTCGAGGCCCTCCGCCGCATGACCCCGGAGCAGCGTCTCCTCAAGGCGTTCGAACTCACCGAACTGTCACGTGAGCTGCTGCGCGCCGGCGTTCGGCAGCGCTTTCCCGGGGCCAGCGAGACCGAGCAGCGACGCATCTACCTGGAGCGGCTGGAGAAGTGTCACAACAGGCCCTCCTGACGCGGATCGTCGAGGCTCTGAACGGCGCCGGAATCCCCTACATGCTGACGGGGTCGCTGGCTTCGAGTCTCCAGGGTGAACCACGCGCGACCCACGATATCGACCTCGTCATCGATATCGCGCCGGGCGACGTCGAGCGCCTGACGCGGGTGCTATCTGCCCCCGCGGTCTATCTCGACGAGCGCGCCGTCGGCGAGGCCACGCGCCGCCGCACCATGTTCAATCTCATCGACTCCTCGTCGGGCGACAAGGCCGACTTCTGGTTGCTGACCGACGAGCCGTTCGATCGCCAGCGGTTCGCGAGGCGCATTCGCATGGAAGCGCTCGGACTGGACCTGAACGTCTCGACGCCGGAGGACACCATCCTGATGAAGCTCCGCTGGTCGGCGCAGGCAGGTGGCAGCGAGAAGCAGGTCAACGACGCTCTGGGAGTCTATGGATTCCAGGGCGACGTGCTGGACCAGGTCTATCTCGACACCTGGGCCGAGCGGCTGGATCTGGCGGCCGCGCTGGCGGCGATCCGCAGGCAGGCTCGGGCCGGCTGAACGGCGCGCCGCGTGCCTCAGGCCGGAACGCTGAGCGGCCGCATGGCGATGGCCTCGGCCGGGCAGCCGGTGGAGCACAGGCCGCAGCCGCGGCACTCGGCGGCCTCGACCACCGGCTCGTCGTCGGCGCTCATCGTGATGGCGGCGAACGGGCAGCGCTCGGCGCACGTCCCGCAGCCCGTGCACTCATCGAGGTCGACGACGGCAAGGTAGCGGCGGCGAGGCCAGACGCTCTGCACGTCCAGGCGCGCCGCGGCCAGGTGCGGGAAGCAGCAGTCGGTGCAGCAGTTGCAGATGGCGTGCAGGTCGCCGGCGCTGCGCCCGACGTAGTCTGTGTGCGTCAAGCCAGCGGCGTCGGTCTCGCGAAGTATCTCCAGAGCTTGCTCCCGCGATATCTCACGGCCGAGCCCGCGTTCGTTCTCGAAGCGCAGGCACACGTCGACCGGCTGGTCGCAGTTCCCGACGACCGCCCGGCAGTCGCAGGGCCACAAGTAGACGTGCTCCTCGGCGGCGATGACGGCCTCTGCCTCAGGAAGCAGGACATAGCTGTAGTCGACCTGCCGGGAGCCGCCCTGCTCGCCGGCCTTCAACGCCAGGACGTCGTCGCGGATCGAGGCGGCGTAGTCGTCGGTCGCCCAGTCCGCCAGGCGTGCGCGGACGTCGGCCGGGATGTCCCCCCAGCCCTCGAACATCGCCCAGATATCGAGACGGTCGGCGAAGGAGGCCGGCGCGTACACGCCGGCCTCATCGCGGTCCAGGACGGCGCGGCGGACGGCCTGCTCGAGGCGCTCCGGTCCCCGCGCATCACTGCCCTCGCTGGGCGCGCCGAGGGCCAGTATGAGGAGAGCGTCGTCGTCGCTGTAGAAACGGTCGAGCCACGGGAGGACGAAGTCTGGGGCGCCGACCACTTCGGCAACGGCGCGGCGCGTGTCGTCGCTCATGCCCTCACCGCCAGCGTGCCTCAAAACTCCGCCGGGAGCGCCTTGAGCTGCGCGGCCGTGAACACGGGCCCGTCCTTGCACACGTATACGGGCCCGATGTTGCAGCGGCCGCACTTGCCGAGGCCGCACTTCATGCGGTTCTCGAGCGTCGTGAAGATCGCCTCGTCGGCGAAGCCGAGCTTGTCGAGCACCGGCAGCGTGAGCTTCACCACGATCGGCGGCCCGCAGAGCACGGCGACGGCGTTGGCGGCGGCCGGCGCCGTCTTCTCGACCACCGGCGTGACGTAGCCGACGTCGCCGGTCCAGTCCTCGGTCTGGCCGCCGGGGTCGACGGTGGTGACGATGCGGACGTCGGAGCGCGAGGCCCACTCTTCCAGCTCGCGCTTGTACACCAGGTCGCCGACCGAGCGCGCGCCGTACACGATGGTCACGGCGCCGAACTCGTCGCGGCGGTCGAGCACGTTCCAGATCACGCAGCGCACCGGCGCCAGGCCGATGCCGCCGGCGACGAAGAGGATGTCCTTGCCCTTCCAGTCGTCCACCGGGAACGCGTTGCCGTAGGGGCCGCGGAAGCCGACCGTGTCGCCCACGTTGACCTCGCGCAGCGCCGAGGTCACCTTGCCGACCGACTTGAAGCTACACTCGATGAATCCCGGTCGCGTCGGCGGGCTGGCGATGCAGAAGGTGCTCTCGCCGGCGCCGAACACGCTGTACTCACCGAACTGGCCGGCCTTGAAGGTGAAGCTCTCGCGCACCGCTACGTCCTGGAACTCCAGGCGCAGGGTGCGCGTGTCGACCGTCTCTTCGGTGACCTCGGTGACGGTGGCCAGTTGCGGCTGGTAGATGTTCACGGGGCCACCGGCGAGGGGGCGTCGGCGGCCGGTGCGGCGGCTTCGGCTTCGTCCGGCCGCCGCGCCGCGATGTCGATCGCCTGCAGGATCTCGACCAGGTCCTGGCCGGCGTGGCAGACGCGCGTGCAGCGGCCGCAGCCGGTGCAGAGCACCTCGCCGAACTTCAGCGGGTAGATGGAGAACTTGTGGTTGATGCGCTGGCGATAGCGCGAGTGCTGGTCGTCGCGCGGGTTGTGACCGCTGGCGTGCAGGGTGAAGCTCGACGCCTGGCAGGAGTCCCAGCAGCGCCGCCGGGTGCCGCGGCCGACGCCTTCTTCCTCGTCGACGATGTCGAAGCAGTGGCAGGTGGGGCAGACGCTCGAGCAGGCGCCGCAGCCGTTGCAGCGGATGGCCAGCTGGGCGAGCAGAGGGTCCTCGAAGTGGGTGCTGATCCAGTCGCGGACCGAGCCGGCGTCGATCTCGAGGTTGGCGGCGGCGCGGGCGCGGGCGGCGGCGCGGTCCACGTCGGCGCCCGCGGTGAGCGCGTCGGCGGCCGGCGAGAGGCGCGCCTTGTGCGCTTCGACCAGGGCGTGCCCCTTCTCGGTGGTCGCCTCGAGGACGTAGCCGTCCTTGACCGGCGTGAGCAGGGCGTCGGCGCCCTTGATGGCGTCCGGCGCCGCGCCGACGGCGGTACAGAAGCAGCTCTCGTCGATCACCGGGCAGGCGAGGTTGATGATCGTCGTGGCCGCGCGGCGGCCGTTCCAGAGCTCGTCCTTGTAGTCCCAGTTCATGACCTCGTCGACCACGGCCAGGGCGGCGCTGTCGCAGGGCTTCGCCGCCAGCACGACGCGGGGCGCGAACTCGGTGGGCACCGCCTCGATCTCGATTGCGATGCCCTTCTGCTTCCAGCGGCACAGCGCCTCGTGCTCGGGCAGGAAGTAGCCCTTGAGCGAGAGGATCGGCAGACCGCGGGCCAGGTCGAGCTCGGCCGCGTCGGTGAGCGCCCGGTACTCGAGGTCCTCGGGCTCCAGGCCGGGGCGCATGCAGGCCGAGCTGGCCATCGCCGCCGGCGAGGCGCAGGCGTCCACGGCCACGGGCGCGATCACTTCCGTGCCCGTGGCCAGCAGGTCGGCGGCGAGCGCCCGCAGGTCGCTCTCGCTGATGAAGAAGCGCTCGTCGCTCACTTGATGAACTCCTGCTCGTCGTCGAGCCGGTAGTCGCCGATCGGCGCCACTTGCTCGGGGTCGTCGCTGACCGTGTAGTCGTAGCGCTCGGCGACGATCTGCTGCAGCTTGCGGTTCACGAGGCTGAGCGGGATGCCGACCGGGCAGAAGCGCTCGCACTCGCCGCAGCCGACGCAGCGGCCGGCAAGGTGCAGGGCACGGGTGATGTTCCAGCTGAGGTTGCCGCGCGCGTGTGGCGAGGATTCGATCCACTGCGGCCGCGTCTTGTCGGCCACGCAGCGCTCGCAGACGCAGAGCGGACACACCTGGCGGCAGGCGTAGCAGCGCACGCACTTGGAGAACTGCTCGGTCCAGAAAGCCCAACGCTCCTCGAGCGGCTTGTCTTCGAGCGCCGCGATGCGCTCGTCGATGGTCTGGGCGGGCCGCGGGGGCTCCGGCTGCGGCTCGCCCACCAGATGATCGACGAGCGCCGGCTCGCGGTTGTCGCAGCCGTAGCAGCGCGGCGCCACGTTGTCGGGCGTGAGGGTGACGGCGGCGGGCATCTCGTTCTCCTCGAGCACGCCGCCGCAGCGCACGCCGATGAGCACCACGTCCTCGCGGCCCAGCTGCGCTTCGCGCAGCAGGCCCGCGACCGCCTTCACGTCGCAGCCCTTCACGACCAGGCCGATCTTGCCGAGCTCGGCGACGTGGTCGCGGCGCGGGTTGAGGTAGGTGACGAGATTGTGCACGCAGCGCGCGTCGAAGATGAGCTTGTCGGCCTCGGCCGGGTCGGTGACGAACACCGGCCGCGCGCCGCGGCGGGCGTCTTCCCAGCCGATGATGACGCGTACGTCGCCGGCTTCGAGCAGCTCGCGGGCGATCTCGCGCAGCTCCTTCACGCCGGGCGTGATCTCGCCGCCGCCGCCGCCGCCGCCGCCGCCGCCGCTCGTCTTGGCGCCTGTCGCCGTCTCGCTCATGCCAGGCGCTCCGCCTCGGGCGCCAGCGCCCGGTAGGCCTCGAACGGACCCAGATCGCGCACGCTGGTCACGGCCTCGTTCACCACGTCGCGCCACTTGGCGCCCTCGCTCGCCGAGACCCAGCTGAAGGTCATGCGCCGCGGGTCGACGCCGATGAACTCCATGATGTCGTGGAACACGGCGAAGCGCCGCCGGGCGTGGTAGTTGCCGGAGGTGTAGTGGCAGTCGGCGGGGTGGCAGCCGCTGACGATCACGCCGTCGGCGCCACGCTCGAAGGCCTTGACGATGAACAGCGGGTCGATGCGCCCCGTGCAGGGCAGGCGGATGAGGCGCACGTTGCTGGCCATGTGCAGGCGGCTGGTGCCGGCCAAATCGGCGCCGGTGTACGTGCACCAGTTGCAGACGAAGGCGGTGATGCGCGGCTCGAAGTCGGTGCGGGCGTCGCTCATCTCACTCCCAGGCGCACAGAGCGTTGATCTCGCTGTAGATCTGCTCGTCGGTGAACGTCTGCAGCTCGACGCTCTTGCTCAGGCACACGGCCTGGCAGGTGCCGCAGCCCTGGCAGACGCCCGGGTTGACGTAGGCGACGTGCCCACAGACGTGGCCGTCGACGGCGCAGATCTCGCGCTGCTCGACGGCGCCGTAGGGGCACACGTCGGCGCAGCGCATGCAGCCGATACAGGTGTTCTCGTTGACGATCGCCACGGCCGGCTCGCGCTCGAGCTCGTCGGCGCTGAACAGGCTCATAACCTTGGCGCCGGTGGCGCTCGCCATGGCGACGCTCTCGGGGATGTCGCGCGGCGCCTGGCAGGCGCCGGCCACGAAGACCCCGGCGGTGTTCGTCTCCACGGGGCGCAGCTTAGGGTGCGCTTCGTTGATGAAGCCGTGCTCATCGGTGCTCACGCTGAGCTTCTGGGCCAGCTCGCGGATGCCGTCCTGCGCGCGCATGGCCGTGGCCAGCACCACCATGTCGGCGTCGATCACGACCTGCTCGCCGTTCAGGGTGTCGTAGCCCCAGACCTTGACCTTGTCGCCGTCGCGGAAGATGCGGCTGACGCGGCCGCGGACGAACTCGGCGCCGTCCTCCTCGATCGCCCGCCGGCTGAACTCGTCGTAGCCCTTGCCGGCGGCGCGGAGGTCCATGTAGAAGGCCACGGCGCGGCCATCGTGCACCTTATGCTTGTAGAGCATCGCGTGCTTGGCGCTGTACATACAGCAGATCTTGCTGCAGTACTTGATGCCCTTCTCGGGGTCGCGTGAGCCGACGCAGTGGACGAAGACCACTGTTTTCGGCTCGGTGCCGTCGGACGGCCTGAGGATGGCGCCCGCCGTGGGCCCGCTGGCCGACGCCAGGCGCTCGAACTGCAGGCCGTCGATCACGTCGGGCACCTCGCCGTAGCCGTACTCGCCGTAGCCCTTGATGCCCTCGGGCTGTTCGCGGCCGATGTCGTAGAGTTTGTAGCCGGTGGCCACGACGATGGCGCCGACCGCTTCCTCCACGAACGTGTCCTCGGTGTCGTAGTCGATGGCTCCCTTGAGGCAGGCCTCTTTGCACTTGCCGCAGACTTCCTTGGCGAGGCCTTTGCGGCGGCCTTTGAACAGGGTGCAGTTCTGGCGGTCGAGCACCGGGATGTTGGGCACCGCCTGCGGGAAGGGCACCGAGATGGCGGTGCGCTTGCCCAGCCCAGCCTCGAACTCGCTGGGGATCTTCTTGACCGGGCAGGCCGCCTGGCAGTCGCCGCAGCCGTTACAGAGGTCCTCGTTCACCGAGCGGGCCTTCTTGCGGATCTTGACCGTGAAGTTGCCGATGTAGCCGTCGACGCTCTCGACCTCGCTCCAGGTGTAGAGCTTGATGTTGGGGTGCTGGTAGGCCTCGACCATGCGCGGCGTGAGGATGCACTGCGAGCAGTCGAGCGTGGGGAAGGTCTCGCTCAGCTGGCTCATGTGGCCGCCGATCGAGGCCTCCTTCTCGATGAGCACGACCTCGTGCCCGCCGTCGGCGATGTCGAGCGCCGCCTGGATGCCGGCGATGCCGCCGCCGATGACCAGGGCGCGCTTGGTGACCGGGATGCGGATGGTCTCGAGCGGCTGGTTGTGCTTGACCTTCTCGACTATGGTCCGCGCGATGTCGATCGCCTTGGCGGTCGCGTCGGCGCGGTCCTCGTGGATCCAGCTGCAGTGCTCGCGGATGTTGGCCATCTCGCACATGAACTGGTTGAGGCCGGCCTGGTCGACGGCGCGGCGGAACGTCTTCTCGTGCATGTGCGGCGAGCAGGCGGCGATGACCACGCCGGTCAGGTCGTTCTCCTCGATCGCCTCGCGCACGAGCGCCTGGCCGGGGTCGCTGCACATGTACTTGTAGTCGGTCGCGAAGGCGACGCCGGGGTGGTCTTTGAGGGCCTCGGCGACGGCCTCGACGTCGACGGTACGGGAGATGTTCTCGCCGCAGTGGCAGACGAAGACGCCGATGCGGCTCACTGGACGTCACCTTCCTTCTGCCCGGCGCCGGCGCCGACCTTCTGCCGGGCGGCGCGCTCGGCTGCCTTGGCCGCCGCCTCTTGCTTGACGCGGCGCTCCTCGGCGTCCCGCGCCGCGGCCTGCTCGACCAGCCGGGCGATGAGGGGCTCGGTATCCACGAAGTGCCGCTCGAGCCCCAGGCTTTCCGGCGTGAGGCCCAGGGCAAGCCCGACGACCTGGGTGACGAAGAGGATCGGCAGCGGCTCCTCACCGCGTTGGGCCATCGCCTTCTGGCGCAGGTCGAGGTTGGAGTGGCAGAGCGGGCAGGCGACGACGATCGCCTCGGCGCCGTGGGCGCGCGCGTCGTCGATGATCGCGCGCCCGAGGCGGACCACCGACGAGGTCCGGCTCACGCTGAAGGCGGCGCCGCAGCACTCGACTTTCATGTTCCAGTCGATGTCGTCGGCGCCGCAGGCGCTGATCACCTCGTCCATCGAGGTGGGATGCTCGGGGTCGTCGTAGCCGCAGACCTCGGCGGGGCGCACCAGCAGGCAGCCGTAGTAGGCGGCCAGCTTGACTCCCTCGAGTGGGTTGGGGGCGAGCGTCGCCGCGGCCTTCTCTTCGATGGTCACCGCGGCGTCGCGCAGCAGCTCGACGGCATTGCGCACCTGGACGGTGTTGCCGAACGGCTGCCCGATGACGTCGCTGATGCTCTGGGCCAGGCCGCCCTCGGTGGCGATCGCCAGGCGGGCGGCCGAGAGGCGGTTGTAGCAGGCGGCGCAGGGGGCGAGGACGGTGTGGTGGCCCTGCGCTTCGGCCAGCGCCAGGTTGCGCGCCGGGAGGGCCACGCCCAGCAGGTGATCGGTGGTGTGGCCGCTGCTGGCGCCACAGCACGACCAGTCGCGGATCTCGGTGAGGCCGATGCCCAGCTCGGCGGCGACGGCGCGCAGGCTCTCGTCGAACTCGCGCGAAGTGCCGTGCAGCGAGCAGCCCGGGTAGTAGGCGTAGTCGGTCACGGCGTCACCTTGCACTTCTCGAAGATGCGCTTGATCTGGTCGACTCCCTCGATGCGCTCGGCGCGGAAGCTCAGCTTGCCACGGCTCAGCATCCCGGGGGCAGCGGTCACGTCTTTCATCAGGTCGCCGCTGCGCAGCTTGTACTCCATGACCATACCCATCTCGTGCAGACGGCCGTTGGTGCGGATCTGCTGGAGGAAGGCGCGATGGAAGGCGGCGATGGTACGCGGCATGTCGGCGACGCCGGCTTCGATGCTGAGCTCGCGAACGGCGTCGATGACGCGCGCCGGGTCGCAGGCGTTGGGGCAGCGCGCGCTGCAGGTCTCGCAGGTGAGGCAGAGCCAGATGGATCCGTCGGCCAGGGCCTGCTCACGGCGATCCTGCATCACGAGCCGCATGACGGCGTGCGGACGCAGCTCTGACTCGGACGCCATGGGGCAGCCCGCGGAGCACTTGCCGCACTGGTAGCACGTAGCGGCGTTGATACCGGTGGCCTCAAGGATCTCGCCGGAGAGGGTGCGCCGAGTCTCGCTCGTCATTGGTGGCGGTCCATCCTCCTGATGGGGGAAAGGGACGGGTCTGCCCCTGAAGCTAGTGTAAGGGCAGCCTCAAATCCGGGCAAGCCTCGTCCTCTACATCACAAGCGCACTGCCCCGGCTCGCCGCCGGCGTCGCGGCGATCGCCGCCCCGCCGTGACCGCCGCCCCGCCGCTCAGCCGGCCAGCGAGCGACGCACCTTGCCGCGGCCGAGCAGCATGAGCGCGGCGGCAACGAGGGCCGCGGCCGCGCCGTAGGCGAAGGTCGCCCACGGCCCCACGGCCGACCAGAGCACCCCTCCCACGGTGCTGGCGGCGAAGCTCGCGAGGCCTGTGGCGGTGTAATAGAGGCCCAGCGCCGAAGCGCGTTCACCTGTGGGGATGGCGCGCCCGATGAGCGCCTTACTGGTGCCCTCGGTGGCGGCGATGTACAGGCCGTACACGGCGAACAGCGCCGCCAGCGCCCATCCCGAACTCGCGGCCGCGAACCCCACGTAGACGGCGGCGAACAGCGCGTAGCCGGTGAGCACCAGGGGGAACTGGCCCACGTGATCGCTGAGGCCGCCGAGCGGCAGCGAGGCGGCAGAGTACACGACGTTGTAGAGCACGTAGAGCAGGATCACCGCCGCCGTGCCCATCCCCAGATCCTTGGCCCTGAGCAGGATGAACATGTCGCTGGAGTTGCCGATGGCGAACAGGAGCGAGCCGGCCAGCAGCCAGCGGAAGGCCGGCGAGGCCGGCAGCGAGAGGCGGAAGGCGCGGCGCTGGGGCTGCTCCCGGTGCTCGCGCACGAAGAGCAGGATGGCGAGCACGCTCAGCAGCCCCGGCACCGCGGCGATGGCGAAGATCCAGCGCAACGGGACGTGCGCCTGCACGAGCGCCAGAGCCACCAGCGGCCCGACGACCGCGCCCAGGGTGTCCATGGCGCGGTGCAGGCCGAAGGCGAGGCCCTGCTGCTCGGGCCGAGTGTTCGCCGCGATGAGGTCGTCGCGCGGCGCCGTGCGCATGCCCTTACCGAGGCGGTCGGTGAAGCGGCCGGCCAGTGCGAGCGGCCAGCCGGTCGCCACGGCGATCACCAGCTTGCCGAGGCCGCCGAGAGTGTAGCCGGCGAGCACGAAGGGCCTGCGCCGGCCGGTGTAGTCGGCGGCCTGCCCGAACGGGTACTTGGTGATGCTCGCGGTGGCCTCCGCGATCCCCT
>Ga0315283_10004786_pt1 | contig 11849 bp, 19 predicted proteins | sample YL17G09_0_MG_FD_204541 | JGI IMG/M metagenome (GOLD analysis project Ga0315283, IMG submission 204541) | Sediment microbial communities from Yellowstone Lake, YNP, Wyoming, USA - YL17G09_0 | ecosystem: Environmental > Aquatic > Freshwater > Lake > Sediment | place: USA: Wyoming | collected...
TTCCTGGAATGCTCAATGAGGACATCAAGGTCCGCGCGTTCCTCAAGAAGAAGCTGGCGCATGCCGCGGTCAGCAAGGTGGTGATCGAGCGTCCGGCCAAGAACGCGCGCATTACCATCCACAGCGCACGTCCTGGCGTGGTGATCGGCAAGAAAGGCGAGGACATCGAGTCGCTGCGCGGCATTCTCCAGCGCATGATGGGCGTGCCCGTGCACGTAAACATCGAAGAAGTGCGCAAGCCCGAGCTCGACGCACAGCTCATTGCCGATGGCATCGCGCAGCAGCTCGAGAAGCGCATCATGTTTCGCCGCGCGATGAAGCGTGCAATGAGCAACGCCATGCGCCTGGGCGCGCAGGGCATCAAGATCATGAGCGCCGGGCGCCTGAACGGTATCGAGATCGCCCGCACCGAGTGGTATCGTGAAGGCCGTGTTCCGCTGCACACTTTGCGCGCGGAGATCGACTATGGCTTCTCCGAGGCTAAGACCAGCTACGGCGTGATCGGCATCAAGGTGTGGGTATTCAAGGGCGAAACGCTGGGCAAGGGCGAGCTGCCGGCGGCTCCCGCCCCCGAGCCCGAGAGGAAGCCGCGCAGAGCAGGAGCCAAGCATGCTGCAACCAGCTAGATCCAAGTACCGCAAGCAGCAGAAGCAGCGCAACAAGGGTGTCGCCACGCGCGGCAACAAGGTGAGCTTCGGCGAGTACGGCCTGAAAGCGGTGGGCCGTGGTCGCTTGACCGCGCGCCAGATCGAAGCCGCGCGCCGGGCCATGACGCGCCACATCAAACGTGGCGGGCGCATCTGGATCCGCATCTTCCCGGACAAGCCGATCTCGCGCAAACCAGCCGAAGTGCGCATGGGCAACGGCAAGGGCAATCCGGAGTACTTTGTGGCCGAGATCCAACCCGGCAAGGTGCTCTACGAGATGGACGGTGTGGACGAGCCGCTGGCGCGGGAGGCCTTCAGGCTGGCTGCCGCCAAGCTGCCGATTCTGACCACATTCGTTGCGCGTCAGCTGGGCTAAGCCAAAAGGCGTGAGCGAAGGGCGTGACCGGGAAAGCGTGACCGAGAGACGTGACGGAGAAGTCTGAGATGGATACCAAGGAACTGCGGGCCAAGAGCCCGGAAGACTTGAACAAGGAGCTGAGCGCACTGCTCAAAGCTCACTTCGGGCTGCGCATGCAGCATGCCACGCAGCAGCTCGCCAACACCGCGGAGCTGTGCAAGACCCGGCGCAGCATTGCTCGCGTGCGCACCATTTTGCGGGAGAAGGCGAAACACTCATGAGCCAAGCGATGAGCGCCAATGGCGCTGTGCAAACGGGCAGTGCCGAGCAGCAGGCGGACGCGAAGCCGCACACGGGCGGCATCCGCCGGCGGTTGACCGGCCGCGTGGTGAGCGACAAGATGGCCAAGACGGTGACGGTGCTCGTGGAGCGCAAGGTCAAGCACGCGCTCTACGGAAAATACGTGACCCGCTCGAGGAAGTACCACGCCCACGACGAGAGCAACGAGTTCCATCCGGGCGACCTGGTGCTGATCGAGGAGTGCCGACCGCTCGCCAAGACCAAGGCGTGGAAAGTGGTGCGGCTGGTGGAGAAGGCGCGCGAGGTTTGACGCGGCGGTGATGTTCACTGTTGCATCGCGCCACCTGCGGGGATAAACTAGCGGGCTTTTTGAGGAAAGTTGGGGTTCTTGCCGTGGGGGTCGCTAGCGCCCCCCGGTTGCCGGCAGGACCTCTGGCACCACACCCGGACGGGTTCCAAGACTGGCCGCCGCCAGAGTTTAGAGGACACCAGGGGCGCCCTCGGTTACACCGGAGGCGTTTCGGTAACGGCGGGCTTTCGGAAACGAAGGCTGCGGCGGAACAAGTTGGAGAGGACAAGATGATCCAGATGGAAACCATGCTGGACGTGGCCGACAACACCGGCGCGCGTTCGGTCATGTGCATCAAAGTGCTCGGCGGCTCTAAGCGCCGCTACGCGCACATCGGTGACGTGATCAAGGTCAGCGTTAAGGACGCCGCCCCGCGCGGGCGTGTGAAGAAGGGCGAGATCTACAGCGCGGTAGTGGTGCGTACCAGGCGTGGCGTGCGGCGCCAGGACGGGTCGCTGCTGAAGTTCGACACCAACGCTGCAGTGTTGCTCAACAACAAGCTCGAGCCGATCGGGACACGCATCTTCGGGCCGGTGACACGGGAACTTCGCACCGAGCGCTTCATGAAGATCGTCTCGCTCGCCCCCGAAGTGCTGTAGGACAGGAACGCGCCATGCGCAAGATCAAGAAGGGCGACGACATCGTCGTCATCACCGGCAAGGACAAGGGCAAGCGCGGTCCGGTGCTGCGCGTGGTCGACGCCGAGCACGTGGTGGTCGAGGGCGTCAACCTGGTGAAGAAGCACCAGCGCCCCAATCCAATGAAGGGCCAGACCGGCGGAATCGTGGACAAGGAGATGGCGTTGCACGTGTCCAACGTCGCGATCTACAACCCCGCGACCAAGAAGGGCGACCGGGTGGGAATCAAGGTGTTGAACGACGGGCGCCGCGTGCGCGTGTTCAAGTCCAACGGTGAGATGATCGACGCTTGAGGGTCGAGTTGATGGCACGCCTGCAAGAGCACTACAGAAGCACCGTTGTTCCTGAACTCACGAAGAAGTTCGGGTACAAGTCGGTCATGCAAGTTCCCCGCATCCACAAGATCGTGCTGAACATGGGCGTGGGCGAAGCGGTAGGCGACAAGAAGATCATGGATAACGCCGTGGGCGATCTGCAGAAGATCGCCGGCCAGAAACCGGTGGTGCGGCTCGCTCGCAAGTCGATCGCGACCTTCAAGATCCGCCAGGGCTACCCGGTGGGCTGCATGGTGACATTGCGCAGCCAGCGCATGTACGAGTTTCTCGACCGGCTGATCTCGATTGCCATTCCGCGCATCCGCGACTTTCGCGGCATCACCGTGCGGGCATTCGACGGGCGCGGCAACTTCAGCATGGGCGTCAAGGAGCAGATCATCTTTCCCGAGATCGAGTACGACAAGATCGACACGTTGCGCGGCTTGAACATCACCATCGCCACGACGGCGAAGAACGACGACGAGGCCAAGGCGCTGCTTACGGCGTTTAGCTTTCCGTTCAGACACTGAATGCGCCCTCAAGGCGCGACTTAAACACTACCCGGGGTCGCAATGGCAAAGACCGCACTGATCAACCGCGAGCAGAAGCGCCGCGAGACCGTGAAGAAGTACGCCGCCAAGCGCGCGGAACTGCTCGCCACTATCGGCAACCAGAGGCTGCCTGACGAGGAGCGCGACGCTGCGCGCGTGACTTTGCAGAAGCTGCCGCGCGATGCCAGCCCGGTGCGCTTGCGCAATCGCTGCCGGCTGACCGGGCGTCCGCGTGGAGTGTTCCGCAAATTCGGGCTGGGGCGCAGCAAGTTGCGCGACATCGCGATGCGCGGCGAGATTCCCGGTATCACCAAGGCGAGCTGGTAAGGGGGCTGGCACATGAGCATGACTGATCCCATCGCCGACATGCTGACGCGCATCCGCAACGCGCAGGCCTCGGAGAAGACCAACGTCGCCATGCCTTGCAGCAAGATCAAGGTTGCGATCGCGCAGGTGCTGAAGGACGAGGGTTACATCGACGATTTCAGGGTCAACCCCGAGGGGGTCAAGAGCACCCTCGAGATCGGCCTGAAGTACTACGCCGGTCAGCCGGTGATCGAAAAGATCGAGCGCGTGAGCCGCCCGGGGCTGCGCATCTATCGGGGCAGCAAGGACATCGCGCCGGTTATGAACGGGCTGGGTATAGCCATCGTGTCCACCTCACACGGGGTGATGACCGACCGCAAAGCGCGTGCGAGCGGCGTGGGCGGTGAAGTTCTGTGCATCGTGGCTTGAGTCGGACCGCAGCTTAAGGATCACAAGATGTCCAGAATCGGAAAAATGCCGGTGAGGCTTCCCGCCGGCGTGGATGTGACGCTGACCGAAGGCGAGGTTGCGGTGAAGGGGCCGCTGGGCACGCTGACTCAGAGCGTGCCATCCAGCGTGCGCGTGAGCCGCGATGGCGACCAGGTCGTGCTGGAGGCCACCGAGGCCTCGATCGCGGCAGACGCGATGTCGGGGACGCTGCGTGCGCTGCTCGCTAACATGGTGCTGGGTGTGTCGAAAGGGTTCGAGCGCAAACTCACTCTGGTTGGCGTGGGCTACCGTGCCCAGGCGCAGGGCGACAAAGTCAACTTGACGCTGGGCTTCTCGCACCCGGTGGTGCACCAGCTGCCTAAGGGCGTGAAAGCGGAGACGCCCACGCAAACCGAAATCCTGATCAAGGGGATCGACAAGCAGCAGGTTGGCCAGGTAGCTGCCGAGATCCGTGGCTACCGCCCGCCGGAACCCTACAAGGGCAAGGGCGTGCGCTATGCGGACGAGGTGGTGGTCATCAAGGAAACCAAGAAGAAGTAATCCGGGAAGGACCGAAACGGGAAGAAGTAATCCGGGAAGGACCGAAACGGGAAGAAGTAATTCGGGAAGGACCGAAACGGGAAGAAGTAATCCGGGAAGGACCGAAACGCTAAGCAGTAAGCGGGGATGCCATGAGAGATAAGATTGCAGCGCGTTTGCGCCGGGCGCGTCAGACGCGCGCGAAGATTGCCGAGCTCAAGCGCTTGCGCCTGACCGTGCATCGCTCGAACACGCACATCTACGCGCAGGTGATCGATGCCACCGGCGGCAAGGTGGTGGCGAGCGCTTCGTCGCTGGACACCGAGTTGCGCCAGTCGCTGCCCAACGGCGGCAACATCAAGGCGGCGGCGCTGGTCGGCAAGCGCATCGCCGAGAAGGCGCGCGAGAAAGGCGTCGAAGTGGTGGCCTTCGATCGCTCGGGCTACCGGTATCACGGCCGGGTGAAGGCGCTGGCCGATGCCGCGCGCGAAGCCGGGCTGAAGTTCTAGCACTGAACACCCGGAGTTCTACGAACTGAACACCCGACGTTTTAAGCACTGAGACACTTTAAGCACTGAAACACCGGGCGCTTACTGAAACACCGGGCGCTTTTAGCCCTGAAACACCGGGCGCTTTAAGCCCTGAAAAACCGGGCGTTCCAGGGACACAACGGAAGTTCCAAGGATACAAAGATGGCGAGAGCACCGCAGAGAGGACCGCAAAGAGGCGTCCAAAGCGAAGACCGCGGAGACGGGCTGCGCGAAAAGATGGTGTCGGTGAATCGCGTGACCAAAGTGGTCAAGGGCGGGCGCATCCTGGGCTTCGCGGCGCTGACCGTGGTCGGTGACGGTGATGGCGGCATCGGCATGGGCAAGGGCAAGGCGCGCGAAGTGCCGGTGGCGGTGCAAAAGGCGATGGAGGAGGCGCGCCGCAGGATGGTGCGGGTGAGCCTGAAGAATGGCACGCTGCAGCACGCTGTCATCGGGCAGCACGGGGCCTCCAAGGTGCTGATCCAGCCTGCGTCCGAGGGCACCGGGATCATCGCCGGGGGCGCGATGCGCGCGGTATTCGAGGTGATGGGCGTGCAGAACGTGCTCGCCAAGTGCTTTGGTTCGACCAACCCCTACAACGTGGTGCGTGCGACGCTCAACGCGCTGCAGGCGATGAATACGCCGGCGGAGATCGCCGCCAAGCGCGGTAAAACCGTAGAACAGATCATGGGTTGACAGCCATGGCGAGCAAATCCCAAGTTAAGAAATTGCCCGACGGGAAGGTGCCCAACGGCAAGAGAATAAAGGTTACGCTGCTGCGCAGCGTGATCAAAACCAAGACCGACCATGCTGCCACGGTGCGCGGGCTGGGCTTGCGCCGGATCAATCATACGGTCGACCTGGAGGACACTCCAGCGGTGCGCGGCATGATAAACAAGGTCAGCTATCTGCTGAAGTGCGAGGGCTAGATGCGTTTGAACACGATCAAACCGGCGGCCGGCTCGAATCGCGCACGCAAGCGCGTGGGCCGTGGCATCGGCAGCGGTCACGGCAAGACCGCCGGCCGCGGCCACAAGGGCCAGAAAGCGCGCTCGGGCGGGTTCCACAAGGTCGGTTTCGAAGGCGGCCAGATGCCCCTGCAGCGCCGGCTGCCCAAGCGCGGCTTCGTGTCGCTGAGCAGGCATCTCAGCGCGGAGGTGCGGCTGTCCTCACTGAATAAGATGAGCGGGGAGATGATCGACCTGGACAGCCTGAAGCAGGCGCACATGGTTCCGCGCGATGCGCTGGGTGCCAAGGTGATTCTGGCTGGCAAGATCGAGCGCGCGGTAAAGCTCAAGGGTATAGGCGCGACAAAGGGTGCGCGCGCGGCGATCGAGGCCGCTGGTGGCAGCGTCGAAGCCCCGGAGGGTAGCAGCAAAGCCCCAGAGGGTAGCCGCAAAGCCGCCAAGGGTGGCAGCAAAGCGGCCAAGGTTGGCAGCAAAGCCCCCAAGGCTGACAGCAAAGGCCCCGAGGCTGGCAGTAAAGCGCCCAAGAGTAGCAGCAAAGCCGCGGGCGGCGGCATCGAGGCGTGAGCGCCTCCTGGGACGAGACAACTTGGCAAACGAGAATCCGATCCGCGGCGCCGGACGCTTCGCCGACCTGAAGCGACGGCTGCTGTTTCTGCTTGGCGCACTGATCGTGTATCGCATCGGCGCGCACGTGCCCGTGCCCGGTATCGACCCGGCCAGGCTGGCCGAGTTGTTCCGCCAGCAGCAGGGCGGCATCCTGGGCATGTTCAACATGTTCTCGGGCGGTGCGCTGTCGCGCTTTACCATCTTCGCGCTGGGCATCATGCCCTACATCTCGGCTTCCATCATCATGCAGCTCATGACGGTGGTCTCGCCCACGCTGGAGGCGCTGAAGAAGGAGGGCGAGTCTGGCCGCCGCAAGATCACTCAGTACACCCGCTACGGCACCCTCGGACTCGCGACGTTCCAGGCGCTGGGCATCGCCATCGCGCTGGAAGGGCAGCGCGGCCTGGTGATCGATCCCGGCCTGATGTTCCGTTTCACTACCGTGGTGACGCTGGTGGCCGGCACCATGTTTCTGATGTGGCTCGGCGAGCAGATCACCGAGCGTGGCATCGGCAATGGCATCTCGTTGATCATCTTCGCCGGCATCGCCGCGGGCTTCCCGCGCGCCATCGGCGGCACACTGGAGTTGGTGCGCACTGGCGCATTCTCGATTCCGCTGGTGCTGCTGCTGTTCGTCGGCGCAATCCTGGTTACCGCACTGGTGGTGTTCGTCGAGAGCGGCCAGCGCCGCATCCCGGTGCACTACGCCAAGCGGCAGGTGGGCCGCAAGGTGTATGGCGGGCAGAGCTCCTTTCTGCCGCTCAAGCTCAACATGTCAGGCGTGATCCCCCCGATTTTCGCGTCCAGCCTGATCCTGTTCCCGGCGACGCTGGCCGGTTGGTTCGGACAGAGCGAGGGCGCCACCTGGCTGCGCGACCTGTCTCAAGTGCTCTCGCCGGGACAGCCGATCTACGTGATCCTGTATGCCTCGGCCATCATCTTCTTCTGCTACTTCTACACCGCCCTGGTGTTCAATCCCAAGGAGACGGCGGAGAACCTGAAGAAGAGCGGTGCGTTCGTGCCGGGCATCCGGCCCGGCGAGCAGACCGCGCGCTACGTCGAGAAGATCATCCTGCGTCTGACCCTGGTCGGCGCGGCCTATGTCACCCTGGTGTGCCTGCTGCCCGAGTTCCTGATCGTGAAGTGGAATGTGCCGTTCTACTTCGGCGGCACCTCGCTGCTGATCATCGTGGTGGTCACCATGGACTTCATGGCCCAGGTAAAGGCCTACATCATGTCGCATCAGTACGAGAGCCTGTTGAAGAAAGCGAATTTCAAGGGTAGCGGAGCGCTTCCCACGCGATAGGCAATCAAGGAGACGAAAAGTGAAAGTACAGGCATCGGTTAAGAAGTTGTGCCGCAACTGCAAGATCATCCGGCGCAACCGCGTGGTGCGGGTGATCTGCACCGATCCGCGCCATAAACAGCGTCAAGGTTAGTGCGGCAGCGTCAAGGTTAATGCGGCAGCGCCAAGGTTGATGCGACAGCGTCAGGGCTGAGGCGGCGGATTTTTTTTAAGGACTATTCTGAGGTAGCGAGATGGCACGGATCGCCGGCGTTAACATTCCCAATCACCAGCATGCGGAGATCGCGCTGACCGCGATCTTCGGCATCGGCCGCACCACTGCGCGCAAGATGTGCGCCGCCGCGGGCGTCGCCGCCAGCGCCAAGATCAAGGATCTGTCGGACACCGACATGGACAAGCTGCGCGAGCAGGTGTCCCGGATCACGGTGGAGGGCGACCTGCGCCGTGAGGTGTCGATGAACATCAAGCGGCTGATGGACCTGGGCTGCTACCGTGGCACGCGCCACCGCCGCGGGCTGCCGGTGCGCGGGCAGCGCACACGCACCAATGCGCGCACCCGCAAGGGACCGCGCAAAGCGGCAGTCAGGGCCGGCGCGACACCCGGCAAGGTGTAACGGGCATCCGCAACCGCGAGGACTGAGACAGACATGGCTAAAGCACCAACCCGGGTTCGCAAGAAGGTCAAGAAGAACGTGGCCGAGGGCATTGCCCACATTCACGCGTCCTTCAACAACACCATCGTGACCATCACCGATCGCCAGGGCAACACGCTGGCGTGGGCCACTTCCGGCAGTTCTGGCTTCAAGGGCTCACGCAAGAGCACGCCATTCGCTGCCCAGGTGGCGGCGGAGGCGGCTGGCCGCCAAGCCCAGGAATGCGGTGTGAAGAACCTGGAAGTGCGCATCAAGGGCCCCGGGCCCGGCCGTGAATCGGCGGTGCGCGCACTGAACAACGTAGGGTTCAAGATCAGCAGTATTGCCGATGTGACCCCTATTCCCCACAACGGCTGCCGCCCGCCGAAGAAGCGGCGCATCTGACAAGGAACTCAGGCCATGGCCAGAAACCTGGACGCGAAGTGCCGCCAGTGCCGGCGCGAGGGCGAGAAGCTTTTCCTCAAGGGGGAGAAGTGCTTTACCGATAAGTGCCCGGTGGAGCGACGCAACTACGCCCCCGGTCAGCACGGGCAGAGGCAGGTCCGGCGCTCGGACTACGGCACGCAGCTGCGCGAGAAGCAGAAGGTGCGGCGCATCTACGGCCTGCTCGAAGGGCAGTTCCGCCGCAGCTACGCCGAGGCCGATCGTCGCAAGGGGGCCACCGGCGAGAACCTGCTGCAGTTCCTGGAGAGCCGGCTGGACACCGTAACGTTCCGCATGGGCTTCGGGGCGTCGCGCTCGGAGGCACGCCAGATCGTGCGGCACAATGGGATCATGGTGAATGGACGGCGCGTGAACATTCCGTCGTTCCAGCTGCGCCAGGGCGATGTGGTGGAGGTGGCCGAGAAAGCCAAGGGCCAGCTGCGCATCAAGGCTGCGGCCGAAGCCGCCGAACAGCGCGGCACCCCGGAGTGGCTGGAGGTGGACGCGAAGAACCTCAAGGGTGTGTTCAAGGTGATGCCGCAGCGTTCCGAATTGCCGACCAACATCAACGAATCTCTGGTGGTGGAGCTGTACTCGAAGTGATCGAGCGCGGGCGCGCCCTCGGCGCCGCGCCCGGGCTGCCGGGTCCACGGCCCGGCAGTTTTTTCCGCGGAGCCTTTCCTCCTTCTAGAGGCTAGACCCTATGCAAAGCACCTCTCTCCTGAAACCCCGAATCGTCGACGTGCAGAGCGTCGCGCCCTACCATGCCAAGATCACCATGGAGCCCTTCGAGCGCGGCTACGGCCACACGCTGGGCAACGCGCTGCGCCGCATCCTGCTGTCCTCGCTGCCGGGTTATGCGCCCACCGAGGTCAAGATCAGCGGCGTGCTGCACGAGTACTCGACCATCGACGGCGTGCAGGAAGACGTGGTGGACCTCCTGCTCAACCTGAAGGGCATCGTACTGAAGATGCACAACCGCGATGACGCGATGCTCAACCTGCGCAAACAGGGCGAGAGCGTGGTCACCGCCGGCGACATCGAGACCACTCACGATGTGGAGATCATCAACCCGGGGCACGTCATCGCCCACCTCGCGCCGGGCGGCAAGCTCGATATGCAGATCAAGGTGGAGCAGGGCCGCGGCTACGTCCCCGCCACCGTGCACGCGGGCGCCAAGGACACGCGCCCGATCGGCAGCATCGTGCTGGACGCCTCGTTCAGCCCGGTCAAGCGCGTCAGCTACTCGGTGGAGAGCGCGCGGGTGGAGCAGCGCACCGATCTGGATAAACTGATCATGGACGTCGAGACCAACGGCGTGATCGAGCCCGAGGAGGCGATTCGCTACGCCGCGCGCGTGCTGGTCGATCAGCTGGTGCTGTTCGCCGACCTCAAGGGCACGCCAGCACTGGCCGAGCAGACCAGGTCGCCACAGGTCGACCCGATCCTGCTGCGCCCGGTCGACGACCTCGAACTCACCGTGCGCTCGGCGAACTGCCTGAAGGCGGAGAACATCTTCTACATCGGCGACCTGATTCAGCGCAGCGAAACCGAGCTGCTGAAAACACCCAACCTGGGTCGCAAGTCGCTCAACGAAATCAAGGAAGTGCTGGCCTCGCGTGGTTTGACCCTGGGCATGAAACTTGAGAATTGGCCCCCGCTGGGGCTTGAGCGCGAGAAGGTCTGAGCGCTTCGAAGGAGAAACAACCATGCGTCACCGTCACGGACTTCGCAAGCTCAACCGCACCAGCGCACACCGCCTGGCGATGTTGCGCAACATGACCGTCTCTCTGCTGCGGCACGAGGCGATCCAGACCACGCTGCCCAAGGCCAAGGAGTTGCGGCGCGTGGCCGAGCCGATCATCAACCTGGGCAAGACGCCGAGCTTGTCAAACCGCCGTCTGGCATTCAACCGGCTGCGCGATCGCGACATCGTCGGCAAGCTGTTCGACGAGTTAGGCCCGCGCTACGCCAAGCGCAATGGCGGTTATCTGCGCATCCTCAAGTCCGGTTTCCGGCTGGGGGACAACGCGCCCATGGCACTCGTGGAACTCATGGATCGACCGGAAGCGGTAGCAGGAGCTAGCAAGTGACCAGACACGGCGCGTTGTGGCGGAGGCCAATGTCGCATCGGCTGCGGGCTCGGAATAGCTGAGCGGTTTCTGGAATCGAACGCAAGGCCGGCATCATGCCGGCCTTTTTCATTGGGCAGCTTGGCAGACCCGTGAATAGAGTCTTTCGGTCCCTGCAGCAAAAAATGCTGTTCAAGTTGCGCTGCCGCGGCAGTCGATAATTTTCTGCCATCGAATCGTCGCAGAGGGGCCGTGAAACCGCCGAAATCTATCATTATGTAAGTTTCGGTCCATCCCGATGCCATACCCGTAAGCTGAGCGCAGGCACAGAATAGTGGCCGCGCACGGGGGGATGGATGGCACAAGGCGGAGGGTCACGGGAGCTTTCGCTGGCAGGGGTCGCGGCGGTTCTGCTTGCCCTGATCGGTCCTGTGCTCTGGAAGAGCGTGACGCTGGAGGTCCCGCGCCAGCCACCCGGCACGCCCGAGCGCTCCACCGAGCCCGCACTGCAGGATATCGATGCGCGGCTGTGGGAGGACCCGTTCGCGGCCGTGACGCGTGGCCGCAAAGCGGCGGGAAGTCCGTCATCGCCTCCAGCCGCTCATTCGCAGCCCCGAGGCGCCAGCCGGCGCGCTGGCAGGAACCTGGCCGGGCTGTGCGAAGTCCTCGGTCAGGCCGGCCGGTATCCGCGCAAGGTGCAGGTGCTGGGCGTGCTGCTGTCCAACTCTCCGAACGCCGATGGTGAAGAGCGTCGGCGCAAAGTGCGCTATGCGCTGCAATCCGCGCTGGGCGTTTCCCACTTCGTGCCGGAGAACGCAGCGCACCTCGGCTACGTGCGCTGGCCCGATCCGGGCTCGGG
>Ga0315283_10004789_pt1 | contig 11843 bp, 18 predicted proteins | sample YL17G09_0_MG_FD_204541 | JGI IMG/M metagenome (GOLD analysis project Ga0315283, IMG submission 204541) | Sediment microbial communities from Yellowstone Lake, YNP, Wyoming, USA - YL17G09_0 | ecosystem: Environmental > Aquatic > Freshwater > Lake > Sediment | place: USA: Wyoming | collected...
CATCATAGACGGCGATGGTAGCTGGACGATTGAGGGCTGGGTCTACACGCCCGCCAGTCCAGCCTCAGCCGCGAACTGGTTCGCCGCGTTCAACAAATCAGTCGGTGACCCGACCCTGCTCATCAAGACCGACCCCGGCGGGGCGAACCAATGGCTGTTCGAGTATTGGACCGACACCGGGCCGCACAACCAATCCATCGTGGGCTACGGGGACATCTTTGGTGGCTGGCATCACCACGTCGTTGCGAAGAACGGGAACAGTTGGTTCAACCTCTACACCGATGGGGCTATCGACCGACTCGAAATCGCCAACAGCTACTACAACGACGAGTTGACCAACAACGCCATCGCCTTCGGCTGCAACGCATGGAGTAGCGTTCGGGAGCAGTTCTTCGATGGTCGCCTCGCGACCGTGCGCCTCTACAGCCGCGCCCTGAGCGGCACGGAGATTACGCAGAACTACAGTTCCGGCATCCTCGCCTCGTGGCTGGATGAGCCTCCTACCCCTGACCGTTCAAGTCTTCTAGCGAGAGGGCTTCCCTTCGCATGAGAGCCGGTAGCTGACATGGCCTGGAAGGGCTACCTCGCACCGCTCTTCCAGCGCGTAGTCGCCACCGGCGGCGCCACGACCTGGGAGGCGGGCTTCACCTCCGAGGCGAAGAGCGCGGTCGTCGCCTCGGCCAGCAAGACCGACTGGGTAGCTGAAGCAGGGTTCACATCGGAGACGAAGTCGTCGGTCGTCGTCAGCGGCTCCGTCACCCACGCCGTCTACGAGGCCGGGTTCACCACAGAGGCCAAGTCCAGTGTCGTCGTCTCGGGCAGCAAGACTGAGTGGATCGCTGAAGCCGGGTTCACCTCTGAAGCCAAGTCGTCCGTCGTCGTCTCGGCCACGAAGACGGACTGGATCGCGGAAGCGGGTTTCACTAGTGAGGCGCTGTCCTCCGTCGTCATCGCGGGATCGAAGGCCGACTGGATAGCAGAGGCCGGGTTCACATCTGAGACTCTCTCCAGCGTCGTCGTCAGCGGCCAGAAGACGGCCGGCGGCGCCACCTACGAGGCCGGGTTCACTGACGAGGCCAAGTCGAGCGTGGTCGTCGCGGGATCTGTCGCCCACGCTGTCTGGGAGGCCGGGTTCACGACGGAGTCGAAGAGCGCCGTCGTCGTCACCGGCTCCTGGGTCCACATCCAGTGGGAGGCCGGGTTCACGTCGGAGTCCAAGTCCTCGGTCGTCGTCAGCGGCCAGAAGACCGACTGGACGGCTGAAGCGGGCTTCACCAGCGAGTCCAAGAGCGCAGTCGTCGCCGCCGCTGGGCCGATCGTCTACAGCGTCGGGTTCACGAGCGAAGTGAAGTCCAGCGTCGTCGTCAGTGGCGGCGTGTCGCAGTGGGTGGCCGAGGCCGGTTTCACGAGCGAGGCGAAGTCGGCCGTCGTCATCGCCGGCCAGAAGGCCGAGTGGGTAGCCGAGGCTGGCTTCACCTCAGAGGCGAAGTCTGCGGTCGTGGTCGCCGGGACGAAGACCGACTGGATCGCAGAGGCAGGGTTCACGTCGGAGGCCGTGACCGCGGTCGTCGTCACCGGCATCAAGCTGGGGATGCAGGAGGCCGGCTTCGTCAGCGAGGCCAAGTCCAGCGTGGTCGTGGCCGCCGGCCCGACCTCCTACGCCGCCGGGTTCGTCACAGAGGCCAAGAGCGCAGTCGTCGCCGCGGGAGCCGTCACCCACGCCACCTGGGAGTGCGGCTTCACGAGTGAGGCGAAGAGTGCCGTCGTCGTGGCCGGCTCCAAGACCGACTGGATCGCAGAGGCAGGGTTCACGAGCGAGGCCAAGAGCGCGGTCGTGGTCGCCGGCCAGAAGACGGAGTGGGTGGCCGAAGCCGGGTTCACCAGCGAGGCCGTCTCCAAGGTCGAGGTCACCGGCAACAAGTCGGGCGCGGTCTACACCTGGGAGGCCGGGTTCACGACCGAGGCGAAGTCTGCGGTGGTCGTCACTGCCGGCCCGATGGTCTACAGCACCGGCTTCACCAGCGCGGCCAAGTCTGCGGTCGTCGTCAGCGCAACCAAGACCGACTGGATCGCGGAGGCGTCGTTCACCAGCGAGGCCGTGACCTCCGTCGTCATCAGCGGGACCGGGACGCATGCCGTCTGGCAGGCCGGGTTCACCTCCGAGGGCAAGACCAACGTCACCATCGCCGGCCAGAAGAACGGCGTCTTCGTCTACGACGGCGGCTTCATCAGCGAGGCGAAGTCGCGGGTCAGCGTCACGGGTACGCGCACGGTCCCGCCCGATGTCGTCTTCATCGTCGGCTCGCCGCAGAGCGGCTGGCGCGTCGAGCCGCCGCAGACTGGCTGGCCCTCGGGCGCACCAGAGAGCGGCTGGAGAACGTCCACAATCAAGCAGGGCAACTGGACCGTCTCCGCACCGGAGAGCGGCTGGCCCATGAAGAAGCCCAGGTAGGAGGCGAGATGCTACGAGTCAACAGCCAGTCCCTTGAGTACGTCAAGGTGCCGGTGTTCGCGAAGAAGGCCGGCGTGGCCTACGACCCGAGCAGCGACACCGTGAAGATGACCTTTGTGCAGAGCGAGACGCTGCCGGCCAGCCCGACTTGGTACAACGCCACCTGGGAGGACACCACCGGCGGCCACATGGCCCGCTGCCTGGTCGGCCCGAACCCAGGCGTCGTTCAACTGACCGCCGACCACGATCCTTGGTTCGTCTTCGTGCAGATCACTGACAACCCTGAGATCCCGGTCATCGAGGCCGGTCCCATCGAGGTCTATTGATGCTCTCGATGGACTTCATGGAGGAGACGCTCACCCGCGCTCTTCAGAAGGCCATGTACTGGCACCAGACCGATGTCCAGCGGCAGCCGCGCGAGCGCATCGAGAGCCTCGCCGCATCGGTGTTCGCGGCGCAGTCCTACGACATCCTGCTGGCCTTCTTCCAGGCCGACCTCTCCGAGGCGACCAAGGAGGAGGAAGATGAGCGCAAGATCGCTGCCATTCTCTTCCTCATCGCCGCGGCCCTGACCGCCCGCCTCGGGCGCGACGTGGCGGCGCTGTCTCCCGGCCTCGAGGACGCGCTGCGCGTGGCCCTGCTCAACGGCGGCCTCACGCGCTACGGCATCACCGCCGACATCCGCGCGATCGACGCCGAACGCTACCTGCGCCAGCACGGCGCAGAGCTCGTCAAAGGCATCAACGAGTTCACCATGAAGGAGCTCCGCGAGGTGCTCGCGCGCGGCCTGCGCGAGGGCGTCTCGATGGAGGATCTCGCCAGTCGCCTGATGACCAAGATGGACGACTATCGCATCTACCGGGCGCGGCGCATCGCCATCACCGAGTCGAGCAAGGCCTGGAGCTTTGCCGAGATGGAGAGCGCCGGCGCGATGGAGCAGGCCGGCTATCGCATGGTCAAGGAGTGGCTGCTCGGCCCAGCCCATCCCCGCTACGACATCTGCGACCACAACCACGAGGAGGGCGCCATCCCTCTCAACCGATCGTTCTCGAGCGGAGACATGGCACCGCCGCAGCATCCCAACTGCGGCTGCTCCCTCATCACCTACCCGGCCGATGGCGACCAGCCCTGGGGCACCCAGGTGCTCGGCGGGCTGCCGTTCATGCCGTTCGGGTCCGACCAAGGAGACAGGAATGCCAACCGATGACGAACTGAAGACCGTCGAGGCGGGCGACTTCGACAGCGAGCTCGTGCCGCTGGTAGAGCGCGCCGTCCGCAAGGACAACACCATCGACCTCAAGCTCATCGCGCCGGGTTGGGGAAGCAGCGGCTACTACAGCGCCGATGTGCTGCGCGCGGACGGCCCGCAGGCATGGCCGGCGGGAACCCACATGTACCTCGACCACCCGACCGTCTCGGAGGCCAAGGAGCGGCCCGAGCGCAGCGTCAAGGATCTCGCCGCGGTCACCGTCTCCACGCCCGAGTTCCGCGAGGACGGCATCCACGGCGCCGGCCTGTACGCCAAGGCCAGCGTGCTGCCGCCCTACCGGGACGTGATCGACGCCCTGGCGCCGCACATCGGCGTCTCCATCCGCGCTCACGGCTCGTTCAACGAGGGCGAGGCCGAAGGCCGCAAGGGCCGGGTCATCACCAAGATCGCCAAGGGCGAGAGCGTGGACTTCGTCACCAAGCCCGGTGCCGGCGGCAAGGTGCTCGCGCTCATGGAGTCGATGCGGGCGCACCAGAATCAGGCCTCCGCTGTGGTTTCATCTGAGGCGATGTCCAGCGCAGCGACAAACAACCTCTACGTCCAGACCGACAACGGCAACTACGTCCCGTACACGACAACCACCACGACGACCAGCGGGACGATCACCCTCTCGCCGGCCGGCGTGTCCGAAGCCCAGAAGGCACAGGAGGCAGAAGAGATGGAGTTGACAGAAGCACAGGAGCAGATCACCGCGCTCCAGACCGAACTGGCCGAGTCCAAGACGACCGCCCAGGAGGCCACCGCCCGCGCCGAGCGCGCGGAAGGCGCCCTCATGATCCTCGAAGCGCAGGGCGAGGCCCGCAAGCTGACGGAGAACATCAGCCTCCCGGCCGCCGCCAAGACGCGCATCGTCACCAAGGTCAGCGCCGATCCCCAGATCGTGGACGGCAAGCTCGACATGGACGCCCTCAAGGAGGCCGTCGAGGTCGAGGCCAAGATCGAAGCTGAGTACATCGAGTCCATCGTCGGGGCCGGCAAGGTCACCGATCAGGGCACCGCGTCCGGTGCTCCCAAGGACGACACCGCCGTCAAGGAAAGCCTGAAGACTGGCCTCGGCAAGTTCTTCAGCCTCTCCGATGACGCCGCACAGCGCGCCGTCGAAGGCCGCTAACAGGAGGTAGAGAGACGTGCCAACGAACGAAGTCTTCAAGGAAGCGGCATACATCCCGCTGACCGTGGGCGCCAGTGTGGCCGCCCGTCACCCGGTGCTCGTCGGTAAGGTTCCCGGCGTCACCCTCACCGCGACCGCCGCTTCGGGCACCCAGGTCGCGACCGTCGCGACCGTGGGCATGTACCGCTGCTCGGTCATCGCCAACGATGGCAGCGCCACCACGGTGGCCCAGGGCGACATCCTGTACTTCTCGGGCACCAACACCTCGCCTGTGCTCAACAAGAACACCGGCGGCACGCGCTGGGGATACGCCGCCGAGGCCATCAGCGCGAGCGGCGCGACCCAGACGATCAAAGTCATCGTCGGTTACTGAGGGTGGTGACCGATGGCGACGAATGAGGCATACCAGAAGGCGTGGATCGTCCCACTGACGGTCGGCGCGAGTGTCGCCGCGAGAACGCCCATGTGCGTTGGCAAGCTCTCTGGCGTCACGCTCACAGCGACCGGATCGAGCGGCACCCAGATCGCTTCGGTGCTCCGCAAGGGCGTCGTGGACGTGACCGTGGACAGCGCCTGTGACGCCGTCACCCTGGCGCTCGCCACAGTGACGACCACGCAGACGGTCATCTTCAACGGCACCACCTGCACGGCGAACACCAGCGTCAACACCTGGAGCACCCGCACCTTCTCCATCGCGGGCGCCGACGGCGCGGACGCAATCCTGCTCGCCAAGGCCATCAACGGCGGCCAGATCGCCACGCTCGTCGGCGTGACCGCCGGCCAGACCATCACGGTCGCCGGCCTGACCTTCACCGCGCACACCTCGACCACCACGGCGGCCAACCGCGAGTTCAGCATCTCCGGTGCTGACGCCGCGGACGCCACCGAGCTTGCGGCCGTCCTGAACGACGCCACCTACGGCATCGTCCCGCTCGGCTACATCGCCACCGCCGGCGGCGCCAACGAGGTGCTCATCCAGCCGGTGACGATGTTCCCGACCGCCACCTACCCGACGCCGACCATCACCAAGGTCGCCGCCGGCATCACCATCTCCACCCTGGCCGCGGCACCGAACTGCACCGCGACCGTCTCCTCGGCCACCGTCACGGTGCGCTCGAGCGAGGTCATCAGCGCCATCACCGGCACCGCCCAGGGCGCGACCGTGACGGTCGGTCACTCGGCCACCAGCGTGCGCGAGATCGCCCAGGGCGACAGCGTCTACTGGACAAGCCCGAGCACCCTGAACTGCAAGGCCGAGACGGGCACCGCCTTCTTCGGCCGCGTGGCCGGTCCCTCGGCCATGCCGGTGAGCGACCGCAAGTTCACGATGGCGAGCGTCACGAACGGCACCACCATCGTCATCAACGGCATCACCTTCACCGCGCACACGAGCACGACCACCAAGTCCACCAAGACGTTCAGCATCTCGGGTTCGGACACGCAGGACGGAGACGAACTCTGCGCCTGCATCAACGACCCGGTCTTCGGGCTGGTCGGCTTCACCGCGACCAACTCCACAGGAACCATCACCCTCGCCTACAACGGCGACATCGCCATCACCGGGACCGCGCGCATCGCCGGCACCGTCACGGTGGCACCCGGCAGCCGCAAGGTGCGGGTCAAGCTCGGCTACTGAGCCGAACAGGAGGACATACACATGCCAGATGAGGCAATCACCAAGATCGAAGAGACGAAGGAGACGGTCGCCGCAGACAGCGCCGACCTTCTCAGCGTCCTCGGTCGCGAGAGCGGCTTCACTCGGAAGCCCTACTCGAACGAGGTCCGCGCCGCCTTCATGGAGACGCTCAACCGCGCCGCCGACGGCAGCAACCTCGCCTACTACCAGTTGAAGGAGGCGATGGTCACCGCGGACTTCCCGTATCTCTTCGGTGACGTGCTCGACCGCTCCCTGATGGCCGCGTGGGGCACCACGATGCCTTCGTGGAGGAACTACATCGACACCGGCACCGTGCGCGACTTCCGTCCCGCCAAGATGCTCGGCATCGAGGGCATGGGCGCCGTGCTCGACGGCGTGCAGGAGCGCGCTGAGTACCCCGAGCGTGGCCCGAGTGAAGAGACGCCGATCACCCGTCAGGTGAGCAAGTACGGCGGGCGTTTCGGAATCAGCTTCGAGGCCATGATCAACGACGACCTGGGCGCACTCCGGTCGTTGCCACAGAAGCTGGTCGAGGCCGCGCGCCGCACCGAGGCTCTGGCCGCCAGCAAGATGTACGTCGGCACCGCCGGCTTCAACGCGGCCCTGTACAAGGACTCAGCCGGCTTCAAGAACATCATCAACGCCGCGAACGGCGCCTCCACCAACAACCCGGCGCTCTCGCTCGCCAACCTGGCGCAGGGCTTCCTGGTGCTCGGCAACCATGTCGATATCGACGGCTTCCCGATCGTCATCGACGCCGTGACCCTCGTGGTCGGTCCCGCGCTCCGCATCACCGCCAACAACATCATCAACGCGACCGAGATCATGGTCGCCAGCGGCGGCGGCGCCTACAACGCTGCCGACCAGATCCGCGTCGCCAACTGGATGCGGAACAACCTCACGGTCGAGGTCGATCCGTACATCTCGATGACCGCCACCAGCAACGCCGCCACCTCGTGGTTCCTGTTCGCGAGCAAGGGTGCGCCGCGCACGGCCGTCCAGATGGACTACCTCCAGGGCCACGAGACGCCTGAGCTCTTCGTCAAGACCCCGAACGCCTCGCGCGTCGGCGGCGGCACCGTTCCCGAGAGCTTCGAGAACGACGCCCAGGAGTACAAGGTCCGTCACATCTTCGGCCTCACCCAGATCGCTCCCTACGCGACCGTGGCGTCGAACGGCACCGGCTCGTAACATGCCTCGCCACCCGCATGACATCGTCCCTCGTGACGACAAGGACGAAGTCCTTCTCGCCATCTACGACGTGCTTGTGGAGATCCGCGACGCGCTGGCTCCTCCTCCCCCACCGGAGGAGGAGCCAGACGCCGTGGTGACTCAGGAGGAAGCCTCTGAGGCCGCCAGCGTTCTCGCGACTCACGAGCACCAGACGGCCGCCGAGTCTGCGGCCAAGAAGCCGGCGCGCAAGAAGCCGGCCGCGAGGAAGAAGCCCGCATGACCTGGACGTACGACCCAAGCACCGCCATCGGGCAGGTACGCCTGCTGGTGTCCGACACCGACGCGACGCGCCGCATCATGGACGACGAGGAGTATCAAGCGTTCCTCGCCATGAGCGGCAACTCTGTCGTGCTCGCTGCCGCGAAGGCGCTCGAGACGATCGCTGTCAACGAGATCCTGTGCCTCAAGGTCGTGAACTTGATGGGAGCCATCGTCACCGATGCTGCATCCGCTGCCAAGCAGCTACTGGCACAGGCCAAGACCCTGCGCGCCGAATACGCGAGCATGGGTGACGGTGGCTCAGGGTTCATCTCCATCGAGCTCGTCAACGGCCCAGAGATGCGTGAAGAGAAGTTCTGGAAGGCCGAGGAGGCGGGCGACATCTGATGGCGATCCGCTCGGCACAGATCGGCGGCTCGCCGCTCCGCACCGGCTTGGCTGGCTTCTTCAGCAGCACGGTGACGGTGCTGCGCGCCACCTACGCCCAGAACGCTGTCGGGGAGCCGATCCCCACCTGGGCGCCGCTGTTCGACCACGTCGATCTCGACGCCCTGGTCGCCGGCGGCGACGTGTCTGTGCGACTCAAGAAGCAGGAGTTCCGCACCAGCACCATGACCGCGGAGGCCATCTACCGGCGCATCCTGCTGAACGGCCACTACCCTCTCATCGACAACGCCGACCGGATTCGGTTCGAGGACCGGGACTGGGCGGTCATCTCCATCGTCAACGACGCGACGGGCACGTTCACCGAACTGCTGGTCGAGTCCATCGAGCCAGGGAACGTCTGATGGTGACCGCCACCGTCATCGGAGACGAGGCGCTGGCGGCCAAGTTCGTAGCCGCCATCGCGAGCATCAAGGCTGAGAAACCCTACTGGCTGCACGATGTGGGCATCATCCTCAATGACTCCATCGAGGCGAACATCGCCTCGCAGCGCCTCATTCGCAGCGGTGACCTCATCGACAGCGGCCGGGTGTTCAGCCAGACCAAGAACGGCATCAGCGTCGGCTTCGGCAACATGCTCGGCTACGCCGCGTCACTTGAGTTCGGGGCACGGCCCCACGAGATTACGGCCGGCGCTGGCTGGTGGAGCAGCGCCAACAATCTCTCGTTCTACTGGGCCGAGCGCGGGGAGTGGTTCTTTGGCCCCAAGGTCAACCACCCTGGCAACCCACCGTACCGCTTCATGTACAAGGGCACACTCGCCGCGGTCACGCCGATCGCCTTCTACTTCATGGAGCGCCTGCGTGCCATCTTCGGTGGCCTCTGATGAGCTTCCAGTCTGATGTCTACGGCTACCTGACCGCCAACGCCGGCCTGACGGCCCTCGTGGGGACGCGCCTGTACCCCAACGAGGCGCCGAACGACCCGGTGGTGCCCTTCATCGTCTACTACGAGTTCGCCACTCCGCGCGAGCAACTGATGAGCAACGCGGTGGGCGTCAGCAAGCCTCGCATCCAGTACTCCACGTACGCGGACACGTACGCGGATGCGCTCGCCGTCACCGACGCCCTGCGCGCCGCGGTGCTCACGCTCCCCTACCCGCTCGTCCTCGAGGATGAGCGCGGCAACCAGGACGTGACCACCGGGCTGCATCGCCGGGATCTCGACGTGAGGATCGTCCATGTCTGAGTCGAGAGAGAAGCTCGTCGCCAACTTGGTCGCCGCCCGCGGCGCTATCGACGCGCTGCTGCTCGAGGTGACCCAGGAGTCGCCGCCCGCGCCGGTGGCCCCGGTCCCAACCCCGGCGTCGGGCGGCGGCGTGAACTGCAAACACACCAACCGCGAAGACCAGCGCACCTTCGGCGTCACCGAGGCGTGGAAGTGCCTGGACTGCGGCTACGAGTACCGGAGGTAGAGCATGGCGAAAACCTATCGAGCGACGGTGGGGTTCGCGTGCCCTGCCGACGCCGAGTCCCTGAAGAAGTGGCACGCCGGCAAGAAGGACGACGCCAAGACGATGACGGTCAAGAAGGGCGACAAGGTCGTGCCCTACAACGAGGCCATCGAGAAGTCCTGGCTCGCCAATGGCGTGGTTGAGGAGGTGAAGTAGCGTGGCAAAGTTCTCATCCAAGGATGTCGGCTTCGCCCTCCTCGGCCCGTACAACATCCTCGGCGCCATCTCCAAGTTCGATGACACTGTGGAACTGAAGCTCAACGAGACGTACGCGCTCGGGGAAGCGGACGAGTCCTACTGGTCGAGCGGCGCGAAGAACACTCAGATCACTCAGGAAGGTTGGTACGACGACGCCGTCGGCCAGCTCCACCAGGCGTTCGTCGGCGCGTCGAGCCTGCCCGTCCTCGGTCTCCCGCTGTCGATCGCGCCGCACGGCAACACCAACGCCGCCAGGATCGACACCTACCCGTCCGTCCAGCGCGTCGGCTACACCGTGCAGATGGCGACCAGCGAGGTGACCAAAGCGCAGGCGCGCTACGGCCTCTGGTATGGCAAGCGTGAGACGTACATCGTCCACGCGCTCGGCGCCGAAACGACCGCCGGGAGCACCGACCCGCTCGACGTGCATCCCTACGTCACCAACACCAGCAACGGCGGCGCGGTCGTGCTGCACGTCACGGCTCTGAGCGGATGCGCTACCTGCACCATCACCGTCCGTCACTCGACGGACGGCATCACCTGGGCCGACAAGCAGGCGTTTCAGGCGCTCGCGCCTTCGGATGTCACCAACGGCACGGCTCTCGCCGGCCAGTACATCACGCTCACCAGCACGATGAACCAGTACTGGTCCGTCGCCTGGACGTACGGCACACCCGCAACCCCGAATGTCACGTTCATGGTCGGCGTCTACAGAGCGCCGTAAGCAAAGGAGATCAGCATGGCGAAACATGGTTCAAACGAGGTCGCGTTCGAGATTGATGTCACCGACGCAGGCGCGCTGTCGTCGGGCCTCGGCACCAACTACATCACCAAGATCAGTGACTACGTCGTCAACCGCGAGGCCGTGGAGTCCACGCCCTTCGGCGTCACCGACGAGCAGTACCTGATCGGCATCATCCGCAAGCGCGAGCCGCTCACCATCGAGGGCTGGTACGACGACACCGCCACGCAGGGACCGGACGAGATCCTCAACATCGGCCGCAAGACCCACGCGGCCACGCGGACCTTCCTGCTCACGTTCGCCACCGGCAAGACCGTGGGCGGTGAGTGCTGGATCGAGAAGTACACCAGGACGATGAACATCGGTGACTACCACGGCTTCTCGGCGCAACTCCGCATGACCGGCACCATCACTGAGGCCTTCTCCTGATCCTGAAGGCTTCCTGAAGCAGGAGTGAGAACATGGGACTTCTCAACCAGAAGAAGCGAGTTGATCTCGATGGGGGAGAGTGGGTGGACGTACGCCCACTCTCCCTCGCCGCCCTACGCCGGCTGCGCTCCGAGGTCGCCTCGGTGCAGGCCAGCAACGAAGACGAGTCGCGCGAGGAGGCGCAGGGCTTCGCCATGACGCAGAGCGCGCTCGAGCAGTGCATCGTCGCCTGGAGCGACGAGGCTCCGGTGACGCCCGAGAACATCGGCCAGTTGCCCTACGAGTTGACCTTCAAGATCGCCGCCGCGATCGGACTGGGGGAGGCCGAGCGCCCTTTGGCTACTGGGCCGACTTCGACCGATACCTCAGAGGCGTAAAAGGCGCGGAGGCGCCCGACGTTTGGATGACCAGCGTCGTCTGTCAGGAGTTTGGATGCACACCGTCGCAGGCCGAACAGGAGGACATCGGGGAGTGCCTCGAGATCATCGGCCTGCGACGGTATGCAGAGGCCTGGCAGGCGGTCGAGGGCGGTATGCCGCAGGAAGAGCTCGCAGAGCGGTTCGGGAACTCCGAGGCGCTCAAGAACGTGATCACCGTGCAGATCAAGCGAGTGAGAGGTGAGATCGACTGATGTC
>Ga0315283_10004790_pt1 | contig 11843 bp, 5 predicted proteins | sample YL17G09_0_MG_FD_204541 | JGI IMG/M metagenome (GOLD analysis project Ga0315283, IMG submission 204541) | Sediment microbial communities from Yellowstone Lake, YNP, Wyoming, USA - YL17G09_0 | ecosystem: Environmental > Aquatic > Freshwater > Lake > Sediment | place: USA: Wyoming | collected...
GTCAATTACAATCCCAATCGAGTGTTTACTATAGATAATCGTTATATATCCGTGCCTGTGTGTCCGTCTTCGAACGAAAAGACCTAGGTGGAACACCGTCATGATATTCGAACGGCTCGGCAGCTTCATCGTGAAGCGCTATAAATTGGTTCTTGTAGTATGGATTCTGGTTCTAGTCCTGAGCGTCCCCCTCCTGATGAACGCCAGTCAGGTCGTAACATATGAGCAGAGTGAATCTTTCACCAGTGCGGGGAAATCCGATTCCGATACTGCCGCGGCCATAATCGAAAAGCAGTTCCCGCGGGCTGTCTCCAATTCATCCATGCTTGTCGTCCTCGAATCAGATAATGTCACAAGCCCGGCAATGCGTGATTTCCTGATGTCCTTCGAAGAGAGCGTCCGTTCCGACCCCGATATCAAGTACTTCGAGACCGGCAAGCCAGGGTCGTTCCCGAGAGATTTCATCTCGGTATACACCGCCCAGGATTTCGTCCTCGTCCAGGCGGTCTACGGGATGAACATGGGGATGTACCAGATGGCCGGGACGGTATCGATGGTCTGGGGCATTCCCGCATTGTACCTGCAGGTGTATGTTTCGACCTCGGGCAACGACACCCAGGCCGCAGCTCAGGTAAACGAAACCATCTCGGCAATGTCGGGCGGCGATGCGCAGGTCGGTGGGATGCTTACCGCCTATTTCACCCTCTTCAGGGCCCAGTGGGAATCGACCGCATCGAACATCTCCTTGTTGTCGGACCCCCAGCTTCGGGCGGAATTGGCGGCGCGCTCGGCCATCGTCTCGCTCACGGCCGGACCCGGGATGCCTGCCGAACAGGCTCAGCTGATGCTCCTTGTGTCCAATTCCTTCAACATTAGTACATTCTCGAACCCTCAGATGGTCAGGGGCTTTGCCGTGAACGCCATCGCAATGAGCGCTAGGATCGCCGACACGGTATTCCTCAACGGGACATACGATTTGGGGGACATAGGGCGGATGTCTCCCATCAACAGTTCCGCAGCAATCCACAATTATGTCTCCAATGTCGTAATGCCCAACGGGACCATCGATACATATGCCGTGAAACTCCCCTCGGAGATACGCTCCTCTTTTGTGAGCCCCGATAACCGCGTCACGATAGTCTCTCTGTCATTCACCAAGACCGATGATTGGACCGATTCGAACGGAAAGAAGCCGATTGTCAATAATGTCGTCGAGCTCCGAAAGGTCCTGAAAGAACGCAAGGGGGCGATTATAGTCACGGGCATCAAGACCTACGTCTCGGGCGGGGCTGCGATAACATCGGACACGATGACAGCCATGGAAAAGGACTTCTCTCTCATAGAGTTCGTGACCGTCCCTATGATAGTCGTTCTGATGGGACTCTTCTTCCTTTCCTTCGTCACACCCGTCCTTCCCCTTGGAGCGGTCATGATGGCCCTCGGGTTGAGCCAGGCCGTTGTATACTTCATAGGGACATTTGTCGGAGGTGTCGATTCAAACACAACCACCATGCTCTTTTCAATATTGATGGGCGTGGGCACGGATTATTCCATCTTCATTGTCGCCCGCTTCCGGGAAGAAAGGATAAAGGGTGCGACCAGGGATGAGGCCGTAAAGACCTCCGTGACATGGGCCGGCGAGTCCATTGCGACATCGGGCGCCACTGTCATGATCGCATTCCTGTCATTGGGCATTGGTTCCTTCCAGATGGTGCGGATAATGGGCCTTGTCATGGGACTGGCCATCTCGATTGCCCTCCTGATATCGCTGACCTTCGTGCCTAGCTTCCTGATGCTCGTAGGAAACCGAATCTTCTGGCCCAACAACAAGGAGCGCTTCAAGAGATATGCAAAACGGATCATGGAGCGTCGCGCAAAGGCAAAGCACGGTTACTTTTACAAGGCCGCGAGCTTTTCCGTCAAGCGCGCTCCTTGGGTGGTCCTGGCCGCCATCATCGTCACGATACCGACGACTTACATCTTTTTGACCGCCACCACGAGCTATGATTTCATAGGGGCCATGCCCAAGGTCGAATCCATCAATGGCATGGACGCGATGACGAACGGCTTCGGTGCCGGGCGCATCATGCCCTCAAACGTAGTATTGGTCTTCAACGATGCGGTCCTGTTGCCGGATGGAAATTACAGTTCGACCGCCCTCAATACCATCGAGAGCGTTTCGGCCGCCCTCGCATCAAAATCGATGGTCCGCGAGGTGGACGGTCCTACAAGGCCTTACGGCGCAACGGTCGATTACGACCATCCTGCCAACATCACGGTCAACGACAGGACCAAGATGCGTGAGTTCATCGGACAGGACAACAGGACCGTACGCCTCAGTTTCGTGCTGAATGCGCTGCCAACGTCCGAGAAGGCAGTAAAGGCGGTCCCGGAGCTACGGTCGGCCGTCCACGATGCGGTGTCCGGTCAAGGTGTCTCGAAGACCTACGTGGGCGGCTCGACCGCCAGTCTCTATGATACCCAACAGACCATGAACATGGAGTTCACCCAGATGGAGCTCGTTGTCGTCATCGGCATCTTCATCGTCCTGGTCATCGTGCTCGGGTCGCTTTTCCTGCCGGCCTTTGCAATCATCAGCATCTTGATGTCCATTTCATGGTCCTTCGCAGCGACCGTCCTGATATTCCAGAACTGGCTGGGGGTCCCCATCCTGTTCCTCATCCCGCTCATCCTGTTCATCATGCTCATGGGGCTTGGAATGGATTACAATATCTTCATCCTCACAAGGATACGGGAAGAGGTCCACATGGGCAAGTCCAACGACGAGGCCATTGTCACTGCCGTCGATTGGACCGGCGGTATCATTTCCGCGCTGGCCGTCATCATGGGCGGTGCCATCGGTGTCCTCATGCTGTCATCGACAAAGATGCTTGCGGAGTTCGGTTTCGCGATAACCTTTGCGGTCCTGATGGATGCGATGGTGGTCCGAACGTACATTGTCCCTGCGACGATGAAACTCCTTGGAAAATGGAGCTGGTATGCCCCGGGTGCGCTTCAGCGGGAAAAACGGGTGACGAAGAAGGGCCAGCAGTAATGGAGTGCGTCCAATCAATTGACCCACATACATGTCGATATCTGGCAATAACGAGATTGCCCGCGTGAAACACTCGAGTGCCTCATCGACCTTGCCGAGTTCCAATAAAAGGATGCCCTTGCTATTCCAGATATCAGAGTCGCCTGGCCATATTTCGGCAACCTTGTCGAAATATTCGAGCGCAAACCCAGGGGTTCAATATCCGGTCCCGCAAAGGCGAGGACCGTCAGGTCCGAGCAGCAGCCGAGGTGTCATAGACGCCGAGGCTGCAAACGGGCGCAGTTTTGCGCCCGTTTGCTTGCGAAGCTGTCTTTGACAAAACTTTTTTTCAAAAAGTTTTGCGGGGGACCGGAATTTACACAGCCGTCAGAACGGCCCCTCGGGCTCTTCCTGCCTCATCTGCGGCACCGCCTGTTTCCGCGTTGGAGGGGGAGTTCTTATCCTGATGACCAGTATGCCTATCGGGACGCCGACTATGAGCACGACTGCCACGAACGCCAGCGGCGTGATGCCTCCCGCGAGTGCGATGGTCGCGCCCGCGCCTTTGGGGCCCGCGCCCCCGCCGATGCCGAACAATGTGAGGTGGCTCATGTTGGCCCAGACGATTCCCCTGCCCATATCGACGCCGGTATTGTCGCAGGCCTTCCAGAGCTTGAGGTCCTTGTCGTACCAATAAAGCTTCAGGTTGCTCTCGTTCACTCCCGAGGGGAGCTTGCTCCGGTCGTACTTGACGGTGATGTTGACCCATTCCAGCTTGGAGCCGTTGCCCTTATCTATCCTGAAATAGACGCCGATCCCGCCGCCCAATGCACGGTCCTTTGCCCCGGCAGCACTTATCTCGAGGGTCCCGTTGTCCTTGAAGCTCGCTATGCAGCTGACCCCGAGGCTCTCGTTGTGGAAAATATCGGTCTTCGTCAGCATGATGTCCAGCTTCGTGTTTCCGCCGGAGGTGACCGTTATATTGGGAACATTGGAGTCGGCGAAGCCCGGACATGTCGCCCTGAGATCGTATCTTCCCGGGGTGATGTTCACAAGCGCGTAGGAGCCGTCGGCGCCGGACCGCACCGACCTGTTGGACCCGTCGAGGGATATCGATGCGCCTGAGATGGGCTGGCCCGATGCGCTCCTGACGGTCCCGGATATGGTGCCCGTCTGGTTCCCGAACGGGGTGATATTCAGGGTGATGTTCAGTCTCGTGACCTCTCCCGATAGCACCGGGACATTGCCGCCCCAGCCATCATAACCCGATAGAATTGCCTTTAGGGGATAATTTCCGGCCGAGACATTCGTTATGGAGAAGTTGCCGTTGATGTCCGTCGAAACTTCAATGGACAGACTTGGAATGGTCACAATCACGCCCTTAAGTGGTGCACCCGCACCGTCGCGGACTGTCCCGTTGATGCTGCCCGGTGCTGCGGTCGTCGGCGTGAGCACGAAGTCCTTCACGGTCATGTTGCCGCCCGTCACGCTCACCCCGGAGGCCGTCGCGCCGGTGTAACCCGTTGCGCTTACATTGATGTTGTACATTCCGGGGGCCAGCTGCAGGAACAGGTAGCCTCCCGTGGAGTTGGCGGTGCTGTTGATGACGCTGTTGAGCGTGACGGTCGCGCCCGCTATCGCAACACCCGTGAGGTCCTTCACGGTGCCCGAGAGCGAGCCCGCGGCCTGGGCCGTGAATGTCACGAGTGAAGCGTTGGTCATGGTGATGTTCCTTGAGCCACCGAACGTGTCGGTCGAATTCCAGACGTCAATGATGGTCGGGGCGGTCTTCCTGACTCCGTTGGAGTGGAGGTAGGTCGTGACCTTCACGGGGCCCATGCGCCCCTCCGAATCCGTCTTGGCGTCAGTGCCGCCGAAGTGCGCAGTGGAATAGACCGTGGAATACAGGTCGGGCTGGGTGACGGAGACATCCGCTCCCTGCATCGGGAAAGATTGGGGGTTCTGGACCGCCACCATCAAAGTGAAGCTCTCCGTGACGTTGGAATCGGCCTGCACCGTGGAAATGTTTATGGGGCTGTTGAAGAGGTGCAGGGCCGAGCTCGAGACGACTATGTCCTCCTGGTTGGAGATGAAGCTCGTGAAGTTGGCATTGCTGTTCTGGGTGTTCAGGACATCCATGCCTACCCTGCATCCCTGCATCCTGCCCGCGCTGAACTCGACGCTCGACGAGTTGTAGGAGCTGAAGCCGCTTTCCTTTGCGTTCAGGACCGTGCACGCCTTCACGTTGCAGCTCTCGGACGACACCACCTGGAACCCGTGCACCGGGCTGTCCAGGGTGATGTTGGAGACCGTGCAGTTCGAGCTCCGGAAGAACTGGACGTGGCCCCCCTGAGACATGTTGATGTCCCTTATCTCGGAGTCGCGGCCGCCCGCCACCAGGACCTCTCCGGCGCTGACCCCGCCGAGGCTCTGGTTGCCCGTGATGAAGTGGATGGGGTTGACTCCCAGGAAGTTGGTGGTGTCAATTGAAGTACCCTGGTAATTGGGCCCTCCCTCGAAGAGGATGCCGTCCCCGCTGCCGTCGAAGTTGTTCGACCGCAGGATGCTGTTGGTGGAGTCGTTGAGTATGATTCCCCTGTTGTTGGCAATGAAATGGAAGTTGTCCACTGTGGTGTCGGTCGAGAGCGTCATCCTGACGCCCGTGTCGGCGTTTGAGATGTTGCCTTTGTTCATGAGAATGCCCCGCGTCATGTACAGGGCCACGGATTCGAAGCCGTACATCATATCGCAGGACTGGATGGAGATGTGCTGGCTGTCGGAGAGGGCTATGTTCACCCAGCTGTTGTTGTAGAACGTCGTATTGGAGACGGTGCAGTTGTTGCTGTTCTCGAGGTGGATGCCGTATCCCGAGCTGTCGTTGAACTTGCTGTCGTACACGGTCATCCCGACAAGGCTGGTGCCGTATATGCCGGCCTCCTGGTTGTTGATGAACCTGCAATTGTTAATCTGCATGGTCTGGGCGGAGCCGTTGCCCTCGATGTAGAATCCCTTTATGCCGTAGGAGAAGTTCGCGTAATCGGCCGTCAGGGTCGGGGAACTTCCATTGATGTGGATGAAGCCGTAGTAACCGGCGTAGGGTGTGGTCGTGTTGGCGTTGAAGAGCACCCTGTCATTGGCCACGCCCATGATGTGAAGGGTGCCGGAATCCACGGTGAGGCTTGTGTTTCCGTCGAAAAGCACCTCAACGCCTGCTTCAATTGTCAGCGTCCCGCTCGGGATGACCGTGATGTTGGCGTGGACCCTGTACGGCGAGAGGTTCTTGTACCAAATATCCGAGCTGATGGTCGGACCGTTGACATCAACGCCCGGACCGCGCGGGCCGGCGGCCCTTGCGGTCGGGACGGCCACGAGGAGCGAGCACGTGACAATCAGGGTCGCGACAATGAGCGCACTTGTTCTCATCTTGTTCCACCGGCACAGCAATCAGCCTGGTGGATAATAATATTGCCGACGGTGGGCAGGGCCGCCGGTTCTGGACAGGAAACTATGGTTACTGGTTCGCCGCGGGCATCGCTGCCGGGGCGGACACCCCGACAGGGGCCTGGGGGGCACGGGAGCCACGCCTTCCTCCCTTCATGCCCATTTTGGACTTTTGCTCGGCATACTCGTCTATACTTCGGTTCTTTGCGTCCCTTCTGTACATCATGATTAACACCCCGTTTCTCCAGTTCGATACCGCAGCCCTCGAACCGACCGTCGAGGAACCGTCGGTCAGCTCCGTTTCCTCGAGGCACAATTTTGAGAGCGCAAATACCTGCATGCATCTGCGACGCTATATAATTTATTGATTCCGGTTTGTTATCAATTAACGCACCAAGATTTATTATTGAAAGTACGCGAGATTAATGTTGTGGCCGGCATAAGGTTTATTTGTTACCTGCTCTGTTACCTGATCCCTTACCGAGTCAGGGTTGCATATGCCGGATAAGCCGTTCATTCGGGAAAAGAGCCTTCGCAACATGGTGTTCAAGCGCCTCGCCGAGGGCGACAGGTCCATCAGCCAGCTGGCAAGGGACATCGAGAAGGACGGCGTGAAGCTGCACCGCCTCGTTCTCACGGGATATCTTCAGGCGCTAGCGGAGATGGGAGTTCTCAGGGAGAAGGACATTCCGCCGGCAAAAGTATATTCACTGGCGTCCACGAGGATGCAGGACATTTACGAATCGCTGGGGGAGAAGCTCAAGGCCATCGAGCCCAGCAAGGACAGGCGGGCCCGCCTGGCGGCTTTCGTGCTGCAACGGATGTTTAGGCGGTGCGTGTTCTACGAGGAACTGAAGCGCTGCGGCCTCGGCGCTCCCAAGAAGTACAGGAGCATCGTGGGCGAGGAGCGCGCCGAGGCCAGAAAGATACTCGAGGAGGCCGGTATAACCGTCCCGCCGTCGGACCCCGCCTACAGGGTGGCGGAGGATTTCGGCTCCGAGCTGTACGACCTCATCGCCGACGAGCTCGTGGAGAGGGCCGGCCTCAGAAGCCTGCGCCAGGAGACCAAGCAGGTCAAGCTCAACATCATCTGACGGCCCGTCTTCATTTTCGTCGTCCTTCTTCACAGCAAGGGGACCAATAGCAGAGACTGGATGGCTGCACCTCGTGCGCGCCCTCTTCACCGTCGTCGTCCTTCTTCACAGCAAGGGGATAAAATGCGAGGCTTGTGTCCGCACAAGAGCGAATGAAATGAGTTCTTCAAGGCCGAGGAGGACCGTGACACGTTGGCACTGAGGTCCTCCGTGGGCAGCACCTTGTGCGCCCCCTCTTCACGAATTTGACAGGCGTCAGATTCGGGGTTAAGGAATACACAACATCTTCCGATTCACCGTCGCAGGCAGTGCGACCGACCACGGGCTCAGGCTGCATTTCGCCGTCTGTAGGCGAAAATCGCAACGCCGCACAGCGCCAGGACGAGCACCTGGGCCTCGAAGCCCGGAGTGCCGGCTATTCCCTTGGCCTTGACATCCACCGTGAGCTCCTTGGTCTCGATGTCCCCGCCCTTGCCGGTGGAGCGGACCGCCATCTTGACGGTCTTGGCGCCGCCGCTCTCGCCGCCCGGAACGCTGACCGTTGCCGTGAGGTTGGCGCTCTCACCGGGCTTGAGCGTCGCCGAGGACCTGTCGAACGTCAGGCCCAAGGAGCCGGATGATTTCACGAACGTGAACGTGTCGGGCGAGTTGCCCTTGTTGGTCACCGTGAACTGGAAGCTGACGCCCTTTCCCGCGTCGCAGCCCTTCCTAGTATCCTTGAACGCGAGCTGGGAGCCGAAGACGGCATTGACCGTGAGTTTCAGCTCGGTAGTCGTGTTGACCGACGTGAGGGACTGGGAAGCGATGGTGACGTTTATGGAGCGGACGCCCGCCAGCGCTGCGGCTTCGACCTTGCAGGTCATTATGACGGAAGCCGTTCCCCCGACGGCAATGTCGAGGGTTGGTGAGCCGAACTCGAGTTTGAGGCCCGCTATCTTGGGGGCCGAGAATACGACCGTGTCGGGGGCGTTACCGTTGTTCCCCGCCATCAGTGAGAACCCGATGTCCTCGCCGGGCAGACCGGCCTTTGCCTTCGTGCTAGCGGACAGGGTCAGCGCACGGACCCTGGCGACCCTGGAGATGATCTCCAGAACTGTCAGGTTGCCGTCGCCGTGCTGGACAGTGAGATTGAGGGACCATTCCTGCCCCGCTGCCGCATTGCCCGGTGCGGTGACGGTGAGCACGAGCGCCCTCCTCGCGCCCGCTGCCAGCGAGGCGGAGGAGATGTCGAGGCTCTCGGCCCATCCGGTGCCTCCCTCGCCCTCGGCGACGGAGAGCTTCATTCCGTCGAGGCCGTTGCCTGTGTTCTCCAGCGTGAGCCTGTACTCGTAGGTCGTGCCCGGGATTATCTCGGCGGTGGTGTTGCCCTCCGCTATCCTTGCCGAGTAGAGCTGGTCGACGATGCAAAGGAGCGAGGTCGAGTTCGTGAAGACGCCCGCCGTGGCGGTGAGGTTGACGCGGCTCGTGGAGCGGGCGGCCGCGTTCGGCGGCGGGGTGACCGTGATGCTGGTGTCCTGGTAGCTCCAGGCGGGTATCCCGACGGAGCTCTGCGTCAGGTTGGCGAACCATCCCAGGTCGGCCGTGGCGCTCAGGACCAGATTGGCGTCCGACGTGCCCGCATTGGTGAGCTTGAGGCTCCAGGTCGCCGGCACGGACGGTCTCACGAGCAACTCGGAAAGCGCCTCGAATTCTATCGCAGGTGCGCTCAGGACCGTGAAGTTGACCGTCGCCGGGGTCGTGACGGAATTGTCCTTGGAGTGCCCGCCGACCACGACGTATGACCTAGCACCCTCCTGCGTGCCCCATGGCAGGACCAGCAGCAGCTCCAGCGTGGTGTTCTTCCAAGGCCCCAGCGGGATGGATGTCGGGCCCGTGTACTGCACCCAGGCCACTCCGTCGCCGGAGAAGGCAAGGGTGACCGTGTCCGCCACATTGCCCATGTTGCTGAGGGTGAGGTTCACGGAGCGCCGCTCGCCCGGCAACAGGTTGATGTCCTGGGAGGGACCGATGGTCGAGCGGTACTTCTGGTTCACGGTGGTGGTTATTCCAACGAAGGAGTACTTGGTCGGGTCCGACGCGGCGGTGACCTTGAAGGTGTTCTGGGACGTCGTGTTCGCAGGGGTGGTGTAGGGCGGTTTGATGGAGACCGCAATGACATCCTCGGCCCTCGAGTCCAATGTCACGGACGCGGGGTTCGGGGTGAACCAGTCCAGGTGGCTGCCATCGATGGTGACGCAGAAGTTGTCGGGAGAGCCGAAGTTGCGCAGCGTCACTGTGTACTGGGTGGTGGAGCCGGGGTCGGCCTTCACGCTCGTGGACGAGGCCGTGAGCCTGAGGTCGAAAACGGGCGTGTTGAACTGTACATCGAACGACATCTGGCCGGTGGACGGGCTGATGTTCTTTAGGGATATGAAGCTGTGGCGCCCGTCGAACTGCGCCGTTGTATTGGGGCTCGAGACCGGATTGAAGCCCGCGCCCATGCTCTTCCACGTGTCGCCGTAGTCGCCCCAGTTGTTGAGGTTGGCGTTCTGAAGGTGCTGCGTACCTCCGTGGGCCTCCTCGAGGGTCACCCGCATCTTGCCCGGCCGGACCTCCATGTTGTTGACCTCGGGGGCCCCCTGGAGCTCGTCTATGTGCCAGATGAGCATGCCCGTTCCCGGCAGGTACCTGTCGTATCCGCTGAGCTGGCGGTTCTCGACGAGGAAATACTCGCTGCCCAGGCCAGGGAAGTTGACCCGCACGACCGTATTGCACAGGTCCGCCTGCTTCACGATGAGGCCGCTGGTGCTCTGGGTGACGTTGATGACGCTGGCCCAGCCCAGCTGGACCCTGCACCACGCAGAGGGAAGAGCGGGTGTGACGCCGTAGTTGTTGAAGCTGCCCGCCGCCATTATGTCCCATACGCCGGCGCCGCACGTCTCGCCGCCGCTTCCCGTGTAGTCGGTGTCGTACAGGTCGGGCATGCCCAGCTGGTGTCCGTATTCGTGGGCCAGAACGCCCATCGGATCGTTCTCGGAGACCATGCTGTACCAGCCCACCTTCTTCCCGTCGAGGGTGGGGGTGTCCAGGTTGTAGTACTTGTGGGACCAGATGTCGTTAGGGCTGCCGGTCATGGCCTGGTCTCCTCCGGCGTGGATGATCATCAGGTAATCGATCCATCCGTCGAGGTCGACGTCGTACTGGGAGAAATTGATGGCACCGTCCGCTGCCACCAGTGCCTCCGTTACCAGCTTGTAAAGCGAGGGGTTGTCGTGGTCGCCTCCGACCGGGGCGCCGTAGTAGGCCATCGTCTGGGTGCTGGTGTACCAGCCATCCGAGTCGGAGCTTATGTTTATCTTGCTGTAGGAGGCCTCCTTGTAATAGAGCTTCATGCTGTTGGTGTTGCCGTCGGCCATGTCATCGAAATAGGCGGGAGTGTGGGTGCCGCCGTGCTTCACGTCCGAGAACTCGATGCACAGTATGATTATCTTGACATCCCCGGTGGCCCGAGGCGGGGCGATGTCGGGAGACGGATTCACACGGGAGAGGTCCATCGGCCTGTCCCGGTACAGGAAGAACGGGGGCTGGACCTTTTCGGGCCGGTCCTCCGTCGAAAAGGCCGGGACGGACGGGACCGAAACAAGGATGGTCAGCATGATGCAAAGGGACACACGGTACGCGTTTCGCATGAACGTTTATTATGCCGGGATTATTATATATAATTATAGGTATTGCATGAAATCGCGGATATTGAACAAGGGGGGGCGCGCAGGAGGGGCTGCCTTTCGTGGATTACCATATTATGGCGATTGACCAGAAAGTTGGTAGTTACAAAAGTTCTATTAATAGCCCGACCTTACACCCGGCGAGAACGATGCCACAGACAGGGGTCGCGGCCGCACTGGATGCCCTCCGGCAGGGCAAGTTCGTGCTCGTCTACGACAGCGACCGGCGCGAGCGGGAAACGGACCTCGTGATACCGTCGCAGTTCGTGACGCCCGAGGCCATCCGCCGCATGAGGAAGGACGGCGGGGGCCTCATATGCACCACTGTCCCGGCGAAGGCCTGGAAGAGGCTCGACATCCCTTACCTTGCGGACCTGTTCCACGAGGCGAGGGACAGCCACCCGCTCCTCGGGGAGCTTGTACCCAATGATATACCGTACGATGTGAAGTCAGCGTTCGCGATAACCATCAACCACCGCAAGACGTTCACAGGAGTGACGGACAGGGACAGGGCGCTGACGGTCTCGTGCTTCGCGGCCATGGCCCGCGAAGCGTTGGAGACCTCATCTT
>Ga0315283_10004793_pt1 | contig 11842 bp, 26 predicted proteins | sample YL17G09_0_MG_FD_204541 | JGI IMG/M metagenome (GOLD analysis project Ga0315283, IMG submission 204541) | Sediment microbial communities from Yellowstone Lake, YNP, Wyoming, USA - YL17G09_0 | ecosystem: Environmental > Aquatic > Freshwater > Lake > Sediment | place: USA: Wyoming | collected...
TGGATCATCGTCGTGGGTGCATTCATCATGCCAGTCTCCTGCCAGGGTTGAGTCGAAATCGGTCGAAAAGAATCTTGCGCGTCATGCCTCCGAAAGTCGAGCTTTTTGAACGCAGCTCGAAAGACGCCCGATGCTTGCCTCCTTCGGGCCACGAGGAGAGGAGCCGCCCGTTGTGCGTGCCTGAGGACGAGTCAGCCGCGGCGGTGCAATGTTGGTTAGTTGAATGAGCGGTCGTACTTCAGCCGCTCGTCTTCGTCCATCGTCACATCCGGCACGAGGCCGGCGAAGGCGAGGCCGGCCAGATTCGTGGCCGCTTCCTTCCTGCCGATCGAGGAGCCGTTGTAGCGCAGCTGGATTTTGTCGTTCCAGTTGCGGCGCGCAACGATCGTCAGCACGGTGTCGGTGCCGCGGATGCGGGCGCGCAGCGCGCGGACCTTCGGACCGTTCAGTTGGCGGGTGTTCTCCACCAGCGCGTCGATGTAGGCGCGAGCCGGCATCACGCCGATCGCCGGGTCAGCATCGATCTTCGCCTGCTTGGCGGCACGCTCCGCTTCGTAGGCGGCTTCGTCGGCAGCGCGACGCGCCTTGTACGCAGCTTCCATCTCCGGCACGCGCGGCTTCAGCTGGTCGGTGGCGTAGTCGAGCGTGGCCAGCAACGCCATCGCAAAATTCCGCTCACCCATCAGCGAGTCGTAACCGCTCTCGGTGCCGCCCGACGAGTGGCTGACATCGAACGTCCAGTTGTTGTAGACATCGGCGCTCTCTTCGCGGCCCCAGCGGAACTCGCGGCTGATGCGCAGCGTGATGGGGCTGGACCAGAAGCCGGCCACCTTGACTTCGACGTGCACGCGGCCGGAGCCGTACGCAATCTGCTCTTCGACGTTGTCGAGGTTGATCGTGAAGGCGGTGTTGGTGTTCGTCATCGTCGTCTCCTTGGGGTTTCGGTTTCGGCCCTGCGGGGCCATCGTCAGGGAAGCCGCTTCAGCTCCCGACCGTTTCAAGGGTGAGCGTCTCCGCTTCCCTTCCTTCCCGGCTTGCTCCTGAGTCAGTGTCCGCTGCCTCTGGTTTCGCGCCGGGTCCGACCTTTAGGGGGCCGTTCACCGTGAAGACAGTATCCCCCAATTAAATCCAAAAGGGAAGACTTTTGTTGAAATATTTTTTTGGCCAGGAATCGCTGTGGTTTCGGACCTTCGCGCCGGCCAACGGAGAAGCCGCAGGCGCGGCGTGGCGTGTTGGGACATCCGATCGGGGCGACCGGGCCGGACGATCCCGGCCGCGGCCACCTCCGTTGGGCTCAGCCCGGTTTGACGCCGAGCTGGGAAGGCGTGGCGTAAATCTCCGCCACGATGTTCGCGCCGCCGATGTTGCGGTGGATGAACGTCTCGCCGTGGTCGCCGCGCACGAAGCAATCGAGCTTCAGCTGCTCCTCGATCCACTCGCGCCACTCGGTGCGCGTGCGGCTGACGGCTTCCTGCTTGTCGTAGTCGAATCCGTTGAAGCGTGCCACGACTCCTCCTCAGCGCAGCGCGCGAATGTAGATGGCGATGCCGAGCGCGGTGAGCGCTATGATGCTGGTGATTATCACTCTTCCTCCTCCACGGCCATCCAGCCGCTGAATTGTAGTTGGGCGCGCAGCGCGTCTTCGATCTCACGCGCGGTGCGGGTTGTGTTGATGTAAGCAGTGATCTGTGTCGATGTCGCGTCCATCGTCAGTCCTCCGAGCGCCATGCCGCGAATGCGGAGCGCATCGCGCAGACGATCGCGGTTGCCTTGCAGCATCGTCACCGAGACGCAGCGCCACGTCGGTTCGATCTTCTTGCGGGTCATCTCACGCTCCTCGTGCGACGCGCTGAAGGTGCGCGGCGAGTTGATTGCTGAAATTGCGAAGGTCGATCATCACGTGCCGCGGGATCGCGCCGGCCGCGAACAAGCCTTCAGCCTCCTCTGCAGCTTGCTCGGCGTAAGGCAGCAGGCGGTGCGCGCTCTGCGGGTAGAGCGGCACATCCAGCGTGACGACATTCTTCATGTCATCCTTGGGCGTGTCGCTGCTGCCGTCCAGCGCGGTACCAAAGGTGCGGCGCAGCTTGGCGTCGGTCATGCTCATGATTGTTTCCCCAGTTTGATCAGTTCGTGGTTGAAGGCGCGCGCGAGTCGCACATTCAGTTCGATGCGCTGGCCGAGCGTGAGGCCGCCGGCCGGCGGCAGGCCGCCATCGTCCAGTCGCGCCTTCTCTGCGTGGGCGCGAAACATCGCGCTGTTCCGCCACACCCGGAGTTGCTGCGCGCGCCGGATGTCGTGCAGCTGTCGCAGGTCTTCATTCTTCATCGTCGTCGTCTCCTCACATCTTGGTGGCGCACTCCGGGCCGATGCCCGACTCAATGCTGGACGGCACGGTGAGTTTGCGACCGCAACGGCAGCAGCGACCTTCGTGCCAGAACTCGACTTGATCAAGCTTGCTGCTCTCGCCGCGCACGGCGCGCTGGACCTGAACCAGCAGCCAACCGATCGTGTTGAGCGGCTGCGTCGGCATCTTGCCGCGGCTCGTCCGCGTCACCAGCTCCTCGCCAGCCTTCGTCACGAGGCCGACGTACTCGTAGTTGGTGGTGTTGTCCGGGCCGGTGAGCAGGCTCACGAAGCGCAGCGCGTCTCCCGGCTGCGCATCCTTCGGCGCAGCAACGCGGAACGTCCGGCGCTCGCCGCTCGTCTTGCTCACCAGCGTGAACACCGCGCGACCGGCGGTGATGAAGGAAAGGATGCCAGCGGCATCTTCGATCTTGTGGGATTCGCTCATCGTCGTCTCCTGCCAGAGATGAATGCTTTACTTCGATTCAACGCTGAGCAGCTTCCGCGTCAGCGCCATGATGTTCGAGCCGCGTGCCCCGTCCTGCCAGAGCTTGAACTGGACGGACCAGAATGACTTCTCGCAGCCGCCCAGCTCGATGTCTTCGGCCTTCGCGACCGCGACCAAGAATTGCTTCAGCGTCATCGTCGTCTCCTCAGAGCCAGCCGCGGTGCTGTTCGAGCACCTCGCTGAGCGTCCAGTAGTTGGCGCGGTCTTCCGCGGCTTCGGCTTCGCGCGCTTCGATCGCGGCGAAGTAGGCGGCGCGCTCTGCGGCGCACTCGGCTTCCTGCTGCCGGTAGTACTCCTCATCGGCCAGCGTCTGCGCCTTGTACTGCGGCGTGTTGCAGTACGCTTCGAGCGAGGCGAACTCCGCCTTGCGCTGCTCGTCGCTCATCGCGCGGAATGCTTCGTACATGAAGCGCGGCCGGATGCCGTGCACGCTCTTGTAGAAGTCGCTGAAGCATTCGAGGTCGAATTCAACTTCAGCCTGCTGGCGGGTCATGCCGCAGTCGGCCATGATGCGCTCGATGATTTCGTTGGTCTGTTCGTCCATCGTCGTCTCCTCGGTGCTCACCGGCTCAGAAGCCGGCGGCAGTGAAGTTGTAGTCGATGCCCAGCTTAGAGAACGTCAAGCGGCCGGCGCTCTTCAGCTGCACCCGGAAGGCCTGATGCTTGCCCATCGGCAGCGCGAGCATCGTGAAGGCGTGGGCGACCGAGCGGTAGCTGGCCGTCTTGCCGTTCACTTCGACCGTGACCTGCGCGCCAACACCGTTGGTCGCGGTGGTGTCGCCGCCCGTCTTGCCGGCGCGGCGCGCAACGACCGGCACGCGCGTCCAGTCGATGTAGTCGTTGGAGGCTTTGACCGCCTCGATGTCGCCGCCCTTCTTGGCGATCGCGGCGAGGTAGCTGCCGAGCTGCGCGGCGGTGGAGGCGGTGAAGGCTTCCGGGCCGTGGTCGTTGACTTCGTTGTCGATGCCGGCAACCTCGAAGCACTCCGGGCAGACGTGGTCAGAGCTGTGCTCGTTGAACGTCCGGCCGCAGATGGCGCACTTCAGTCCGCGCTTGTTGAATCGGCTGTACATCGTCGTCTCCTTGGGGTTCGGTTTCGGCCCTGCCGGGCCATCGTCAGGGGAGCGGCGTTAGCTCCCGACCGTCAGGGGTGAGCCTCTCGGCTTCCCCTCCTTCCCGGTTTGCTCCTGAGCCAGTGTCCGCTCTCTCAGGTCTCGCGCCGGGTCCGACCTTTGAGTGGGCCGTTCACTTCCTACGACTTGCATTCTCCCCCAATTGAATCCAAAAGGGAAGGCTTTTGGTGAAAATAGTTTGGCAGGCCGGAAACCCACGGCCGGCGCGGGTTCTGGGCGGCTCGCCTTTTGGACGCAGCCCGGATCAGGCGAAAAAACAGGCGACCCCTCCGCGGCCGAGGCCAACGGAGAAGCCGCCTGCGCGGGGCGAGAAGCGGACCTAGGCGAAGGCCGCGGCGATCGTCGCGCCGCGCGCTAGCGCCTCCTCCTGCGAGCCGGCAGGGAACTCCGCGCCAAGCGGCACGCCGTCCACGTTGTGGTCGGTCGTCGCGGTGAATGGCGGGTCGATGAAAACGTGCTCCAGCTGCCGCGCGACGGCTCCGCAGCCGGGTGCGACGAAGTGGAGATACGCCATGCCGGCTTCCGCATCGAACGTCAGCAGCGTGATGGCCTTGCGGTTGGCCTCATGCGCCACCGCCTCGATCGCGGACCGCAGTGCCGTGACGGCGGCTTGCGCGTTGTCGAGTGCGTCGGCCACGGTGTACTCGACCGTCTTCGGTTTCTTCGCCATTGATCGTTGCTCCTGCCAAAAAGAAAAAGCCGCCGGTGGGCAGTCCCGGCGGCGAAAGACGTCACGCGAGCTTGGGAGTCACTCGCGGACGAGCGTGAAGCGCTGGCCCTCGAAGGTCGTGTGGCCGTTGACGACCATGTCACGACGCACGCGCTGGTGCTTCTTCATGTCGAGCTTGAGCGCGAGGAAAGCGGCCGGCACGGACGTGTACACTTCGCCGCCGACCTTGACGCCGTTGCGCGCGGAGCGTGCCGCGTGCGTCTTCGGATCGGTCCACGACTTGGCGATGCTCGCCGCGCGCTTCGCAGCGGTGGCGGCCGGGTCGCGCGCCACGACCGGCTTCGGCTCCTTCTTCGCCTTCGCCGGCTTCGCGGCCTTGGGCTGCTTGGCGACCTTCGTGGCCTTCGCCGGCTTCGCGGCCTTCGCCGGCTTCTCGGCATCGGTTGCCGGCGCGTCGCTGCCCGGCGAGTCGTTGCCGGCGAGCATGTCGATGAGCATGCGCACGCGCTTCTCGGCGCTGGCGCGATCGGCAAAGCGGGTGATTTCGCCGCGACCGGAGTGGGCGTTGTAGAACGCCAGCAACTCGGCGGTGGTGGACTTCTTGATGTCGGCCTTGGTGATCGTGGTCATGGTGATAAACTCCTGCCTAGTGGAATTGCAAATGATGAGACGGTTTGGTGAAAAGGTCAAGCGACTTTCGCGGCTGCTTCGGCGCTGGCGAGCAGCACCTTATTTCGCGCAGTCCAAGCTGCGGCCTGCGCAGCCTCCATCGCCTTGAGGTCGTTGGCGGCCTTGCGCGCGCGGCGGCGATAGCGCGCGGCATGGTGGGCGTTGCTGGCGCTGTCACGCGCGCAGCGGTAGTCGTGCTCGGCAGCAAGCCAGTCGTTGGTCAGCTTGCCAATCCAGCGATCGAATCCGGTGAAGTCGCCGGTGCTGACGGCGCGTGCTGCGGTGATGTCGCAGGCATATTTGATCGTGAGCGTCTTGGGCATCGTCGTGCTCCTAGTCGTTGAAGACGGTGATGGTACGGCCGGTGGCGTTGGCGCGGTAGGTCACCGCGATCAACTCACCTTCCTCATCGCGCTGCGGCTGCTGCAGGTCGAAGTCTTCCATCCAGTAGCCGCGATCGCACACCAGCGAGAGGCGCGCCGGGTAGCCGCCCGGAGGCAGCTGAAGCTCCGAGGCTTCAGCGTCCCACCGGCCGTGCTTTCCGCCGCACTGCTTGATCGAGACCTTGTGTCCGTTGCCGTAGGGCATTTCGTTCTCCTCAGCCGATCATGTTGACAGACCACACTTCGTAGCCGGCGCGCTCCGCGAGCCGTGCTGCGACAGCGCGGTTGTGCGCGTTGACGATGACCTCAACGGCGCGGCCATCCACGCGCGTCTCGATCAGGTACTGGTGGGCGGCGCGTGCGCCTTGGTTCAGCTTGATCTGTTCCATGATCAGTTGCTCCAGTTGATCGCGTTGAAGCCGAAGGAGGCGACGATGACGGCGCTGCCGTCTTCGCGCACCAGCACGTCGCCGACCGACACGGAGTGCATCGGCGCGTGGCGCGTGATGCTCGCTTCCGGGCCGATGTTGCCGATCTGGAAGGCCATGTCGAGGTCGTCGGTGGCGAGGTCGGCGACGTGGCCGTAGAAGCCGCGGCCGGGGAACTTGCCGAGCATCGAGGCATCACAGTGCGCGGTGTATTCCGCGACCGTCTCGCCGAGGTTCACGCGGCGTGCGATTTCCTTCGTGATGCGAATCTGGTAGAGCTTGATCATGGTCGTCTCCTCGGTGTTTCGGTTTCGGCCCTGCTTTGGGCCTTCGTCAGCGGAGCAGCTTCAGCTCCGGACCGAAGCGAGTGGCGCGGTGGTCCAGTGTGTCGGACCCGGCTTGGTATCGGCCGTTGGCTACTCGCTTTTGGTTGTTGCCGCGCTCTCCGCGGCTCGTTGTGTCCCTTTCGGGTCAGGGGTGAGCCTCTCGGCTTCCCCTCCTTCCCGGTTTGCTCCTGAGCCAGTGTCCGCTCTCTCAGGTCTCGCGCCGGGTCCGACCTTTGAGTGGGCCGTTCACTTCCTACGACTTGCATTCTCCCCCAATTGAATCCAAAAGGGAAGTATTTTTGAAAAATATTTTTTCACCACAAATCGTAGGCTTTGCGCGCAAATCCGGCCGGACCAACGGAGAAGCCGCAGGCCGCGAGCAGTCCGCGGCCCCACCCGAAGGCCGCGGCCGGGCAGCGATCAGCGCGCTACGGCCACTCCCGGAGCCAGACGGCCGGTTTATGGCGACCGGAAAGGATCGGTTGCGGCGGCTTGCTCTCCCAGTTATCGAACACCGCCGTCCACACGCCGGTAGCGAGCGTGAGCTTGCGAATGTAGCGCGAGAGGATCGGCACGCCAAAGTAGCGGTTGGTGTCGCGACGTTCCCACGTCACGTCCACCACTGCGCCGTCCGCATCGACGCACCAACCGTGATGGACTGGGATGATGTTGAGTGCGTAGCCTTCCACGTACGTCAGCTCCGGATGCGTCATCGCGAGGCGCTGCGAATTCGCGAAGCACTGCTTCATCTCGCCGCGTGGCCACGCACCGTCGTTGATCCGCGGCCACGCGCGCCCATGCTGCAAGATCGCGTCAGCGACGCTGCGGTACGGCGCATCAGCGCGCGGCGGCACTAGGCCATTCCACATCTCCAGATACTCGATGATGTCAGCGCTCATCGCCATCACTCCTTTGGAAGCCAATCCGGTTTCGATTCGTAGAACGCAGCAACGCGCGCCTGAGCCTGCGCGAATGAACGAGCAGGCTGCTTCAGCGCAAAGACCTTCCACGACCGCGGCATGTCGGGGTGCTGGTGGTGGCAAACGCGAATAGTGATTTGGTTCGCCAACTCCTCGCACTGCGCGCGAGCCGGCGTGTAGTCATCTTCGCAATCGAGCATCGCCAGCAGCGGACCGTCTTTGCCGAAGGTTGCCTGTGGCCAACCGCGGCGCTGGAATGAACGGTAGCGGCCGGTGGGCGGCGGCTGCACGCGCCAGACGATCTTGCGCGTCATGCCGCGGCTCCGTGCTTGGCGAGGAGATGAGCGCGCTGTTGCTCGATCCACTCCGCCGCATCCGCTTCGCAGTCAATGCGGAACGAACGGCGGCACGCCTCCAGCGCAAGCACGTCTTCCTCGTTGAGCGCATCGTACGCAGTGACGACCGCATCCCACACCACTCGCACTTCGGTCGCGTCCAGCGTGAGTGATGAGCTGATCTTGATGCTCACGGGCGATACTCCTTCACGTCGGAATGAACAGACCAACCGAAGCTGGACCAGCGTGCCGGCGTGCAGCCGTGTGCGCGCACTTCGATTTCGCGGCGCTCGGTGCTCTCGTCAATCGGCGTGAGCGCGGTGGCGGTGTCGTAGCGCAGCATGTCTTCCGGGAACCGGCCGCGGCCAGACACGGTGTAGCGAAGGTAACGGCCGCGGCTGCGCGGCGTGTCGTGCACGCGCATGCCGAGGTGGTCGATGAGTCGTGCGTCGTGTTGAATGACGGCCATGGTCGTCTCCTGCTTAGCGTCGAATGAGGTTGATGAGAGTCTTGCCTGCGCCGTTCGCTTCCATGCGGAACTCGGCGCGCGTGCTGAGCGTGGTCCAGTCGATGAGGCGTGGCGCGCCGAGAGTCGCGTCATACGTGGAGACGTAGCCGTATTGCTCAGCCACGCCTCGCGCGTTGCGGCGCGTCTCGACCCACACCCGCACTTCCTTCTGTGCTGAGCGCTTCCATCGCAGCAGCAGCGTCGCGTCTTGCGGGTTCGTCATCCGCAGCGCACTGACTTCGTAGCCAGTCGCTTGCGCGGCGCGGACGAAGGACATGATGTAAGAATGAACGGCCACGGCTCACTCCTCCCAACCAATTTGGAGCACGCGGAGCGCGCAGTCAGTGCGCGCCTTCGCCTTGGTGGAGCCGTAGCCGCGGATTCGACTGCTGCGATGAAGAGCGACCCACACCCCTGGGCCGTCTTTCCACGTCATGCAGTGACGCAGCGCGAGGAGGTACGGCTGCGTGCGCATGAGCTTGCGCTGTTCGGGAGTGCGTGTCATGGGTCACCTCGGAAGCGTGATGAAGGTGTGCTGGACGCCATTCCAATAGATGGTGTTCGCGCCGTTCAGCTTCAGCTCCTTGCGGAACTTCTGGTGCGCGCTCATCGGCAGGCCGAGCTGCTCGAAGGCGACGCGCACAGAGCTGTACGGCGTGCCGTTCACCAACACTTGCGAGCTGACGTTGGGGTTGGAGTTGCGGACGACTTCGGGCCGTGCGAGCGACAGCACGAACGGACGCGAGACGCGCTTGCGGTAGTCGCTCGGCGCGATGTAACGCACGCCGTGCTTATCGAACGAAGCGCGCAGCGCCTTCCACATGTCGTAGCCGACGAACTCGCGCACTACGCGCAGGTAGACATCGGCGTACTCCGGGCCGTGGCCGGCGATCCGGTGGGTGGAGTAGTTGGTGAGGCCGAATGCCGTGTCGTGGAGCGTGCCGCCGTCGTCGCAGGCGTACATCTTGCGGCCATACTGCCGGCGCACGATCGTGTGCGACAGTTCGTGGCAGAGGATGAGCCGACTCATCGTGAACGAGCCGCGGCCGGTGCGGATGCGCGACTCATTGGCATTCGCGCCGCGGAGCTTCGCGCTGAACTCGACCTTGACCTCAGAGGTCACGGCCTTCAGGAAGTTGCGCGCCATCCACTCACTGCCCATGATCCCGTTCAGAAACTGCCGGTACACGATCGGGTCGTTGGTGTCGAGGCCGCGCTGATCGAGCGACATCGCGCACCACGCCGCATTCTCGGCGGTGTAGAGCTTGCGGCGCTGGGAGTCGCGGCCCAGTCGGTTGATATTCAGTCGCATCGTCGTCTCCTGCCAGAGCCGTGAAGTTTACTTGAAGGTCGCGAGAGCCGCCGCCAACGTCGGGCAGCAAGCAACGTAGTCGTTGCCGCGCACGATGTGGAAGGCATCGCTGCCGCGATCGGTGAGGATCGCGCGGCCAGAGCCGTCCAGCGCGTAGCGCGCTTCGATCACGTCGCCGATCACCCAGCCCCAGAAGCGCTGCAGCGTCGCAGCGTCATCGATGAGCTGGAACTTGGGCAGCGCCTTCGCCGCATCGACTGCGGCGTGGTGCCGTGCGCGCGCGGTGTTGTCCATCGCGGCCCAACGCGCATTCGTCATCTTGAGGTCTCTGGCGTCGCGCTCGGCTTCGGCGCACTGGCAGAGGCGGGTGTCGGCAGAGCATTCGGTGCAGCGCATGGTCGTCTCCTCGGTGTTTCGGTTTCGGCCCTGCTGGGCCATCGTCAGCGCGGCAGCGTTAGCCGCGGACCGCTCGAAGACTCCGTGTTGCCCGTATGTCGGCAGCGTCCACCGCGACCAGAATTTGTCGTTGGCCAGCGGTCGTCTTCGAGTTGTTGCCGCGCTCTCCGCGGCTCGTTGTGTCCCTTTCGGGTCAGGGGTGGGCCTTTCGGTCTCCCCTCCTTCCCGGTTCGCTCCAGTCGCCGTGTCCGCGGTCTCTGGTTTCTCGCCGGGTCCGACCTTTGAGTGGGCCGTTCACTTCCTACGACTTGCAGTATCCCCCAATTGAATTCAAAAGGGAAGGCTTTTGGTGAAAATATTTTTGGGCTGGTGAAACCTGCGCCGTTGGTGGGTTTTGGCCGGCCGGAGCCTGCGTGAATGTGGCGCACCAACCATTATTCTCCCCCAATAGAATCCAAAAGGGAAGGCTTTTGAAAAATATATTTCGCCGGCCCGAAACGCAAACGCGCCCACCGGAGAGCCGGCAGGCGCGCAGCGGTCGTGGGGCGGTGTCTCGATCAGAACGAGCCGCGTGCATTCGCCTCGCGCAGTGTCCGGAGCGCCAACAGCGCTTCCGTCACCAGCGCCGAGCCTTCGCAGGGACCGAGCCGGCGCTGGATCGCTTCGATCACCTCCGGCGAGGCATTCGACATCGCGGCTAGCAACGTCTCGGCGGCGGCGAGGGTCGCGGCTGGAATCGGCGGCGCAGCCGGCTTCGGGTAGGGCAGCGCGCGCGTCGCCTCGTACTCGGCTTGGGTGATGTGGCCGGCTTCGAGCAGCTGCAGCAGCGTGCGCACTCGCGGCAGCGTGCCGTCATTCTCACGCACGACGTTGGCGATGACGCGGAAGTAGCCGCGGACTTCCGCGCTATGGACTTCGATCAGGCGATCATGACTCATGACTTCTGCTCCTGTGAGATGAGAGCTGCGCGGCGGGTCAGCCGCGTGCGAGCTGTTCGTTGTAGGCGCGGAGCGTGCGACGAGCCGTCAGGCCACGCTCCTCGTAGCCGCCTTCCTTCAACCACGCCAACACTCGGCTGCGCGGCCACTCGGCGACGGCCATTGCCGTTCCCATTCGGTAGCACCACATCAGCGAGGCAGCGAAGCGGCGGGTGTGCGTCTTGGTGGTCATTTCAGTTCGTCTCGCGGTAGGTGGTAAGGATGTCGGCAGAGCGGTTGACGACGACGACGAGGCCGGCGACACCGAAGACCATGAAGGTGCCCGGATTCTTGAACGACTCGCGCACCGCGTGGGCCTTCGCATTCGTCAGCGTGGCGATAACGTCGCGGCGGCTGATGTTGCGCTCGACCATCCGCTGTTCGGCGTGCTTGGTGAAGTTCATCGTCGTCTCCGTGGTGGAAGGTTTCGGCCCTGCTGGGCCTTCGTCAGCGGAGCAGCTTCAGCTCCGGACCTTTCCCGACTTGCTTCAGATTCGGTGTCCGCCGTTTCTGATTTCGCCTCGGTTCCGACCTTTGAGTGGGCCGTTCACTTCCTACGACTTGCATTCTCCCCCAATTGAATCCAAAAGGGAAGACTTTTGTTGAAAATAGTTTGGGGCTAGCCAAAACCCGCGCCGGCCTTGGGGAATTGCTCGAAGCCGGGCGGCTGGCGGGCTGCGTGAGCGTCGGGTGCCAATAATTATTCTCCTCCAATAGAATACAAAAGTCAAGGCTTTTGAAAAATATATTTTGGCCCACCCGGCCAAAGGAGAAGCGGTCGGCGCGCCGCGCCTCTGGGCCGGTCCGATCGGACGGACGGACAGCCGGCCGGCGAGCGCTCCGCCGCGGCCACCTCCGTTGGACAGAAGTTGCCGAGCCGTCTCCCGGCTGAACAGAAGTTGTCGAGCCGCCTCCCGGCTGAACAGAAGTTGTC
>Ga0315283_10004795_pt1 | contig 11841 bp, 12 predicted proteins | sample YL17G09_0_MG_FD_204541 | JGI IMG/M metagenome (GOLD analysis project Ga0315283, IMG submission 204541) | Sediment microbial communities from Yellowstone Lake, YNP, Wyoming, USA - YL17G09_0 | ecosystem: Environmental > Aquatic > Freshwater > Lake > Sediment | place: USA: Wyoming | collected...
CCACCCCCGGGAACCTCTCCTCGAGAAGAGCAGTTCGGCGTCCCGCGACACGTATCGAGACGTTCTCCGCAACGAGTTGCGAGGCGAGCAGTCCGCCTATGTAACCCGTGGCTCCTGTGACCAGCGTCTTTCCAGGCATCACGGTCAGACTAGGGCAAGCGGGCGACTAGGAGCAGGGGCGCTACGCTTCCCCACGTGATCGCGGCATTGGTCGTCCTGGGGATAATCGCGCAGATCGCTGCGTGGCATCTGGCGCGGATCGGACGGCTCGACACCTGGATGGCCCTGGGCTGGGTGTTCGTCGTCCTCGGACTCGTCTGCATCTTGACCGGCGAGGTGGAGCTGTGGGGGTCCTTCAGTCCTTGGGAGGCGGCCGGCGCGGGACTCCTTTCTGCGCTCGTGCTGTTCGCGTTCACCAGGTTGTTCCTTCAAGTGGCGCGTGGGTGGTCTCGGTTCGCGGCGGACACCGACCGACTCTACGCGGACCGCGGGAAGTTCCCTGTCGCGCTCGCGGTGGTGATCGCCGCGGTGGTCGCTTCGGGCGAAGAGATGTTCTGGCGCGGAGTGGTTCAGGGTTCCCTCGTCGAGGTGGTGGGAACGTGGGGCGCCGCGGGGGCTTCGCTCCTCGGATACGCCCTGGTTTCCCTCGCCGCTGGTTCGGTGCCCATAACCGTTGCGTCGATCGTCGCGGGCGCGGTGTGGTCCGCGCTCACGGCCTGGTCCGGGGGTGTTGCCGCTGCGGTTGTCTGCCACTCGGTTTGGACCGGTTTGATGATCGCCCTTCCTCCCCGTCACCTCTGGGAGGAAGTCAGTGCCCGCGGCTAATCCAAGCAGCCGTGTCGTCGTGCGCGTAGGCGCGGATACTCCTCAGCGAGCCGAGCCCCCATGCCGCCAATGCGGCGAAGGAAGCCAAGCCCAGCAGTGCGATAGAGGATCCCGAGGAGCTCGGGATGAGTCCGGTCTCGACGACCCCTACCAGTATCCATGGAACCCCTATCGCGGCTGCGAAGCCGAACGCTGCCTTGTCGTCGGTGTCCTTCATCTCAGATCCTCCCTCGATCCTGGTCGCTTTCCCACCCTGATGTCCAAGGTCTGTACAGATAATACGGTCCCTTCAACAGATATGTCAATGGTTTGTGCAGATATGTGTACACGTCCTGTATAGTGTGAGGATGAGCGAGGAAGGGTCCGCCGGAGTGCTCCGCATAGGGGAGCTTTCGAAGCGCACGGGTGTCAGCCCTGAGCTTCTGAGGGCATGGGAACGCAGGTACGGAGTGCTGCTTCCCGAGAGGTCCGAGGGCGGATTCCGTCTCTACTCCCTGGCCGACGAGGAACGTATCCGTCGGATGCAGAGACACCTTTCGGAGGGGATGTCGGCCGCCCAGGCGGCGAGTCTGGCCCTCCGCGTGACAGAGCGGTCGGGGCGGACAGAGTCTCCCGAGTCCCCGCTCCTCGATCTGGCCGCCGAGCTGTCGGCCGCGCTGGACCGGTTCGACGAGTCGGCAGCCCAGAGCGCGTTCGATCGCCTGTTGGACATGTACACGGCAGATCACGTACTGCGAGATGTGGTTCTTCCCTACCTCAAGGATCTGGGTGATCGGTGGGAGGCGGGACTCGTGAGTATCGCGCAAGAGCACTTCGCGTCGAGCGTGATCAAGGGCCGGCTCTCCTCGCTCGCGCGGGGGTGGGAGTCAGGAAGCGGGAGATTCGCGATCCTCGCCTGTCTCCCGGGTGAGAGGCATGAACTTGGGCTGCTCTGCTTCGGTATCGCCCTGCGCAACCAGGGGTGGCGCATCGCGTATCTAGGTTCGGACACGCCTGTCGACGCCATGGCTCGAGCCGCCGAGACGCTGCGACCGGACGTGGTCCTCTTCTCCGGAACGACCTCGGACGGATTCGGTCAACAGAAGGAAGGCATCCGGGCGCTGTCATCGTCGGTGTCGGTCATCGTTGCCGGTCCAGGTGCCACGAGCGAGTTCGCGGTGTCCGTGGGCGCGCGCACCCTGTCCGGAGATCCGATCAGCGCTGCCCAAGCTCTGTGACCCACGCCCTGTGATCCGAGAGGCGATAACCTGCTTGCGGGAGGATGGCCGAGCGGACGAAGGCGACGGTCTTGAAAACCGTTAACGGGGCAACTCGTTCAAGGGTTCGAATCCCTTTCCTCCCGCAACCAGAACGCTATTACTGCTGGTAGATGGCTATTCGGTCGATGCCCGAGAACTGCCGGGCCCTCACGCCTTCGTAGTCGTTGCGTTAGGTCTGGCGGTTGAACCAGATCCCTCCGGGCCCGGTCGAGAAGCTTTGACCCTCGCCCCAGACAGCCACGGTCTTCCCTGCGTTGGTGATGTCGATCGTGTTGTAGTCGCCGTACGGGCCGCCGTAGCCCGCCGCCGTCTTGTAGGTCGCGCCGGTGGTGGCATCCGAGATCTTGAGGTCGGCGCTCCATGTAACGCCGCCGTCGGTGGACGCGCGGTACCACGTGTTCCATGCGCCCCCGCGACTGTCCTGCCACATGAGGCGGAAGTTCCCGCTCGCGCCCCCGGTGATCGCGGGGAAGCTGGCGTTCCCTGTTCCGTCGGCCAGCTGAGTCGCAGCGCTCCAGGTCACGCCTCCGTCAGTCGAACGGCGCACCCAGACGTGGCCGTTGGTGCCGAGCGTCGGGGCGCCGCTGTACTCGATGACGAGGCTTCCGACCGCATCAGCGGCGATCGTCGTGGTCGAGGAGGTGTCGAAATCGACGCCCGTGTAGACAGCGCTGTCGACGACCACTCGGCTCCACGAGGTGCCTCCGTTGGTGGTCCGCCAGACCTCGATGTCGACCTGGCCCGAGGTCTTGCCGCTGGTCCCTGGGTACGAAGAGTCCGAAAGGACGGCGGTGCCGTTGGGCAGGACCGCGAATCCGTTGGCGTACCGGTAGCGTCCCGTGTCGCCGTTGACCTTGATCGGCGCGGACCAGGTCGCCCCGGAGTTGTGAGACGACGTGATGTAGTAGACCGAGCGGCTCTCGAAGGCGATGTATACGTCCACGCCGTTGGCGCTCGCTCCTATCCAAGGCTTGTCTCCCCATGACTTGCCGGAAACCTTGAGCGGCGTCGACCAAGTGGCACCGTGATCCGAGGACTTGGTGAAGACGATGGTGTTGGAGTTCATCAGGGTCGCGTACACAGTGCCGGTGCTGGTCACGAACAGCACGGGGTCGTACTGGCCAGCCACGCCCTGGCAGGTGCACAGGAACTTCTCATTTCCCCACGTCGCGCCGCCGTCGGGGGAGACACGAACCATCATCGCTGGGCTCGGGCAGTGGGATGAGCACGCCTTGGGGCCACCGAAGCGGTTGTACATCGTGTAGACGTAGGCCGAGCTGGGGTCCGCGGCGATAGCCGGCTCCCATGTATCGGAGGAACCGACGTTGACCTCGCCGACCCAACCGACGGCGGGCGCGAGGGGGGCAGGTGCAAGCACGCGTTGGCGGATCGGCCGGAAGGTGGTGTTCGCCTCGGCTCCGCTCGCCTCGTGGGCGTCACGCTCCATCTCGGCGGATCCGTTGCTGGCCGACTGTTGTGTATCGGGCGTGCGCGTGATGGTCGCGAGCCCCGTGCCAACGACTACGAGAATGGCGATCAAGGCGATCACGGTGAGTGTCTTCTTCATGGCCGAACCTCCCCCACTAGGTCAGGAACCGATGGGCGATGCTACTCCACGATCGGCAAGAGGCCTACCTCGTTCGGCTAGGAAGTGTGACAAGACCGGTCTGTTCGGTGTTGACCTCGGGTCAGCAGCAGACTATCCTGCGCCATCCGCACGAGTCCTTCCGGACTGGTCGGCAAAGCGAAGGGGAGGGGCGCATGCGACTCAAGGCATTGACGGCGACGGCCGCAGTGGTCGCTCTGGGGGCGGCAACCTGGTTCGCGACAGCGGGCGGCCCGGCGGCAGAACTGATCGGCAAGGCCCGGGGAGAGCGTGGCATCGAGGCCCAACGTGAGGCCGGCGGAGAACGCGAAGCCAACGACCCGGATGCCTTCGAACGTTCCGGCGCGACCCAGGTGATCGCACCGCGCGCCATGCGGGCCCCCCTCGCTCCGCTTCCATCCGGCTTCGACTCCGAGCGTGTTTGGGGAACAGGAGACGACTGGGAGCCCATGGTCGCGGCTGACCCCACGACGGCCGCGAACGTGTATCAGATGACGACGCGCTACACCGCCAAGGCGTGCGGCACGAGGAAGCATTGCATCATGTTCCGCTCTTCTGCCGACGGCGGAACGACGTGGAGCGCGGACATTCAGATGTGCGCTGCCTGCAAGAGCATCAGCGCCCAGAACGATCCCGAGATGAAGGTTGCCTCGGACGGCACCATCTACGCCACGTGGATGAACGACTGGTCGGTTGTCTTTTCCAAGTCCGCGGACAAGGGCAAGACCTGGAGTGCGCCGGTGGACCTCAAGAAGCTGGTAGGCAAGTCCTTCACCGACAAGCCGATCATCGCGATCTCGCCGACCGGGCAGGACGTCTACGTGGCGTTCAACTCGAGCGACTCCTACGTGGCGTACTCGCACGACAAGGGTGCCACGTGGAAGATGTCCCCGAAGATCAACAGCGGCACGCTCTACTACTTCGCCGAGGGGGGGGCGGTCGCACCCAACGGCACGGTGTACTTCGCGGAGAGCGCCGAGGCCCAGGCCGAGACCGGTCCGATCAACCTCACGGTGCAGTCCTCCAGCAACGGCGGCGTCAGCTGGATGAACACGGTGGTTGACGTGAGCCAGCAGCAGCCGCCGTGCACGTTGTCGGGATGCGGGGGCGACTTCTACGGCGCGCAGATCAACCTCGCGATCGACAAGGCCGGCACCATCCTCGTGACCTACGCCAAGAGCACCGTGTCGGGGGGACCGATGACGCTCTACTCGCGCACGTCGACGAACGGCACGACGTGGAGCGCCCCCGTTGCGCTTCCGACCGGCGCCACGACGGTTGGGGCCGACTTCCCCGTAGTGACCGCCGGCCCGACCGCGGGCGACTTCCGGGTCGCGTGGATGGACGACCGCAACGGTGCGACGGCCTGGAACACGTGGTTCTCGAAGACGACGAATACCGGAGGGACGTGGAGCACGCCGGTTCGGCTCTCCGACCTCGGTTCGGGCGCCGCATACAAGACCGCGAACGGGTTCACGTTCCCCTATGGCGACTACATGGGGATGTCGACGAACTCAGCCGGCACGAACTTCATCGTGTGGCCAGAAGGGGCGAGCTACGCCGGGCCCGGAGGGACCTGGTTCACGAAGGGCTGATAGCGATCGGACCCGCGCGTCGTGCGGAGCGCAAGCTAGGCATGGGCCTTGCCCTGGTGACGAGGTTCGCCGAGCTTCATGGCGGCAAGGCTTGGTACGAGGACCGAGAGGGCGGCGGCTCGGCGTTCAAGGTGTTCCTCCCGACGGCGTAGTTGGGGCCTTCCGGTTCGCCTCCGCCGAGTTCTCTTAGAATCAACGCGGAGACGTGCCTGAGAGGCCGAAAGGAGCCGCCTGCTAAGCGGTTATGGGCTTAATCGTCCATCCCGGGTTCGAATCCCGGCGTCTCCGCCGGAAGACCCGTCCGCGTTGGTCTGCGGATCAGGTACCTGCCGTCGAACCGCGGAAGCTCGCAAGGGCAGTAGGGTCTCCGCCTTCCCACGAACTCGCCCGGTGACCGCGAGCCTTCCGGTCGGCGACTTGTGTGAGGATAGTCGAGCCGCAAGTGGAGCAGTTGACAGGGAGGCGGCATGGATGTGATGAGCGTCTCGTGAGCATGACCGACGGGTTCACCGATGGGTCCGACACCACGCCCTCCCTGTCGCGCAGCGGGTTCGACGCATTCCTGACGAGTGGCACGATCCTGGCGCTTGGACTCCTCAGCACCCTTGCGGTTGCCCGGGGCCTCGGACCTTCCGGGAAGGGAAGATTCGACCTGCTGGTCGCGACTGGGGCGATGCTGTCACTGTTTCTGGGACTGCACCTTCCCACCGGGATCACCTACGTCGTCGCGCGTGGCAACGCGAGGTTGGAGACGCTGGAAAGGGACATGGCTCTCTTCGCCGTGGCCGAGGGCGCGGTAGCCGCGCTCATCCTATGGGCGGCGTGGTTGGCGTTCGGGTCGGAGTGGGGATCCGCATCGAACGGTTGGGCCTCGCCCCTTGTTCTTGGAGCCCTCGTCGTCGCGTTCGTCGTACTGAGCGCCGTGGCGTCCCTGTGGCGAGGTGTGCTCATCGGTCGGCAGCAGATCATCCGCGCCAACCGCAGGGATCTGGTGGTCCGCTCGATACAGGTCGGGCTGGTGGTGATCGTCGTCGTGGTCGGGGCCAGCCTCGGACGTGAGATCGAACCGGGGATCGTCTACGCGGTCACTGTGGTGGCCGCGCTCGCCGCGGCCTTGATCTTCGTCCGATCGGTCAGCGACATGCCACCTGCGAAAGTTCCTCTCCCAGAAGGAGAAGGGGCTTTCCGGGAGGCCATCAGATTTGCGTTGCCTACTTATCTGGGCAACGTGGTGCAGATGGCCAACTACAGGCTTGATCTCTTCTTCATCGCCTTCTTCGTCGGAGCCGCTCAGGTGGGCATCTACTCGATCGCGGTGGTTCTGTCTCAACTGGTCTGGCTGGTCCCTCGCGCTGTCGCGTTGGTGCTCCTTCCGAGCACTGCAGCCGCTCAGGATGACGTGGGTAAGAACTCCGACCGCGCGGCCATGGGGGCTCGGGTTGCTCTGTGGGGAGGAGCGGGCGCATGTCTCGCACTGGCCGTCGTCGCCTCTTGGGCCATCCCGCTGGTCTTCGGGACGGACTTCTCCGACAGCTCCGCCCTGCTGCTCTGGCTCCTTCCCGGAGTGTGGTTGCTTTCGCCCGCGGTGGTCATGGCTTCGTTCGTGGCCGGTGTCGGCAAGCCCAGCCTGAATCTCATGGTGTGGGCCGCCGGTTTCGTCGTGACCGTCGGGTTGGACTTGGCCCTGATCCCGGGCCGGGGAGCGACCGGAGCGGCGATCGCGAGCACCGCCGCCTACTCGTTCAGCGCCATCCTGATGGCGGTCGTATTCGTGAGGCTCTCGACGGCCGGGTTCGCCGATGTCCTGATTCCGAGGAAGAGCGACGCTACTGCGGTGATCCGGGCGGCGCGCTCTGCCATCGCCCGACGGGATGTCGTCGCATGAGGGTCGCGGTTCTTGTCGTCGTGAATCCCCCAGGAGGACGATCCAGCCCGAGGCGTGTTCGTCGAAGATCAGGCGCGGATGCTCCGGGTCAGGTGCTCTTGGTGGCGTTGGTACGATGTCTGACCAGCGCCGGTAGCTCAATGGATAGAGCATCTGACTACGGATCAGAAGGTTGGGGGTTCGACTCCCTCCCGGCGCACATCTAGAACCGCAGGTAGACAGGCCATTCGCGTCGAGAGGCCCCGCTTCGCCGGGCGAGGTCATGCGCATCCGCTGATAGTGTCCTCCCGTGAACGGCAGGGGCGCGGAGCACTACGGCAACGAGCGCCTGTGGGGCGACAGCTACTGGTGCGAAGAACAGGTGCGGCGGGCTCGCAAGACCGTCGAGATGGTCCCAGGCCCCGCGTCGTCGATCCTGGACGTGGGCTGTGGCGCCGGGGTGGTCACCGCGGAGCTTCGCGCCCTCGGCAAGGAAGCGGTCGGCCTGGACTTCGTGGCGACACCGCTTCAACAGATGTCTGCTCCGCGGGTACAGGGGGACGCCACTCGACTCCCGTTCGCGTCGAGGTCCTTCGACGCGGTGGTCGCATCCGAAGTCATCGAGCACCTGCCGGGACGGACGCGTCGCGCGGCCCTCGAAGAGGCGGCCCGGGTGGCGGACCGCTGGATCCTGCTGACGGTTCCCTACCGCGAGGTGTTGGAGCAGAGCTGCTCCAGATGTGCAGAGTGCGGGTGCGTGTTCCACATGTGGCGGCACACGGCGTCTTTCGACGAACCTTCGATGAGGGAGCTCCTTGCGCCCACGTTTCGCATTGTGCAGTTGCGGGTGCTCGGGCCCGCTCGGCGCGTGCCCTGGACCCCTCTCGTGCGGCTGGGGCAGCTCTTCGGTGGCTATGCCGACCCGTCCGGTCATGCAACCTGTCCCATGTGCGGCAACTCTGAGTCCTTCGTGACCCGCTCGCCGTTCGTCGGCAGGGCGTTGATGGTCGGCACATGGCGACTAGCCCGTTCGAGGAAGGGATCGTGGCTCGCGGCCCTCTACGAGAGGGTGTGAACGGGAGCGTGGCTATCTAGCGGGACCGAGGGGCCAGCGATCTACTCCAAGACCTGGAGCATCGAAAGTACCTTGATCCGTCTGATCGGGTCTTCTTCCAGGTCGATGAGCAGCTCGGCGGCCGAACCGCCACCGCGCTTGTGGACCTCGCCGATGGTGGTCGCTCGCTCCTCGTCGGGGAGGGAGAGCACGTTGAGCAAGGCGCGGCGTTGCTCGGGGGAGAAGAGGGACAGGACTTCAAGGAGACGCTCTTCCGCGGATGCTGTCTGCTGCAGTGACTCGGCCAGAGGCTGACCACAGCGGACGCAGACCGTCGCGTCCGCCTCGTTGGGCCAAACGCAGGTGGGGTCCGGGCACTTGTTGGAGGGGGATGGAGATCGGGTTCCACCGGCGCGTACTGCTTTCGCGCGGCTCCAGGGGCCGGGCGCGTTGAGTAGAGCCATCTCGTCATCGACCGGGGCTACCGGGCTCCGCGCCACCGGGCTCTGCGCCTCCGCTGGGATCGGCGGCTTCTCCTGGGCGGCGGTCGGGTCGGAGGGTTGAGCTATCTCGCCAGCGACTAGCAGCCCCTTGCTCTGCGCCTCCTCGAGCATCCGCAGCTTCTCGGCGGCCAGCTTCGGGTCCATCATCTTGTAGACGACGACCTTCCCCCCCTCTTGGTACTCGGGTTCGGACGGGTTAGGGAAGGCGGCAGCGACCTCCGCCGCGGTAACAGGTTCCCCCCGACGGATCTTCCGCCGCACAGCTGCCCTTGCGTTCGACATATACCCCTAATCGGCCTCCAACATGAAGCGGTTTAGCCGCACTAGCGAATTCCCCCTATAGCCGATGTGCGAAGGAAGCGGGACCGCCAGGTTGCGCTGCCCGGCTGGACGGTCGACAATCACCCGGCGAGAGGACCTCCTGCTGCCATCGTAGGAACGCGGGGAGGACGTGAACCACCTGAGAGGGAGGAGCAGGGGATGGCAACCGAATACAAGATGTACACGGCTTCAGCGCTCGACCTGCCAGCCGTGTCTGAGGCATTGACGAAGCAGGCGGCGGATGGCTGGAAGCTTCACACGATCCTTCCCGGGGACGATGTCAAAGGGAAGCTGAACACGGTCTTGCTGGTCCTGGAGCGGACGTCCTAGGAAGGGCGTGCCTGGGCTCGAGCCGACCCATTGACGTTTGTTGCACCTGCAAGTGATACTGGAGGTCGACAGCTTCACAGGAGCGGCAGGATGATACGGACACGAGAGCGCGGAACGGTCGGGGCCATGATCCCCTGTCGTCGCTGCTGTACCGATCCCGCGCTCCCCTCGGGAGCGCAGACGCGCGCGCGACCGTAGGCGAAATGCCACCAGCACCACAGCAGACGGGCCGCCGAAGGCGGCCCTTTCCCTTTAGGAAAGACCAGGATGGAACAGACGACACAGGTAGCCCAGGCACCGGTTCTCATAGACGCGAGGCAGCCCCGCTTGGGGCAAGCCATCAGCGGCACGCTGCTGTTGGTCAACTTCGTTGTGGCGCCGGGCAGCCCGATCATGCTTCCCGTGCTGGCCGTCGTGATGGGCCTTGCCTCGCTGGCGGGCCCGAAGTTCAACGTCTACGTGTACCTCTTCAAGGTGCTGAAGCCGAGACTCGGTCCCCCCAAGGAGCTCGAGGAGCCCTGGCCACCGAGGTTCGCCAACCTCGTGGGATTCGTCTTCCTGACCGTGGCGAGCATCGCCGCCTACCCGTTCAACAACGAACTCGGTTGGATCCTGGGACTCATCGTCTCGGCCCTGGCGCTTCTCGCCGCAACCACCGGGCTCTGCGTCGGCTGCGAGATCTACGTGGTCGCACGCCGGGTCATCACCAAGGGCCGGATCCCGTCGAAGATTATCGTGCACAAGGAGGCGGTGTAGATGCTTCTTCGTCTCCTGATAGCGGCGCTTGCCATCTTCGTCACCTATGAGGCGATCGAGTTGTGGCGCAGGCCTTCCCATAAGCTCACGCGGCTCGATCTTCCGGAGCTCGGCGTGCGGGGACCGGCGATCGTTCAGTTCTCGACCCCGTTCTGTGCACCGTGCAAGGTCGCGAAGCCGCATCTGGTCGAGGCCGCTGACAAGGCCGACATCACCTACGCACAGATAGACGTCCAGGATCGTCCGGATGTCGGAGCCAAGTACGGCATCCGGAGCGTGCCGACCATCGTCGTCACTGACGGCGCCGGCCTAGTGCTCGGGAAGTGGAACAGACTCCCCGCCAACAGCGAGATCCACAAGGCCGCCGAACTGGCGCGCTCCGCATCCCGGACCGGCTGAAACGGCCCTCGCCACACCTCGCCCCCCGGTCTTATCCTTAAGGCGGAGGTACCCGGATTGAACGAGACGTTCGAGAGAGATCTGACCCTCCTGGATCGGGCCTTGGGCACTGTCAAGGAGGCCATGACTCGCGAGGCCGTGACCGTCACCCCAGACACGAAGGGCAGCGACGCGCTGCGCAGACTGGAGGCGGCCAAGGTGAGCGGCGCGCCTGTCGTCGAGCACGGCCGGGTTGTGGGCATGTTCACGACGTCCGACATCCTGGCGCCTGGCGCGGTGGTCGGGGAGATCATGTCCAGGGATGTGGTCACCGCTGACCCTGAGTGGTCGCTGACTCAGGCGGCGACCGTCATGGAGGCGGTTGGCGTCAACCGACTTCCGGTGGTGGACGCTCTGGATCGGCCGATAGGGATCTTGACGCGCGACGATATAGTCCGTGCCGTGGCCCGCCGGGCCCAACTTGCCGGACGGATCGATTTCGCCTCGGGGGACGGGATCACCCGGCTCCCGTAGGCCTGCCGGCCTTGTCTTCGAGATAGCGAAGGATCACTCTGGTGGGACACCCTGTTGCGCCTTCGGGCCACTCACCTCGCTCTGCTTCCAGGTAGGCGGTGTCGCCGACGTCCAGGTGTGCCCACGCGGTGTCGCCGACGAAGTAACGGAGGAAGATCCCGGAAGCAAGGGTGTCGGCTCCCACCCAGTCGGCGTTCTTGATGTCGGCAACTTCCGAACGGGTGTGTCGCGAGTAGGCGTCGATCAGCGGGAACTGCCATCCCGGTTCTCCGGCCGCGTCGCCGGCAGCGCGGAGTTCGTCGACGAGCGACTGGTCCGTACCGAAGATCGCCCAAACGTCTTCGCCCAGCCCCGTGCTGGTCAGCGTCGCCGAGTCGATGATCACCCGCGGCTTCTTCTCATCGAGATAGGCCAGGACATCCGCGAGAAGGATGCGGCCCTCGGCGTCGGTGTCTCCGACCTCCGACGTCTTCCCACCACGGTGAGTGATGATGTCTCCGGGACGTTGAGCGCTGCCGCCCGGCATGTTCTCGGCCGAGCCGATCGCGGCGATCAGGTTCACCTTCAGCTTCAGTTGCGCTGCAGCCCTCATGACGGCGATGGCCGCGGCGGCGCCGGCCATGTCGTCCTTCATGTGCTCCATCCACTTGGCCGACTTGATGTCGAGACCACCTGAATCGAAAGAGATACCCTTCCCTGTTATCGCGTACGGCTTGGCGCCACCTGCTCCTTGGTACGAGAGTTCGATCAGGCGAGGTTCGTTCACGCTTCCCTGACCGACCGCGAGTATCCCGCCGAATCCTCCCGCCTCGAGGT
>Ga0315283_10004797_pt1 | contig 11840 bp, 14 predicted proteins | sample YL17G09_0_MG_FD_204541 | JGI IMG/M metagenome (GOLD analysis project Ga0315283, IMG submission 204541) | Sediment microbial communities from Yellowstone Lake, YNP, Wyoming, USA - YL17G09_0 | ecosystem: Environmental > Aquatic > Freshwater > Lake > Sediment | place: USA: Wyoming | collected...
TGAGATGCTAGTATATCATTCTCAATTATCTTATTAATGTCATCTCCATTTGAATGATATATGCACTCAACTTTTGGTTCTTCACCACCACAACAGCCGCACCCGCATGCAACATAAGAATCTACTGAAGTTGCTGAAGTGTTGTCACTGTTGCTTATTTGAGAACATCCTGTTTGAAATAATACTAGAATAGTAAATAAAATCATTATTTTGTTCATGCTTACAACCCGAAAGTCTTCTCAAATTCTCTCATCTGGTTGAATTTCTGGATTAGAGCAAATCCTTTTTCTGTGAGAACCAGCATTTTCCTTTCATCCTTAGCCTGCTCTTCAACAAGATTTTTTGCAATAAGCTCATCAAGGTAAAGTTTCATCTGAGTGTGAGAAAGATTAGCCTTATACATCAGGTGGGTTGGCTTAATCCTTCCTCCTTTATTTCCTATAGTGAGGAGCATATCATACACAATGTCTAATCTACTTCGTTTTCGTTGCATTTGTTGCATTCCTCAGAACCATTACAAATGTGTAAAGAAGGAAAAGATAGCCTATCAGCTGGATAAACTCTGCAAGAACATAGAGCATATGGTTTGTTGATGTGAATATGAAGGCAAACTGGCTCAGGGTTATGATGCTGAAGCTCATGCAAAGGAAAAAGGTGTTCTTGTAACTGTTCTTCTTGTATTCCAAGAAATATCTCCTTGAAAGTGCGAGCAGGAAGATAAATGCTGTTAGGTAAAGAATGAAATAGGTGAATCTAGTGAAATAGGTTGATATGAGGATGAAATAAGCTATTATCAGATAATTCATCGATAGCTCATCTTTTGATGAGAGCGCGTATATGATATAAAACCCAAAAAGAGTGAGCAAGGCATAAACAAGGAATCCTGCTGCCGGGATCATTGTATAAGATGTAAGTATATCCCTCCCGAACATTGAAATCAGAAGTTGTTTTGAAGACCATTCTTCTGCGCGGGATAGAACATTAGTCAGGATTTTCACTACAAAAGATAACCCGAGAAGAACAAAAGCAGCTCCTAAAAAAAGGTGCTTCTTATTTTTTTTGTTGAGAAAAAAGTTTCTAAAGCTGAATATGCCTATCAAGAGCACAACAATCGCACTAACAATATCAATTGCTATGTCCTTGCCATAGAACCCTGGCGGGCTGTAAACAAACTCGAGCCAGTAAACCATAGAGTAGTAAAAGGTTAGAATTGATTTAAAAAACTTGTGATATTTTAATCTTGATTATCCCTTCACAGCGTATTTATAGGGGATGTACCTATATAATTAATACTGTCATGGCAAAAGCGCGAAAAATGCGCCTTTTTGCCAGGAGGAAAAACACAAAATAATCAATCATGTTGAGTATTTACCTAAGAAGCCTAAAATGATGTGAGGAGGCGGGGTTTTTTACCTCAGTGGTTTAATAATCGTTGCAAGAACCAAACCTTCACCCTCAAACAACGAAGTCTACCCTAGCCCCTCATTATCAGGCTTGTAACAAACTTATAAACCAGAACCAAGGCAAAGGCATAAACCAGGATTGTTCTAACGCCAAGCATTATCAGTATAAAATAAATACCTATAACTACATCTAGTATGCTTAGAAAGCTTCCTCGCATTATTACTCCCTTATCTATGAGATAAGCAGAGCTCATTATTGCAATTCTCCACTCATGCAGAATCCCTAAATGCGTTGCTATCATAAGAGCTGCTACGATCGTATCTAATAATCCTAGAAGAATAAACATAATCATTTTATTTACCTAGGTTTGCTATTTTTCAATTCCTTCCCTAGCAGGTATTCCATGGTCATATATATGTTTTCCCTTGCTCATCGGAGTGTAATAGCCTGCCAGGTCAATAATTTGTTTTGGAATGCCTCTGCCTGTGAGAACTAGTTCTGTCTGCTCTGGCTTTGTCTTGATTAAATACATTAGTTTATCAAGCCCAATAAAATTGCAGGTAAGTGCAGGGCCAATCTCATCAAGTATTAACATATCATATCTGTCTTTCCTAGCAATCTCAAAAACATTTTCAACAAAGGCTTCGCATTCATTTGCGAGCTGCTCTAATTCTTTTCCTGAGTAACCCTTATGCAGAGCGGGGTGGCGATGGGAATAGGCCATGTACTTGGCACCCAGCTTCTTAAGAGAAACAATCTCTCCAGATTCTTCTTCATACTTAAAGAGCTGGGCAAAAAGAACTGATTTTCCTCTGCCAAGCATTCTGGCTGCTAGGCCAGCAGCTGCAGTCGTCTTGCCCTTGCCATCTCCTGTGTAGACATGAACATATCCTAACTTATCCCTCATTTAAGCACACTCACTATAGCCGCAGTTGGCTGCGCACTTTATGCATCCTTCAACATTGATTAATGGCCCTCCGCACATTGGGCAGGCTCCTGTTAATCTTATCTCTTCTGAGCCCAAAGCTTCATTTCTGGTATCTACTGCAAGCTCTGCTGCTGGCTTGGTGTAGTTGCTTAGCTCAGCTTGCTGCGGAGGCTGTGGCAGGTGCACTCCCATCTCTAATACGTGCTGCTCAATAGCCCTGCCAAGAGCATCTGCACAAGACAATACTCTATTAGGCCCAAGGCCAAATGGCCTGTGGCAGCTTATGCCTTTTAGTTCGGAAATTATTTCTTTTGGATGAATGCCTGATCTTAGAGCAAGAGAAGTTAGCCTGCCTATTGCTTCTGCCTGTGAATCAGCGCATCCTCCTGCTTTTCCTATCTGGTTGAAAACTTCGAAAAGCTCTCCTTTCTCATCCTGGTTTATTGTTACATACATGTTGCCGCAGCCAGTCTTCACTCTTCTTGTTGCTCCAATAGTCACAGGAGGCCTTTTTCTTTTAATCAGCGATTCTTTCTTTTCTTCCTTTGCCTCTTCTTTCTTGCTCATGATGTTGAGCACTTGCTCTTGCCTGCTGCCATCCCTATAAACAGTCGCTCCTTTGCATCCAAGCTCAAATGCCAGCTCATACACTTTTACTATGTCCTCTTCTGTTGCGCTGTGAGGAAAGTTAACTGTCTTGCTCACAGCATTGTCTGTGTACTTCTGGAATGCTGCCTGCATCTTAATATGATACTCAGGGCTTATGTCGTGGGAGGTTACAAAAACTTTTCTCACATCAGAAGGGATTTTTTCAATATCGTGTACGGTTCCTTTCTCGCAAACCTCATCCATGATTTCTTTTGAATATATCTTAAGCTCTTTCAGCTTCTTCTCAAAGAATGGGTTAACTTCTATAAGCTCATCTCCTTTTTGCAGTATGTTCTTTCTCTTGAAAGCAATTGCAAACAAGGGCTCAACACCTCCCGAGGCATTGGCAATTATGCTTATGCTTCCTGTAGGGGCGATAGTTGTGGTAGTAGCATTTCTCAAGAGCATGTCTCTATCTTTAAAATTCTTTGAGCTCTTGTCATAAATGCTATCCTTGAAATTAGGAAACACCCCTCTTGTTTTTGCAAGCTCAACAGAAGCTTTTTTTGACTCATCATCAATGAACTTCATTATTTTCTCTGCAAGCTTGATTCCTTTTTCAGAGTTGTAGGAAATACCTAGTTGCAAGAGCAGGTCAGCAAATCCCATAACCCCAAGGCCTATCTTCCTGTTAGAAAGAGTCATGCTCTCAATCTGTTTTAATGGATAGTTGTTCATATCAATAACATTGTCCAGGAAGTGCACTGCTGCATGGACCACTTTTCCCAGTCGCTCATAGTCTAATTCTCCTTTTTTTATAAAATTTGCAAGATTGATTGAGCCAAGATTGCATGACTCATATGGAAGAAGCGGCTGTTCTCCGCACGGATTAGTGCTCTCAATCTCACCAATTGCTGGCGTTGGGTTAAATTCATTCATCCTGTCAATAAAGATTATGCCTGGCTCTCCATTGTTCCATGCCATCTTTACAATAAGGTCAAAAACTTTTTTTGCACTTAGCAGAACAGCACCATCTCTTATAACGCCAATGTCATCACCTGTGTGCACATCAATAATCTTCTTATTGTCAGAGCTTAGCCTGAGGGCAGAAGCATCCTTGTGGGTCTGGTACTGGATTGATTCCAACTGTTCTATTGTGAAATGGGTCTTGTTGTGAGGATTGATAAGATTGTAATGCTGGTTCTTGCTCACTGCCTGCATGAACTTGTCAGTCACAGCAACTGATAGGTTAAAGTTGGTGATTGCTGTATTGTCCTGCTTTGCATATACAAAGTTAATAATGTCAGGATGGTCGACCCTGAGAATGCCCATGTTAGCTCCTCTCCTAGTCCCTCCTTGCTTTACTTCCTCTGTTGTGTTATTGTACATCCTGATAAAAGAGAGCGGGCCTGGTGATGTCCCATTGGTTGATTTTATCCTTGAGCCATTAGCCCTAAGCCTTGAAAAGCTAAAGCCGGTTCCTCCTCCTGATTTATGAACCATTACTGTGTCATAAAGAGTCTGCATTATGCTTGACATATCATCCTCTATTGGCAGCACAAAGCAGGCTGATAGCTGCTGTAGGATTCTGCCAGCATTCATAAGAGTGGGGGAATTGGGTATGAAATCGCAATCGAGCATGATTTTATAGAACTCCTCTGCTGTCTTCTTAATGTTAGCTTTCTCATCATAATTTTTGTCAGCAAGGCTTATATTAATGGCAACCCTTGCGAATAATTCTTCAGGAGTCTCACAAGCCTTGCCACGCTCATCCTTCATCAGATACCTTCTTTCAAGGACAGTCCTTGCATTATCTGTCATTCCTGCTTTGTTTTTGATAAGTTCTTTTTTTATCTTTTCCAGCTCTTCAACCTCGATCTTGGATTTCATGTTAAGACCTCTTTTTTTTCTTTGATGATTTTGTATGGTTTTGAGTATTATTCTTCAGTAGCTTTACCTCTTTCTCAAACTCCCCTATGTCTTGGAAAGCCCTGTAAACAGAAGCAAAGCGTATGTAGGCCACAGAATCCATTCTTTTCAGGTACTTCATGACCAGGTCGCCTATTGCTGAACTCTTGACTTCTTTCAAGCCCTTGTTCCTTAGCGATTTCTCAATCTCATCAACTGCCTTGTCAATCTGCTCAATAGTTATAGGCCTTTTTTCGCATGCGCGTAGAAATCCCTTTCTCACCTTTTCCCTGTCAAACATCTCCCTGTTGCCATCCTTCTTAATAATGCGCAGGTTAATGTTCTCAAGCTTCTCATAGGTTGTGAAGCGCTTCTTGCATTTTAGGCATTCACGCCTTCTCCTAGTTATGTCTTCGCCAGTTTCCCTGGATTCAACTACCTGCGTATCCTTGTGCGAACAAAAAGGGCATTTCATGAAAAAACACCACCCGTAGCGTATTAGATATTATAAAACCCCATATCTTGTGTAGAGCTCTTGTTTATAAATATGTTCGTTATCAAAAATATAATATGGAAATGATATATTCCAAAATAAAGAATAAACAACTCTAAAAAGGCTCTAAACCACTAAATCAGCTTATTGCCTGTCTCTGTCTCAGTTATATGAATGCAATTGACAGGGCAGACCTGGGCAGCATCCATGGCGCAGCCTAGCTCATCAACATCAGCTTTCTTAACCTTAGCCTTGGGAATGCCAGAATCATCATCCTTCATATCAAAGCTCTCAGGGCAGCTGGCATTACAAGCAGCGCAGCCAGTGCATTCCTCAATGACAATCTCAATCTTGTACTTAGCCATTAAAAATCCTCATGTTATAGCAACTAAAGAATTGTTTATAAAGGTTATTGTTAGGTTAGGTCGGGGCTATTTACTCTTACTAACGGCCTTGTTAATCTTCTCAACCAACTTATCAACATCTTCATCGCTCATGCCATGGGCCTGACAGCCTTGCTCCAAGGTTTCGTAAGCAGTCATGCCGCAGCCAATGCAGTGCATTCCAGCCTCAAACAATAAAGGAACAGCTTTTGGGTATTTAGAAGCCAGTTCGCCGATAAGCATTTTCTTGGTCACAAGCTGCTTTGTCTCTTTTTGCTTTATTTCTTTAGTTGCTTTTGCTTTCTTTGCCTTTGCAGGCTTTGAAGCATTCTTAGTTACTTTTTTCTTTGCCATCAAAAATCACCTGTTATTTTTGGGGTGCCAAAGAGCCTGGCTCTTTGCACAACGAAACAAAGTTTCGCTTGTTCCAAAAAACTTTGTTTTTTGTTAGCCATATAAACATCACCTTAGAAAGATAGGAAAATAACTGGTTTATAAATTTTTAGAAAGCATAATCTTTTCTCACTTTTTCTTCTTTGCATTATCTAGCATTACCTCGATGAAATTCTTATAGGTAGCGTGCTCCTTGACTTTCTCTTCAAAAGGGTCTTTGTATGAATCATCTACTAGCTGTCTCTCCACCTTGAACATGGTTGGCTGCTGATTTCTTTTCTTTTCATAGGCCATGTAATAATCAAATGGGTCTTCTACAAATCCCTGCCTTGGCTTGATGAAAACAGAGTAGTTGAACAGCTTCTTGTCAAATGATACCTGCACTATGCGCATCTCTCGCAAAGCAGGGAAAAGGAACAAGGCCACTCCCAGGCGTGAAAGCCCTGATATTAGGAACAGGGTCTTGATTGAATAAATATTATTGCCCATAAGGTTTAGGAGCATTCCTCCTCCAGCAGCACCGATGAATATGGCTATGCCATGCAATAGATTAAAGTATGAAACATACTTTATCCTGTTCTCTGGCGTTGAAGCATCAAACATGAAATTGCTTACTGCTAGGTTGAATCCTCCCCAGGCTGCTCCAGATAAAAGGCTTACAATCAGGAGGAAATAGAACTTTCCGCTTGCAAGATAGAGTAAAGGAACTACTGGGATAAGGAGCCCGGTAATCAGAAGTACTATTTTGCTTCCCTGGTTATCATTCATCTTACCCCATAACCCCAGAAGCAAGAGGCTGGCCAGGACTTCTGCGCCAGTGAGTATGGTAATCTGGAAATAGTTGAATTTAAGATAATTTAGCTCATAAACAACAAAGAAAGGGCCTGCTATTGAAACTGCAATCCTGAAAAAACAAACAAACATGACAAACCTTCCATAATCACTCTTTTTCAGGTTTTTGAGAAAGCTTTTCAAGGTGAAGGAATCTTTTTTCCTAAAAACAGGTGCGCTGCTATAGGATTTTTTCTCATACATGAGAAAGAGGAACAATGCGGAGAAAGCCCTTGCAATGCATGCTACAATGAATAGGATGGTGAACCCTGCCAGGGCATTGGTTCTAGAGGAATAATGCTGAAGGATTGCTCCTGCAGCAAATGTTGATATGAACCCAATAATAGCTATCATCTGATTTCTTTTGCTAAAGAACTTGCCTCTCTCATGCTCTGACACTAAGTCTCCCATCATCCCTCTCCAGAGAGGGCCTACAAAATAGCTTATCATGGAAATGAATATCATGAATACGAGAACCATTGAGCCAGATGCTCCATTCTTCATAAATTTTGGGATTAAGAGCATGGGAATCCAAATCAAGGATTGCAGAAAGACAGATGCAGCAATTAATAATTTCCTGGACTTGAAAACATCATTTGCCTTTATTGCAGAGAGCTGAAAAACAGAGGCTAATAGATCAGGAACAGAGGCAAGCAAGGATATTACCATTGTAGAAGCCTTGAGGAATAAGGCATAGGGAGCTATGAACGAAGCGGTGAAGCCATCCATTATGTTGAAGAAAGAGCCGTCAATAATAGAGAAAGTCAGGCTTCTCTTTATTTTTTTTGCTTCTGGCTCTTGCTGCTTGAAAGTGTTCTTAACCATACCCGCGTTCAAGAAAAATGTTATTTATAAGTTTTTTGCTGGATTATTTCCTGAGAACAAAACTACACAGTAATCTTTTTAAACAAGCCAAGTTCTCTATGAATCTAAGAAAATGTCATCAATAGTCCAAATAGTAACCCAGATATTATCGTCATTGACAGTCGCAAGCCAGATGGGGATAATCTTATTTCTCATTCTTTTAGTTTCAGGAGTTAGTAAGGTTAAAAATTTTGAAAAACTTTTTGGGTTTTTGAAGAAGAAAGCTCTGCTCATAGCATTCATAGTCACCCTGGCTGCAACTCTGGGAAGCCTTTTCTTCTCTGAGATTGCCAAGTACCAGCCCTGTGATCTCTGCTGGTTTCAGAGGATTTTCATGTACCCTCAGGTTTTATTACTAGGCATTGCTCTTTGGAAAAAAGACAGAAGCGTTTCCCGCTATGTTATTCCTATGTCAATAATCGGAGCAATAATCGCTGCCTATCACTACTATATTTCAAAACTAGCAAACATAGCCTCTTCTGGAGTCTGCTCTGCTGTGGGCCCTTCCTGCCTCGTGGATTATTTCACTGAGTTCGGCTACGTCACCATTCCACTCATGGCTTTCACAGCATTCATCATCGTGATTGTAATGACTTTTTTCTGGTCAAAGAAAGATAAGAAATAAATAAAAATTAAGTAATAAAAAAAAAATTCTATTAGCTATTAATTCAAAGCGCTTTAACAAAGAAAGCTAATATTGATGTCAAGGTACAGAGGAAAGTGCCCCAAGCCCAGTCAACCAAGGTCATTGCAAGAGTATAATTCTTTAGTATCGCATAATTAGAGAAATCATAAACCCCGTACAACACCAGGCCGAATAATGCTCCATAAAGAACTGCTGATGGCAAAGCTTGCGCGCGAGGAACTACAAGAACAACTGTTCCAAGTGCTATTAGCGCCCAAGCTATTAATCCTGACCAAAGCCTTAGTGTTCTTGGAAAAGAGGCTAATTGGTTATTATAAAAGCCTTTCATTATCAGGTTTAGAAAGATAAAATCCATTGCTATTATAAACATTAATACTGCAAAAAATAAGATTATTTTGTTCATTTTTAATCGTGTTCAAGCTTTACTGCCTGTTCCTCCTATTTTAATGAGTTCCTTATTCATACCTTAAAGCTTCAACTGGATCCATGCGGGAGGCACGGATTGCTGGCAGCAGTCCTGAGATTATGCCAATGAATGTGGTCAATGCGATAACTCCAACAATAAGCCACAGAGGGAATGATATGAAATTATTAATTGGCACTCCCTGGGTTGATGCAATACTATTTCCTACTGCATTCAATATCTTACCCAAGCCAAAGCTCAAGACTAGCCCTATAACCCCTCCCATAAAGCCAAGAGTTGCTGCTTCAAAGATAAACATGCTTTTTATGTTAGTCCTTGTTGCGCCGCATGCACGAAGTATCCCTATCTCCCTTGTCCTTTCATAGGTGGCCATGACCATGCTGTTTATGATTCCAAGTGCAGCCACAAACAGCACAATCCCTCCTATTGCTCCTATGATAAGCCCGATCAGCAGGAATATTTTTTTTATCTGGTCCAGGGTCTCCTTGGCTGTCTGAACTCCAAGTCCTAATTTTCTTATGCTTTTTGCAACACCGTCTATATTGTCAGTATTATCAACTCTTAAAAGAATTGCGCCATAACCATCTCTTGCCAATCTATTCTCTTTGGCAAGCACTAGGAAGTCAGATTCATTATAGCCTAACGCATTCATGCGAGTCTGTAATTCCTGGTTATATTGTGACTCTATTTCATTATAAAGATTTTTTCTCTGATCATCTGTTAATTGTTGATATTTCATTTGCTCTTCAAGCTCTCTTTTTCTAGTTTCAAATTCTGCTCTTAGCTGCTCTTCGAGCCTTTTCCTTTGCTCTTCAAAGGCTTTCCTTCTCACATCATCATTTTTCCAGTACAATCCAGTCATCAGCCTTTTTCCCCAATCTAGAGTGATGTAGCTCTGGCCTTCATCAAGCCCATGGGTAACTATTCCGACTATTTCTGCAGTAATCTCAACTGATGGTTGTACCCAATTTTCTTTACCTTCAGCATAAGACGGCTTAGGAGGCTCAGCTCCCCAGTCAACATATTCTTGCGTGAAAAGTATGATTCTTTTTCCTATTAATTCATCAGGATTATTTGCATAGCCAAAATTGCGCACCAGTTCTCTTCCTATGACTATCTTATCCATATCTCCTTCGCGCAGCTGCCTACCTGCGCCAACAGGGATGTTGAGCACTTGCGTGCCTGGAGCGAAAGCCAGTAAGCCTATGCGGAATTTCTTATCCTGGCCTTCTAGCTTGGCGCTTTTTACCCAAACTCCAACAGTAGGAGTTGCATCAACAACATTAGGAATGTTTTTGAGAAGCGCAACAGTGCTATCATTGAGCTTTTGCGATGATTCATCAATGTTTCCTTGGTCTGGGTTAAGCAAATTCCCGCTTGACTGAATCTCTGAATTAGGAGATACTGATACAAGAGTGAGACCATTAATGCTCTCAAGCTGGCTCGTGGCTACTTGTTTTGCTCCTAGAACAAGCGAGAGCATAATAACCATGGAGATTGCTCCTATGACTACTGCAAATATTGTCAGGAATGACCTTGACTTCCTTCGCCAAATGTTTCTCAATCCTAAAACCAAATAGTCAAAAAATCTCATTGTGCTCCCTTAAGCTTTCCCTATTTTACCATCCTTCATGTGTAAAGTCCTGTCTGCCTGGCGTGCAACACTAGGATCGTGAGTGATAACGATAACTGTAATTTTTTTCTTCCTATTTAACTCCTTGAGCAAGGACACTATCTCCTCGCTTTTTTTCGTGTCAAGGTTTCCTGTGGGCTCATCAGCAATAATAATCTGCGGCTGATTGATTAGCGCTCTTGCAATGCTCACTCTCTGGCGTTCCCCTCCTGAAAGCTGGTAAGGCTTGTGGTCAGCCCGGTTTTCCAAGCCAACCTCCTTTAGGCATTCATAGGCTTTTTGCTTTCTAATGCTGGAGCTTTCGCCTGTTAATATGAGAGGTATCATGACATTCTCAAGAGCAGTATAAGTTGGGAGAAGGTTAAAGGATTGAAAGATGAATCCTACTTTCCTGTTCCTGTAGCTTGAGATATGCTTATCATTTAGCTTGTTAATGCACTCCCCATCAACTAGCACATCCCCAGATGATGGCTTGTCTAAGCCTCCAATAACATTTGCAAATGTTGACTTGCCAGAGCCAGAAGGCCCCATTATTGCTAAGAACTCTCCTTCCTTAATATCGAGGCTAACATCATCAAGAGCTGGAATGGTCTCTTTTCCCATGACGTAAGTCCTGGACACTGACTTAAGCTGTATTATGCTCATGCAAACCCTCTTTTTGTCATCAATGGTGAACTAATAAGCATCATTTGGCTTGGTTATTTAATAAGTTTACTGAAAATATAGAATTTCAGTGTGGAAACACTAATTCTCCAATCACAAAGAATATTCCGAAAAGGCCAATCAGAAGGGGTATTATCAAAAGAATCGCTTTATCCTTGTGTTTTATCAAAGCAATGACAGCACTCACACCTGATGCTATGATGGCTACCATTACTAAAATCCCAGGCAGTATGAATGATGTCTGAAAAAGCATCGCAATCCAGTATTGAAGAAACATAAGAATAAATGCAGATACACCCAGCCAAAAAGAAATTCTTCCTATCTTTGACTTAGGGAACCAGTACATTTTTAATCATTATCAACTCTTGGCGCAAGTACAAATAATAATTGTACTTTGTTTGTCTCCTTGTACTCAAGCTCCAGAGGATAGTCTTTGGCAAACTGGAGCTTTACCTTGCTGCTAAGCTTGCTGCCTTGAATCATCTTTTTAAGGTATTCTATGGAATATTTTGATTTTACCTTGTCTGTTGCGGTTATCTTGGTTCCTTCGCCAGCATCAATGTCAATGTTTGCCTTGTTAAGGTCTCCTGTCGCGCTCACAATAAATCTCTTGGACTCCGCTATAAAGTTCACAGACTCGCCTACAATGTCAGCGTCCTCTATTGCCTCATTAAGAATATTT
>Ga0315283_10004798_pt1 | contig 11837 bp, 1 predicted proteins | sample YL17G09_0_MG_FD_204541 | JGI IMG/M metagenome (GOLD analysis project Ga0315283, IMG submission 204541) | Sediment microbial communities from Yellowstone Lake, YNP, Wyoming, USA - YL17G09_0 | ecosystem: Environmental > Aquatic > Freshwater > Lake > Sediment | place: USA: Wyoming | collected...
AACGTCGTCTTAAGATTATCAAATGACTTGTAGCTGGAAGCAACGCCAATTCATCCGCCGGCCTAAAGGCCGGGGAGTTCTTGGCCGGCTAGATTAAAAAAATTGAATTCGTCGCCAACGATGCGTCCAACAAACCAAAGAATTTCCTGATTCAGACCGCTCCGTGGGATAATCCAAGCTCATGGACAACCCAGACTACAGTTACAAATAACAATCTGGCGACATGGTCGACGACATATTCGACACCGATATGGGCAAGATATGTCCGCATTTACATCACCGCAACAACGGGTGGAATGCCAACATACAAGCCCACTATACATGAATTTAGAGTTCATCTTGCCGCAGTATATACAAATGGTACATATGTTTCATCGGTCCTTGACGCGGAAGATCCCGTAGGCTGGAAGGAATTCACCACAACCATCTGGGAACCTGAAGAAACAGGCGGGAGCTATTCGATAGCCACAAGGACCTCCTACGATTCCAGTACATGGACGGATTGGATTGACATCGATGAATCTCCATCAAAAGATATCAACAGTCCTCCTGGACAATATCTACAATATTGTGTAACCATCATTGCCGGCGATGGATTTGACAATTCCTATGTATTTATTGACACAAGCGTCATGTACCGAACGGGATGTCTTTTCAGCTGGACGGAGACAACCGCTCAGGATTTCCTAAACGGTACGTGCGAAAGCACGGAGGTCACTGACATTGGTGAAATCCAGCTGTCAGCACATAACAGCTCCCTTGTCTCGAACGGTGATTTCGGTTACGACACCAATTGGGCGTACGGCGAATTGGACGGGTACTCGGCAGCCACGGGAGAATGGAACGAAACGCAAGGGAAATATGACGGATGTGCTTGGGACAACGCAATAGACATTACATCCGGCTCGGGCGAGTATGGAATTGACCAGTGGATTGACCAATGGATTTCAACAGAAGACTATCTGCTACCCTCCAATGTCACGCTGACCTTCAGCAGGAAATTTACGACCTCCTCCAATGACACGGCCTCAATAACGCCGAAAGCCCAGCTCTACCTCCCGAACTGTACTTGGGTGGATGTATGGGCAGGGGATTCAATCAACGACGATGAGAGCGAATACACCAATGTGACGGTCAATATCACGGAATATTTCACGGAACTTGGTTCCTACAAGCTACGACTGTTTACGGGTATGAGCGCAACGCTTTCAAGCCAGAGTATCGAGCTTCATAATTACTGGGATGATGTTGCAGTTACTTACTCAGCGATGCCCGCACAGGGTACCTTTGTTTCTCAGGTCTTTGATGCTGGAATGAACGCCACCTGGGATTGGCTTTCGTCTGATTTCAACGTTTCCGATAACACGGGCGTCATGATACGTGCCATCAGTTCGAGGGACCTTCTCAATTGGACTGAATGGAGCGATTTCATTCCAGACACGGAAGGCTCGGAACCCGGCGTCGAACCCGGCAGATATTTCAAGTATATGCTCCAGCTGAACACCTCGGCATGGAACGAAACGCCAATCTTCAGTGAAATCACGCTGGATTACACGGTCTATGAATCCACAGGATACATCATCTCTGTTCCGACTGAGTTCGATTTGAATATCACCTCAGCGCGCCCGGTAATCAACGCAACGCTGCAGAACCAGACGGCTACGGTCTTTGTGAGCAACGACAACGGCACGACCTGGTATTACGCGCCGAACGACACGCGCCGTGATTTCCCGGGTGGCGGAGCCATTCTTCGCTACAAGGTTGTCCTGGGAACGGGCGATACCTCGGCAACACCGACCCTCCATGAAATCACCATTTACTACACAGTTTATCATTATCCGACGAATGCATCGATTGATGTCGGAGGCGATGGGGAAACGGAATGGAATACGAGCGGCGAGTTCAGTTCCACCCAGCTCATAGATGACGACACCACGGACCCATCAATAATCCGGGAGTTCCAGGATTATGTCGACCTGAACTCAGCGCCGGAAAACCTCTCCATACCTATCGGCCTGTATTCGTCGACCGGCGGTTCATTCCAGCTTACGGACCTGTATGTTGAATTCTACATCCCGTTCATAAACAACAACACCTTCCTCGACAATACCTATGGCGTCTATCTCAGCAATTGCACCGACCTGACTGTAATCGGGTCCACATTCAGGGACCTGGATTACGGCCTGAAGGCAGTAAATAGCGACGTTTCAGTCACCGATTGCTCGTTTTGGAACATGAGCACGAAATCCCTTTGGATGACCACAGCCTCCGAAGTCGCCGCCACGAATACGACATTCAACAGAGCCCTCGCGACTGCGGAGGATACCTCGACACTTGATGCGAGGCGATATCTCTATCTGACAGTGCTTGAAGAAGACGGCACTCTATCTTCCGGCCTCAATGTTATCATCAAGGACAAAGATGCGGTGCAGGTCTTCAGCGGCTCGACGGATTCCTCGGGCACAATTCCGGTTCAGGCGCTCACGGAATTCACGCTCTCGGGTTCAACACTCGATTTCAAGACACCGCATACAATAACCACGGCGAATCCATACGGCAGCAATGCATCCGTGTTCATGGACGGTCCCACCGAGCTTTCGATCTATCGCGGCGGTGACGCAGACAATGATACCATCGACGATTGGTCCGAGGGCTGGCAGGACATCTACGGTTTCGAGGCCGAGAACAGGATTTACGACGATTCCCAGCTGTATACCGACTATCTCGCAAGCGGCTACGAGACGGCCATTAGTCCCGAGTGGTCTGGTGTAATATTCGACGAAAGCATTGCAGAAATGGCAGCGGGGAGCTATCGCATTGCGGTTCGAGCCGCCGGTGATGCGGAAGATGCGGCAATGGAGCTCCGTGTCAACAAGAGCGACGATACGGTGCTTGTCGAGGCCGACGAATTCCTCCTGAGAACCGATTTGGACTGGTACACCACCCCTGAATTCACGCTGTCTTCCACGACCGTCCTCGACCTGAGCATCGAAGACTCCGGCACGGGCGATGCGAAAGCTTGCATAGACCGGATATTAATAATTCGCACAAAGGATGAATACGACAATCCGCTGTCGAATGACGGCCAGCGCTCGGACCCGCTCATGCAGGACAGCGATGGGGACGGCCTCCGCGATGGCTACGAGACCCGAGGCGAATCCTGGTGGTTCGAGGCCGAGGACCACGATTTCTCGGATTCGTATCTCGTCCAGGAATGCAACGCCAGCAACTCGCAGGCGATTTCACGCTGCCAGAACGACGATGACCTCGTAGATGATGCGAGCTTCGATATCCCGCTCGAAACCGGAAATTACACCATCTCCGTGTTCTGCAGGGCGAACGAGTCCGTAGGCGACAGCGCTGACATCCGCGTTAATTTCGTCTATGACGGAAGTCCACTTTCCGATACTACATTCACGGTGCATTCGAATTACTCTTGGAACACTACGGAACAATTCTACATCGATACCGCAGAGCAATCCATCAGTCTCATTATCGAAGATGCAACACCTGGGGACCCATTCGGGGTCTATCTCGACCGGATACTCCTTACGAGGGTCCGTGAAGATACCGCAGGATCGAGTCTCTGGAATGCATCTATGGGGACGATAATAGGTACTTCTTCACCGGCAATCGAGGACGGAAAAGTGTTCTTTGTTGCGGATTCCACCGTGTATGCATATCTCGGTTCCGGCAGCCAGAACTGGACCGCAAACACGGCCACGCCCGTCCGTGGCTCGGTGGCCGTGGCAAATGGCATAGTCTACCTCGGAACCGATTATCGTTCTGCACCGCAGGATTACGGGGCTTTAAAAGCATTTTCCGCGGAGGATGGGGATGAGCTTTGGAGATCGGACCTTCCCGCCGGCATCAGCGCAAGGGGCACCCCTGCTGTTTTCCGGGGCCAGCTATTTATACTCCTTGACAACGGCTCCCTGAACGCCTATGATGCCCAGGATGGCACACTCCAGTGGAGCACATCCTTTGGGGCCAGCGGCATCAAGTCCGGAACAGCACCTGTCGCAGACGAGGAAAACGTCTATGCGGGAGCATATAACGGCTCAACGGCGGCAATCGTGGCATCGATGAACCGCTCCACCGGGGCCATTCTATGGTATACTGATTATACAACAGCACCCATAGCCACGACACCCGTCCTTGCGGACGGGTGCCTGTTTTTCGGAACCGATGATGGATACATCGTATCATATTCTATTGCAGATGGGAATCTGGAATGGCAGCCGCTAAGTCCGTATACGATATCCTCTGCACCAATAGAGTCCTCGCCCGCCCTTTCGAATGGATTGTTGATATTCGGCGCGGAGGACGCCTATTTGCGGGCCGTGTCCGAACAGGATGGGGCTCTTGAATGGGAGGTCTCACTCGGAGCCGCTCTGGCATCCAGCCCGGCAATCTCCAATAATGAGGTCTTCATCGGCACAGGGGACGGCTATCTCAGCTGTTATGCGCTCGAAAACGGCTCGTTCTTATGGCGTAGGGACCTTGGAGGCACGGTGGATTCCTCCCCGGCCCTTGCGGACCTTGACGGTGACGGTCACCTTGAGATTGTGGTCGGCCATGACGACACCGGCGGCAATTATTTCGCCGCTTTCGATGGAGGCGGAGCATATTACCGCGGCGTGGCAACATGGTCCCAGTTCCATTTCAACGCTGAACACACTGGTAATCTGCAATACCAGGCTCCATATTATACCACATCCGCTCTTTCCGCAGACACTGACCTCGATACCCTTGGAGACGGACGGGAGCTATTCGGTTTCTACGGCTTCGACCGCGTCGAGTTCGAAGACGTCGAGGGTTATGACCTCAACAAGCCAAGCCTTGCGGAGCCGACCAATATCGGATTCAACTCATGGGTGCCCTCGCAATACACCTTCTTCCACCAGACAGGCGTCACGCTGACCGCATCCTACAACTTCACCACTGCATTCAATGCTATGTGCGGCACCTATCTCGACAGCTGGACCAATCTCAGCTTCACGCCTGAAACCAGCGGCATGTACAGGCTCGCGGTTCCGCTTAGCGCCAACAGCGCCTCCGAGATCGAGATGATAGAGAACTCCTATGACGGGGTAGTCATTGTGAAATATCCCGTCCAGGACAGACAGATAAGCTCCTGGGCCAACAATTACGCCGAGGTCGTGCTGATGGAGGCCACGAACCTCAATCTCTCCAAAAAGGTCGGGGATAACGATGTCCGGATTTGGCCTGTCAACGGCACTGAAAGCGAGGAAGCCCTTCTCAAACGGCTCGTCCAACCCGAAGGGGCCAATCCCGAGGACGGCCCGGTTTTGATTTGGGGCTTGTGGGGATACCAGGGTGTCTTCAACCTCACCGCCAATATCGAATACACCATCACGGTAAGCACAAATCTGACGCGTGTCGTGACCGAGAAGCCGGAAGATTTCAACTGGAGCGTAAAGATGGCCCGCATCATGGACCTTGACTATCTCAGGGTTGAGCGTCAGACGCTCGACCCATTCAACCCCGATGCTGATTTGGATGCCATCCCTGATGGAGAGGAAGCCGCATCATGGGGATACCCTCTCAACAGCGATGCCGACGAAGACGGACTTGACGACCGGAGCGAACTGAACCTCGGCACGGACCCCGGAATGAAAGATACTGACCTAGACGGTATCCGTGACAGGATTGAGCTTGGATACGGCCCTGACGACTTTCCTGATAGATCGGAATGGCTTGACACCCCTTCCAAGGCATCCTGGACGGAGCGCATCCAGAGGGACCCGGAGCACGAGTTCATGTGCCCTCCAGACATCGAAATCTATAATTATGACTACGACTGGGACGAGACCCAGTATCCCAATGCAACGGTAACGGACCCGCTGAACCCCGATAGCGATTATGATGGCGTCCCTGACGGGTGGCGGGACGGGTGGACCTACGACCCCACGCAGACGCCGCCGGATGCCAGAAAAACCACAAACCGCAATAATCTCAGGTACAGAGAGCTGAATTACTGGAGATACAACGAGAGCGGCTGGGGGCTCTATCTCGACAAGGTGGACAACAAGGTGCAGATATTCGAGGGCGAGGACTTCAACGGGGACGGCACCACCACGACGGGCCACGCATGGGGCTTCACGGAGGACACTTTCGAGCCTGTGAGCATCAACCCGTCCGGTGACGGGGAATGGAACAACGAGACCCGCGCTGATGACGAGGACTCTGACGGGGACAGGATGGCGGACGGGTATGAGATTTGGTATTCGCACCTTGAGCCATGGAAGTCCGGCAGCGATTACATCCTCGACCCGACCGTGGACGATGCCGGAAACGATGTCGACCAGGCGACAGGCCAGTCCTCCGGAGAGGGTTGCGAGGATGGCACCGAGGAATTCGAGGTGGGCCTTAGCGGAAGCCCTATAGACGGGACGCAGGGTTTATTCATGAACTTCACGGTGGCGAATTCATACGTCCTTGCGGGGATGGAGCTGAACCTGAAACTAAGCCAGAACACGGAAGCGGTCCTTGAGTTCTGGGACGAGTACACGGTCACCAATTACATTGACTTCATCCAGCCTGTTTCCGCAAGGCTCCTGTATGATGTTCCGCCCATGGCCGCCCTCAAGCAGCCCGTGGTCTCGAAGACGCTCATCGGCGAAAGCGACGCTGCAAAATGGTACCGCATAGATACCCCTGATGTCACACTCGAAGCGAATGTGGACTATTATATAGTCCTGTGGTACGCCGATGCGGATGTCGAGGGCGATACGGCGGACCCCGACCCGGGATTCAGCTGGCTCGGGAAGGATATTGGCATAGGAAAGGCCGCAAGCTATGATTTCTCGGACGGTTCCTGGACGGAGGGCGGGTTCGACCTGAACTTCAGGCTCACGAAATACCAGGGCCAGCCGGACGGATTGACTAACCTTCGGGAATACCTGCTGGCGACGAACCCGAAAAAGGCGGATACTGACTGCTTCGGGGCGGGCAATACGCAGATTTCCGACGGACTCCTTGACGGCCAGGAAGTGCTCTGGAGCCTCACTCACCCTGGCGGGACTGAGGATTCTGCGGACTCGTTCTCCAGCTGGGACGACAGGTATCTTGGCTATGAGGATACGGTCTCCGAGGGAAGCATCTCGGTTGCTGTGAACGGCTCACGCTCCTCGCTGTACTTGTCATACATCATGGACCCCGATTTTTATTATGTTACGCTGAGGCTTGACGGCCTAACGGGGGATTACCTGAACATGTCATTCCTACTAGTCTCGGAAGGCAATGAAATCGTCAACGAGCATTTCTTCCTGAACGGCTCCACGGACGGGTCCGCTTGGACCAATCTGGAGGAGGATGACTACGTCATCTATCCTAGCGGGACATTTGTGTCATTCTCGAATGCGCTGAACAATAATACGCTCCCATCGACATATTACGTGCAATTGTGCCGTCAGGACAATTCCGAGTATGCGTTTGCCCTGGATTCTATCGCTTTCATGCGGGGTACCGGAGCGCTCCTCTTCAGGACTGATGTTGAGAACGGCTCGTACACCTTTGACAATTACATGTCCGCGACGAGTGCCAGCATCTACTTTGACGGGGACAGCGAAGCCGAAGACGGCCATGCCATGGGCGATACCTATTGGATGGACCAGCCCTACAGATACGATTGCGAGGCGAAATACACGGACCCCGAACCCGGGTTTGCGGGAAACGGGAAGTTCTCAGACAACCTGCGCATTTTCACCCTTGAGGACGGGGCCACCATCTACATGAACCGCACGAACTACAAGATATATGTCTGGAGCCCTGAAACCGACTTCGAGACGGTTTATCTGTCCGAGGACGGGGAGCAGTACATTTCAGGCCAAGTTGCCGTCTTCGCAAGGGACGAGATCGTCTCGAACATGGGTTCCGAAGAGTACGGATATTCCCCGGACCCGGCATTCCGCGGCGGGGAGCTCTACATGTCCAGCCCGTTCGACATAGACACCGACGATGACGGACTTCTCGATGGTCAGGAATCCGGACCCAACCATCCATTGTCATGGAGGCAGGATTGGGACTGGGAAAAGAACGGCGCAAGCTATTACGGAACCCCCGCAAGGGACCCGGACGGTCTTGTCGGCGTCCGCGACACCGACAGCGACAACGACGGGGTCCTCGACGGACAGGAAAGGACCCCCACGCTCGATTTCCTTGCCGACAATGTCCTCAGCATGGACAACGACGACGACACGCTATACTCGAACCATGTCGAGAATATAATCGATCCCGACAGTGACGGGGACGGAATCTGGGACGGGAACGAAACGCAGCTAAAGTACATGCTCGATGTTGATGCCGACGACGATGGACTCGTTGACGGCTGGCTCGACGGGTACATCTGGAACGGGGATGAGTACGAAAGCACTGGTGAAGGCACTTCCAGCGAGTTCGACGACTGGGAAGGCGAGGACGCCAACCTGAACGGCACAGCCGACAACGGCGAAACCGCTCCCAACAGGGCGGACACGGACCGCGACGGCCTTGCGGACGGTTACGATATAATCTACGATAAGGCCTCGAGCGAATTCTACAATCTCAGCCGCGAACGAATCCCATTCATAGACCTCGGGGACAATACCGTGAAGTTCTGGGGTGAGCTCACGGATGACCACACTTCAGCCCAGACAGGCCAGACCAACCAGACCAACCCGGATACCGACGCCGACAGCCTCTCTGATTACAAGGAACTGGTGGGCTATGTTTACAAGTACGTCGACAGGGACGGTGAGGAACAAACCTTGCACGTTTACATGGACCCCCTTGACACGGACACGGATTCCGATGGCCTCATCGACAAGATCGAGTACCAGCATAGCAACGCAAGCGCCTCGGACAGCGATTTCGACGGCCTGCCCGACAATCTCGAAGATAATGACAAGAACGGACGCCGCTCGCCCGACGAGCCTGACGCAATCGACGCCGACAGCGACGACGACGGAATGCTCGACGGCAACCTCGGCAGCAGCGGCTCCCCGCCGCTCAACGAGACCTATCCGGCGGAGGACCTCGACAACGACGGGACCGTGGACGCGAACGAATCCAGCCCGATACTTGCCGATTCCGACGGGGACGGCGTGCACGACCTTGAGGAATATACCTACTCGGACACATACGGAACCCATGGATACGCGGATTCCGATTGGGATGGCCTCATCAACCTCTTGGACGCCGATAGTGACGATGATGGTTTAGATGATGCAGGCGAGAATTGGGACTTTGATGGCGTCAAGGATTCGTCCGAAAGCGATGCCTTGGACCCCGATTCTGATAACGACGGCCTTTATGACGGGGCGGAACCTGCTCCATTTACCGATGCGGATAATGACACGGACCTAAATATCAATGACGATGACAGCAATGAGGATACTGTTTCCGACGACACCCAGACGTATGTTACATTCAGGACCGATGCAATTGATGCCGACGGGGACGGAAAGAATAATTACACCGCAGGCACATGGATTGCCGTGGACCCGACCGGAGCGAACCTGAGCGACCTGGAGAACTATTCCCTTGAGCTCAGGGGATACGAGTTCTACGAGTCCGGCGTATCGAGCGTCACCGCATCTGGAATCTACATTAGCTTCGGAATCGGCTCCGAGGACCTCGTCCCTGTCAGAACCCCTGACGGATACGAGGTGCTCGTGAAAACAGGCGATTCCAACACGATATACATCGAAATCGCAGGTGACAGTTACATCGAATACCACTTCAATTCCAGTTCAGTAGCCGAGACATCCATCAATTCCGTTGATTCGTATGTCAAATTACATCAAGAGACATACGACTACCGGCCTGCGGTCAACATGGACAGCGATTTCGACGGTCTTTCGAACATTATGGAAAGCGGGAACGGCACCGGGCCGTTGGACCGTGATTCCGACGACGATGGGGTTTGTGACGGGGCGGAACAGAACTGGAATCTGAGTATTGACGACGATGATGGCATCATCAACGCCCTCGACCCCGATTCCGACGATGATGGCATTACCGATGGAACCGAGCTTGGCATCACTGCGGGCGTGTACACATTTTCCAGCGTGTTAGGGACAGATTCCGAGGCGACCTATGGCGATGGAAGGTTGAACTTCACCGCAGACGCCGACCCGACTACCACGACGGACCCGCTCAGCCAGGACAGTGACGGCGACGGCCTCCTCGACGGCTGGGACGACGCGAACTCGGACGGGGACCGCGATTCCGGTGAAACAGCAGGAGAAGACCTTTCCTACGACGGGGCCATCGCGGGCGATACGAACCATAACAATCGCTGGGACGCTGGTGAGACCTGGACCGAGACCAGCGCTACGGACATTGATAGCGACGACGACGGCCTTGGCGAGGAACTCGAAGGAACCCTTGGGTCCAATCCGCTGTCGTGGGACAGCGATGCTGACGGAATATTTGATGGCACGGAATACGGTCTTACAACATGGCTCGGCGATACGGATGTCACAACTGGGCACTTCATTCCTGACGCCGACCCCGCTTATACGACAGACCCAATCGATATCGATTGCGATTCAGACGGACTTGCTGACGGCGCAGAGGACAAGAACCACAACGGAGCTTTTGATAACGGAACCGACGAGACGAACGCCACGGACACCGACACGGACCGCGATGGCCTGACCGACGGCGAAGAGGTCAACGGGTTCTACATGACCATCAACGGGGCCCAGAAGAAGATTACGACCGACCCCCTGACAAATGATACTGACGGGGATGGAATAGTCGATGGAACGGAGCGGAATGGATACGCCATAGGTCCTGATGGCAATCGTATCTGGACTGACATCCAGACCGACCCCTCGAACATCGACACGGACGCTGATGGCCTCAACGACGGCCAGGAGGCAAAAGGTTGGGAGATTTGCATCTTCTATGAGCGGTCACTCGAAGTAAAGGAAAATCGAACAGTTTATTCCAATCCTCTAATTATCGACACTGATTCTGATAATATAATTGACTTCTACGAGTTCCAAAACAGTGCTGATCCAAATGCGGCTGATACTGACAAAGATCTCATTCCGGATACTATCGAGATTTATCCTGATAATGGTTCCCAACGCTCTAATCCTTGTGGAATTGAAGGTACCCCACCCAAACTTTCGAAGCTCAACACTGGTTACGTCGCCGTAATAAGCACTTGGAACGGAATTTCGTATTGCTCCGGCTGGAATTTGCAGATTTCAGTATATGCTGAAGACACATCTGGAATCGCCACAATCACGTTCACCCTTAATGGCTTCTTTGGAACGAAGAGTCAGGTCTACAGGTTCGGTGAATGTACCAAGGCGGGGTTATCAATCGTAAATTTCGACGTTGAATGGACAAGTGCCGTGTTATTGGGGTATAATTTAAATATTACCGCAGAGGACGGTAACGAAAATATTGGTTTCAAGGTCACGCATATTCAATCAATAACAGAACAACTCGTGGATTCTATTGTTGGTGAGCTAATAAGGAAAGCAAAACCAATGATGGAATTTGCTAGTATTATGTCACCTTTTTTATTGATTATACTAAAAGAAAAATTTGAATTCTTTTTTAATAATGTCTTAAATCTCAAAGGGTCCATTGATACATCTGATACCACCTTCTTTTTCATGTTAACGATGTTTCCTTTAGAGATATTATCGGAATTTAAATTGATTTCTGGAGAACAATTAAACAATACTATTTTCAGCTCTTTATTTGATATTCACCACAATACCAATTGGGCGAAAATTGCTATAGGAATTGCTTTATTGATAATGCTTATATTACTTTTAGCACTGTTGATATGGGCTATAATTATTTCA
>Ga0315283_10004799_pt1 | contig 11836 bp, 12 predicted proteins | sample YL17G09_0_MG_FD_204541 | JGI IMG/M metagenome (GOLD analysis project Ga0315283, IMG submission 204541) | Sediment microbial communities from Yellowstone Lake, YNP, Wyoming, USA - YL17G09_0 | ecosystem: Environmental > Aquatic > Freshwater > Lake > Sediment | place: USA: Wyoming | collected...
GAAATAAAGGATCATGACCATGAAAAGAGTCCTCGCTCTCTCATTACTCTGGCTCTTCACGTGGGCCTTGTTCCCGTCAGAGGCAGACGCCATTCCAGCCTTCGCCCGGAAATACGGATTCAACTGCAATATGTGTCACTCCGGGTTCACCCGTTTGAATGACTTTGGACAGCGTTACAGAGACAATGGGTATCAGATTCCCGGCCAGGCGGGTGGAGAAAAGACTGTATTTGATCAGGGCCCTCCTCTGGCTCTGCGTACATCGGCTGGACTATCAGTGTATTCATCGGAAAATGGCACAAGCAACGGCTTCAATATCTTCGGCCTCGATCTCCTGGCTGCAGGAGTGTTTCACAAGAACGTGTCGTTCCTCTTGATCTACACCCCGAGAATTGATGAACCGGCTGCAGATTTTTACGGGCCGGGATCGGGGAATAATCCTTCACAGCTTGGAGGCGTGGAATCTGCGAATATCGTCTTCAGCAATATCATTCAAAATGCGCTTAGTGTCCGGGTTGGACGCTTCGAACCGGGCTACCATCCGTTCAGTTCAAAACGGAAACATTATCTCTTCCAGCCGTACGAGGTATACGCGTTTACGACACCGTCCAACAGCTTCGTCTTCGACGACAACCAGATGGGAATCGAAGCAAGCGGACATTTCACCAATGGATTCAAGTACGCCCTCGGCATGGTGAATGGCAATGGTGCAAATCCGGACAACAACAGCGCCAAGGATTTCTACATGAATACCGTATACACCATCGGAAAGGGGGACGGCCAGACCACCGGCCAGCGGCTGGGCGCCTTCGGCTATTGCGGATGGCAGCCGACCGATCTCACCCGGGCTGTCCCCGCGCCAACGGGGGAAACGAACGGCGACAAGAATGAACTGTTCTACAGGATCGGCGTTGACGGGAGCTTCAACTATGAGAGTTTCAATCTTGGCGTGTTGTTCATGCTGGGGCATGATAACAAAAAGCTCAATAGCATCGATCCCGGAAGCAACTATAAGTACACCGGCGGCTTTGCAGAACTCAACTGGACGGGATTGATGAACGACCGATTGGTTGTGTCTTTTCTCTACAACTGGGTACGGCCGCCTTCATACGATGCGGAGAGGAATGTCAACGCCTACACGGCGCTGCTGCGGTACTATCTTGGCGACTGGTCGGCGGTGAATGTTGCACTGCATGCTGAGTATACCTTCCGCAGCACCGGAGATCAGAAGAAGTTCAATGAACACCTTGTTGCATTTGTTGTCGATTTTGGATTCTGAACGCTGAGAAGTACCACATTCCACGTACCCCGGCCTGCTTGAGGAGGCCGGGGTACGGCGATCACCAGTCGAAACGCGCGCGCACCCCGAGGGCCAGGTATTTCACCGTATACCCTGTGAAGCCGGTCGATTGATAGCTGCCAATGAGAGTGACAATTCCTTCCACCGTGTATTCCGCCCGCACGCTCCACAGGTTCTCCTGTGTCTCGTCCTGATTGAAGACGGTCAGGAGATCCGGATGGAAATAGTACGCCCGTTTTCCGAATACCCCCGAGAGCTGCAACACCAGAGGCTGCACGGGGGAGAACGTCATCCCGGCGGTCGCGGAAACAAATGAACGGCCGTCCGTCAGCGTAGTATACAGCGGAGTGAGGGATATGCTGAATGCCGGGTCGATGACCCACTCTCCCTGGAGTCCCACCTGATGGCATTGCAGAGTCTTGTACCCTCTCACATTCACATAGGTATACGTGGGGCCGACAAAAAAGAGGTCAACATTGTAGAGCAGGCCGCCATTCAAAATATCTAAGCGGTCGTCATATGAATACCGTTCGGTCGGAAGATTGAACGTCCCCTTGAGTCCTCCGTAGTTCAGTTTCAGATAGAAGGGGTAGAGGTTCTTCTGCCCTCCCACAACAAACAGGTGCTGATCGTAGGTCCAGGTTGAAGACTCAATCAGCATCCTGTCGTAGCCGGTAACCAGATAGTCAAAGCCGTGAAAGGAGATCGAAGCGTACCCGGAATAGGAGTGCGCGTGCGGGCCGCTGGAATACGCACCTGCCGTGTAGTATGCAGCAGGGAAGAAAGCCGTTGTCGGGGGCTGTGCGTGCAGCGGAGAGACACTCACGATGAGCGCAAGTACCAGCGCGGCGAACTTCATTTTGTCAGTCCATATCCTTTCACTGCGCTGGTGTCGGCGGGATACACGCTCATGGCATTGATGAACGCCTCACGTGCTTTCCCCTTGCTGCCGAGGTAGTAATAGGTCCAGCCAAGAGAGAGGTTTGTTTCGTAGTCACCGGGGTAGTTCTCGACGAGAATGTCCAAATGCTTTTTCGCCATCAGGTAGTTTCCCAGGTTGAGGTAGATCTGGCCCAACCGGAGGTTTGCCGTATAGTTGAGTTTGTCCTTGGCGAGAATGGTCCTGTACATATCCTGCACGAGGTCCCACTTCCCCTGCGCGGCATACGGCAGCGTCACACCGAGCAGTGCCTCAATACTATTATCGCTGAGGCGGACCGCTTCTTTGTAGTATTTGGCGGACTTCTCAAAATCCCGTGAGTTGTAATAAAGCCATCCCAGCCGGAGCGTGGTAAGGTAGTCCGCGCTGCCTCCGTTGGAAACGTTGAGCAGAACCTCTATCGCGCGCTTCAAATCGCCTGCGGTTTCTTCCTTGATGGACGTCGCGAACGCACTGGCTTTATCTTCAGGTTTGAGAGCGCTCCAGGCCACACCGATGGCGAGGAGAAGGCCTAGAGAAGCTGCCCATAAAGGTCGAGCGGTCATGTGATGGATCCCTTCTGTTTTCGGAGAGCACTGAAATGTGTCGTGGAGTCATGATATTCGAATGAAGCGATTTCGCCTTCGCCATCGACGTCGATGCGTCCATGAGCATCCCGACGATACCAGGAAAAGATGCCGAGTCCTTGTGTGATGAACCGCGCGTGAATAGCAAAACCCTTTCCACGCTGCGCATGTTTTTCAAACGTAAGGTCCGCTCCCGCTTTGAACTGATTGCCGAATGCCAGAAAGAATTCCGAGAAAAAGCGCAATCGCCGGCCGATTGTTACGGATACCGGAAGTTCATCGTTCCACCGTATCTGTGCGCTGTAGCCGAGGGGCACGCTAATGGAATCCAGAAAAAAGAATGACAGTGCCGACCGGGGTTTCCCCAGCAGATTCGCCATGAAGAACACTTTGTCCCGTGGATAGATGTACGCTCTTGTACCCTTTGTCGAATCGAGAAACACATTGTTGAGGCTGTCCACTTTGACTTCCCACCGCTCATCGAACTGCCGTCCATTCAAGCTGCACGCGAACTGGTATTCCGTGCCAACAGGAAATGAGAATGCACGCCGGACGTCCCCGTGTACCTCGATATTGTGCACACGCCTTCCCTGTTGCGGGTACTCGAATGTGCGGAGCTCAACCGTGCCATTCGTGCGCTCGAGATACTGCGCCAGAGGAAACTGGTATGTTTTCTCGCCCAGACGATCGGTCAACTGAAACTGAAAGTGCAGATGGGGAACCGGCGATCGTCCGCTGTTCCCGCAACGTGCCAGCGTCTGTCCCTTGTGAACGTGATCTCCTTTCCCTACCTCCATCGAATCAGGCTTGAGATGAGAGAGCGCTGAAAACAAGCCCTTTCCGTGATCCAGGATGATCGTATTTCCCCAGTTCTGTTCGACGTTGACATCACCGATGTCGTTGTCGGGAATGTTGTCGATGACACGGATGACATCACCCTCCAGCGGCGCAACAACCGGCGTGGTGTAGCAAAAGTATTCCTGTAGAGATGTCCCCTGCCCGGCGTATTGTTTTCCGTCGTCATCCAGAATGACGAAATCCCAGGCGTGTTTCCACGCCCCTTTGTGAGTGATGTCTCCTTCGATTCCCTGGGATACGCTCCACTCGCCAAAAAACGGCAGTTCCGGAAACAGATTACGAAACCGGTCAAAACGCGATTTCCGGTTTTGATGGTAGTAGTAGTTCTCTTCCGGGGACCCGGGCGCAAAATACAGAAGCACGAGGTCGCTTTGTTCCTGCCGGAACTTCAGGGAGTAGATCGTAGCCAGCGCCACAACATTGAACGGCAAAACCAATACGGGAAGACCCGAGGTCGAGAGAAGGCGCGAAAAAAAACCGGTAAATATGAGGGACATCGCTGATGCCAGGATCAGGAGCGGAACGGTCTTGTGAGAAAGGATGATGAGGCTCCCGCCCAGAGCCAGTGATACCAGGATCGCGTTAAACGACGATTGGAGAAGAAAGGCCTCTGAGGCATTCGGGAAAAGAAATGCCGCAAGGGCCCAGTTGGTACTATAGGCAATGACGCTGCCGACAAAGAAGACCCGCGAAAAGAGAAGCAACCCGGCTGCAAGAAGCACGCCCGCAAGGGCGTTCGGCTGGAAGAGTACATATCCCAGCGCCTGGAAATAGAAACGCATCGCCCGTGGAAGAAAGTCCGCGAGCGAGGCATCGGAACTAAACGGGTGAAGTATGACCCAGTCGAAGTTGTGGAGAAACACAATAAATACGTACAGAGTCAGGATAAACGGGAGGCTCAGACCGGGCAGGTTGAACGAGGACGCAAAGTAGTGCTCCAGGGCTGCCGCAGCGAAAAAAGTAATAACGATGAACATCAAGGCAACAGCCACGTACGTTGGGCTGAACTGGAAATAGTACGCTGAGGCTGCACCAAAGAGGATGCCGTTGAAGCCGTAGAACCCGCTCCGGATGCGATTTCTGTCGAACCGCAAGCCGATCGCGAGAGCGTTCGAGATGAGCGCCCCGATAATTCCGCCTGCACCGATCAGCGGGGCGAAGGCGGTTGAGACAAGGGCAAGTGCACCCAGCCACCGCCGATTGCTGAAGAAGATCTGCGCATAACTATAGAGAAGAGCGTCACCATAGAGTTGCATGCAGGGCGCCCCTACGACAGCGTGAGATTCTTGAGTGAAGCGGGAACGCGTTCGGGACTCATCACGTACTCCAGATCCTCCGCCTTTCTGATAAGCTCCACCTGCCCGGTCTGCATGATCATGACGACCGAAGGGCGCAGCGTAATGAACTGCATCCATTGCGTCATATTGTACGCGCCCACATTGAGGAATACCACCTGATCGCCTTTCTTGAGTGCAGGAACGGAAATATCTTCGCGGAGGCAATCGATATTCATACAGAGCGGGCCGAAGATCGCGGCATTTTCCTTCATGATGCCGGTCGGCTGGGCCGGAAGCATGGTGTGTTTGTACCAGAAGGCGGTGAAAAGGATGTTTACTCCCGCGTCGATCACGATCGCCCGTTTTCCGTCGGAGAGTCTCTTGACACCACGCACGGTACTGACCAGGTAGCCGGCACTGTCAATCAGTGCTCTCCCTGATTCCAGGATCAGCATCGGCATGGCGTCGCGCCGGGCATCCAGCTCAAACAGCGGCGCGGTGATGGCATCTGCGTATTGCTCCAGTGATGGGAGCGATTCCTCTGCGGCCAGGTATTGTCCTTTCAACGTATTGTGTGAAGGAAGTCCGCCTCCCGCATCGATATACTGAACAGCAACCCCATGCTGACTTTTGAGCCAATTCGCCAACGTGACGAGCTTTCCCATGGCAATGCGATAGGGTTCGGCGCTCATCATGTACGTACCGATGTGGCAATGGAGGCCGACGAGTTTCAAGCGCGATGCCATCACGATGCGTTTCAGTACGTCCTGCGCTTCGCCGTTGTCATAGTTGAACCCGAACCGATCCCACTTTGGGTACACCCCGACATCCATGTTCACGCGGATGGCGACGTCGGCCGTCATCCCGAGACGATCGGCGGCTTCAATGATTTCATAGAGTTCATCAATGTGATCGATATGGATCTTCGCCCGCTCACGGATTGCCTTTTCGAGCGCTCCGGCCCCTTTGTCGGGTCCATTAAAGAGAATGTGCTCCCCGGGGATTCCCAGCGCACGTGCGCGGTCGTATTCAAATTCGGATACCACCTCCGCCCATGACCCCTCCTGATGGAATACCGAGCAGACCGCATTGAGGTAGTTCGTTTTGTACGACCAGGCAAATTGCACCCGCGGATAGCGCGTCCGGAACGTCCGAAGGGCCGAGCGCTGATTCTCACGGATTGATCGTTCGGAAAGCACAAACAGCGGCGAACCGTATGCATCTGTCAGGTCCTTGATCCGGACATCGTCAATCTCCGTTTTCGGCGTGCTCACCGGGGCGCTGCCGAATTTGTTCATCAATCCGGAAAATTGTTTGGTGATCACGGGCCGCTCGTACGGTCGCTTAGACATTATGGAGTTCTCCGCTGACGGTGATTTCTTCGAATCGCTTGATATCGGTGATGAGATCCCATGAGTACCGGATGAATATCTTTCCGATGTCATATGAATCAAACATCGGGACGTGCTCACCGAGGGCGAGCTTCAAGGCGGCCAGGGGAAGGTTCTGCCCGGCTGCAGCCGTCAGATACACCCATGCCGGGAACCGCGGGTTGATTTCCAGAAGAAGGTAGGTGTTGGTGGTCTTGTCTTTCACAAACTCGAGCTCGAGGCCGCCGTTCCATCGAAGGGCCTTGACGGCCTTCTCTGTTAAGGCCAGAAGCGCCGGTTCCCGGATAGTGATGCCCGACCACCCTTTTCCTTTATCGGTGATGTAGAGTTTCTTCATAGCCACGGCACCGACGGTCGTCCCGTTGTTGCCGAGGGCGCACACGTTATACTCATCCCCGTGGACGAATTCCTGCACGACGATGGGTAATCCCCATTTTCCGCTCAGCCTGTGAAATGCCGCAAGGGCCTCGTCGAAGTTATTCGCGATCACCGCGTCGTAGAAGATGCCTTTCACGGCAACCGGATAGTCAAGGTGCGACTGAATGGTGTACAGATCCTGCACAGATGACGCCAGGATGTTTGCCGGTACCGCGATCTGATGCTTGCGGCAGAAATCGGCAAGTTTATCTTTCGCACGGAGATTCAACTGGTCCTTGTCGGGCAAGAACATACGGATACCCAGTGCTTTGAGCCTTGGCGCCAGCTTTATGAATCCGTTCAACTCGGAATCGAGTGTGGGGATGATCACGTCAATCTTCTCCTTCTCGTGGATCGCAGCAAGACGAGCAAAGAGGTGATCCAGTCCCGCGGAAGGATAGGGAATGACGTAGTTCGCATCGGAGACCGAAGGAAGATACGCTCCCGGTTCCAGAGTGTCATAGAGCAATCCGATAATACGTCCGTCGAATTCTCCCGATTCCCTCAGCGAGCGTATCACCGGCACGCCGGGCCCCGGATTGTCGACATTGTTTAATCCTGTGACGGCGACGTTCATGCTTCTACCACCAGACGTAAGTGCTTCAAGAGACCGACAAAGTCCAGAAAGTCCCGTTGTGCGTCCGCCGGGTCAACATCAAACTCCTCGGTGATGACCAGGACGATCCTCTCCTGACTCATCCCTTCCTGCAGGGATTTCAGAATACGCTTCCCCAATTCATTCACGGTAAAGGTTTCGCCGGTAGACGAGAGGAAGAGGAACCCCGTTTCACTGATCGCAAGGTCTGGTGTGATTGTCAGGGGATTCATGGCATGATCTTTCCGTTGTCGTTGGTTGTATAAAATAGCCGTTTTTCGGGTGAGTTGCCCCGGTTTCCTGTGTTGCTGGATACATGGCAACAGACATGCCACGGAATATCAACGAAAGCGGGGTGTTTTTTAGGGGAAATAATGCGAAGTGCGGGAGTATTGTCTGCGAAGTGCGGGGTCTGGTTGTCCCCCGCTTGGCTTTGGACGGAGGCAACTGGTGTCCCAACAACTGGATGTCCGGGCTTTCCAGGGGGGAACTGTGTCGCGGCAATCAGTCCAAAGGGACAACGGATGTCACTTCTCACCGCCGAACATCCGCCGACCCTCGGCAACGCGATCTACCCTCTGTTCAAGAGCCAGAAACACGTTTTGCATCTGATGGGAATGCATTTTCCCGAGATTCACAACCTTCTGTACTATCTTCAGCCACAGCGGTCGGGGCTCAAGGTCAACACGGTATTCCACGGTGCTGCCCGTTGGTGTTGAAGAGATAATCCAGCAAGCCTCCCCAATCCAGGTGCCCTCATAGCGGAAGCGAATCAACTCTTCGGGTTTGATTTCGGTCACGGTTGCCGTCCACGACACCAGTCGGCCATGCTGAACTCGCATGGCGCGATCGTCTTCGAGCATGGTGAACCGAAACGGTTTCGGCCACCATTCGCCATAGGCGCGGAAGTCCTGAAGCACGAAATGCACAATCCCGGCGGGATGAGGCAAAACTGCTGAATCGGAGATTTTGATATGAGACATGGGCAAATGAGAAAACCCATTGTTGTTGATCTTAATCTGGACCGAAGCGTATGCGCCTAATATTGCGCAAACTGCCATGAATGTCAAGATTCAACTCGCGGACCCCGGGTTTGAGTGTTTGGCCGGTTCATCTGCCCGGCGCCGGCCGGAGCAGCAGGTCCTGAAAATCGTAGCTGAAGTCCGTGTCCGTGGAAACGGCCTTCATCTTCAGTTGATCGATGCTGCCATCAGGATTGAGCGCGAAGGTCACGAAGGCATCTGCGCGGAGCGTGCGATCCCTCCATCGAACGATAAAGGTATCGTACTGGTAGTGCTCGAGGGTGCCGGTGAGTCCGGGCGTGCGGGAAAACTGCATGGCGAGCCTGCCATCCTGCATGACAATATCTACGTTTCCATACCAGACATCGGTGTACGTGGCGACGTACTTCTCGAGTGCCAGGGATGGTTGCGATACCGAGTCGCGTTTTGCCACGCCTGCGCGATTCGTCGCGGCGGTGCTCGCCAGCCGGCGGTCGGCTGCGGTCTTGTACGCATTTGCCCAATCAAATGCAGGTGCACCGAGAAAGTGATCGAGTACCCTTTGCGTGATGCTCCGGAAAGCACCATCGGATTCCTGGTTCGTCAATACAACAATGCCGAGGTGGAGATCGGGGACCATCGTCAGTTCAGAGACATAGCCGGAGAGGCCGCCTGTGTGAGTCACAATCTTGTGGCCGCGGTAGTCATTTACGAGGAAACCGAGCGCATAGAGCAGGAAGTTCGGCCGCATGGCCGCGAGCTCGGCAGGAGGATTTCTGATGGGCATCGGTGTGACGCCCGTCCAGAGCTCCCGCGTGGTAGTCGGAGACCAGAGGCGCGTGCCGTCCGGTGCACGCCCGGAGTCGAGCTGCGCGATGAGCCATCTTGCCATGTCCGCTGCACCGCTGTTGATTCCGCCGGCGGGGTTTGCGTTGTCCTCGGTGGATGGTGGCACCGGGACGAGCCTGTCAGCTATCACCGCATGCGTGCCCGCCACATTGCCCGGCCGGGCCGCGTCGGATGTCCTGGGCGTGCTGTGGGACATCCCCAGGGGTTCGAGTAAACGCGACGTAACGAATTCCTCCCACGATTTGCCGCTCACGGCCTCGATCAGCTCGCCTGCCACGACGTACAGGACATTGTCGTAGGCGTAGGCATACCGAAACGACCTCACGGGCTTGAGATAGCGAAGACGCTCCACGAGCTCTTTGCGTGTATAGGTGGATACCGGCCAGAGAAGGAGGTCACCCTGGCCCAGTCCGAGACCGCTCCGGTGCACCAGCAGGTCGCGCACGGTGAGTTCGCGCGTGACAGATGGATCAAACAGCGCGAACGAGGGGAGATAACGAATGACGGGCGCGTCCCAGTCCAGCTTACCCTCTTCCACCAGGAGCCCGAGCGCGGTAGCGGTGAAGGCCTTGGTATTCGAGGCAATGCCGAAGCGTGTCTGTGCATCGACGGGGGTCGGGTCGCCCATTGTGCGCACTCCATATCCTCTCGCGATGAGCACTTTTCCATCCTTCACGATCGCGAGCCCGATACCCGGCACCTCGAACGTTTTCATTACGCGCGCCACGTACGCGTCGAGATCGGAAGGAAGGGTAGTCTGTTGCTGCGCAGCGAGCGGTGTGGCGCAGAGTGAAATAGCGAAGTACAAAACAGCGAAGCATTTGCGATGCATAGTATCCTCGAGAATTGCCAGTCAGGGCATGAACGAAACCATTTTACGACAGTTCGTTGGCGCACAAAGGTCGTGCCCACCTAAGCCGTCGACACCGTTTTGCGATGCTGCAATACGTAGATGAATACAGGCGCATCAGAGTCCTGCTGCGGTCTTCCGAACCCAACGGGGGGCCGAATCGACCTTCTGCCTGAGAATCAGATTCAATTGCCCCACATGATGCTGGACATGCCGCATATTGTAAAGAAGCATCTCGGCCACGCTGAGGTCAAGCCAGTGAAATCCGCAACGTCGATTGCCCCTCTCTTCCGTCATGGCTGCTACCGTCGTCCGACATTTCTCTCGACCGTGCGCAAGATACTTCTGGAGTTCCTCTTTCGTGTACACCCGTTCCGGAAGTATTCCCCGCTCATCCAACTCGTCAAGGGTGAATGGCACAGGGGGAGAAAAGCCCACGTCCGAATCGGACAGGTACAAATCCAGGAAGAACAGTGTGTGAAAGGCTACATACCAGAATTCCGGCCGCTGGGAACGATCGCCCCAGAGTGCTTCCGGACAGGCACGGATTGCATTCTCAAGCATGTCAATGGATGCCCCGAACTGCTGCCAGATTATTGTCTTCAAGGTTGTGTCCACTTCAGGGCTCCCTCCGTTGTCATGGTCTTCAGTGCATATGAAACAGTGAACGAGGTTTCAATTGGCCGGGCTATTCGAGGAGCGATGCGGGTTCTGAGCAAGCACGTCCCCGCACAAGTTGTACCTCGTCGCCGACGGCAACCTCGCCGCCTTCGATCACGAAGCAGTTGAGCGCAAGCTTACCGTCGAAGCGCCGGTAGATGCTCCGGGTGACCGACACCTCTCGGGTCGCGTCAGCCGTCCCGCGAAACGGAATCGGGTGGGACGCGCTGCCAGGCCTCATCGTGAACGCCCGCATGATCAGTAGACGAACGGGATGAGCTTTCGCACACGCTGCTGATACGCCGCGTACGCCGGAAACTTCTGTGCTAACCACTTCTCTTCGCGCCGAGACTTCACGTCCAGGAACACAAACAGGGCAAGCACGTATCCGAGCGTGAGCCAACCCTGGACAAACAACGCCCACCCAAGAGCAAGAACGAGCCCACCGCTGTACATCGGATGGCGGACCAGTGCGAAGGGACCCGTCTGGATGAACTCGGCCCCGTCTTTCGGATACGGCAACGGTGTTAAGCCGCGGCCCAGCCGGAGGAGCCCGGCGAGCAGGAAGACCACGCCGATGACTATCAACACACTGCCCACGACCGGGCAGGCATGCGGGAATGGGAATGGCCATGTCGATTGGCCGACCACTGTTCGAGGGCCGAGGAATACCAGCCCGATCAGGAAAACCTGCCCAACGACCAGCCATTCGCCCCGCGCTCCTCTCCACCAGGGTTTGTGTTCACCAGCAGCAGGATTTGGCGGCATATTTCGGTGTCCTTTCATGTGATTTAACGGCTTGTGATCCAACCCGGCCGGGCAATATGTGCGTCTACTCGGACCATGATTGGAGCTCGATGACATTGCCTTCGGACCTTGCCCACGTGGCTCATCTCCTGCTATGTTCCGATTTCGATAAAAGTCATAGTCCGGCATGAGACGATCATAATCGCCATCGGCGTCCAGGACCTCGCCCAACGGAACAAGAACCAGACGTTGTCAGCCGGCATCCGGCACGCCGTCGAAGAAATCGACAACCCCGGTCTCCAGCGAATACTCGGCACCTACCACGAGGAGCCCATCGTTCAGGATGAGCTGCTCGATCGTTTGTGATCCGTGGCGCAGATGGTTC
>Ga0315283_10004800_pt1 | contig 11835 bp, 12 predicted proteins | sample YL17G09_0_MG_FD_204541 | JGI IMG/M metagenome (GOLD analysis project Ga0315283, IMG submission 204541) | Sediment microbial communities from Yellowstone Lake, YNP, Wyoming, USA - YL17G09_0 | ecosystem: Environmental > Aquatic > Freshwater > Lake > Sediment | place: USA: Wyoming | collected...
AAGTCTGTGCACTCCAGTAATGAATGTTCCTTGTAAAGGAAGCCGCAGGATTCAGTATCATGAAATAGCTGATGGAAAGATATGGAGCGTTTATATCATAAGGGATAGCCAGAAAAATTCCAGATAAGGCACAAATGAGGAAGCTTCCGGTAGCCATGGCACCATAGCTGTCGATAAACAGAAATGATTTCAAATGACCAGTGATTTTTCCCATCTTCATTCTGCCGGGAGTTTTACTATATACCTGCCTGTTTTTTGATCAGTACGGTAGGACAGTTCTGTCAGAGGCTGAGATGCAGGGCTCATAAGGTTACTGCCATCCAGGCCGAACCGCGATCCATGGCAGGGGCAAACCAATTCATTATTTTCAGATGACCGGATCCGGCATCCCAGATGGGTGCAACGTGAGGACAGAAAGAGAACGCTCTCAGCCTTCTTAACGATGATTACGCGGTCGGAAAAAGATAAGCCCAATGGCAAAGCTGAAGGCAACTCAACTTCTTCGTGCAGGGATGCCCCTGTTTGCTGGCGTTTAACCAGTGAATACCAAAGCCAGAATAATGGTAATAGTGCTATTATCCATGAAATCCGCATGAATTCCTTACGGGAAAATTTGTTGCTGTCCCACTTGTTTTTCATTGGCAGCTAAGGTAATAACAAAATTCAATTGGTAATTTTTATCTGTTGCCAACACCTACCCATATCTTCCTGTTATCAGTTCCTTTAGCTGTGAAATTTATATTGAATCTAAATAGATTTGTATCTTTCTGAATATAAAGTGATTCAATAAAATGTCAATTTTTATTTTCGATAAATTATTTAGTACTATACAGTAAATCAGCATTATAAATCTTTTCGTCTGTTAGAATAATTATTTTTTCAGGGATAATATTATATATAATTTTGGACAGATTTAATCATCTTAATATTTCCATACCATTAGTTAGTTTCAGGGTAAAAAGATTCAAAATTAATAGAATGACAAACAGGAGAGAATTTATTAAGATCTCAGCATTAGGAGCCGGAGGTGTGGCCATCGGACTAGGTGCCCTCCAATGGACTAAAGGATCTTCGTTACTGAGCAACATGTCCGGAGTCGGATGTAAAAACATTGGAGGACTTAATCGCTTCCCAACTTATTGCGAAGTATGTTTCTGGAAATGCGCCGGATGGGTTTATACCGATGAAGATGGGAAAATATCTAAAGTGGTCGGTAATGATATTGATCCGCATTGCAATGGACGACTTTGTCCGCGTGGTACAGGTGGTGTAGGCATGTACAACGATGAGGACAGGTTAAAGACACCGCTAATCCGTGAGAAGAGCGGCGATGGGCAAACATTCCGCAAAGCGGGCTGGGATGAAGCTTTAACGCTGATTGCCGCTAACATGAAGCAAATTTCCGAAAAATACGGCCCGGAAAGTATGGTTTTGTTCAACCATGGTTCTCCTGGCCATCACCTGGGGAATCTGCTGAAAGCTTATGGATCGTCAAATATTGTAGCACCATCCTATGCCCAATGTCGCGGCCCGCGTGAAGTGGCCTTTACGGCGACCTTCGGGAGCGCCATTGGTTCACCGGAACCAACGGATATCCGCGATACACGCTGCCTGGTGCTTATTGGCTCACATATCGGCGAAAACATGCACAACAACCAGGTTCAGGAAATGAGCGATGCAATCGACAAAGGCGTTACGATCATCACAGTGGATCCTCGTTTCTCCACGGCTGCCAGCAAATCGAAGTTCTGGCTGCCAATAAAACCAGCCACCGATCTTGCGCTGCTTCTGGCCTGGGTTCATGTTATTATCAATGAAGAGTTATACGACAAAGCATATATTGAAAAATACGCTACCGGTTTTGCGGAATTGAAGAAACACGTGGAAACTAAGACTCCGGAATGGGCATATGGAATTACAACTATTGCACCTCATGTGATCCGTAAAACGGCCAGGGAAATGGGTAACGCCTCTCCGGCAGTAATTGTACACCCCGGCCGCCACGTTACCTGGTATGGCGACGATACACAGCGCCTGCGCGCCGTCGCTATCCTGAATGCTTTGCTTGGTTCATGGGGCCGCAGGGGCGGATTCTATTTCTACGAAAGCCTTAGCGTTCCCGAGTATCCAATTCCTGAATTCCCAACACCACGCTGGTCGTGGAAGGAAGCCATGAACGGCAAATATCCGATGGCAGCCCTTTCAGTTTCAAATGCACTCATAGAAGCTTCTCTTCCAAATAAAGATAATCCATACCAGGTAAAAGGATGGCTTGTGGCAGGAACAAACTTACCGCTCACCATGCCAGAGAAGGAGAATACGTTAAAAGCCATTCAGGCACTGGATTTTCTTGCTGTTGTGGATACTATGCCCATGGAAATAACTGGTTATGCGGATGTGGTACTACCCGAATGCACTTATCTTGAGCGTTACGACGACCTTCGTGCCGAACCGCATCGTGAGCCATCTCTGGCCTTGCGCATGCCTGCAGCCGAACCCATGTACGATTCGAAGCCAGCATGGTGGATTGCCAAACAACTTGCTGAAAAACTTGGGCTGAGTAATTATTTTCCCTGGAAAGATTTCCAGGAAGTTCTCGCATGGCAATTGCAGAAATTCGGAACATCGCTGGATGAGATGCAAAAGGTTGGCGTAAGAATTTATCCCCGTACCAAAGGCCCATTATATATTGATGAAACCAGTGAACATGTCTTTGGCACTGCTTCCGGTAAAATTGAACTTTATTCAAACGAAATGGCAGCCAACGGATTTGATGGCTTCCCTGTTTACACTGCACATCCCGAGCCACCCGAAGGGTTTTACAGGCTTATTTATGGCCGTGCACCGATGCATACCTTCAGCCGTACTGCCAACAATCCCAATCTGGTCGATCTGATGAAAGAGAACAGTGTTTGGGTGAATCCCAAAGTGGCTGATATTCATGGCCTGAAAAAGGATCAGTATATATGGCTCGAAAACCAGGATGGTGTGATTTCCACATTCCCCGTTAAAGTGAGGGTTACAGAGCGCATCCGCTGGGATTCAGTATATATGGTTCACGGTTTCGGACATCACGATAAGAACCTGAAAAGGGCCTATGGCCGAGGTGCCAATGATTCGGAACTGATTACCAACGTGATGATCGACCCGGTAATGGGCGGAACCGGCATGCGCGGCAATTTTGTGAAATTTATTATAAGCGACCCAGGAAAGGAGAACGTGTGATGAGATACGCCATGGCGATCGATACCAAGAAATGTGTTGGTTGCAGCGACTGCGTAGTTGCCTGCCAGACTGAAAATAATGTTCCGATCGGCTATTGCCGCGATTGGGTAGTGGAAGTAATGGCCGGCACTTACCCCGAACTCGAGATTGAGTTGCGGAGCGAACGCTGCAATCATTGTGCCAATGCCCCCTGCGTGCGTTGCTGCCCCACAGGCGCCAGCCATTTCGAAGAAGGAGGAATTGTAACTGTTACTCCCAACAAATGTATCGGCTGCGGGGCCTGCATTGAGTCCTGTCCTTACGACGCACGTTATTCGCATCCGGAAGGCTATGTGGATAAATGTACCTTCTGCCTGCATCGGCTTACAGAAGGAAAGCTTCCGTCGTGTGTGGCAGTTTGCCCAACAAAGTGTATGTACTCTGGCGACCTCGACGACCCGAATAGCATTGTTTCCAAGGCACTTAAAAACAGGAAGTATAAAGTTCTGGCACCCGAAGCCGGAACACAGCCTCAAATCTTTTACCTTACATAAGTTAAATACAAAATTTCCATATCCATGAAGGAAGAACTATTCGTCAGCGGCCGCATGAATCCAGACATCGACCCATACCTGAATATCTGGCACTGGCAGATACCGGTATATTTATTCCTTGGCGGACTGGCAGCCGGGATCCTTTTTTTTGCAGCACTATATACCATACTCGGTAAGGAAAAGGAGATGCCTACCACTGTGAAATGGGCCACTTTCCTCGTCCCTTTTATTCTCATTATTGGATTATTAGCTCTTTTTATCGATCTGAAACATAAACTTTATTTCTGGCGGCTCTACACTGTGATCAGGCTTGAATCTCCTATGGGATGGGGCGCATGGGTATTGATGATCATTACGCCTGTATCGATGGTTTGGGTAGCCAGTTATCTGAAAGAACTCATCCCTTTCTGGAATTGGAAATTCGGATTCCTGAATAAGTTTGAACGCTGGGTAATTGCCAACCGCAAATATATTGCCTGGGTTATGATCTTTTATTCTGTAATACTTGGCATTTATACCGGTATCCTGCTTTCGGCGTTTAATGCCCGCCCTTTATGGAATACCTCTCTCCTGGGGCCTCTGTTCCTCGTTTCCGGACTTTCCACCGGTACAGCCGTTATCATGTGGATGACAAAGAATCCGGCAGAGCGTAAATTGATGAGCCGTATCGATCTGTTGCTGATAGGCATTGAATTGTTTCTTATAGTACACCTCTTTATGGGATTCCTGGCCAGCTCAGCAGTTCAGATAAACGCAGCACAATTATTCCTTGGCGGACAATTCACGGTTTCTTTCTGGGTTTTCGTTATCATATTGGGATTGATGTTTCCGGCTGGGCTCGAAATACTCGAGATGAGAGGCGTTCATATTCCAATCGTCATTCCGGTTATTCTCATCCTGTTCGGAGGGCTGATGTTTCGTTTTATTATGGTGGAAGCCGGACAGATTACACGCTATCTGTATTAACTTTATTTTATCTTAAACAACAAAAAATTTAACTCATGAATACTTCATTAACAGAAGACCGTGGTAAAAGATATCTGAATCCCTATTTTGGTGGATTCCTGCTCGGACTGGTACTTCTTGCAACCATGTTTGTCACCGGTCGCGGTCTCGGCGCGAGTGGCGCTGTAAAAAGTACTGTAGTGCAAGCTGTGAATACAGTTTCGCCATCTCACGTGGAGAAATCAAAATATTACAGCCAGTTTATCAGCGACGATGTGCACCCGATGAGCAATTGGCTGGTATTCGAGGTGATGGGCGTACTCGCCGGTGCCTTTGTCTCAGGTGCCATTGCCGGAAGGCTTAAGTTTAAAACAGAGCATTCTCCAAAGATTACTTCGCGTACGCGTCTTATTATGGCATTGCTGGGTGGGCTCATGTTTGGACTTGGTTCTCAATTTGGCCGAGGATGCACCAGTGGTGCAGCATTGAGCGGAATGGCAGCCATGGCCACTTCCGGGTTTATTGCTATGATGGCTATTTTTGGTTCGGCCTATATGTTCGCGTATTTCTTCCGGAAATTCTGGATATAGCGCTATTGTCAGAGTTCGTAAAGTTTGTAAAGTGGAAAGTTTGTCAAGTGGAAAGTTTATCAGGTAGAAAGTTCGTTAAGTTATCGAAAAGCAAAAAAAAGTATTGAATTTCAAGTTTTTATATTTTATAAAAATTAAAATTATGATAGGACCATTAATTCCCCAGGGCATCATAGGGCCGGAATGGAGCAACGTGAGCGGATTATTGCTCGGAATGGCTTTTGGATTTGTACTCGAAGCCTCTGGTTTTTCATCATCGCGCAAGCTTGCCGGCGTTTTCTACGGATACGATTTTGTCGTTCTGAAAGTCTTCTTTACAGGAGCCATCACGGCTATGGTCGGGCTGCTATACTTCAGCTATCTGGGTTGGGTAGATTTTAGCTTAATCTACATCAATCCAACCTTTGTAACTTCAGCCATTACCGGAGGAGTTATCATGGGACTGGGCTTTATCATGGGTGGTTTCTGCCCGGGGACCAGCTTTTGCGGTGCGGCTATTGGTAAAATAGATGCCATGATATTTACTGTTGGCATGTTTATCGGCATCTTCCTGTTTTCGGAAGCATTTCCATTGTTCGAAAAAATCTACTATGGCGGAGCTCTAGGAAATAGCCTGGTGAATGAAGTACTTGGTATTTCAAAGGGATTATTTGCACTTATTCTCATTGTTGTGGCTATCGGGGCATTTATGGTAGCTACCTTGGTGGAGAAGCGCGTAAAGAAAGTTGATTATTAATCATAAAAATCAACTTTACAAAAAAAATATTAAAAGTGGTTTGCAAATGCCTGACTTTTATCTTTTTATCTTTTTACTTTTGTCTTTTATCTTCTGCTCTTCTGCATGAATAATGCAGGATAACAACATCTGTTAATAAAATATATGAACAAAAAATACGTCATTTTAGCCGGATTGCTTATCCTGTTAGGCATTGGGCTTCTTGTACTGCCTTCGCGACAGCATCTTAAAGAAATTGAACCCAGACAGTTGATGTCCGAGATAATGAGCCAGTCACGGTATCTTAACACCGACGAAGTAGCGCGGAAAATCATTGAAAAAGATCCTGCATACGTATATGTTGATGTGCGCGATGCTAATGAGTTCAATAGTTTTTCGCTCCCAGGCGCCATAAATGTACCGCTAAGTCAGCTGCCCGACTCGGCAAATGCTTTGTTGCTGAACCAGAAAGTAAAGAATGTGGTTTTCTTTTCCAATGACGATTTTCCTGCTGAAAACGCCTGGCTGCTTTGCCGAAGAAAAGGATATGAACACCTCTATATAATGCAGGGAGGACTTAAGAGATGGGCTGAAACCATTCTGAATCCTCCGGTTCCTCTTGCTTCTTCACCAAGCCAGGATTTTGACACTTACGAATTCCGAAAAGGTGCATGTGCTTACTTTGGCGGAGGTGCCAAAGAAGGGGCAGCACCGTCAAAACCTGCTTTTCAAAAAGTTGTGGTCAAACAAAAAAAGAACTCAGCTCCGCCAGCAGGTGGTTGCTAGCATTGGATAAAAAGCTTTCGTCATCAATTTGATATTAACATGAAAGATAATTGGATGAACCAATTTCGACTGACAAAGCAAAGCAAATTCAAATGATGAAAGGCCATGCATTTCAGTTTGTTGATCTTGGGCAGGTGCAAACTAAGGCAGAACAGGGGCTTTCCTCAAAAACTTTACCCCAGAAGGTAATTACAAAGCCTAAACCAAAATCTTCAACACCTGCCGCCGGCGGGTGTTAAATCCGTTTAATAGGATAAATAGTGTTTGTAAGAAAACTCGAAGATTCAAATAAGAAATGATTATTACTCGCTTTGCTCATGAAAACGCTTCGCTTAGTTCGTATTTCAAGAAATAGGTAGTTTTTTTCGAAGCACTAAATAAACGGAAACCTCTCCATGTGGAGGGGTTTTCGTATTTTTGGCTACTTATAAAATAGAAAATGCCTGAGCAGGAAGAGAAATCCACTAAGAAAAAATCGAAATCACCCCCGGCTAAAGAAATGTCGTTCTGGGATCACCTGGAAGAGCTTCGAAAGAGGCTTATTCGTTCAGTCCTTGCATGGGTGACGCTTTCAGTGCTTGCATTCACCCAGCGCGATATCATTTTCGACAAGATCATCCTCGCACCTAAGGATGGCAGTTTTATCACTTACCGTTGGCTGTGCCATCTTGGTGATTGGTTGAATGTAGATTCCCTGTGCATGAAAACATTGTCAATTCATCTCATCAATTATAACCTGTCAGGACAATTCATGACGCACATGACCATTTCGATGGTTGCCGGCCTCATCCTGGCAGTGCCTTATTTGTTTTATCAGATATGGGCATTCATCAAACCGGCATTGTACGAAAAAGAGCGGAAATATGCCAGCAAGGCAGTTTATGTTATGTCGGGCTTATTTATGATAGGAATTTCGTTCGCCTATTTTTTTATGGTCCCCTGGACGCTCAATTTCCTTGGGACATACCAGGTAAGTACCTCGGTTGCAAACCAGATTGCACTTGAATCCTACATCAGCACTGTTGTTTCAGTTGTGTTTTCGGTGGGTTTGGTTTTTGAGCTGCCCGTGGTGGTTTACGTATTGGCTAAAATAGGAATACTCACGCCATCATTTCTCAAGAAGAACAGAAAATATGCTTTTATTATTGTTCTTATCCTGGCTGCCATTATTACGCCTCCCGATGTTTTCAGCCAGATGATGGTTACGCTGCCGCTTTGGATACTTTATGAAGCAAGCATTCTCGTGGCCAGCAGAGTTGCGCCTAAAGAGGAGGAAGAGGAAGAAGATGAATCGGAAGCGTAATTGATTCTTGTTTTCGTTTTTGGATTTACCCACGAAATCCTGATGTTTTAGCGAAGCATTATAAATCTTCAATTTGGGAAAGAAGACTGTAATTAACGCTTTTATATTTGCATTAGATGTGAATTTTTGTTTGTAAATTTAGGCTGACCGACTTAATATTAATTCGTATTTTCGCGCATGCTGTTTAAATGGGTCTTTTATCCGGCAAAAATGCAGTTTGGTTAGCTTCAGTTTACCGACCTGATGACTAAAATATTTTGTCGGTTACTAACTATTAATATCCATCTTTCAATGAAAAAAACTTATTTATATGGAGCTATTATTATCTTGCTGATAATACTATCCTATGTACCACTTTTTACGCTAGACTTTGAGAGAATAATCAATATAACAGATGAAGACCATATTTATGAAAACTTGCAGGCATTATTTTTTTTACTATCTGCAGGTTTAATGTTCTTTCTATTTATTAGATCAAAATCTGAAGAGAAAAATCTTTTCTTAAAAACCAATAGAAATTACTTTTTTCTGTTTTTAGGTCTTTTATTATTCTTTTTTTTCGCTGAAGAGATTAGTTGGGGCCAGAGGATCATCGGGATTCAAACGTCTGAGAATATGAAAAATATTAACTCTCAAGAGGAAACCAATATTCACAACCTCTGGTTATTTAGTAGTTATGATAAAAATATTAGTACAAAAACTGGTTTAATGAACTGGATCACTGCTGCCAGATTGTTTGCACTCTTCTGGTTTATTTATTGTGTGATTATCCCGATTTTGAATTATTTATCTGATGGAATGCGCAAAATCTTTAAAAAAATCAATATTCCCATAGTCCCATTGTGGATAGGATTTATTTTTATTATTGCTCATATTATTTCTAAAATAGCTGAAAAAATGTGGATATATACTAATGAACAGCCTGTTACAGAGATTAAAGAATGTAGTTTTGCTTTTCTCTTCTTTGTGTTAAGTTTATCATTTTTTGTTATTTACAAAAAATCAATTTCCCCAAAAGGATAGGAATCTTTATCACTATCCCGAATAATGAAATACTCTTTTTAACAGATTATTCTTTTTTAATAGTTTAACTGGCTTTTTATGATTTCTAAATCATCAATGGTTAGTTGTTTCTTTTTTGTTGCCTTAGTTTTTGTCACCAATCAGGCAAGTCCTCAGGATCAGAACTGGACCAATTTCAGGGGAAGCAAAAGTAATGGCCTTGCAGAAACTGAAAATATTCCCCTTAAGATGATGGCTAAATCTATCATATGATTCCATGTTGCGAGATGTAACCTAATCATTGATGTTGCGTCAAAGGTTCAAAACAACAACTCAAAACAATGGAAAATCACAAATTGTATCGCAGCGTAAAGCAGCGGGTAATTGGAGGAGTAGCAGGCGGACTTGCCGAATATTTCGATATCGACCCGGTAATCGTAAGGCTCGTTTTTGTTATTGTAGCCATCGCAGGCGGTGGTGGTGTGCTGGTGTATATTATACTCTGGATCGTATTGCCCGAGAATACTGCTCAGAAATATACTTTTCAGCAGACACAGCCTGGCTACACGCCTGCTGAGCCTTCTGCCGCTGAAGCACCTAAAGGTGCAGGCAGCAACGAATGGAAGGATAGCTCCCAGGCTTCTTCCCAGGAACCTTTTAATTATCCGGCAAAGGGAAAGCGAACGGGCGGGCTGATTGGCGGACTCATATTGATTACACTCGGGTGCTTATTCCTCGTGGATCGTTTTGTGCCAAATATAGATTTTGGTGACCTGTGGCCGATCCTGCTTGTAGTAATTGGATCTGTAATTATCGCATCAAACCTTGCTGGTCGCGGAAAATAATTAATACAAGACATTTACTTATATAAATCCAAACTGAATTTTTAATCATTTAAAACATATAATTATGAGTTACAGAAAAATATTCTGGGGTATCGTACTCATCATGATCGGTATCCTTTTCATTCTCAAAAATGCCGGAATTGTGTTCATTAGCTGGCATATGATATGGAGCCTCTGGCCCGTACTTATCATACTGTGGGGAATATCCGTAATACCAGTGAAAGACTGGATTAAACTCGTAGCTTCCCTTGTCATCATCATCGTTGGTTTTCTTCTTGTGCAGCGCGATCCGGGTACCGATCATTTTTCCTGGAGATTCAACAGAAATCAGGATTGGAATGATGAGTGGAACGACAATGATACCACGGATAACAATCAGGCTTTGTACGAAGATTATAATGATACTATTCGCTTTGCCAAGCTTAATTTTGAAGTGGCAGCTGGCAAATTCCTGATCCGCGATACTTCTTTTAAACTTATCGAACTGCAGCGGAAAGGCTCGAGCGGAAGGTATACCATGACTTCGCGCGACGAAGATTCGGTACGCGTACTCGATCTGCAATTCGAACAGGCGGGCAATGTGCATAATTTCTCGAATGATGTGCAGTTAAAGTTGAATCCAAAACCGGTTTGGGATCTCGATCTGAGTATTGGAGCTGCTTCTATCGATTTTGATCTTACTCAGTTCAAAACAAATAAACTTAAGGTTGAGGGTGGCGCTTCGTCTATCCTGCTAAAGCTTGGCGATTTAACCCCGCGCGCGGATGTGGAGATTGATGCAGGTGCTTCATCAATTACCATCAAGGTGCCTGCTACCAGCGGATGTGAGGTTATCACCAACACATTCCTGTCCAGCCGCGATTTGAAAGGATTCACGAAAGTGGAAGATCACCAATATCAAACATCGGGTTTTAATAAGAGCATGAAGAAAGTCTATATTAGCTTAGAAGCAGGCATTACCAGCATCGAAGTCATCCGCTACTGATCACAGTTAACCTGACGTATGTAATTGTAAATAAATCAATTACAGATATATTATATATCTTTTGCAACAGGGATACATACAATAATGGTGTGTATCCTTGTTTTTTTACCTTGCTGGACATGCCGACTATGTTGACCACCCAGCTAAGCGTAGTTTCAAACTACGCTTAGCCAGGAACATTCCGAGGATAAGGTTTTCGTCAGCAGGAGTAATATAATCCGATAAACCGCCTCTTATAAATAGCGAAGGTTTGGTGAATATTCGTCCTGTTGGTATTCCGTCAAAAATCAATTCAAGATTGTTTAAGATAGCTTCCAGGTTTGGTCGCCATGCTGGTGTGTGTGGTGTCCGGTAATAAAGGTTTTTGAGGATGAACTTCCTGATACGTCGAATTCTGAGGCGATTCGTTTGCCAATGCTCACCCAGTTGTCCGACAAGCCCATTAAACCATGGAGTATAACTACCGGTCGGCCTTCTCCGAATTGACGATAAAATAGTTTCACTGGTTTATTTTTTTAAACCTGCAGTTCGTTCAGGGCTTTTCCGGGACTAATGCCCCGTCATGGAAAGATTGTGATTTCAATTGACGGCCTTGCTCGTCCCAGAATGTCCATCCCCCTTCTTCAAAACCTTCGCTGAAGTTGCCTTCTTTTGCTTTGCGGCCGTTTTCGTACCAGAAAGTCCAGGTGCCGGTTTCGCGGCAGTTAACGTAATTACCTTCACTTTCCTTATTGCCATTGGCATACCAATGAATTGCAGGTCCATTCATATAATCGTTTGCGTATATTTTTTCAAATTCCAGCTTTCCGTTTTCAAAATACTGCCGCACATTGCCATGGAATTTTCCCCGGACAAACATAATTTCGGAGAAAAGGCGGCCCTGGTTATCCCAGGTAGTTTCCAGTC
>Ga0315283_10004801_pt1 | contig 11835 bp, 10 predicted proteins | sample YL17G09_0_MG_FD_204541 | JGI IMG/M metagenome (GOLD analysis project Ga0315283, IMG submission 204541) | Sediment microbial communities from Yellowstone Lake, YNP, Wyoming, USA - YL17G09_0 | ecosystem: Environmental > Aquatic > Freshwater > Lake > Sediment | place: USA: Wyoming | collected...
CGGGACGGCGACCTGGTCCGTTCGGACGCCCCGGCGATCGGCGCGGAGCAGCTCGAGCGGATGCTGTTCGCCATCATGTCCACCACCGCCGCGACGGCGTGGCGAGAGGTCTCCGACGCGGACTGGGCCTGGGAGATCGACGGGGTGGCCCGATTCCGGTGCAACGCCGGGCGCGACCGGAACGGGCCGATGGCCGTCTTCCGGCTGATCCCCGCCGCGGTCCGCTCGGTGGACGAGCTGGGGCTGAGTCCCCAGGTGCAATCGCTCTGCCACCTCTCCAAGGGTCTCGTGCTGGTGACGGGCCCCACGGGGTCGGGGAAGTCCACCACGCTCGCGGCCCTGGTCGACCTGGTCAACTACTCCCGCACCGACCACATCCTCACCATCGAGGACCCGATCGAGTTCGTCCACCGGGGCAAGCGCGGGGTGATCACCCAGCGCCAGGTCGGCCTCCACACCAAGTCGTTCGCCTCGGCGCTCCGGGCCGCGCTCCGCGAGGATCCCGACGTGATCCTGGTCGGCGAGCTGCGAGACCTCGAGACGATCTCGATCGCGCTCGAAACCGCCGAGACCGGTCACCTTGTCTTCGGGACGCTGCACACCACGACGGCGGCGGGTACGCTGGATCGGATCATCGACCAGTTCCCGCCGGAGCAGCAGTCGCAGATCAGGGTCATGCTCTCCGAGACGCTGCGCGGCGTGGTCGCGCAGGTGCTCTGCCGGCGGATCGGCGGAGGGCGAGTGGCCGCGCGGGAGGTCCTGCTGTCAATCCCGGCGGTGTCCAACCTGATCCGTGAAGGCAAGACCTTCCAGATCCCCTCGATCATGCAGACCAACCGCAAGCTCGGCATGGTGACCCTGAACGACGCCCTGATGGAACTGGTGGATTCGGGGCAGGTGGAGCCGCGGGAGGCCTGGATGAAGGCGACCGACAAGCAGGCGCTGCTCGCCACCCTGCGGTCACGGGGACACGGGACCGAGTTTCTGGGCGAGGGGTGACCGTGCCGCCGATCCTGGTGCTGGTCGAGCCCCAGGACATCGTCAACATCGCCACGGCGGTCCGGGTCGCGAAGAACTTCGGGGTGGAGCGCGTCCGGCTGGTCAGGCCGCGCCAGTACGACGCCTACCGCATCGAGGGCATCGCCCACAACACGGCGGACCTGCTCGATCAACTGGTCATCGTCGACTCGCTCGACGAGGCGCTGGCCGATTGTGTCTGGGCGGTGGCCCTGACCGCCCGGGAGCGCCGCGCCAAACGGACCGTGATCCGGCCCGAGGCCGCGGCGCATGAGCTGGAGGCCAAGGCGGCCGATGGTCCCGTGGCGCTGGTGGCAGGGCGGGAGGACAAGGGGCTCACCAACGAGGAGCTCGACCGCTGCCAGGCTCTGGTAACCATCCCCACCAATCCGGCCTACCGCTCCCTCAATCTCGCCCAGGCGATCTGCGTGCTCTGCTATGAGTCGTGGCTGGTCCGGGCCGGCATCAGTCAGGGCTTCAAACTGCCCCGCCACCGTGCCGACGCGGCGACCGGCCTGCAGCATGAGTTGCTCTTCGGCGACTGGGAACGGATGCTTCAGGCCATCGAGTTCTTCAAGACCCGCCAGCCGGACATCGTCATGCGGTCGCTCCGCGAGATCGTCTTCCGCGCCGACCTTGACGGGCGCGAGGCCACGCTGCTCCGCGCCATGGCGCTCGAGGTGGTCCGCGTCATGGAGCGGAAGGGCATCCCACTGCCGCCCTTTGCCTAACCCCGATCGCCTTCTATCTTTACGCGGCTCCTACCGGGACTTTGTGGTAGGGAACTCCCGACACCTTCCAAAGGCCACGGCAGGTCAGGCATGCGAAAGCTCGCGGTGCTCGGCACCTTCGCGGCGGTCAGCATTGGCGGTGGGCTCCTGCTCGCCGGGCGCCCGTCCACGGCCCAGCAGAAGGGCTCGGCTGCTCCCGACTCGGTGAAAGCTCCGATTCTGGCGGCCTCGGACACGGCCGCGCTCAAGGGACCGAAGCAGCCGCTTCTCTTCCGCCACGACATTCACGCCGGCCAGTACAAGATCGACTGCCAGTACTGCCACTATTCCGTCACCCTCGCCACCGAGCCCGGCATCCCGAGCGTGCAGACCTGCATGGGCTGCCACCTCGTGATCGGTGGCACCGAGGCGTCCGCCAAGGTCGAGATCAAGAAGCTGCGGCAGTACTGGATCGAGAAGGACAAGGCTGGCGGGGCGCGCCTCGAATGGGTCCGGGTCCACAACCTGGCCAAGCACGCGCACTTCCCCCACATGCGGCACGTCAAGCTGATGGGCACCAAAGGGTGTGCGTCCTGCCACGGCGACGTCGCCCGCATGCCCCAGGTCTTCAAGGCGAACAACATCAACAGCATGGGCTTCTGCATCAACTGCCACGTGGAGCGGAAGGCGTCGCGCGACTGCTCCCTGTGCCACTACTGAGGCCCGCGCCATGACTGATCGGCGAGAGACTCCGGAAGAGGCGTCGATGATTGGCCCGACGGACGGCGGCATGAACCGCCGGAAGTTCCTCCAGGTGGTCGGCGTCACCGGGGCCGGCACCGCGGCGCTGTCCGGCTGCTCGACAGCCAAGGTCGAGAAGCTGATCCCCTACCTGGTGCAGTCCGAAGACCAGGTCCCCGGGATCCCGACCGTCTACGCCAGCACCTGCACCGAGTGCGCGGCCGGCTGCGGCCTCCACGTCACCACCCGTGAGGCTCGCGCCATCAAGCTGGAGGGCAACCCGAACCACCCGGTTAACCGGGGCACCCTCTGCGCCCGCGGCCAGGCCGCGCTCCAGGGGTTGTACAACCCCGGTCGCATCACCGGGCCGATGGCCCGCACCGGCACGGGGGGCTTCCAGGAGATCACCTGGGACGAGGCGATCAACCGGTTGGCCGAGAAGCTCAAGGGTGCCCAGGGCAAGCTGGCGGTGCTGAGCGGCGCGGGGCAGGGCACCTTCACCGACCTGCTGGCGGGATGGACGGCCGCCCAGGGCGGTACCCTGGCACGCTGGGAGCCGTTCGATCACGAGGCCATGCGGGCCGCCAACCGCAGGGTCTTCGGGCTCGACCAGCTGCCGGCCCACGATTTCGCCCGGGCCCGGTTCATCCTCTCGTTCGGCGCCGACTTCCTTGAAAGCTGGCTGGCCCCGGTCGAGAACCAGCGCGGATTCGCCGAGGCCCACGGCTTCGCCAACGGCGAAGTGGCCCGATTCGTGTACGTCGGGCCGAGGCGGTCGCTCACCGGCCTCAACGCCGACGAGTGGCACCCGACCAAGCCGGGCAGCGAGGCGGCCCTGGCGCTGGCGATGGCCAATGTCATCCTGTCCGAACGCACCGCCGCGCCGGCCGACGCCAACGCCCTCCGTGGAGCGCTGGCCGCCTGGACGCCGGAACGGGCCGCGGAGGCCACCGGCCTCACGGCGCCGGCGATTACCCGGCTGGCGCGCGAGTTCGCCTCGGCCAAGCCCGGCCTGGCGATCGCGGGCGGCATCGCCAGCCAGCACCGCGGCGCGATCGAGGTCTGCGAGGCGGTCAACCTCCTGAACTACGTCGCCGGCAACGTCGGCGAGACCGTCCGGTTCGGCGCCAGGCTTCAGGCCGGCGACGGCTACGCCGGCATCACCGTCCTCCAGGCGTCGATGGACGCAGGCCAGGTGGGCGTTCTCCTCGTCCACGAGGCCAATCCGGTCTACGCCCTGCCCAAGTCGGGCAAGTTCGCCGAGGCGATGGCCAAGGTGCCGTTCAAGGTCTCGACCTCCCTCTATCTGGACGAGACGGCCGCGGCCTGCGATCTGCTGCTGCCGAACCATCACGCCCTGGAGCGCTGGGATGACCTGCGCCCGCGCGAGGGCGTGCACGGTCTGCTGCAGCCGGTCATGGAGCCGGTGTTCAAGACCATGGCCACCGGCGACGTCCTGCTGAAGACGGCCCCGCCGGTGGTCGGCGCGCTGTCGCCCTCCGCGCCACATCCGGACTTCGAGGCGCATCTGAAGGCCGGCTGGGCCGAGCTGGCCCGGCAGCGCGGTGCCGATGTCGAGAACTTCTGGCGGGAGGCGATGATCCGTGGCGGTCTGTACGACGCTGTCCCGGACACCGCGGTCGCGCTGGCGGCGGGTTACCTGCCTGGCTTCACTCCGCCGGCCTTCGACGGCGAGGGGGAGTTCAGCTTCATCGCCTATCCCTCGCCCATGCTCTACGACGGCCGCGGCGCCAACCGCCCCTGGCTCCTCGAGAATCCTGATCCGGTCACCAAGATCACCTGGCTTTCCTGGATCGAGGTCCACCCCGACACCGCTCGCGAGCTCGACGTGCGCGAGGGCGAGATTCTCAAGCTCACCTCCCCGCACGGCTCGATCGAGGCGCCGGTCTACGTCTATGCCGGCGTCCGGCGCGACGTCCTGGCCGTGCCGCTTGGACTCGGGCACACCGAGTTCGGCAGCTTCGCCACGGGCCGCGGGGTCAACGCGCTCGACCTGCTCTCCGCCAAGGACGGTGACGGCTTTCTGCCGTACCTCTCCACCCGGGTCAGCGCCACCAGGACGCGCGGCTACCTCAAGCTCTCCAAGACCGAGGGCAACCCGAGGCAGCTGGGGCGTGGCATCATCGAGACGATGCCGCTGCCGCTGGCGCGGCAGGGACTGACGGTCGAGCAGGCCTACCGGGCTGAGGGGCACGAGACCCACGGGGCCAGTTCCGAGCACGAAGCCCAGGCGATCGCCGGCTTCGGCGCTGCCCAGGCCGAGAAGAGGAAGTTCGGCGCCTACGCGGCGACCGACCTGCCCAAGTGGGGGCTGGCGGTGGACCTGGCGCGCTGCACCGGCTGTTCGGCCTGCGTCACCGCCTGTTACGCGGAGAACAACATTCCCTGGGTCGGCGAGGACGAAGTCCGGCTCGGGCGCGAGATGTCGTGGCTGCGGATTGAGCGCTACTGGGAGGGCGGCGAGGACGGCGAGGGGCTCGAGGCCCGGTTCATCCCGGTCATGTGCCAGCAATGCGACAACGCTCCGTGCGAACCGGTCTGCCCCGTCTACGCCTCCTACCATACCCCCGAAGGCCTCAACGGCCAGGTCTACAACCGCTGCGTCGGCACCCGCTACTGCAGCAACAACTGCCCGTACAAGGTCCGCTACTTCAACTGGTACGCCTACGCCAAGAAGGCCTTCCCCGAGCCGATGGCGCTGCAGCTCAACCCGGAGGTCACGGTGCGGGCCCGCGGCGTGATGGAGAAGTGTACCTTCTGCGTCCAGCGGATCCGGTCGGCCGAGCACGCGGCCAAACTGGAGGACCGGGCCCTGCGGGACGGCGACGTGGTCACGGCCTGTGCGCAGGCCTGCCCGTCGGGGGCGCTCACCTTCGGCAACGTCAAGGACCCGGGCAGCCGCATCGCGAAGATCAGCGCCGCCCCACGCGGTTACCATGTCCTCGAGGAGCTCAACGTGCGGCCCGCCGTGACCTACCTGGCCAAAGTCCTCCACCCGACGGAGGCCTGAGTCCATGACGGCTCTCGCGCAGGACCAACCGGTCATCACCCAGACCCACGCCGACGTCACTCGCGACGTGGTGGCCACGCTGGGCCCACCCAGCCGCGGCTACTACCTCGCCCTCTTCACCGCGGTCGGCATGTTCCTGATCGGGGCGGCGACCTTCGTCGCCCTGCTCAAGGAAGGGCTCGGCCTGGCGGGCTACGTCCCGCCGGTGATGTGGCTGGTCTACATCACCACCTTCGTCTTCTGGGTCGGCATCGGCCACGCGGGTACCCTGATCTCCGCGATCCTGTTCCTGTTCCGCTCGCCCTGGCGGACCGCCGTCTACCGGTCGACCGAGGCGATGACGGTCTTCGCGGTGATGACGGCGGGTCTCTTCCCGATCATCCATATCGGCCGGCAGTGGATCTTCTACTGGCTGCTGCCGTACCCGAACCAGCGCTACCTCTGGCCCAACTTCAAGTCACCGCTGATCTGGGACGTCTTCGCGATCGGGACCTACCTGACGGTCTCCACGACTTTCCTGGTGGTCGGTCTGATCCCCGACATCGCGGCGGTGCGGGACAAGGTCAGCGGCTGGCGCCAGGTGATCTACCGGGCCTGCTCGCTCGGCTGGACCGGCGCCGACAACCAGTGGCGCCACTACAGTCGCGGCTACCTCTACCTGGCCGCGCTGGCGACACCGCTGGTGCTCTCGGTCCACTCCGTGGTGTCCTGGGACTTTGCCATGTCGATCATTCCGGGCTGGCACGGGACGATTTTCGCTCCCTACTTCGTCGCCGGCGCCATCTACTCCGGCATCGGCATGGTGCTGACGTTGCTGGTGCCGCTCCGGCGAGTCCTCCGGCTCGAGCACATGATCACCGAGTACCACTTCGAGAACCTGGCCAAGCTGACGCTCTTCACCGGCTCGATCCTCGGCTACGCCTACGTGATGGAGTACTTCGTCGCCTGGTACAGTGGCAATACCTTCGAGCAGACGACCTTCTTCCGCCGCGCCTTCGGGCCGATGTGGTGGGCCGGCTGGTCCATGATCGTCTGCAACGCCTTCGTCTCGCAACTGCTCTGGTTCAAGAAGATCCGGACCAACCTGACCGCGCTCTTCGTCATCTCGATCTTCATCAACGTCGGGATGTGGTTCGAGCGCTACGTGATCATCTCGTCATCACTGTCCAACGATTATCTCCCCTACGCCTGGGGCCAGGCCAACCCGACCTGGGCGGACTGGGGGATTCTGATCGGCTCGTTCGGCTGGTTCTTCATGTACTTCCTCCTTTTCGCGCGGACCTTCCCGATCGTCGCGATCCAGGAGATCAAGGAGATGATCCCGATGCCGCGGCGGAAGGGGGCGCACCGATGACCAAACATGTCCCCGGGGTCCTGGCCTCGTTCGAGCATATCGACGCCGCCGTGGATGCGATCCATGCCCTGAAGCAGGCCGGTAACGCCGACCTGACGGTCTATTCGGCGGCCCCCAATCACGAGCTTGAAGAGGCTCTCGGCACCGGCAGCAGCTGGGTCAGGGCGTTTACCCTGGTCGGCGGGCTCACCGGCTGCGCCGCCGGGTTGGCCATGACCACCTGGATGTCCTACGACTGGCCACTTCTGGTTGGCGGCAAGCCGATCGCCGCGCTGCCACCCTACGTCGTCATCATGTTCGAACTCACCATCCTGCTGGGCGCGCTCAGCACGGTGGCCGGTATGGTGCTCCTGCCGCAGCTCAAGAAGATCCGCGGCCGGCCCTACCACCCCCGCTTCTCCGACGACCTGATCGGCATCTTCGCGCCCTGCGGGCCGGACCGGGCCCAGGCGCTCATCCGGATCTTGACGGTGTCCGGCGCCGTCGAGGTGACCCATGAGGCGTAGGCTCCGAGCGCCGCTTGCCGCCCTCGGGCTGTTGGCACTGGGCGGGTGCAACTGGTACTACAACACCCTGCCGTCCCCGGACGACCTGATGAAGCTGGTTCCGTGGTTCGACCATATGATCACCTCGCCGGCGATCCACCCCTACAAGCGGTCGGACCTGCCCCGGAACACCGTGGCGGGTTCCATCCCGATCACCAAGACCGAGGCGGACTGGGGCGCCGAGTGGGCAGCGGGCACCTGGGCCCCGGCCGACAAGATCGTCAACCCGACCGACCCCGCCGCCACCCTCGCGGCCGGCGACTCGCTCTACCACATCTACTGCACGGTCTGCCACGGGCCGGCGGGAGCGGCCAACGGAACGGTCACGCCCAAGGTCGGCGCACCGTCGCTGCTCACCGCCAAGGCCCGCGGCCTGTCGGATGGCCATGTCTACAGCCTGATCCGCTATGGCCGGGGTGTCATGCCACGCTATGGGGACAAGATCGTCAAGCCGGCTGAGCGCTGGGCCGTCGTCAACTACCTGCGTAAGCTCCAGGCCGACCAGCCGCTGCCGACCGCCGCTCCGGGAGGGAGCAAGTGATGCACGATCAGGCGCTCCGGGACCGTCTTGTCGAGCACTCGCTGGCCGGCAGGTACAACGCCTTCGTTCGCGCCGGCCTGCTCGCCGCCATCGTCGGGGCCGTCCTCTTCGGCGTCGTCCTCTCGGGCGAGAGCGCGGCGCGAGGCTGGCAGGCCTTCCTCGTCAACTGGCTCTTCTTCACCGGGCTCGCCGGCGGCAGCATCGCCCTGACCGCGGTGCACAAGATCGCCAACGCCAAGTGGTCTGGGCTGATCCTTCGCTTCGGACAGGCCGCGGCTGCCTTCCTCCCGGTGTCCCTGATTGGCCTCGTCCTGATCTTCACGGTGGGATACCAGCCGATCTACGGTCACATGCAGGAACAGCTGCCTCTCCTGCAACCCGGCAAGGCGGTCTGGCTCTCGCACGGGTTCATGTTCGGGCGCCTGCTGGTGGTGCTCACCCTCCTGTTCGGGCTGGGCTGGGCGCTGATCCGCGCCGACCTGACGCACGATCTCTATCTGGCCAGGGGGAAGGTCGACGAGCGCCGCCGCCGGCTCTACCAGTCGTGGACCGCCGGGTTCGATGGGTCGCCCGCGGCGCGCCAGCGACAGCACCGAAAAGTCAACAGACTCGCCGCCATGTTTGCGCCTGCGTACGCATTCGGGTTCACCCTGATCGCGTTCGACATGATCATGGCGTTGCAGCCTCACTGGTCCTCGAACCTGCTGGGCGGCTTCTATTTCATGGGGTCATTCCTCGGGGCGCACATGCTGCTGGCGCTGACCATGCTCTACGGCGAGCAGCAGACCGGGATCCACGACCTGATCAGTCCCAAGCAGCGCCACGACCTGGGCAAGCTCTGCTTCGGGTTCACGGTCTTCTGGGCCTACCTCATGTGGTCGCAGTTCCTGGTCATCTGGTACGGCAACCTGCCCGAGGAGACCGGTTTCGTCTTCTCGCGCCTCTGGGGGCCGTGGCGCCCGGTCGGCGCGGCGGTCTTCCTGGGCATGTTCCTGGTGCCCTTCGCCGGCCTCCTGGGGGTGGCGCCCAAGAAGGGCCGGCGGACCCTGGCTCTCTTCGCGGGGATCAGCCTGGCCGCGCTCTGGCTCGAGCGCTACCTCCTCGTGATCCCATCCGTGACCTCGGAGCACGGCCCGTCGTTCGGGCTGCCGGAACTGGCGGCCACGCTGACATTCATCGGCCTGTTCCTGTGCTGCTACGGCCTATTTGCGCGGACCTTCCCGATGGTGTCGCCTCGGCTCGCCGAGATCACGCTCGATCGTGAAGCCCATCATGCCCAGGTGCCCAACATCGGGGAGCATGAGGAGGGACCAGGGGACTATGTGACGGAGGAGATCATCGAGAAGGACAAGCACGGGCACTGATCGCTGGGCAGCGACTACTTCAACACCACCTCCTGGGCCAACAGGTTCAGCGAATCCACCGGCAGCCGCGCCACCACGGCCAGCACCCGGCTGGTCCGATGGACGCTGCCGGCGGCTTCCCTGTAGTCCGGCGGCGACCGGCCCGGCTCGCTGGACTTGACCTCGGTGCCGGGCTGAAGCTGGTCCGAAACGAACGCGGCTACCTCGGTGACCGGACCTTCGATGATGTGGATGAAGGCACCGGAAGAGTGCTGCTGCGTCACGATCAGCAAGGGCCGGCTCTGCCCATCCCCCCACCGCATCCGGATGTCCAGGACCGGGAGGTCCGGTACCACCGGAACCAGGCCGCCGGTGGCGTCCTCTGCCTCCCCCAGCGATACCGGGGCCCACTGGTCGTCCAGGCTCAGCGAAACGTCTTCCGTGCCCGCTGCGGCGGGCAGGGACACCTGCCGCCGAGGCAGCGAGCCACCCGATGCGAGGCGAACGGTGGGGTTGCTCCACCTGGCGCCGGAGTGAGTCGGGGCTGAGAAAATCAACTCCGCCGGACTGCTGTCCGTGGTGGCGGCCGGAACCATCGGGGACTCGGTCGGGAGGGCCGCGGCGGCGTTGACCGCCACCGGAACGGGAAGGGGCTCGCCGTGCGGGTCGAGCGCCGTCCGCAGTCCCCACCCGGCGATGACCGCCCCCGCGATGCTGGCTGCCCACACGGCCGATCGCTGCCATGACCGCTGCCGCCTGGTCTGCGCCCGCGCGGCCAGGATAGCATACGGAGGCGGCGAGACGTGGCGGGGAGCCGCGGCAGCCAGCAGAGCCGTCGTCCGGTCGCGAAGCCCGGCGATCGCGTCGCGCTCCTGCTGACAGCGGAAGCAGGCCGCCAGGTGCGTCTCGATTTCGATGCACTGGGACCGGCTCAGCGCCTGGTCCAGGTACGCATGCAGTTCGGCTTCAGGAACGTGCCGCATGCCTGCCACTCTCATTCTGGTCGTGTGCCTCCACCAGGCGGCGGCGGGCGCGGGCGAGGGTCGTCCCCACCGCGCCGACCGCGAGGCTCGTCTGCTCGGCAATCTCCTGGTAGCTCATACCCGCGTCCCAGAGGAGCAGCACTTCGCGGTCGCGCGGACTCAGGGCGGCCAGCGCCTCATGCACCTGAGCCATCGCTTCGTCGTGCTCCATGGTCTCGTCGGCCATGGCGTCGGGGCGGGCCAGGGTCACCGGGTCATTGGTCAGGAGGGTCAGGTGCTTCCTGCGGCGGATGGCGGAGCGGGCTTCGTCGCGGGCAAGGTTCGCCGCTACCGCGAAGATCCACGCCCGCGGCTTCTCCGGGTTGTGGGCCATCGCCCGGATGAACACCTCCTGGGCCAGGTCCTCGGCGCGATCCTGATCCCATACCTTGCGGTAGAGGAACCGGACCACGGACGAGAACATCGTCTGGTACAGGTGCTCCAGTTCAGTCATGGGATCCCGGGGTGTCTGCTGTACTCAGTAGAGGACGAACCAGCCGCGGGGGGTTGCACACCCACCCTGCCCGGCCGGCCGTACGCGGGCCCCGAGTCACTGGGCGAATACGCACCCCACATGCAGGGTTTCGTCTCTGGATGGCTTGGGCCAGCGGTGGCAGAGGTCCGGTTTGGCCGTCCGCCCATCGGCTCGCTTTCGGCCGTGCAACGTGCATGCGACCCCGTCCTCGCCCAGGTAGCCGCAGGCGGAAATCATTTCCGCGCCGAGGGCGTCGTCCCGCTCCCGGACCACTTTGCACAGGTAAGGGGCCTTCCGCGAGCGCACCAGCAGTTCCTGGCGCGTCCAGGACTTGTCGCACATGATCTCGACCTGCAGGTCGCGACAGCAGGCAGCCTTGCGGGTGTGGTCCGAGGTCTGGCAGGATGCCTCGGCGCACGGATTGTGGCTCAGGACGGTCAGGGACCGGCTGGAGAGCTGCGGAGCGGGCAACCCCCGCTCGACGAGGCGGCCGCCGTCCACGATCCGGAATCGGTCCCTGCCCAGCCTGCGCCGCTGCTGGCCGTGCCGGTCCGGCGGAAGCGTTCCGGAGTACCCGTGGGGGCGGCAACTGACGGTGCCCCCTGGGTCCTCTGCCAGGTGTTTGCAAGGTACCTTGAGCACGGCCCGCGCAAAGAGGTCCCCGCGGTGCCGCCAGAGTCGGCCGAAGGAGATCCGCTCTGTGTGACCCAGGAGCCAGGTGGCCTCGTGGTCGCCGCTGGAGGCGCCCTTCAGGTCCGCTGACACGCGCACGGTGACCCGAAGCGACCGGCACTGGGCACCGAGGGAGCGGCAGGGTGGAACCGCCGGAGAATTCGCCATAGGGCGCGTAAGATAGCGGCCGTGCCGGCCTCTGGAGAATCGGGGACGGAGATATTAGATTGTGAATCTGTTCACAAGTGGTCTGCGGGTGGGCAATCAGGCCGACCCGCGATAGTGACCTTCACACGACCCTGGATAGGGGAGGCAGGACAGCGATGCTGAAGCAGCTTTCGATGGTGGCGGGGCTTTCTTTGATGGTGGCGGCGTGCGGCGGCG
>Ga0315283_10004804_pt1 | contig 11833 bp, 8 predicted proteins | sample YL17G09_0_MG_FD_204541 | JGI IMG/M metagenome (GOLD analysis project Ga0315283, IMG submission 204541) | Sediment microbial communities from Yellowstone Lake, YNP, Wyoming, USA - YL17G09_0 | ecosystem: Environmental > Aquatic > Freshwater > Lake > Sediment | place: USA: Wyoming | collected...
CGATGCATTTGGAGTCATCGATTCTGGCCATATAGGATGTCCGGCTCATGAGCGGTGTCGCCCCGGCGTAATGCATGCGGAAGGTACCGCAGCAGCATTTGCAGCAATTGCATATGCCATCCATCTCTCTGTACGGATCGAGTTTGTCGTGGAAGGCCTTGTGGACGAGTCCCTGGTCCTCGCACTCCTTGAATATTCTCAGCGCTTCCTCTTTTGAAACAGGCTGTGCGAAACCTTGGGAAATGACAAATTCCGCCGTTCGGCCGAAGCTGAAGCAATTTTTCCTTTCACTGGTTTTTTTGCAGGGTTGACCGAGAAGCTCCTTCTGGTGCCGGCAATAACAGACGGCCAGACCGATTGGATCGGATTGTTTTATGATTCGTGATATTTCGTCCATAGGGATAAGGGCTTCCTCCAGGACGTCTATGGCTTCCTCGACAGGCACGATGCGATCGACGGGGGGAGCGCTTCTCATGACCTTCAGCATCTCGTCATAGTTCCTCTGCGTATCATCGATCAGCCCATTGAGAAAATCCTCCAGCAATAGGGCCAGTCTCCTCTGCTTGGGGCCGATTTCTCCCCGCATCAGTGTGAATTCTATCAGGCCCGGGAAAAAAGGAGGGATACGATAGACCAGGGTTCCGGTCCTTCTGCTTCGTGTTCCGATCAGGCCGCCGATGTGCATGATCTCGTTCAGCATCCTGTTCAGTGAATCCTCAGCAAGATCCGTCAATGGCTTGATTTCTTCGAAGTTGTAGGAAGGCTTTTCAAGCAGCAGAAGAAATTTCGCCTGGTCTTCGGTCAGGACTGTTTTTAGAATTTCGGTGACTGTGTCATTGATGGGGAAGGGAAGCTGGCCTGCCTTGATGAAGTACTCTGCCAATTTGATCCAGAGATCATTATCCATAGGAGATCCTCCGGGGTCGATCTAATCTGAATGTTGATGATTATGAAAAGAAAGGGTGAATATGAATAGAGTTTTATTCATACACGCTTACGCAGTTGCGTCCGTTTTTCTTTGCGCGGTACATAGCCGCGTCGGCATTTCTGAGCAGATCGTCAATGTCTGACATTTCATCTGTAAAAGCCGCTGCACCAACACTGATGGTTATGGTACTGATCAATGCATCGCCCGGCATCTGAAAAGACATGTTCGCTATGGACTGCCGTGTCCGCTCGGCCAATGAGGCAGCATCATGCAGCGGAGTATTTGGCAAAAGTATGGCAAATTCCTCACCGCCCAACCGTCCAAGAATATCAGTTTCACGCAGACTGGATTTCAAAGCCACCGCAACCTGCTGGAGCGCCAAATCCCCGGCTTCGTGACCGTAGCTATCATTAATTTTTTTGAATTCGTCAATATCCAGCATTAAAAGCGTCAAGGGTTGACTATTTCGATTGGCGCGTTTGCACTCTTCAACGCCGCGTTGCATAAAATAACGCCGGTTGTATAAATTTGTCAAGTGATCGGTCAACGCCAGTTGTTCCAATTCGGCGTTCAATAATCGGATATCCTCCTCGGCTTTTTTCTGGTCTTCGACCACGTTCAAAAGTACCCAGCGGGATTGTTCGGCGGTCACCAGCAGCCGTTGCAGCTCGGCTTGCGCCGCCTGCATTTGTATCTCTGCCTGCTTGCGCTCGGTGATGTCGCTCAACGTGATGCTGTGCAGCGGCGCGCCGTCGGCGTACAGCGCCGCGGTGGCTGCCAGATGCGCCCAGAATACCGTTCGGTCCTTTTTCAACATGCGCAGTTCGAAGTCCTGCGGCCTCCCCGTCTCAAAGAGCTGTTTGCGATACAGGTAGTAAATGTCATGGTCTTCCTTGAGAATGAAGCGGGAAAAAAGATGCTTGACCAGCGCGCCGCGTGCCACGCCCAACAACCCGGCAGCAGTGAGGTTGGCTTCCAGGATCAGTCCCTTTTCACTGACAGTGACATAGCCCACCGGCGCCAGGTCGTAGAGGTCGAAATAGCGCCCCTGCGAGATTTCCAGTTCCACCTGCGCCAGGCGCATCTCCTCGTTCTGCATCTCCAGCTCGATCTGATGCACCCGCAGCTCGTGCAGCGCCAGCCGCGTTTCTTCGGGCGACAGCGCCGCCATGTTTTCCGGCGACTGTGCGAGCCTTGCCTCCGCCTGCATGCGTAGTTTGTCTTTTTCAGGCATATTACCACCTCAATCCCAATTTCAACCGCGAATGGACGCGAATAAACGCTAATAACTTCTTTTTATTTTTTAATTTGCGTTCATTAGCGGTTCACCTTTGTTTCTATCACCCGCTCGGTGGTCGCAATCGCATACATCTGCCCAGCCTCATTCACCAAAGCTGAGGAGAGCAGCGAGACTTCCACGACAGAACCATCTTTGGCGATCCGTTGAGTACGATACGGTACCAGTTTTTCAGCCTGGCTAAGCTTTTGTATCTTGGCCAGCGCTTCCTCGCGCAGCCCCGGCGGGATGAGATCGCGCACGTTCATCACCAGCGCCTCGGCTTCACTCCAGCCATACATCCGCACCGCCCCCGGGTTCCAGGCGATGATGCGGCCATCCAGTTCCTGCACGGTGACGGCATCATGCGCATCGCGCACCACCACGGCCAGACGAAGCAGGTTATCATGGGCTTGCCGCAAATTCTCTTCTACCCGCTTGCTCTCGGTGGTCAGATTTTCAAGATAGGCATTAGCAATGGCTAACTCTGCTGCCCGTTTTTCTTTCTCTTCGTTTTGAATGGTAAGATTTTTGTTGGCAATGGCTAACTCTGCTGCCCGTTTTTCTTTCTCCGCCTCCGCCCGGGCCAACTCCGTGATGTCAATAAAGGTGATCACCGCGCCCTCGATCACGTTGTCCAGCGTGCGGTAGGGCTGAATGCGCAGCGTGTACCACTTGCCATCCGTGGTCTGCACTGCCATCTCATAGGATATCAGCGTGTACAGCACCGCCTGCGCGTCCTCCACCAGACGGTTATAGCCGACCAGGTTGGGGAGAATGTGGCCCAACGGCCGCCCCACGTCGCTTTGGATCAGGTTGATGATCTGGGCGGCGGCGGGGGTGAAGCGCAGGATGCGCAGTTGATGGTCCACGAAGATGGTGCCGATGCCGGTGCCGGCCAGCAGGTTGTTCATGTCGTTGTTGGCCCGCGATAGATCGGCCACCTTGGTTTGCAGTTCGGCGTTGACCGTGGCCAGTTCCTCGTTGAGCGACTGCAATTCCTCCCTGGAGGTTTCCAGCTCCTCGTTGGTGGATTGCATCTCCTCGTTGACCGACTGCATCTCCTCGTTCGAGGATTGGAGCTCTTCGTTGGAGGTCTCCAGCTCCTCGTTGGCGGTCTGGAGGTATTCTTCCTTGGCGCGCAGTTCCTGCTTGAGCGCGGCGATGTGTTCGTTGGCGTCCGTGTCGGGGCTGCCCGCCTGTAGGGGCGGACGGCCGTCCGCCCCTACGCCGGCTTGCAAGCCGGCGGCCATCTGCGCCGGTTCGGGGTCGTAGGTTGGCGCTTGTTCCAGAATGACCAAATACAGGGGCGCCTCCGGCGTCGCGGCCGGGCCTGTCCCTTCGGCAAGCTCAGGGCGGAGCATCACCGGACGGATGGTCAGGTTGACCATGGTGAAGTCGCCGTTGGTTTTGACGCGCAGGCCCGCGCAGCGTACGATCTCTTTTGTCCTCTCGGCTTTGTGCAGGGCCATGACCAGGTCGCGCCGCAATCCTTCACGCGCCATCTTGAGGATGTTGTTGACGCCGGCCTCGCCCGGGATCAGCTCGAGGTACAGGCCGGTGCGGCCGTGCAGGTAGAGGATGTCGCCCTGGCCGTTGATGAGCGCGCCGGCCGAGGCGACCTGTTGCAGAAGCGCCTGTTCGGTCAGCTCGCGCAGCGGCAGTTTCGCGGGGAAGGCCGTCTTTTTGGCGGTCCTCAGCAGCGCCACATCCGCCGCCGTCATGGGCGGCAGAAAGCGGCCCAGGGCCGTGTCCTGTGCGTCGGGAAAATCTTTTTTGCACTGATACAGCTTCGATTTGCGCTCCAGCGCGGCAAATAGATTGACAAACTCGCCCACGGTCTCCGAGCTGCCCAGGAAGAGAACCCCGCCCGGGTTCAGGGCATAGTGGAACAGGGGAATGAGCTTCTTTTGCAAGTCCGCGCCCAGATAGATCAGCAGGTTGCGGCAACTGATCAGGTCGAGTTTGGAAAAGGGCGGGTCTTTGATTACGTCCTGCTCGGAAAAGACCAGCATGTCGCGGATGCCTTTGTGGATGCGGTAGCCCCTCGGACTCCCGTCCGCGTCGGCAGGCTCGGCCGCGAAGAAGCGCGCCAGCCGCTGTGGCGCGATGTCGACGGCGATGCTGGCGGGATAGAGGCCGACGCGGGCTATGGCAACCGCCTGGGTGTCAATGTCGGTGGCAAAGACCTGCACCTTGAAACTTTGCTTTAGCGTCTCCATGTGCTCCTGCAGCAGGATGGCGAGGGAATAGGCTTCCTCGCCGGTGGAGCAGCCCGGCGACCAGACTCGGATCACGGCGCTTGTGGGCTTGCCGGCGAAGAGCTTGGGGATGGCCTGTTCCTCGAGCGCCTTGAAGGCATCTGCATCGCGGAAGAAACTGGTCACGCCGATCAACAGGTCGCGAAAGAGGGCTTCCACTTCCGCCGGCGTCTGCTGCAAATACTTGACATAGGCCTCCATTGTTTCGATCTGGTGGACGGCCATGCGCCGTTCGATGCGGCGGTGGACGGTGCTGGGCTTGTACTGGGAAAAGTCGTGGTTGGTCTGGGTGCGCAGCAGGATGAAGATTTTCTGCAAGGCGTTCTCGGCCTTGGGCGTCGTGGCGGTGGCGGGCCGGGAGGGCTTGCCGAAGGCATGCGCCACATAGGCAATGATCTGGGCGGGCATCTCAGCCGGCGGTAGCTCGTAGTCCACCAGGCCGGTGGCGATGGCGCTGCGCGGCATGCCGTCGAACTCGGTGGAGGCGGGGTTCTGCGCCATGACCATGCCGCCCTCGCCTTTGATCGCCCGCACGCCCAGGGTGCCGTCGCTGCCGGTGCCCGAAAGCACGATGCAGATGGCGCGCTCGTGCTGGTCCTGGGCCAGCGAGCGGAAGAAGAAATCAATCGGCAGGCGCTGGCCGCGCGGGGCGGAGGGTTCCAGCAGGTGCAGCGTGCCGTTCAGAAAGGCCATGTCGCGGTTGGGCGGGATGATGTAGGCGAAGTTGGGCTTGACCGTCATCCCGTCCTCGACCTCGAAGACCTGCATGCGGGTGTAGCGCCGGATGAGGTCGGTGAGGATGCTCTTGTGGTCCGGGGCCAGATGCTGCACCAGCACAAAGGCCATACCCGGATCGGTGTCTTTGGGCATGCCGGAAAAGAAGGCTTCAAAGGCTGCCAGCCCCCCGGCGGAGGCGCCAATGCCCACGATGGGGAAATTGGGATCGGGCGGCAATATTTTCTTATCTACCACAGGTTCGGTACGGGTTACAATTTTATCTTTTGGATTGCTTTTCTTTTTCGTCATTTCACTCCTTTAGAAGGACCGGAGCTCGGCCTCCAACTTGACTTGATAAGAACTTCCTTTTTTGTAGAGGGAGTATAGGACAAGCGGAATTGTGTGTCAATTAGGAATATCATGCCGCCATGATGTAGAACGTAAGTTCTATTTGTCAAGAAGAAAATCCGATGCGGAAGGCACGATGGTGACCATAACCGTTTATGAAGCCGTAATTTTTTTCGTCACCGAGAATGAGATTTGTTAAGGTATTGCTTTTTGACGGTCGGAGGAAGAAAGACGGTCATTTATAGGACCTGTACAGGAAGATTTCTTTTTGTTTCCCCCGGTTATCCTTATTTCTCGCTACACCGTGGAATTACTCTTTTCGGTTTTTTAAAGCAGTTTCTTCAGAATGGGAAATATGGGGACAGCGGTCCATTCGGCAACGGTACTTTGCGGCTGGATTTTTCGCTGGGGAAATGTTAAAAAAAAACAAGTAATGGGAAAGGCTTAATTCATGCCGGCTTATGAATATACAGCCCTGGATGCGAAAGGACACAAGCACAGGGGGATAGTCGACGCAACGAGCATGGTCGCGGCAAGGCAGAAACTCCGGGACATAGACGTCTTCCCGACAGCCCTCGGGGAAACCTTGTCGGAAGGGAAAGCCACGGCCGGGACCGGGTCGGCCGGTGAACGACTCTTCAGAAAGGCAGGTTTGAGGGAAATCGCCGTCATGACCCGACAGCTGGCAACCCTGCTGAAGGCCGGCCTGCCCCTTGTCCCCTCTCTGACGACACTGATAGCCCAGACAGGGCATCCCCAGCTTAAGAAAACGCTGGTCCGGATCAGGGAAGAGGTGAATGAGGGCAACAGCCTCACGGGAAGCCTGTCCCATTTTCCACGCATATTTTCAGCATTTTATATCAACATGGTTCGTGCGGGAGAGGCCTCTGGCACCCTGGACCTCATCCTGGAGAGGCTGGCCGACTTCTACGAGAATCAGCTGGCCTTAAGGATGAAGATCCGTTCGGCCCTGGCCTATCCCGTGCTGATGTTTCTCGTCGGCAGCACCGTTCTTCTGTTTCTGGTCGCCTTTGTGGTTCCCAACATTACCCGGATCTTCGGCGAGATGCACCAGAGCCTGCCGGGTATAACGGTCTTTCTCATCGTCGTCAGCGGATTCCTCAAATCCTTCTGGTGGCTTTGCCTGCTGCTGCTTTTGGCTCTGATCTTCGGCATACGCTATGCCGTCACGAAAACCGACCGGGGTCGTTACCTTTTCGACATGGTGAAGCTCAATGCTCCCCTGTTCGGGCCCGTCAGCCGGAAGGTGGCCGTCGCCAGGTTCAGCCGCACCCTGGGAACGCTGCTGCAAAGCGGTGTGCCGCTTCTGAGCGCCATGGAGATTGTCCGGAACGTTATGAACAACCGGCTTATCGCCGATGAAATCAAAAACGCCGGCAAGGCCGTGGAGGAAGGCCAGGGTCTCGCTGCGACCCTGTCCGGAAACAGTCTTTTTCCTCCCATGTCTATCGAGTTGATTTCCGTTGGGGAGCAGAGCGGCACCATCGAGACGATGCTTTTCCGTATCGCCGATGCCTTCGAAAGGGAAGTGGAGGCAAGCATTCTGATCATGATGTCGCTGCTGGAGCCCGTCATGGTCCTGGCCATGGGGCTCGTGGTGGGCTTCATCGTGATTTCCATTCTGCTGCCCGTCTTCGAGATGAATCAGTTGGTGAGATAGAAGGTGAGGGATATGAGGTCCAAACGTGACGAGCGCGGTTTTACGCTGATCGAATTGATGGTGGTCATCGTGATTCTCGGGATCCTGGCAGGTTTGATCATTCCGAGGGTGATGGGACGGCCGGACGAGGCCCGGAGGGCGAAGGCGAAGATGCAGATCGAGAGCATCGAAACGGCCCTGAAGCTCTACAAGCTCGATAACGGCGCTTATCCGTCGACCGAACAGGGCCTGCAGGCCATCGTCGAGCCGCCCTCGATAGGGCAGCCCGCCAAGAACTGGCGTTCCGGGGGGTATCTCGAGCGGTCGAAGGTGCCCAAAGACCCCTGGGATAACGACTTCATCTATCTCTCACCGGGCACGCACGGCGATTTCGATCTTAGTTCTCTGGGGGCTGACGGTGAAGTGGGCGGTGAAGACAAGAACAAGGATATCAACGGTTGGGAGCTTGAATGACAGGGGCTACACCCTCATCGAGCTCGTCGTCGTCACCGTCCTGATCGGCATCGTCCTTTACCTCGGCCTGCCTGCGCTTCGGGATACCATCCTCGACGACAGCCTCAAGTCGGCATCCAGAAGGCTGGTCGGCACGGTCAGGGAGCTGCGGAGCGAGGCTGTACGGGAGCAGGTCGATTATATCCTGCTTCTGGATCTCAATCACAACAACTATTGGACCTATGCCGCCGATATGACTCCGGAAAAAAGAGCTGAACGGCGGCAATACGCCAAGCCTTTTCCGGAGGGAGTGCGGGTGGAGGATGTCCGTTTGGTCGGCAGCGCGAAGCAGACGGAAGGCGAAGGGGCGATCACCTTCTTCAAAGGGGGGTATGTCCAGCCTGCGCTCATCCATCTGGCCTGGAATGAGAGGCGCCTTACCATCGTCCTTGAACCTTTTTTGAGCACAGTGAAAATCCATGAGGGCTACGTGGATTACGAAGAGCTTCCGAAGGAAAAGTGAAGTTCGGGCCGGGCATTTACGGGTTCGTCATGTTTAAAAAAAAGGAAAATCGGGGCTTTACGCTGCTGGAGGTCATGATCGCCGTGGCGATTCTGGCCATCGTCCTGGTCGTGGTTTTTCAATCCCAGTCCCAAAGCATTTCCATGGCGGGCAACGCCCGGTTCCTCACGACGGCCTCGCTGCTTGCCCAGGGAAGGATGGCGGAGATTGAGGCTGCCGCTGTGACCGGTATCAGCTCGGGCAGCGGCGATTTCGGCGAGGATTATCCCGATTACATCTGGCGGGTGGAGGTCACCGATACGGACTTGGATTTCATGAAGCGGGTAGAAGTGAAGGTCACCAATGAGCGGCTGGTGTCGAACAATACCTATCGGCTGATTCTCTACAAGCTGATCGGGAAATAAGAACTTGTTCGAAAATAGACTGATATATCACTTCCCTCTTTGGAAAAGGGGGGCAGGGGGGATTTCATGGATTGTCGTGATTGCTGTCAATCATGATAAACTCGTAATAAGTACAAAACCATGTCACCCCCGCGAAAGCGGGGGTCCAGTCCCGACAAAGTCGGGATAAAATAACTGGATTCCCGCTTTCGCGGGAATGACAATTGATGGAGAAATCCGACTTTTTACGAAACCGTCATGAGGGTTAGAGAAATGACCGGGAAAAGCGCCGGAAATTGCCGGGGTGGCGCCGGTGAAAAGCGCCGGGGTTTCACCCTCATCGAAATACTGATCTCCATTTTCATCCTGTCGGTCGTTCTCTCCACGATCTATGCCGCTTATACAGGCACTTTCCGAATCGTCCGGGGATTCGATTACGAGAGCAACGTTTACGGCATGGCCCGAAGTGCCCTGGGCCGAATGATCCGCGATTTCGGAGCCCTCAGCCCTTACAAAGGGGACTGTGAATTCCGGTCTGAAACCCTCGATCTGGCCGGCGAAACGTTCCTCCGGCTTTCTTTCCGATCGGCCGCGCATCTCGCCTTCCGGGGCGGCGAGACGGCCTCGGCTGTGGGCATCATCGAGTATGATATCCGGAAGGATCCGGACTCTGAAGGCTATGTCCTCTGGCGCCTCGATGACCTCCGGGGCAGCCAGGAGGCGGAAAAGGCGGTACAGGAGCGCAAGGGGGGATACATCCTGTGCGAACGAATCCAATCCCTGCGCTATGTCTTCTATGACAAGGAAGGGCAGGAGTACGATACTTGGGATTCAACTGCCGAGTTGCCGTCCCAGAAGAAAAAGGCCCCGGCTGTGGTTCAGATCACCCTGAAGTTCATCAACCGGGAAAATCCCGACAATCCCTTTCCCTTTTCAACCCTTGTCTATCTTACGCCGGGTGAGGTGGAGCGTGAAGGCCGTTGACGGAGGCGAGCGCGGCATCGCGCTGATCGTGGTCCTGCTCGTAATCATCATCATCGTCGCGGTGACGGTCCAACTGAACTATGGCACCAGGTCCGACGTCTATGAGGCCGCCAATTTCAGCGACGGGATCCGCCTGACCTACATCGCCAAGTCGGGATTAAATTACGGGATCGCCCGGCTCCTCAATGACAAGACCGTCCAGGATACCCTCACGGACGAATGGGCGGATCCGCACCGGATTTCGGATAAATCCGAGGAGCTCTTTTCCGGAGGGGGCTTCGAGGTCGTTATCGAGGATGAGTCGGGAAAGATTCCCATCAACAAACTCGTCCAGGGAAACACCGTCATTCAGTTCATCCGGGACATGATGATCCGCCTGCTGAAAGAGCCCCCTATCGCCCTCGATCCCAAGCAGGCGGAAGACATCGTGGATGCCATGAAGGATTGGATGGATGCGGACGGCGATGTCACCGGCGGCGGAGCGGAAAATACCTACTATCACAGCCTGACCGTGCCCTATGATGTCAAGAACGGTCCTCTGGACAGCCTGGAGGAGCTTCTGATGATAAAAGGAGTGACGGAACAGATCTATTATGGTACGGAGGAATCGCCGGGGTTACGGCGTCTGCTTACCATATACAGCGACGGGAAAATCAATATCAATACAGCCCCCCGACGAGTCCTGAGGGTTCTGGCACCGGAAATAACCGATGAAATGGTGGAGCACATGGACGCCGTCCGGAGGGAGCGCGACAGGGATCTTTCCAGTCCCCAGTGGTATCGGCAGGTTTCCGGCATGGCCGCCGTTGATATTAACTCGCTCTTTATCACCGCCAGCAGCGATTACTTCCGGATAACGGCCACGGGTTATTTGGGACGCATGCGGGAGAGCCTCACAGGGGTGGTGAAGAGGGATATAGCGAAAAAGACGGTGAAACTGATAAGCTGGAGAACCCAATAGGTCACGTTGTTCCATGGCTGAAAGAATTTTAGGACTCGACATCGGGAAAAACGCCCTGAAGGCGGTCGTCGTCACGCGGAGCTTCAAAGGCGCCGGCCGGGTGGTGGCGGCCGCAAAAATCACCATCGAAGAGCAGGGCGGCTTGGCGGGGGCCCTTGAAAAGCTCTTTGAGGACGGGAATTTCGCCGGTGCCGCTTGCTTCAGTGCGCTGGCCGCCCGTGATCTTTCTTTCCGCCGTATCGAGCTTCCCTTCCGGGATTCGAAAAGGATCGCTCAGACGGTGGCCTTCGAACTGGAACCCCTGCTTCCCTTTCCCATCGATGAGGTGTTCATCAGCTATCTGGCATCGGCCGGTCCCGAAGGAGCGAAGATCTTTACGGCCGTTGCGCCCAAGACTGTTGTACGGGACCGTGCCGCGCTGATTGAAAAGGGCGTGCGCACCCTCTCGGCCCTCGATGCCCAGAGCCTGCCGGTGGCGGTGTCGCTGCTTGCGTCGCTGTCCCTGAAGGATGCCCTCGTGCTGGATATCGGGGCCGAGGGATCGGTCGGCGTCTTTCTTGGGGGGGGACGGGTAGTTCAAATCAGGCGTTTTGCCTTTGGCGGAGACGCGTTCACGAAACTCCTGGCGAAGGCGTTGAATATCGATGAAACAGAAGCCGAGAAGCGCAAGCAGACGGGTGATTTCGGGGAGGCCCTGGGGAGTGTTCAGGGGCTTTGGCGGGAGTTCTTTGCCGAATTGAAAAGAACGCTCGCTTATCTCCGGTGGAACGGGGAGATGGAATCGGCCCCGGCGGCAGTCTACCTTGCCGGTGGCGGCGCCCTCTGCGCTCCGTTCCGGCAGGCCATGGAACAATACCTCTGCCTGCCCGTCGCATGTCCCGATCTGGCGGCTCTTATGGGTGTGGTCCTCGACGAGGCCCTTAAAAATGACTGGGAACCGCTGGTGATGAACCAGGCCCTTGCCTTGGCCCTGCGCCCGCCCCGAAGTTCCGCCGGTTTCGATTTCAGCGGCGCCCTCCGGAAAGAAAAGCGCGGTTCCGGGGAGTTGCTCAAAAGGCTCCCCTGGATTGCCGCCGTCGTGGCGGTGGCCTTCGTGCTGGCCGGCCTGGAATTTTATCTCGATTGCCGCCTCGCGCGCACCCGCCTGACGAGCCTCAAGGCGGAAATCACAACCACCTTCAGGCAGTGCTGCCCGGAGATCCCCCGGATCGTCGATCCCGTCTCTCAGCTCAAGGCGAAGATAGCCGAGCTGCGCAAGCTTGCACTGGGACCGGGCGCCAAGATGACGTCGATTACGGTCCTGGAGATGCTGCGCGACATATCGCTGCTTGCGCCGAAG
>Ga0315283_10004805_pt1 | contig 11829 bp, 28 predicted proteins | sample YL17G09_0_MG_FD_204541 | JGI IMG/M metagenome (GOLD analysis project Ga0315283, IMG submission 204541) | Sediment microbial communities from Yellowstone Lake, YNP, Wyoming, USA - YL17G09_0 | ecosystem: Environmental > Aquatic > Freshwater > Lake > Sediment | place: USA: Wyoming | collected...
GAACGACGGCATTTGGGACAACCGAATTCTCTGACATTCGTACCAGGCTATAAGTCTCGGGCGTCTCACCAGGCCGCATCCCACGCGTCAGATAGGAGAACTCGTGATAGAACCCGGTTTTCGGCGCGTAGTCGTACTGGACCAGCTTCTGGCCCGGCGGCAGTCGGACGGTCGCTGACGGCGGGACGACTAGCTTCTGATCAGTCTGGACCGAGGCAGAATCCTGTGGGGTCTGCTGGATAGAATATACGCCACAAGCTCGACAGGGCTTCGGCTGGAAGTGTCTTTGGTGCATGTCCGTAAGATAGATGAGACCGGCCGAAATCAGCACAGCGGTAATGACAAGCGCGATGGGCTTCAGAATTTCTCGCATTTACGCGCCTCCTTCACTTACCTGATGCAGGACCTTCCCGTGATGCGTACAGCAGATCTCTCGGATCGTCAATCCCGTCATCTTGAACGATAGCGAGGCCTCGCACAGCGTGCAGATGCGAAGGGCCTCAAGGCCGAGAATTCGCGTATTCCACCAGCCTTCGGCACCGCAGCAGTGGCAGGGGTGCGTGGGTGCTAGCTTACGCGTCTTCTTCCTCCGCCAGACCATGATCACCATGACGATGAAGACGATTGCGAAGAGCCCGCCGATCCCCAGCAGGAACTTCATCATGTCGCAATTTCCTTTGCCCACTTGACGCAAGCGGGCTTGTCCCAGAAGGCAGCCTTCTGAGCTTTGAGGTCCATGCCTTCCAGCTTGAGAACTTCGCTGGTCCGGTCGCCGGGACGCATTTGGCAAAGCAGTCCTGTGCAGCTGTGCGCGTGATCTTGATGTATGCGAAACCTTCCAGGTCCAAATGGGCTGCAATGATCTGGAGCTGGTCCTCCAGCTTCATGCGGACCAGCTCAGGATCGATGTGTCCGTCCCGATCGGTTTTTGGCATGTTATGGTTCCAGTTTGCGGACGGTGCCCCCGAGCGGTTGCTTTGGTTTCGGTTCCCGGCTGCCAATTGCTTCCTTGGTAAGCATAAAAATGCCCCAGCCATCCAGAAGACCAAAGACAATAATAATGGCTATTCCTATGATCTCGACGACTGCAGGGCTCATGTTTGCTTGTTTATGTGCAGCGCGTTTTCTTCAAGGCCCTTAGAGACACTCCGGGCCGGGTGTCTGCTACTGGCCGGTGCGGCGGGACCGGCGGTACCTGTTCCGGCGATTCTGGCGATTTGTCGACTCTAACCCTGCAACGCCTACCGCACCGTGGGCATATCACGGTCACTTCCATGGCCAATCCCTCACTTGAATCTCCTCACGGTCAGGGCTACGACCGTCTCGTGTCCTGTCTCCTTCAGGTGCTTCTCGGCGGCATCGAAGGCGCAGGCTGGGATGTCCATGTTCCTTTCCAGTGAGGCTTCACCTGCCTCGTCGATTGTTCTCTTGCACGTGACCTCTTCAGCGGGAAAGACATTGAGCGCCCTTCCGCTGATCACGTCGACGACCAGAATTAGCGGCATTTCCCTTTTTACGACTTGCGGGTCGGCCATTTTTCACCCCCATGCAGATCCGCACGAGCAGACCCGCATTGTCTCCCATCAGCTTGTCCTTGTCGATCTTCTTGCCGTCGAGCCTCGCCTGAAAGCGAGACAGCGCGTCCTTCCGCTCCTGCGGATTCCTCCAGCCCTTGAGCTTCCCTTCCGTACGCTCCCCCCTGAGCGCCCTGTCGATGATAGGCCTGACAGCCTTGAGGTTCTTGGCGGGCACGCGGTCCAAGATCCAGTCAGCAACCCCGAGCACGGCCCAGTTCTTGTCATGGGAGCCGCATAGTTCTGCGTTGCGGAAGATACGCGCGAGAGCGAGGCCCGCCTTGAACGTCTTCAGCGACCTGTTCTCCAGCGGGCTGATGTAGTCGAGTGCCGTATCGTTCGCCTGCATTCCACATCCCCAGGACCCCATATCAGCCTCCCATCTCAACGGGCTCGATCTCGTCAGAGCCCACTGGCACGTAATGATACTGCCCGTTAAGCAAGACCTCTACGGGATACCGGAGACTCACGTCGATTTTCTTGACCTCACCAATGCGAGGTTCCTTGCTCGCGCCCATGACCTTGACGACCATCCCGACCTTGACGTCTTCGATCTTCATTTCAGTCCTTTCCCTTGTGGAGGAGGAAGAAGTTGCCGCACCGACAACACATCTCGAAGTCGGCCCTCACGCCGACGACGAAGGGGATCCCTTCCACTTTGAGGACTTGTCCTTTCTCCACCCGGACAATGTCGCAGGGCAGGGGCTTCTTGCATTTCTTGCAGGGCTGGCCCGCGCCGGTCGCCAGCGTGCGCTTCTCGATCTGCGCCAGGGGCGTCAGCAGCGCGGTCTTGGCCTCGGCCTCGGTGGCTGACTTCCGCTTCGCGCTCTGATCCGCAACGGGGGGCGCCGCCCTCTCCGCGGGCGAGAGGACACCGAAACCATGAGCCTCGGCGGCCGATTTCCGCTCCGCGTTCTTGTTCGCATCGGACGACCACGCCTTCGTCTTCGCCTTCGGCTCGCTCATCTCTCCTCCTGTTTGGGTATTCTGCCCACCTACAAGATTGTACCAGATTGAAATACTTGGTGGGAAGAATTTAGACCTGCTGCTTTACTTGTGGCGTCGGATGCGGAAGCTGAATGGGTGCCGGCTTCTCTTCCGGTTCAGGTTCTAGGTGCATCGGAACTGGGTGCTCCTTCGCGTACTGCTTGGCGAGCTCGATGTCGGCCGCTTCGTCGTCCGAAGGCTTTGGCGCGTCTGCGTAAACCTCTTTGGCCGCATGGCCAAGCCTTCTACTCATCCACATATCCCGGCCGCCGTAGTGATGTGGACCCAGCTTCTCGGCACCAGCGATCTTGACGAGCTTGTGTTTCCCTGCGGGGAGCGCTGCGGGCGAGCCTTCGGGCTGCCACTCTCCGGAGATGACATGCCGCTTCTCGCCGCCCAGACCTAAGGTTGCCGGCGCGACGTAGGAAACCGTGGCGGAGCCGTCGTTATGCCTGACCACGCCGACGGGATGCTTGCCTGCGCCTTTGATGACGCGGAAGGTCTTGGTGTCGTGGACTTCCATTAGGTAGAGGGCCTTGAGCAGCATAAGATACCTTTGCGCGACTAGCAGTTGAGCGCGTCCTCGACGGCCTCCTTCGCGCTATCCAGCTCCGGCAGCCGGTCAGACAGGAACTTGCGAGCCTGTTTGACGACCTTCTTGCCGACCTTGGGGTCGCGCAGGTCGTGCTCGTCGTGGCGCGGCGCGGCTTTGTGCCAGGCCCAGATCAGGCGGCCGATCGCAGCCCTCTGGGACATTTTGGGTGCGGGCTTAGCCAGGAAGCCGGCCACGTCAAGCTCCATCAGAGCGTCATCTACCTTGTCCAGGTCGTCGTCGATGCTCTGGCACGCGATGTCGCGCCTGCTCGCAAAGAGCGTCGTGCCGTTACGGCTGTCGAGCTCTACTCGGTTCCTCATGTCGGAATTCCTTTCACAAACGGGAGTGGGCTCGCTGTCTGCATCGCCTGTTCAGCCACTTTGTTTGCCTGCTCTGCACTCTTGCATATGATGACGACGGTCGAATTCACGATAACGTGGAATTTGGCATGTGAGAGGTTTTCAAAATTTGGCATCGAGACGATGGTGACATCCCGACGCGTCTCGAAGGCGGGCATATCCTTGTCCAGCGGGACCAGGGTACCGGCAATCCTGATGGCAGGAGGTCCACCCGGCTCTAACTCGATGGGTCTGCCTTCTAGGTTCCTGCCTCCCAGATCGCCAAAAGTCGGCATGCGGCCTCCCTAGAAAGCTGCCTTCAGCTTCTCGTAGTCCGCGTTCCGCGCCTTGTTGGCCATCATCTGGGCCAGCATCTTGCCCCAATCCTCTGCCTGCTTCAGGGCCTCCGCCATGTTGCATTTCCGTTCCTTCAGGACGAAGGGCGCAAAGCACTTGGCATCCCAAAGCCACGGCCACTGCTTGAAATACGAAATGAAGGCGAGCCACTTGTCGTCGCACCAGCTGGGCGTCCAGCAGGACGACCGGCAGATGAAGACGATGTCATAGGCGTCCTTGGGCGGGAGCTCCGTGGAAAGCTCGAATCTGCACGATTTCGGCACCTTCGGCCTGGGATCATCCTCCGGGTTCTCTTCCCGCCAGGGAGGATAGATCACGCGATATGACTGGATCAGGCCTTCATCCATCCCGAGCCTTGCCCAGTTCCCGCAGTCGAGCTGCTTGGACCGCCCATATCCGAAGTCGTGATGGGCATCGAAATTGACGACGTCGGCTTGGGTGGCCTTGTTCGCCTTGAGCCACTCATAGAGGCCCTTGTGGCTGTCAACGATGGCCAGGAACATCGGATGGCCATCCAGCGTCCGCTTCCAGAAGCCGTTCAACCGCTCCTCGGGGAGGACGTGGTCGATGGCCCGCTTCTTGTTGGTCATCCCTACGCTACCAGCACGGGTAGCCCAGAGCATGTCGTAGAAGAAGGCTTTGTCTTCCGAGTGCCCCCAGTCGTACTCGTCAGTCGACGGAAACGTCCAGTCCCAGTCGACAGAAAGGACGCGAAGGTGGGAAAGTTTCATGATTCACCAAAGATAGCTTATGAGTGGAAACGCTCCATGGCCGCAGGCGAAGTCAGCGGCCTTCTTTGTCCAGGCGCAAGTCTGCCGGTCAGCACAGGATCCCCTGCCTCAAACGGCAGAAGATGACGTAGCTCGTATTGCGTCGGTGATGGACAAGGCGCCTGCACAGCAGAAGAAGACGGCAGACGTCCGCTTGAATCCCGTCGCCAAGGAGAGGTTGCGGATGGCGGCCTTGTGCCCGAACGGGAAAGCGGCGACCCTGCTGGACCCGAATGCGACGGACGCGGCCACGGTCATCCAGCAGATGCTGGACAAGGGTTACAAGGTCATTGACCGGACCGGCCGCCCGAACGTCGCACCCCCGCCACCCAGGCTGCTTTAGCCGTCACGGATTACGGCCAGCTCTCCCATGTCTTCTTCCCCTTGGCGGTGAACTTGTAATCCCAGATCTTCCGCTCTATGATCTCCACCTGGATGCCGCGCCGGCCCAGTTCGTCCTCGATCAGCTGGGCTTGCAGGTAATCCTTCTGGCTGATGGCGTAATCCTTCTGGCTGATGGCCCTGCCCGTCTCTGCTGCGTCGATGGCGCGATGGTGCTCAACGAACTTGGCTTTGAGCCAATCGGTTGTCTGTTTGGTCAGCTTGACGGACCCATCCTTTTCCTGCTTCGGCAGCTTGATCTTCATCACTCCTCCAATCCCCAGCTTATGCGGCTTCGATGACGAAGGCTTGGTAATCAGGGCTGGCAGGGCCCGGTTCTTTCTGTGTAGCGCTGGCTTCGACGTTGCCGGTCTTCTTGTCCTGGACCAGCGTCCAGTCGCCGTAGGACATGACCCACTTGAGCGACCAGTCCTCGGCTTGAGCCTCGATGCACTTGCCCCATTCAGCCTTGGGCGCATATTTCTCGATGAGCTCAATCGCCCAGGCGAGGGCCTCCTGACACGGAAGCTTGAAGACGTCCCGCTTCTCGCAGAGGTTGCCTTGACTGAGCTTCGCGCGCAGGGTGAGCTGTTTCATTCGATGAGCACCTCTCCATACTGGGCTTTGGGATGTCATGATAGTGGTAGATGATCTTAACATTCATCTCGTCTAGAAATCTCAGCTTAATCGCCTTTAGGAACGGGACCGAGAAGTAGGGCGTGTCAGCCACGGACATAGCCAGCTTTCTGCCCCGGTAGCCAGACGTCGTCGTCTTGCCGACGAACTGCATGTCGTCCTGTCCGCATCCGTGTTCTGCGGTACAGCTGACGCACGTGATCTCCGCGACCTTGCCGTCCTCCATCTCGTAGAGGGCGACCTCGCCGCAATCCGCCACGCACATCTTCTTGGAGAACCAGGCGTAGCGCATCTCCGCAGGATCTACGTCCTGAACTACGCGTCTGTTGCCTGGGTCTCCGAAGGTCGGCATAGCAGCCTCCTATCCAAGTCGGATCTTTCCCTCATCGAAGTCCTGGTGGAGCTTGTTTAGCTCCGCCCAGGCCTCGTCCACCTCGCGGAAAATGTCGGGGATGGGGACTTCACGGTTCTGGGCACCGACTACGTCATAGATCGTGAGCTTCGCGATGGCGGTCGCCAGATTTGCACGGACGGAAGCCAGGGCGTTCCTGACTACGTGCCTTTGCTGTGTCATGGTCTTGGGTATCACGCTTTTCCTCCTCCCTCGTTAACCGGCCCGTCGCTCGTTGCACTCCAGCCACCCCAGCAGAAAGATCATGCATTCGCGCTTCGATGCGACCGGACATATTCCGGCGTTCGGGAACACGTCGCGACCATCTTTCATGATGCGGTATCCACCGCACTCCGCCTGGATCCTGAATCCCGCTCTGGTGGCCGTCGAGTCGAGTTCTTCCCTGCGGATTGTTTTCAGAGGAGCCTCGTGAGCTGGTTCCCGCTCCGGCCGACGATCTTCCCGCCGCGGTCCCGGGTCAGGTCCGTCTTCGCGTCATACGTGCCCCTGACCGTGCCACCACGGTCGATCAGCTGCTGGCGACCGTCGCTGCCCTGATGGATCCGCCCGAGCCGGACGTTGCTGGAATCCTTGATGACCTGGTCTTCCATGACTGTCTCCTTGAGAGGTGCCGAACCCCTAGTAAAACAGGAGGGAATAATTCCTGTCAATCACTTCACGGAGAGCCCCAGGACCTTCTCGACGGCCGTCTCGCGGACGAACTTGCTCCAGGAGAGCTTGGACTTCTGGCCGGGGTCAGGGCACTGATCATAGGCGGCCACGACGAATGCCACGCCATTCGATGGCCTGCTCTGGCAGGAATAAAGGCCCGGAAGCCCTTCGATCCGCCAGAAGGTGGAAAGCACCCCGTAGGTAGCCCCACTCATCTTGGCGTCCTGGTTCAGGAACAGATTCTTGCCGTTTGTGATGCGGGCAGCAAGCGGTAGCGACTTGGGGTCGATCTTCTCTTTCATGACTTGACCTCCGGATCGTCGAAGCTCTTCCAGATTCCGGAGTACCCGCAAGTACAGCAACCTGCCGTACTCGTCGGCCCGTAGTCTAGCTCACTGAACCCGCGGTCTCCGGAGTCGGACATCTTGACGACTGTTTTGACGCAGATGTTGAACGGTCCATAACTCCCACATTTGGGACACTTCTTGGCCTTGAGACAATTCGCATTGGGATTGCTCAATGTTTCCCCCTGAAATGCATCATGACGCGATCCTCGACGAACCGGACGACCTTGTCCAGCTTGTTCACGTACTGCCGAGCCACCTTGATCTGCTTCGCGACGGCCTTGTTCGGGTCCCTGTACGTGTAATCCTCCGTAAAGGCAGGGAGCCCTCCGCTGTCGCCGTGGGTATCATTCATGAGACAGAAGTATTTGCCGTCGAAGTATTTGCCGGAGTCTGTGGGGTAGAGGTTCAACGAGCCCATACGAAGCGCGTAGCACCATCCGCCGTGATTATACCATACGCTGATTCTCCAGGGTCCGCCGCGCATTCGCTTCTGGAGAGCCCGCGCCTTGGCGAAAGCTTCTGCCTTGCCTGGCTTCATTCGGTCTCCTCGTCCTTGATGCCGTAATGCTCGTTGAAGGCTTTGCGCGCCTCGTTATTCAGGCTCTCAAGATCTTCGTCGCTCACGCCAGGGATGCCGGTAAGATACGGCATGTCGTGCTCGCCCTCGCAGTGGATAACCGACCCGTCCTCGAGCACGATCTTGGAGAGTTGAAATGTGGGATCGCCAAATTCCGTGGTCAGGTGACCCACGACGTCCTTGACCTTCTTGCCGGTGAGCTTAACCAGGCTAATGCTGCTCCCCGGTTCATCGGATGCCTTGACGTCCTTGAAGTTCATTACTGACCTCCTACTTCAGTTCGGGTCCGCCGATCGCCCGCCAGGCGGATTCGGGGGAACTCTGAAAGATCTCGTCGATGTCGTCCTGCTCCTGCTCTTCCCCCTCGTCCTCGGCCTCACCATCGACGTTCGCAGACGTCTCCCAGATCTTCTTGGCCTTCGACTTCGCCGGATTGGCCACATGACCCTCCAGGAGCCAGGCGTCGTACCCGTAGTCGCAACCGCCGATGTAGGTGCAGATGTACGCGGTCACCGGCTTGCCCTTGTGCGTGGCCCTGCAGATGGCCGTCCCGCCGTCGCCGGAAAGATCGCCCTCCCATTCGGGCTTGCTCATCGCTTGTCCTTTCTACCAAGCCGCCTTTGGATGAATTGCTGCACCTTCTTCTGGAAGCGCTTCTCGTCCCAGGGATGGTCCAGCTCCCACTTGAGCTTCTTAGCCGCCTCGATCTCTTCCAGGTTCTTCCGCCCCTTTGAGCCCTTCTTCAGGAGCGCTGACAAAGGCCCGAAGCCGAAAGCTGCTCGAATGGTCTTGATCGTCCGCTGACTTCTGGCGTGGCACTTGTGGCACATTAGCCCGCCACCACGGTCCGGTGCAGGCTTCCGCCTCTTGCAGATCAGGCACCGCTTGGGCATGTCTGGTTCCTTGATTACGGCTTCTCCAGCCCGTTCTCGGTTGCGGTCATTTGCTTCCCGTTGTCGATGCGCTCGACCGTGAACATCGCCTGTCCGTAGTACTTGTCCTTGAGGCGCTCGATGATCCGCACCTTGCGCATGGACTTGGTGAACCAGACGACGTCGCCGGGCTTGAATTTCTTCATGTCAGTCCTTGTAGGGGTCCTCTTCGTCCTCGCCTGCCATCGCTACGCCGATCGGCGAGAGCTTGTGCAGGATGCGGATCGAAGCCTCATGGTGAGCGAGGACCTCGGACAGCCGCTTGTAGCAGTGGGGCGACTCGTCGGTCCCGGCCCCGCGGAGCTCCACGTTCTCCCTCTTCACCCACTCCGTCATCATCTCCTTGGAGATCTTCCCGCCCACGCGGGGCTGTCCCCACTTCTTGCGCTTGCCCGCAGCCTCGTTGCGACCCATGACGCGGCCCGCGCCGTGGACGGTGGAGTAGAGGGCGACCTTGCTCTCGTCGGAGTCTACGCCTTCCACGATGACGGAGCCGTCCCCCATGCTGCCACCGATGAAGCTCCTCTGGCCAGGGAACGCAGGCGTCGCGCCCTTGCGCACTACCCAAAGCGGTGCGCCGTCGTGCGTCTCCAGCCAGCTGAAGTTATGGTGGTTGTGGACCTCATCGATGATGTTGGCACCAAGGAGCGCAGCCACCTTGCCGCAGACCCAATCCCGGCCGGCGTAAGCGTAGCGGCCGGCGAGGCTCATGCAGACAAGATAGTCCTTGCCAAGCGCGGACTCGGCATCGAAGGTGACAGGCTCGACGTTGACGCCGTCCTTGCCGCCGCCTGCCTTGATGAAGTAGGTGGCGATCTTGTGGCCCAGGCCCCGTGAGCCGAAGTGGACGCCGATCCAGACGCGCCCCGCCTCGTCCTCGAAGAGGTCCACGAAGTGATTCCCCGAGCCGATGGTACCGAGCTGCTCGCGGGCCAGCTCCTTGTGGGCGAGGGCGGCGTGTCTATTCCAAGCCGGATCGTCAAAGAGCGGATGGTCGACGTCTTCCTTGTTCTTCCGGCCGATGCCGAAGGAAAGGCTGTGCCAGATGTCGTCCATAATCTTGGCGATGTTCTTCCGCACTTCCGCCACGGGGGCGTCGGTAAGAACAGCCTTGTTCCCGCAGGCGATGTCGTACCCGACCCCGGACGGGCTGATGCGCCCGTGGTAGGCGACGACGCCGCCGATAGGCACGGCGTAGCCGAGATGATGGTCGGCCATAAGAGCCACGCGGGCAGCCGTGCGCTTGCACGTCCGCATCTGCTCCACCGCGTTGTCCTGCGGGACGCCCCAGACCGGAATGCCGTCGATCATCTGCATCTGGCTTCTCCTAGAGCTCTCTGCTCAGCGCATCCTTGAGGTGGAATTCGGTCTCCAGCAGGGCGCGCTCATTGAAGCCTGTATATGCCGAGACACGCTGGACCTCGATCGGAGCCTTGGCGACCTCAGACAGAAGAAGGAGTCCGTCCGGAGTCATTCTCAGGACCTTGCAGAGGAGGACCGTTATCTTGGCGAGTGGGGGATTACATTTCCCATTCTCGATGCCGGACATGTATCCCTTGCTCGTCCCGGCCCGTTTGGCAAGCCGCTCGAGCGTCATGTCCCTGTGCTTCCTGATCTCATGGAGCACCTGGCCGAACCGCTTTCTGGCGCTGTCTTTCATCATTGCCTCCTTGCTCATGTCGTATTGTACCAGAAAGGGGAATTAGGAGGGAAGAATTAAAGAGTCCCCGGCAGCGGACGACGGCTCGCTTGGCGGTTCCTTGTAGCCTAGCCGCTTTTGGCTTGTCCACGGTGCAGGCGGTGTGATCATTCCCAGCGGCGTGCGGGTCGAGTAAAGCTCCGCCATGCGCGGATCTCGACACGCCCCTGCTAGGCCCAATCACATACCAGGATTTGCACCTGGCTGAACTCTCACTCTCTTTGAGGAGAGACCATCTCCGGTTTTCACCTGCTTGTGTCCGATCCCATTACTCTGGCTGGGACTTGCCGCCCAGCGTGGTACGGGGGAAGTGTCCAGAGCTGGAGGCCACCGGGCGTCCTCCTAAGGGCAGACCCGCGCTGGATAACTCGTCATGCGATCCGCTGTTGATCAGACAACGAAACGCATCTGGTATGGACCGAGTTTCTCCACCACGCAACGGCAACGATGGGCCGTGCCAAGAGGAACCAATGCGCGTCCGCCACCGAGGCTATGTCCTCCTGATTATGTCTCCTCGAAACAGAAGTAATAGCGGGGCCTGTGCTGGAAGCTCACGAGTCCACTCTTCCCGTCGGCCTTGCGGACGACGCGAGCGAACGGGGCCAGGAATCCGAGCACGTTGAAGTCGCGGGTCAGCTCCTCCGTGTTCCACACCTGTCCGTACTGCGCTTCCAGCGTCTCCCTCTCGGTGGGATGGGAATTGATCTCGCCGACCAGATGACGGCGCAGAGCTTCCGTCTCGTCCACTTTCTCGGTCATGAAGCCTCCTACTTGGCTACGGAGTCGTATGGGACCCAGACCCAGGCCAGCACATAAGCGCCCTCACTGCTGCGAGAGACCCGGGCGGTCGGCAGGGGCGCGGATGCCTCATCGACCTCCAGTGCGCCCTCATCCTCGTGAAGCCGCTTGGCGGCTTTGACGATCGCTTCGTCCGTGTACTTGTCGCCTGCCATTTTATTTCCCTTTCGACTGGACGAGTCCGCGGCCTATGTCCGACTCGCAGATCCACTCGGGATCTTCGGGAAGGACGACCTCCAGTACCGTGCGCCGGCTCACGATGGGTTTGATGGCGGCCGTCCCGGAGCCGTCGATAACTTGGCCAATGGGCCTACCGTCTTCCTGGTAGCTCTCCTTGCACTGTTTACCCCAGGCCATGCGGTCCCGGTACGTTGCGGTCCAGACGTGCAACCGCACCTTCCCCTTGTCCAGCATCTCCGAGATCTCGATCCAGTCGATCTGCCCACGCAACATGGGACCCCTGTAGAGGGGACAGGGCGGGAGGTGCTTGCAGATCAGGGTCATCAGCGGCTCTGGGATGGCACCGACGCGCAGACAAATCCCCTTCCTGAGCGAGCGCTTCTTCTGATCCTTAAGGATGAACCAGGCCATGTTAGCCCTCCTTGGGCGCGGGCGGCTTGTCCTTGTTCAGCCGCAGGACCAGGAGTTGGAAGCAGAGGTCCATGATCTTCAGGCAGATGATCGTACCAGAAGCGATCAAGGCGATGTAGATGATCGTCGTGTTGACGTCCATCTTATTCCCCTAAGAATTAGCCACCCTCTTACCTGTCTTTCG
>Ga0315283_10004808_pt1 | contig 11826 bp, 8 predicted proteins | sample YL17G09_0_MG_FD_204541 | JGI IMG/M metagenome (GOLD analysis project Ga0315283, IMG submission 204541) | Sediment microbial communities from Yellowstone Lake, YNP, Wyoming, USA - YL17G09_0 | ecosystem: Environmental > Aquatic > Freshwater > Lake > Sediment | place: USA: Wyoming | collected...
GAAGGGCTTCACCCTGATCGAGTTGATGATCGTCGTGGCGATCATCGGCATCCTCGCGGCGATCGCGATCCCGGCGTATCAGGACTACCTGATTCGCTCGCAGGTATCGGAAGGCCTCACCATGGCCGCTGCCGCCAAAGCCGGCGTTTCGGAGTACTACGCAAACAAGGGTGCGTGGCCGGGCAACAATTCCATCGCGGGCATGGGATCGGCGACGACCATCCAGGGTAAGTACGTTGCGTCGATCGAGGTCCTCGGCGGCGGCATCACGATCACCTACGGCAACGAGGCCAATGCGACCAAGTTGTTCGGTGAGACAGTCGGCCTCACCCCGGGTGCGAGCGCAAACGGCGACGTGATCTGGCGTTGCGGCACGGCGCAGGATCCCAGCGGCTGGGCCTCGGCGACCGCGACGGACGCGTCCACGTCACTGCTCGGCAAGTACCTGCCGTCCAGCTGTCGCTGACCTTGACCATCGCACCTCGAGCCTGATGGCTCGGGCGTTCGAACCGAACCCCCGCACCGTGCGGGGGTTCTTTTTTGGGCCCCGCATCACCCCCGGCCGGCGATGCCGTGCGCCAGATCGTGACGCGCGTCGTGATCTGGTCGCCACGCTTTCTGGAGAATACGATTTACTTAATGTTTGAAGGCTCAGACCTTCTCAGGTAACGTGCATAGCAGTCCTCAACTCCGGCCAGGGTTGGCGCACCTAAGTCCATGAACGATTTCGCAATTTCAACCCAGTTCATCCCGAAATCCAGCCTGCAGGGGCTGCCCCAGCGCCTCGTGGCGGACGGCCTGGTCGGCGATACGGCGATGGTCGAGGCGATCGCGGCCGCCAAGGAGCGCCGCGTCAACATCGTTCCTTACCTGGTCGAGTACAACCTCGCGGACGCCCGGGAAATTGCGATTGCGGCGTCCCAGGAGTTCGGCGCCCCCCTGCTCGATCTGGACGCGATCCAGCCGGATCTGGAAACCATCCGGGTCGTCAGCGAAAAGATTCTGCGCAAGCACCGCGTCCTGCCGCTGGTAAAGCGCGGCAAGAAGCTGTTTGTCGCAGTCTCCGACCCGACCAATCTCCACGCCCTCGACGAGGTCAAGTTCGCTACCGGTTTCTCCGTAGAAGCCGTGGTCGTCGAGGAGGACAAGCTCGCCCAGATGCTCGCCCGCTCGCTCGAGCAGGTGGACACCACGATGCCGGAGCTGGCCGGCGACGATTTCGAGATGGACAGTCTCGAGGTCACGGCGGGCGACGACGAAGGCACCGTTGCGGACGACAGGTCGGACGCCGTCGACGACGCGCCGATCGTCCGGTTCGTCAACAAGGTGATGCTCGACGCCATCAAGCGCGGCGCTTCCGACATTCACTTCGAGCCCTACGAGCGTTCCTATCGCATTCGTTTCCGCCTCGACGGCGTGCTGAAGGAAGTGGCCACCCCACCGGTCCAGCTGGCCATCAAGTTGTCGGCGCGCCTCAAAGTCATGTCCCGGCTCGACATTGCCGAACGGCGCGTCCCGCAGGACGGCCGCATCAAGATGAAGATCTCGAAGAACCGGGCGATCGACTTCCGTGTGAGCAGCTGCCCGACGCTCTTCGGCGAAAAGATCGTGATGCGTATCCTCGACCCTTCGAGCGCGATGCTGGGCATCGACGCCCTCGGCTACGAGCCGTTCCAGAAGCAACTCTACCTGGACGCCCTGGCCCGCCCTCACGGCATGATCCTCGTCACGGGACCGACCGGCAGCGGCAAGACGGTGTCGCTCTATACCGGCCTCAACATCCTCAACACCGAGGACAACAACATCTCGACGGCGGAAGACCCCGTCGAAATCATGCTGGCCGGCATCAACCAGGTGAACATCAACCCCAAGGTGGGCCTCACCTTTGCCGGCGCGCTGCGTGCGTTCTTGCGCCAGGACCCGGACATCATCATGGTCGGCGAAATCCGCGACCTCGAGACGGCCGAGATCGCGCTGAAGGCGGCCCAGACAGGCCACCTCGTGCTGTCTACCCTGCATACCAACGATGCCCCCAAGACGTTGACTCGCCTGGTGGACATGGGCGTCAAGCCGTACGCCATCGCCACGTCCGTGAGCCTGATCATCGCCCAGCGCCTCGCCCGGCGCCTGTGCAAGAACTGCAGGGCTCCCATGAAGATCCCGGACGAAGCGCTCCTCAAGGAAGGCTTCACGCGGGAGGAAATCGCGAACGGTATCGAGATTTTCAGCCCCGTGGGTTGCACCCAGTGCACGGACGGGTATAAGGGCCGTACTGGAATCTATGAGGTGATGCCGGTGTCCGAGCAGATCGGGCGCATCATCATGGGTGACGGCAACGTGCTTGACATCAAGGAGCAGGCCGCCCGAGAGGGCGTCTGGGGGCTGCGAAAGGCGGGCCTGAACAAGGTACGCCAGGGCATCACCAGCCTTGATGAACTCAATCAGGTTACGGTCGACTAAAGGACGTCAGGCGGGTAAGCAATGGCTGAAGCAGTCACAGGAAAGCAATTCCCGTTCCTCTGGGAAGGCAAGGACAGGAAGGGCAATCGCGTCAAGGGCCGCGGACTCGCCAAGAGCGAGATGGAGATGCGGTCCGACCTGCGCCGCCAGGGAATCGCCGCATCCAAGGTCAAGAAAGAAAGCCAGCTGTTCAAGAGCGAAGGCAGGGTCAACGCCGAAGACATCGCCATCTTTGCGCGCCAGCTCGCCACCATGCTGACGGCCGGCATCCCGATGGTGCAGGCCTTCGAGATCATCGGCGTCGGCCACGACAAGCCGGCGATGCAGAAGCTGGTCCTGTCGATCAAGTCCGACATCGAGACCGGCAATGCGCTCAACCAGGCGCTCGCCAAGCAACCGCTGTATTTTGACGACCTGTTCGTGAACCTCGTCGAAGCCGGCGAGCATGCGGGCGCCCTCGAGACCGTGCTCGAGAAGATCGCGACCTACAAGGAAAAGACCGAGGCGCTGAAGAAGAAGATCAAGAAGGCGCTGTTCTACCCGGCAGCCGTGCTGGCGGTCGCCATCATCGTGACCGTCGTCCTGCTGATTTTCGTGATTCCGCAGTTCGAAAGCCTGTTCAAGGGCTTCGGCGCCGATCTGCCGGCGTTCACGCAGATGGTCGTCAACATGTCGCGCTGGATGCAGTCAAAGGGCTGGCTGCTCCTGATCATCGTCGGCGGCGCGGCATTCACTTTCGGCTACTTCTACAAACGCTCGCGGGCGATGCGGCAGTTCATCGACCGCATGTCGCTGCAGATTCCGGTCATCGGCCCGATCCTGAAAAAGGCCGCCATTGCACGCTTTGCCCGCACGCTCGCGACGATGTTCGGTGCCGGCGTGCCGCTCGTGGAGGCCATGAAGTCCGTTTCGGGCGCCACCGGCAACATCGTCTACCAGGATGCGGTGCTGCGGATGCGCGACGAGATTTCCACCGGCATGCGCATGCAGCGTGCGATGGAGAACACCGGCCTGTTCCCGAACATGGTCGTGCAGATGATCGCGGTCGGTGAGGAGTCCGGGTCGCTCGATGAAATGGCCGCGAAGGTGGCCGATTTCTATGAAGCGGACGTGGATGCAGCGGTCGACGGCCTCAGCAGCCTGCTCGAGCCGCTCATCATGGTCATCCTCGGCGTGCTGGTCGGCGGCCTCGTGATCGCGATGTACCTGCCGATCTTCAAGCTCGGCGCCGTCATCTGATCGTACGACGGTTACCGTTCGGAGCGAAAACGCCGCGCTTCGCGCGGCGTTTTCACATCAAGGAATAGCTCGATGGCTCTGGTGGACGTCCTTCAATCAACTCCGTGGCTGCTGACGGCGTGCATCTTCGTCCTGAGCCTGCTGGTCGGCAGTTTCCTGAACGTCGTCATCCACCGGTTGCCGATCATGCTCGACCGGCAGTGGCGTGAACACGCGCAGGAATTCATCGCTGCCGCTCCTGAGCCTGCCGTCACCGAGGCAACCGACGCCGGGCTTGCCGTCCCCGAGTCAACCGAAACGGAACCGACCGCTGCGGCAGAGCGGTACGACCTCCTTGTTCCCCGTTCGCGCTGCCCCAGTTGCAACGCTGAAATCAAAGCGCACCAGAACATCCCGGTCGTCAGCTGGCTGCTGCTGGGCGGCAAGTGCGCCAGCTGCGAAGCGCGCATCTCGCCGCGCTACCCGATCGTCGAACTCGGCACGGCCATTCTCTCTGCCGCCGTTGCCTGGCGTTTCGGCTGGCATTGGCAGACGGTCGCCGCCCTGGTCTTCACCTGGTCGCTGGTCGCGCTGACGGTAATCGACCTCGATCACCAGATCCTGCCCGACATCCTCACGCTGCCGCTATTGTGGCTCGGCCTGCTGCTCAGTCTCGGCTGGCGCGTCGCGCTCAGCCCTCCCATGCCGGTGGACCCCCATTCGGCCATCACCGGTGCTGCCGCGGGTTACCTCAGCCTCTGGCTCGTGTACTGGGCGTTCAGGCTTGCGACCGGCAAGGAAGGCATGGGGTACGGCGACTTCAAGCTCTTCGGCGCGTTCGGCGCGTGGATGGGTTGGCAGATGCTGCCGCTCATCATCCTGCTCGCCGCCTTCGCCGGCGCCGCCATCGGTATCGCGCTGATTGTCGTGCGCGGACGTGACCGTAACACCCCGATCCCGTTCGGTCCGTACCTCGCGGCGGCCGGCTGGATCGCGCTGATGTGGGGCCCGCAGATCGTGGGCGACTACCTCGAGATGTCCGGCCTGAGTCGCTGACGTTGACCGCGACCCAACGCACCTTGCGCGTCAGCCTCACCGGCGGCATCGCCAGTGGCAAGTCCACCGTTGCCGACCTCTTCGCTCGCCTCGGCGTGCCGGTCATCGATACCGACGTCATTGCGCGGCAGGTCGTCGAACCCGGACATCCAGCGCTGGCCCAGGTCGTCGCCGCGTTCGGATCCGCAATCCTCGATGCCGATGGCCGCCTGGATCGTCGCCGCATGCGCGAGCGGATCTTCGCGGACAGCGATGCCAGGCGGCAGCTCGAAGCCATCCTGCACCCGGCCATTCGCGCAGAAATGGAGCGGCAGTCCCGTGCCGCGGGCGGGCCGTACCAGGTCCTCGTGATTCCATTGCTCGCGGAGGGCGGGCGCCGAGATCACGTCGATCGTGTGCTGCTGGTGGATGTGCCGGAGGAACTGCAGGTCCAGCGCCTCATGTTGCGCGACGGGGTATCCCGCGAGCAGGCGCAAGCCTCCCTCAATGCCCAGGCCACCCGGACACAACGACTCGCCATGGCGGATGACATCGTCCGCAATACCGGGCAAGTGGCGGAGCTGGAGGAACAGGTTGCGGGCCTGCACGAGAAATACGTGAAGATTGCCGGGGGAAAGGTGTGAGGGCTGTCTTTGCGGTTGTGCCGGCAAAGCGCGATAACGCACAATACCGGTCATGAAAGGCAACGAGGCTGCAGCGCCCTCGACGGATGCGGTTACCCGCGTAATCGCCTACGAGCAGCCGCTGAACGAGCGGATGCGCAGCTTCCTGCGCCTCGACTTCCTGTATCAGCAGACCGTCCACCACCACACGATGTCAGACTCGTGGTCCACGCGCGCCGCCGTGTCGGCGCTGCTCGAGATCCTGGCCATTACCCAGCGTGGCGATGTCCGCGGCGAGGTGCTCAAGGAACTCGAGCGACAGATGGGTCAGCTCGCCACTTACAACACTCGCCCCGGTGTCGACACACAACGGTTGCGCGTCCTGCTCACCAAGCTGCATCGCATGCGCGAGGACCTGAGTTCGGTCGGCGCGCTCTTCATGCAGAAGCTGCGCGACTCCGAATTCCTGAACGCCGTGAAGCATCGCAGCACGATCCCGGGCGGCACCTGCGAGTTCGACCTGCCTGACTACACGCACTGGCTCAATCAGCCGGACGAGGTGCGCGGCCCCGACTTTGCGAACTGGCTTGCAGTGATTCGCCCACTGGGTGACGCGGTAGCGGAACTGCTGTGGATGACGCGCGAGCAAGGCAAGTCCCGGCCGGAAGTCGCCAGCGGCGGAATCTTTCACCTCACGCTCGACCGCGACGTGCCGGTGCAATTGATCCGCATCTCCCTGCCGCGCGGCACGGACATCTATCCCGAGATCAGTGGCAGCCACTATCGCGTCAGCCTGCGCTTCCTGGCCTGGCAGGACGCCAACACTCATCCGTTGCAGACGAGCGAGGACGTGCCGTTCACGCTCTCGCTCTGCACCTAGCGTCGCCCCCGTGACCACCGTTGCCTGCCCAACCTGCCAGCGCCCCGTGGAATGGTCGGAGGCATCAGAGTGGCGCCCGTTCTGCAGCGAGCGCTGCAAGCTGCTCGACCTCGGCGCATGGATGAGCGAGCAGCGAGCAATCCCTGGCGAAGGTGTGCCCTCGGGCATCGATGACGAAGACTGCGCGGGCGACAACCCGCTGCCTCGGCACTGAGTCCACCGGACACGACGACGACCATGGAACCGACGTTCTGGCACGAGCGCTGGCAGACCCGGCAAATCGGATTCCATCAGTCGGGCATCCACCCGTTCCTCGAGCGTTGGTGGCCATCCCTTGGCGTCCCCGCAGGCGGTCGCGTCTATGTGCCGCTCTGCGGCAAGAGCCTGGACATGGTCTGGCTGGCCGTGCGCGGTCACCGGGTCGTTGGCGCGGAACTTGTCGGGCTCGCCGTGCAGGAGTTCTTTGCAGAGCAAGACACGGCCGCGTCAGCGACGCGGCACGGGTCCTGGCTGCGGCACGACGCGGGCTCTTTTGAAATTCTGCAGGGAGACGCCCTCGCGCTGACCCCTGAGTGGCTCGGCCCCGTGCAGGCAGCCTATGACCGTGCGGCGCTCGTGGCCCTGCCGCCCGGCATGCGCGTGCAATACGCTGAATCGTTTGCGCGCCTGCTGCCGCCGGGGTCGCTCACCCTCCTCGTCGCGTTCGAATATCCGCAGCAGCTCAAGGCCGGGCCACCCTTCTCCGTCGAGCCGGACGAGATCGCGTCGCTCTACGGCCGCAACTTCGCCTTGCGCGAACTCGAGCGCATCGACGTCATCGCGACCAGCCCGAAGTACTCGGAAGCGGGAATTTCGACGCTGTACGAAGTCGCGTACGCTTTGGTGAGGAAATAGAAGACCAGGCCCTCACCCCGGCGGACCGGCAATCACCCATCGACGATTGACCGGAGCGGCGGAGATTTCGATCGAGTCCCCCCGCGTTCACCGCGGAGCGTTGGACTCGTCGAACATACCGATCGTCGCCGGCCGGCCGGTCTGGCGGATGAGTGCCTTCTTGCGGAAGAACCGCGTGATGCCGGCGGGGCCCATGCGCGAGCCGCCCAGGCCCGAGCACTTGAAGGAATTCTTCTCGGCCTCATGCATCACGCCAGTGAGCGAACCGTCGTTGAGACTGATCGCGCCGGCATCGATACGCATGCCGATCGCCTCCGCCTCCTCCAGCGTCCCCGCGATCACGGCAGCGGAGAGCCCGAACTCGCTGTCGTTTGCGAGCTGCACGGCTTCGCTCACCGTGTGGAACTTCATGACCGGCATCACCGGGCCGAAGGTCTCTTCGGTCATGAGCGTCATCGTGTGGTCGACGTCCACGACGACCGTCGGGCGAATCCAGCGCCCGCCACCCCCGTGGATTTCCACGAGGCCGCCGCACAGAATGCGCGCGCCGCGCTTGACCGCATCATCGAGCTGGGCCGCGACCACATCCGCCTGACGGTCGAAGATCAGCGGGCCGACCACGCCCTGGTGCAGGTCGGGATAATTGATCGGCACCGCGCTCGCTTTCTCGACGAGTCGCTGCACGAAACGGTCGTAGATCGTGTCCTGCACGTACACGCGCTCGAGCGACTGACAGGCCTGCCCGGTCGCGAGCACGGACGCGCGCAACGCAACGTCGGTGGCCAACTCGAGATCCGCGGACTCGGTGACGATGAGGGGATCCTTGCCGCCGAGCTCGAGGAATGCCGGGATGAAATGTCTGGCCGCCGCCTGGCCCACGGCCCGACCCGTCTTCACGCTGCCGGTGAAGCAGAGGGCGTCCACGAGACCCACGAGTTCGGCGCCCGTACGCCCGTCCCCTGCGACCAGATCCAGCACGGTCGCGAGTTCCGGCACGGCATCGATGCTGCGCTTCAGCGGCACCGCGAATCGCGGCGCAACTTCGCTCGGCTTCACCAGCACGGAACAGCCCGCGAGCAGCGCAGGAATGGCGTCGATCAGGGACAACGTGAGCGGAAAATTCCACGGGCTGATCACCCCGACCAGCGCATAGGGCACGAGCTGCATGCGAAAGGTAATCGAGGGCTGGGCCTTGGACTGTCCGGCATCCTCGCGGATCAGGGCGGGCGCCTGGGCACACCAGCGATCAATCGCACTGATGGTGCCGCCGAATTCGGCGAGAGCGAGCAGATGCCGTCCCGTGTCGATGGTCAGTGCGCCGACGATGGCCTCCCGCTGCGCCAGGAGCTGGTCCCTCCAGCGCTGCAATACGGCCACGCGGGCTGCCGGCTCTCGGGCCGCCCAGTCACGTTGCGCCGCGCGCAATGTGCCTGCGCGAGCAGCGAGGGCGCCCGGTTCCGGGATGGTGATTTCGAAGTCGAACTGCCCCGTGCGGGGATTGCGGACCTGGATCGTTTCCATCGGCCAAGTCTACCGCGACGGTCTGCGCATCAGTTCCTCGACGATCGGCTGGTCGGCCTCGAGAATGTCCTCTTCCGGCAACCGGGAGACCTCGACCCATTTCAACGCCTGTCCGTCGAGGCCACTCGGATCCCCGCTCCACTCGGTGACGATCCACATGTCCAACCAGATGACGCGCCCCGGATACTCGACCGGGTAACGCATGAGGGGAATCGCTGCGTGTGTCTCGACGCCGAGTTCCTCGCGCAACTCACGCACCAGCGCCACATACGACTGCTCGCCGTCGTGCAACTTGCCGCCGGGAAACTCCCAGCGGCCGGCCAGCGCCTTGCCTGCCGGGCGTTGAGTGATCAGGACGCGCCCGGCCGTGTCGTACAACGCACCGGCGACGACATGGGTGGTGACTGCGGCAGGGGAGTGATCAGCGATGGACATCGGTTAGTGCCAGGCCAGGACCCTCACCCGCCCTGCGGGCGACCTCTCCCGTCGAAGCGGGAGAGGTGGGAGCGACGCCCTCACCCGCCCTGCGGGCGACCACTCCCGTCGAAGCGGGAGAGGTAAGGATCTGCCCCCCTCTCCCGCAACCGGCGGGAGAGGGCTGGGGCGAGGGCGTCAGGCCTCGCGGGCAAGCTGTCCGTGGCAATGCTTGTACTTCCTGCCTGAGCCGCATGGGCACGGTTCGTTACGGCCCACCTTGCGTGAGTCGCGGACGATGGGAGCAAGCTGCTCCGGACCCGTCGCGGGCCCTGCGGCGAACGGACCGCCCGGCCCGGCTCCTGCACCCGCGCCACCGAATGAGCCCGGCGGCAGTGCACCCACCTCCGGTCCCGGCCCGGCATCGACGGAGATTGCGGATTGCGGGGACGCGTGCTGCATCTGCAGCCGACGCGCCATCTGCCGCTCGCGCTCGCGCTCCTGCTCCTCGATCTCCGCTTCAGTACGTACCTGCAGGCGCGAGAGCAGCGAGACGGTGTCGTGCTTGATGCGGTCGAGCAGCGCGCCGAAGAGCTCGAACGCTTCGCGCTTGTACTCCTGCTTCGGGTTCTTCTGCGCATAGGCGCGCAGATGGATGCCCTGCCGCAGGTAATCCATGGCGGCCAGGTGCTCGCGCCAGTGGCGGTCGAGTTCCTGCAGCATCACGGCCTTTTCCAGGTGACGCATGACCGGTGCGCCGACGGAGGCGACCTTCTGCTCATAGGTCGTTTCCACCGCCTGCACGACGCGGTCACGCAACCCGACCTCGGCGATGTCGTGGTCCGCCTCGAGCCAGGCCTGCGGCTCGATGCGGACCGTGAACTCCCGCTCGATGGCCTCGACCAGTCCGTCGAGTTTCCACTCCTCTTCCGGGCTCTCGCGCGGCACGAACTGGTCGATGATCGCGTGCACGACCTCGGCGCGGATACCGGTGATGGAATCGGAGATGTCGTCTGCAGCCATGATCTCCGTGCGCTGCTGGTAGATGACCTTGCGCTGGTCGTTCGCGACGTCGTCGTACTCGAGCAGGTTCTTGCGCAGGTCGAAGTTGTAGGCCTCGACCTTGCGCTGGGCACGCTCGATCTGCCGCGAGAGCATCTTGCTCTCGATGACTTCGCCTTCCTTCATGCCGGCCGTGGTGAGCCAGCGCTTGGTGCGCTCGGGATCGCCGAAGATGCGCATCAGGTTGTCTTCGAGCGACAGGAAGAAGCGGCTCGATCCCGGGTCGCCCTGGCGGCCCGACCGGCCGCGCAACTGGTTGTCGATGCGACGCGACTCGTGTCGCTCGGTGCCAACGATGTGCAGGCCGCCGGCCGCGACCACTTCCTCGTGGCGCTTGTTCCATTCGGCCTCGACCGCGGCGCGAGTGGCCGCGTCCACCTCGCCGAGCTGCTCGAGTTCGACCTTCAGGCTGCCGCCGAGCACGATGTCCGTGCCGCGGCCCGCCATGTTGGTCGCGATCGTGATGGTGCCCGGCCGCCCCGCCTGCGCCACGATCAGCGCCTCACGGTCGTGCTGCTTGGCGTTCAGCACTGCGTGTTCGATGCCGTGCTTCTGCAGCAGTCCCGACAGGTATTCGGAGGTCTCGACCGAGGTCGTGCCGACCAGCGCCGGCTGCTTGCGCTGCGCGCACTCGCGGATGTCCTCGATGATCGCGTCGTACTTGTCCTTCTGCGTCAGGTACACGAGGTCGGACGCGTCGTCGCGGACCATGGGCCGGTGCGTGGGGATCACCACCACCTCGAGGCCGTAGATGCTCTGGAACTCGAAGGCCTCGGTGTCGGCCGTGCCCGTCATGCCGGCCAGCTTGCCGTACATGCGGAAGTAGTTCTGGAAGGTGATCGAGGCGACCGTCTGGTTCTCCTCGCGCACCCGCACGCCTTCCTTGGCCTCCACGGCCTGGTGCAGTCCATCGGACCAGCGGCGGCCCGGCATCGTGCGGCCGGTGAACTCGTCGACGATGATGACTTCGCCGTTGCGCACGATGTACTCGACGTCGCGGCGATAGAGCGCGTGCGAGCGCAGCGCCGCGTTCAGGTGATGCATCAGGCGGATGTTGGCCGGGTCGTAGAGGCTCTGGCCTTCCTGCAGCAGGCCAGCCTTCAGGAACAGTTCCTCGACGTGCTCGTGGCCTTCGTCGGAGAGGTGAACCTGCTTGCCCTTCTCGTCGGCCCAGTAGTCGCCCGCGCCTTCTTCCTCGGCCTGGCGGCTGAGGCGAGGCACGAGCTCGTTGATGCGCAGGTACAGCTCGGTGCTCTCCTCGGCCGGACCCGAGATGATGAGCGGCGTGCGCGCCTCGTCGATGAGGATCGAGTCGACTTCGTCCACGATCGCGTATTCGAGTCCGCGCTGCATGCGGTCCTCGATGCGGAAGGAGAGGTTGTCGCGCAGATAATCGAATCCGAACTCGTTGTTCGTGCCGTAGGTGATGTCGGCGGCGTACGCGGCGCGCTTTTCGTCGGTCGTCTGGCCGGACTTCACCACGCCCACGGTCATGCCGAGGAAGCGGTAGACCGGGCCCATCCAGTCCGCGTCGCGCTGCGCGAGGTATTCGTTGACCGTGACGATCTGCGTGCCCTTGCCGGGCAGTGCGTTCAGGTACGCCGCGAGCGTCGCGACCAGCGTCTTGCCCTCGCCGGTGCGCATCTCGGCGATGTTGCCCTGGTGCAGGACCATGCCGCCGATGAGCTGCACGTCGAAGTGACGCAGGCCAAGCGTGCG
>Ga0315283_10004809_pt1 | contig 11826 bp, 17 predicted proteins | sample YL17G09_0_MG_FD_204541 | JGI IMG/M metagenome (GOLD analysis project Ga0315283, IMG submission 204541) | Sediment microbial communities from Yellowstone Lake, YNP, Wyoming, USA - YL17G09_0 | ecosystem: Environmental > Aquatic > Freshwater > Lake > Sediment | place: USA: Wyoming | collected...
GTGGCCGACGCATATCTGGCCGCATTGGCCGTCGAGTCTGGAAGCGAGTGGATCATCACTGACAGGGACTACGCTCGCTTTCCCGGACTCCGCTGACGCCACCCATTGAGCTAGCAGGGACCTGCCCCCTCCACTCACCCTTCCCGACCCGTCACTTCAAACCCAAGCTTTGCCATTCTCCCCCTGAACACGCCAGAACGCCAAGATGACCCTGGACATTGCAGTGGAGGCTTCGTGGAGCGATCCGGTCAGATGATTCCAAGCACCGGAAAAAGCCGTCCGCCCCTGCTTACTGCCTCTTCAGGGATCCGAGATATGCGATGAGATCTTCAATTTGCGGAGAAGTAAGCTGAATGGGCGGCATGTCCTTGTGGGGGCTGACGAAGAACACTCTCAGATGGTCCGGGGTCTTGCCAGGATCGTTGGCGATCGCCGAAAAAGTGGGCGGGTCTATGGTGGTGAGACGGAGCTGGACAAGGTGGCAGGGCGCGCACCAGCGCCCGGCGAGGGCTTGGCCGCGGGCGGCGTTGGGGATTGCACCCGGTTCTTGAGCGAATGCCGGGACGACAAGCGCGAAAACAACCAGGGCGATTCCAAGTGTCATTTTCACGGGGTAGCTCCTCGGGCCTGGAGACATGAAACACAATGGAGATCGGCGCATGTGGCGCGCAGTCTACACAAACACCGAGGACGGGTCAAACACTCCCTCAAGAACGCGAACTCCACGCCGATCGAATCATCAAGGTGACATCGCCATCAGGCAGGACGAGTGGTCATTTCCCCGAGTCGCTTCTTCAGTGATGGGGGCCGTTGGTTCCGACGCAACTTCTCAAAGTCGCGTTGGGAGGAGAAGCGAACCTGCGGGCCTTCGGTGGAACCTTGTTCCGCTTGGAGTTGTGGTCAGAAGTGGTGTCCCCAGGGGGATTCGAACCCCCGTTCTCGGCTTGAAGGGCCGACGTCCTAGGCCGGACTAGACGATGGGGACACAAGGGGCTGCCGATCGTGGGGTCGCAACCTATGGAAGAATGTGTCGCATTCTTATAACACAGAAGCCGCCGCCTGCCAAGCTCGACTCGCGTTCTGTGTTGCCCAAAGCGATACACCATTCAGAGACCGATGCCGGCTTTGGTTTGTGGGTCCACGACTGACGGCCTCTCGACTCCGCCTTGACGACACACTCCCGTCGTACAAGAGGCGTCCCGCGTTTCGCGGTACCCCGAGGAATTGGGGTGACCTCGCGTGCCGACACCAATACTTGGACCGAAAGCGATCGAGTCCAGAAAAACGAACATTTCCGTTGACGAAGTAAAAACCGGGCGTTAGGGTAAGGCTCCAAACAGCAGAGCGCATCGGCCCGGACGATCAGGACTTGCGGCGACCGGGGGCGATGGGGAGTGATGGGATAACTCGATGCGTTGTCGGCACACGGTACCGGATTGGCATCGGTACGTGGCCGCGAAGGAAGATGCGGCGCCCATTCTGGCCGCATGCCGCCTGCTGGTTCAGGACGGCGACCGGGTGGAAGATCCGCGGTCCATTGCTTGCATGTACTGGGGGCATCAGCGGGATTGCCCCGTGTACGATGGGCCGGGACAGGCTCCCGGGAAGCGTCCGACACAGGGAAACGGGCCGGCTGCCCCGGATGAGTCGCTCGCTCCCGAGGGGGCTTGGCCGGTACGGGCGCCCGGTGCTTTAGACGGACCGCGGATTTTCCTGATCCTGCTGAGTGGCCTCTCGATCGTGCTTTTGGGGTTGGCAGCGATCCTGAGCGTGACGGCACTCCGCGGCGCCTCGATCCCAAGCGGCTTCCGGACCGTGCTGGTGATCGCGGGGATCGTGTCGCTGCTGACGCATATGCTGACCCTCCTCCGCATTTGGGTCAGGCGCTGACAACCGGGTCTCGAGAACGCGATCTCAGCACCAGGTGCGAAGTATATCGGACCTAACGAAAGGAGACACACATGCGAACGCGATGCGGGCGAGCCGTGATGGTGGGCCTGGCGCTGGTCGGGCTGCTGACCGGCTGCGCGACCACTGTCGTGCGACAGGACAACGTCGGTCTCCCGACGGCGGAGAATCCGGAGTATCTGGGTCACCCCTTCCGGCTGGTCGCGCTGCCATTGCATTTCGTCGGGAATATTCTCCGGTACGGTTTGATAGAGCCGTTTTACTTCGCGATGAACACTATGCCGGACGCCGTCGGTCTGAGCCTGGAAGAGCAGCGATACCTGCAGGAGCGGCGGGAAACCTGGGCGCGCGAGTACGAGGCGTTCCGCGCCCTACCTCCGATTCCCGCCAAGTAACCGCGTCAACGGGTCCACGGAGGGGATGGCTCTTTTCGCTTGATCCCCTCCCCATGTCGGGAATCGCACGGGCCGTCTCGGCGCATGGCGTCGCGAGGGTCCCGCGACTCGTTTGCACGGGGATCGGGTACACGACAATGGTGCGGGGGAAACGAAACGACAGCGGACGGCGCGACGGCTCCGGCGCGACGAAGCGACGGGCCTCGGAGTCCACCCGCGGACGCGCTCTCGATTCCCGCCTCCGTGACGCGGTGGCGTCCCTGGACGCCGAAGATATCGCCATGGCGCGGCTGCAGGCACAGGTGCGCCGGACGGAAACTATCCAGGTGCCGACGCGAGCAGACACATCTCGCCCTCGCCGGACCACCGTTCAACTCCCCGATGCGCTGCTCACGCGCCTCCGAGACCGGGCGCGGCGTGACGGCACCACCGCCTCAACGGTCGTCGAGCGGGCCCTGGAGCGGTTCCTGCGTCCGCGTTGAGTTCCGCGCTTTCCTCGCTCCGCAACCCCGTGCAACCCCCCCGATGTCGGGTCGCCCCCCCCGGCTCGCCCTTCGGACACCGGCGTGGAACAGATGCCTCAAGAGTGTGGAGTCCCATCCATGACACCTCGTTCACGATGCCCGGCCAGGGCGGCCTCGCGACACAGCGCGGTCCGGGGTCGAGTTCGCACCGCTGTCTTGTCGCTCATCACGCTCTTGGCTCTCGCGGCCATCATCGTCGTCGTCCTGGTGCGAAGCCTGAGCCCACCCGAGACCGCCCCCACCGCGACCGCCGCAGGGTCGGGCGGGCCGGCGGCACCCGAGGCATCGGAGCGATCGAGCATCAGCGGCACTGTTATCCTCGCGCCGGAGTTGGTCGGAAAAGTCCGGGAGGCCTCGGTGGTGTTCCTCATCGTGCGCAAGGCGTCCGGGCCGCCCTTTGCTGTCAAGCGGTTCCCGTCACCCCGCTTCCCTCTGGACTATCGGGTCGGTGCGGCGGACGTCATGATGGCCGGGTCCCCCTTCGAAGGCGAGGTCCGGGTGAGCGCCCGGGTCAGCCAGTCCGGGAGCGCCGGACCGGCGCAGCCCGGCGATCTGGAAGGGGAGCACGCCGCCCCGGTGCAAGTGGGGGCGCAACGCGTGAACGTCACGATCGCGCGCGTGCGCTGACCGGGTGGGTGGCATCACACGAGAGACACCACATGGCCGACCTCGACAAGGTGCGCCGGATTCTTGAGGATCTGAAAGCGACCCGGGAATTCCTGCGGCAGTACCCGGGGCTCGCCGACAAGCTGCGCGCGGCGCTGGAGCGCGCCGAGCGGCCGACCCGGCCCGGCGCCTGACGCGACGCCGCGCGCTTCGCGTCACGTCGGCCTTGCATCGAAGGCGCACACGCGATATATACAACCCGCCGACGTGGGGTCGAAGAAGGGGATGCGGGCATGTCGGAACCACGGGACACGACGGTGCGCCCTGATGACGATCCCCGCTGCCTGCGGTGCGGGTTTGCCGTCCCGGACCGTCCACGTGGGTGCAAGTGGCCGTGTCCGAACTGCGGATATTTGTATCCGCTGGGCGATTGCTCGGATTGAAACACGGCGCCCGCGACGGGTCGCCACTACACGAGGAGGGTCTCATGCCCGCTGTCACTATCGTGCTCAAGGAAGGCCGCACCGTGGAGCAGAAGCGCGAGTTGGTCAAGGCCGTCACGGAGGCGATCGTGCGCACGGTGAACGCCAAGCCCGAGGCGGTTCACATCGTGATCCACGACGCGCCCGCGTATAATCTGGCCAACGGGGGGCAACTCCTGGCCGACAAGTAGCCGCCAGGACATTCTCGGCGCTTATGAACGACACTGGTTTCCGGTTCGAAGCCCGAGTGGCCCCGGATGGTCGAATCGCGGAGTTGACGGAGGTGTCCGGCTGCGGGCGCCGCTCCGTGGTCCCGTTCTCGGACGAGGGCATCGCTCTCCTTTCCCGAGGCCGCGACGTGCTGTCTCGCTTCGACGACGAGCGGCGGCTGCGGGACCTCCCGTACCTCGATCTCCTCGAGGCAATGCGACAAGAGATCGGCTTGACCGCCCACAAGGTCCGGCACGGCGACCTCCTCGACGAGCCGGACGCGCTGCCGGTTCTCCGGCGACTGCTCGCCGGGATCGAGGATGCGGCCGAGACGTTCCGGCGGGCGCGCGCGGCGCTTGAGGGCGGAAAGAACCACACATGACTCGGACTATCGGCAGGCGGGGATTCTGATGGACGAGCAACGCGTCGCCACGTTCTACGATGTGGTCGGGAATACCTACGATCAAGCCTTCTATTTCCTCGCCTGCGAGGCTCCGTACCGGAAGGAGATCGCGCGGCTGTCGGCCGGCCGACGCTTCGGCCGGCTGGTGGACCTGGGGTGCGGAACGGGAAAGCAGACCGTCATGTTGGCGCCGCTCGCCGACGAAGTCGTGGCCGTCGACATCTCCGCTTCCTCGCTCCAGCAGGCCGAGGCTCGCTGCCGGCAGGCCGGTGCCCGCAACGTGCGTTTCCTGGAGGAGAGCATCGTCTCGCTGCCGATCGAGACGGCGTCCGTGGATGGGATCTTCTCGTACGGGGACGTCATCTCCCACGTCCACAACGCCTACTGCGAGGTGTTCCGCGAGACCGCCCGCATCCTGCGTCCCGGCGGGTTTCTCGCCTTCGAGATCGACGGCAAATGGGAGCTGGACATGCTCCTGCACAACCCGGAGGAGCGAGCGCGGGCCCGGGCGGCCCGCGGCGTGGGTCATCTTCGCGTGTGGCACGACATCCCGTGCAAGACCTTCACGGATCGCGAGCTCCGGACCGACCTGGCCGTGGCCGGCCTCCGCACGGCCAGCGTGCGCGGCGTGAACATTCTACACTGCCTGCTCCCCGAGTCGGTGTTGATGGGCCTCCCGCGCGAGGTGGGGGCCGGGTGGCGGGCGGTCTCCTCTATTTTGCAGGGGGTCGATGCGGTGGTGGCCCGGATCCCGTGGTTCTACCGGCTGGCGTCGACCCGGCTGGTGGTGGCTGTCAAGGCTTGAACCGGTGAACCGGGGGCGGCAGGTGGGCGAGATCGGCGAAGGCGAGCGCGGGCGACGAGCAGCCGTCGTCGCACCGCCGGAAGAACGAGCAGGCCGAGGGCGCCCCAAGGAAAGAGCAGGATGAGCATGAAGGCCGCGTCGAGCATCCCATCCTCTCGCGGGGCGATGCAGCCGGAATCAGTTCCGTGTCCCTGCCGGCTTGACGAGCTGCGCTTTGAGAGCATCCTCGACCAGGGGAAGCCTCAGGTTGTACCGCTGGTGAAGCAGTGCGAGGGCCGTGGCGTTGCCGGCCCGGGCGCCCTGAATGAGCTTCGTGCGAGTCAGCGACTCGGCGAGCTCAAAATCGTCAATGCGCCGTTTGATTGCCAGATACTCGCGAGTCTTCATGGGGCCCCTCCTCCTGAAAACGGCCACCTGCTGGCTGATCCCTGGTATCCTGGCGATCATGCGGTGTGTGCACAAACCGGACCACGGATAACTACTTATTCTGCAAGGGTTTCCCTGAGACGCATGGCTGACGAAAGAGCAGAAGAGGGGGCCGATAGCCTGTCACATCGTCTGAAAGGCGCGAAATACCTGGAGGTAATCGCCCGATGAGTTCCCCCCGTCCCTCCTCCCGGATACAGGCGGACCGCCTGCTACGGTTGGCGTTCTTCCGGAGCTTCACCCCCCAAGAAATCGGTCGGCTCCTCGCCGCCGGCGCCGTCCAGGTGTACGACGACGGGGAGTTGTTGGCCACCGAAGGAACGCGGAAACAGCGGCGGGTCCTTTACGTGGTCGTCCAAGGCGAGTTGCGGTATGTGAAACGGGTCCGGGCCGAGTGCGCCACCGTCGTGATGACGCTCCGACCCGGCGACGTCGGGGGCTTTCTTACCTTTCTGAACGAGGACCCCTCCCCCGTCTCGGTCCGGAGCGTCGGACGGACCACGGTGTTCGAGATCGGCCGGCGAGAGCTGCAGGGGCTGGGTGCCGAGCAGGCCCCTCTGGTCATCAAGCTGCTCCGCGTCCTCATGGCGGATACCGCCAAGCGGCTGGACGCTCTCTTGGGCCAGGTCGCCGCCACCACGGCCTGGGCCCTGGATCTCGAGCGCCACCTGCGCGCTCTGCCTCTCGTGCCTCAGGAGACGGAGCGCGGATAACCCCCCACCGCTCCCGGCGGCCAGGCCGGGACATCCGGAGCCGGCCCAACGCATGATCCGACTGATATGGCGGACCGTTCGCGCCCTTGTGATGTTGCTAGTGCTGAGCGTCGGTGTGTACCTGGGAGGACCCTACCTTCTGGCCTCCGCCGGCCGATACCTGATCACGCAAGATCCTCTGGTCAAAGCCGACATGGTGTTGGTCCTCTCCGGGCAACCGTACCTCCGCATCCCCGAGGCCGCCCGGATCTATCATGAAGGGATGGCCCCCCGGATCCTCCTGACCAACGAGCCGAGACCGCGCGGCCAGGGGGAGCTCCTCCGCCTGGGCATCCGGTATCCCGACAGTCAGGAGCTGTCGCTCCAGCTCCTGGAAGCGCTCCGTGTCCCCCGCGACGCCATCGTGACGATCCCAGAGCGCACCGACAGCACCCGGGCGGAGATGCAGATCGTGTCCCGGTTCCTGGCGGGCCGCTCGGTTCGCACACTCATCATCGTCACGTCCAAGGCGCACACTACCCGCGCTCACAAGATCTTCACCGCCGGCCTGGGGCCGCAGGTCCGCGTGCTGATGCACCCCGTCTCGGCGGACCCGTTCGATCCCGGCCGCTGGTGGAAAGACCGTGCGGATTCCAAACAGGTGTTGTGGGAGTACCAGGCGCTGGCGGACTTCTGGCGGCTCCGGTTCTGGGCCCTGATCGTCGGCGAGGCGACGACGGTTCCGCCGGCAGTCACGGTGCGTTGACGGCCAAGAGGCAAGGGAATGGCGACGGTCGCGGTGGACGTCGAGCAGTTACAGGACTTCTTCGGGCGGCGGGATGCGTTGGTCCATGCCCTCGCGGCCGGGGTGGCCTCGGGGAATTGGGATCCGGTCATGCACGCCTTCGACGGCCTCCTCCTCGCCATCGCGCGTCTGGAGGAAGGCCTCGACCGGGTCGAACAGGGCTTGCGCGCCGGGCGCCGCCTGCCGTTTTTTTGCTGCGGCGGACGGGCCGGTTCGTGATATGCTTGACAAGAAGAAATCGGCAGCTACTCTACAGGACAGTCAGCGGGGACATCATCGACCCAGGGCACGCGCCGCCCGCGGCTCGCCGCGCGCGCGGCTCACAGCCGGGGCAGAGGAGGAGATGCGCATGGCAAACGTCAAATCGAAGAACAGTCTCCCTCGGGTCCTTTCCTTGTTCGTCGCGCTGATCGGATGCATCATCACGGCCGTGCCGTTCGCGTTCGGCGTCGGCGGGGACCCCGCCCCGATCATCCTGGTCGGGTCCGGCGTGACCGTCATCGCCCTGGGCTTATTCCTCTTCTTCTCGATCTGAGGCTTCGCGGTCGCCATCGACACCCCCGGTTCCGGCCATCCGTCGGCCGAAACCGGGGATTCCTTTTCGCCCGGTTTCGCGTCGTGGTCGTTCCGGGGTCACCTGAGCCGTTGTCAAAGAATAACTTGACCGGAGAAATTTCGGGAACGGCATAAGGAGCCGTAACGAAATTTCAAATAATGGCCAAATTATTTCGTAACGGCTCCTAAGCGCGGCGCTGCCCCTCGGTCAATCCCCTCGCGTGGGTGGGTGCGGAAAGGCCAGGGACTCGATGAAGACGTCCTCGAAGCTGGGGTGCTTGGATAGCTCGAAGTAGTCGACCTTCCGGGCCAGCGTCTCCGCCCGTCGCCGGATCGTTCGGGACAGCAGGGCCATCCGGGATCCCTGTCCCGCCGCGTTGCCGACCCCCTGGATCCGGTCCATCGGAATCGCGGCGGGGAGCATCCCGATCCCCAGGGCGCTCCGCTTGTCCACGTAGTTTCCGAAGGCCCCCGCCAGCGACACCGACGCAATCTGCGTGGTGTCGATCTTCAGCTCCTCCATCAGGATGCGCACGCCGCACAGGATCGTCCCCTTGGCCAGCTGCAACTGGCGGACGTCGTCCTGCGTGATCACCACGCGGGGATCCCACGAGAGGACGAATTCCCAGCTGTGGTCCTGCCCGACGACGCGCTCCAGCACCTTGGGGGGGATCTTCCCGTCCAGCTTCGGCCGGGGCAGGAGGCGCCCGCCCGGGTCCACGATGCCCCGCCGGACCATCTGGTCCAGGGCGTCGATCAGCCCCGACCCGCAGATCCCCCGCGGCGGCACATCCCCGATCGTCCAGATGCGGACATCCTCCTGAATGCGGACGCGATCGATGGCGCCGACAGCCGCCCGCATCCCGTGCTGGATCTCCGCCCCCTCGAACGCGGGACCCGCCGGCGCCGAACAGGCCAGGATGCGCCCCCGCGAGCCCAGCGCCATTTCCCCGTTGGTCCCGATATCCACCGCCAGACGGATCTCATCCGATTCGTCCAGGTCCGTCGCCATGATCACCGCCAGGGTGTCCGCCCCCACATACGCGCCGATGAGCGGGAGGAAGTACACCCACGCATTGGGGAGGGCGATCCCCAGCTCCGTCGCCTTCACCTGCAGCGGGTCGCGGCTGACCGCGACGTAGGGACTCACCACGATGGTGGCGGGCGTGATCCCGAGCGCCAGGTGATGCATGAGGGAGTTGCCCACCACGGTGACATAGTACACCTCGCGGGGATCCACGGTCCCGCAGCAGTCGGCGATGATCCGGTTGAGCGTGCCGATCGCCGCCGCCTGGAGATCCGCCACCCCGCGGGGCGCTTCCAAAGCGTGGGTGGCGCGAGAGATCACGTCGGCCCCCCAGGGCTGCTGCCCGTTCAGTCGCGACGACCGCGCGATCTCCCGCCCGGTGAACAGATCGATGAGGTATCCCACCACGCTGGTCGTCCCGACGTCGAAGGCGATGCCGTACGCCCGGCCCCGCGTATCGCCCCCCTCGACGGCCAGCAGCTCCTCCCCCGCCGCCCCGTGATCCCAGATCGCCACCGTGGCGCGAAATCCCGCGTCCCGCAGGGCGGCGGGCAGCCCACGCAGGACCGGGGGCGCGGCCCACAGCGGCCGGCCCAGTGTCTGACGGATCCGCTCCAGGTCCGAGAGATCGTCGTGGGGTGCCGGCAGGGGTAGCTCCAGAAAGGCTTTCTCCACCGGCGGCTCCGGCGTCACCGCCACCTCGGTGTAGCCGCCTTTTTCCAGGATCTCCTCCTCGAGAGCGACCTCCACCTCCCCCAGGGGACGCGCCTGGCAGGCCAAACGGACTCCCCCCGCCAGCTCGTCCCGAGACAGTAGCTCCGTCTCCAGCGGGCTAGGATCGGTGACCGGTCCGCGGGGATGGCAGCAGCACTTGGCGCACTTACCTCTCCCGCCGCACAGCGACGGCAGGTAAAGTCCGGCCAGTCGGGCCAGTTCGAGGAAGGTGGCATCCGCTTCCGTAACCTGCGACCCACCGCGGGAAATGAAGGTGGTGCGTGGCGTCATCGTTCGGTATCCTCGTGCGGCGCCGGACAGTTCGTCGGCCGATCGGCGCGCCGGCACGCCGCGGACGGATCGTCGGTGCGAATGCCCGCCGGACGATTACTTCGGCGTCATGGTGCGGAATGTACGAAGGCGGGTCCCGTGTCCGTCCTGGCTCTCAGCGTGGTCACCATGCGTCTGCGTGGCGCCGCCCTGATCGTCGCCGGTTTTTTGCATCCGCTGATCGCCGACGGCGCCACGCCCCTCCGACGACCGCGGGTGAGCCGTTGTCAAAGAATAACTTGACCGGAGAAATTCCGGGAACGGCATAAGGAGCCGTAACGAAATTAAAAAATGGACAAGAAATTTCGCGCTCTACCCAAGAATGTTGCGTGACCCCAACTTCATCACGGGGTAGCGGGAAATAGAAAGAGGCATCGGTTCGCTTGGTGTGATAGACCTCCGCTCCTTGACGGCCATCAAGGGAAGGAGGCGGAACCGATGCCCGATCCGAGTGTAACACGGATTCTTCATCTCCCCGGGTATGGTGTGTATCAGCACGAGTTCGACGAGGGGCGCGAAACGGTGACCTGCTGGGTGCGCCCGACAGCCCGGCATCCCTATTGCTGCTGCCCGAGCTGTGGGATCAGCACCCAGGCGACGGCCGGGGCCCCGACGGAGCGCCGGGTGCGGGACCTCCCGTGGGGCCCGTGGCAGGTGTGGTTGGTGGTCGAGATCCAGACCGTCGCCTGCCGGCGCTGTGGTCGGCACCGGGAACGGGTGCCGTTTCTGGCCGGGAAGGCCCATTGCACGGTCCGTCTCGAAGCGGCCGTCGCCCGGGAGTGCCGGGACGCCCCGGTCCGGCGCGTAGCCGCTCACTGGGGCCTGGCCGCGGAGACGGTGCGGCTGATGGACAAGCGGACCCTGCGGCACTGGGCGGCGGGCCGGCCGCGGCCGCCCCTCCGCCAGCTCGGGGTGGACGAGATCTTCCTGGGGAAGAAGGTCAAGTTCCTGACCGTGGTGAGCAACCTCGAGACGCGGGAGCCCCTCTGGATGGGGAAAGAGCGGAAGCGGGAGACGCTGGATCGGTTCTTCGCCGAAGCCTTGCCGCCGCGCTTGCGGCGGGCGGTGAAGGCCGTCTGCGTGGACATGTGGGAACCGTTTCGGCTGAGCCTGCAGACACATCTCCCCCGAGCCCGGCTCGTCTACGACAAATTTCATGTCCTGAAGCACGCCAACGCCGCCGTGGACGAGACGCGTCGGGCGGAGTTCTTCCGGAAGGGCGGCCGGCGCCGCGGCCTGGTGCGGGGCAAGCGGTGGCTCTTGCTCACCCGGTGGGGCAACCTTGACCGAGACCAGCGGCAGACTCTCCAGGACCTCTTTGCGGTGAACCGCCGTCTGGCCAAGGCGTACCTGTTTCGGGATCAGCTGACGCAGCTCTGGACGTACACGTACGAGGCGAACGCTCGACGCTTTCTGACCACCTGGCTCCTGGCGCTCCGGTGGCAGCGGCTCCCCGCCTTCGAGAAACTGGCGAAGCTGCTCCTGACCCACCTGGATGGCATTTTGGCCTATTGCCACGTGAAGGTCCCCTTCGGCGTGGTCGAGGCCATCAACGGGAACATCCGCGCCATGCTCCGGCGGGGCAGAGGCTACCGGGATCACGCGTACTTGCTCCTCAAGGTGCAACGGGCCACGGTCGACAGTCGCCGACTGCGAGCTGCATGAATACTGGGGTCACGCAACATTCCTGGTGAGAGCGGTATGTAGGCGTGTTCCTCAGGGCGCACCCGGTCCTGCTCTCCCCCGATCTTGACCGGCGAACTGGTGGGCGCGGAGTGCGAGTGGGTGCAGCCAAGAAGGATGTGGGAGCGTTGGGTTCCCAGAAACGCGGCGATGCTGTCGCGGATCTCGTCGACGAGAGGGGGGTGCAGGTAGATGAGATCGCAATCAAGAATGGCGATGGTCTTGCCGTGTGCCGAAGCCACCAGCGCGGTGGCATACAGA
>Ga0315283_10004810_pt1 | contig 11825 bp, 11 predicted proteins | sample YL17G09_0_MG_FD_204541 | JGI IMG/M metagenome (GOLD analysis project Ga0315283, IMG submission 204541) | Sediment microbial communities from Yellowstone Lake, YNP, Wyoming, USA - YL17G09_0 | ecosystem: Environmental > Aquatic > Freshwater > Lake > Sediment | place: USA: Wyoming | collected...
GGACGCGTTGGAAGCTCAGCACAGCACGGGCGCGTGGGCTGGCCGTCCAACTGCACAAGGGGGTGAGCCCGCAGCGGGGTCTTGCCGGAGAACGGATGAATGGGGCGAGCGAGAGTGAGAGAGAAGCTGTGCCCGCCCGCTGTAGTCGATATTCTCGTTTTCTTTTTCCCTCCCCATCGAAACGGTCCATCAAATGGTGGACGCCCCTGCCCCGCCCCCCACCTCCCGGCCTCCCAAGAAGGCCAAGGTCCAGACCTATGCTCAGCGCAAGCGGGTGAGTGTTGTGTGGGCAGAGTGGAGGATGTGAGGCGGTAGAGCATCGCATAGCGACCGCATGCGGTGGCTAGCCTAGCCGCCGGGCCGACACAAAACTCTCGCCTCTCACGCGCGTCTCGTCGCACTTACCTCCACCTCACACTCTCGCACTCTCACCACAGATCGAAGACTTGGAGTCTCGCCTCTTTGGCAAGCCAGGCGCCGACCCGACCGCCGACTTTGGGCGGGAACTGGGTGGAGCGGATGTGGACGGCGCGCCCGCCGCCGCGCCGCTCCTCTTCTTCGAGGACCGTCGGGCGGGTGAAGTGGCCAATGATGCGGGTCCCAGCCCGTCTGGCCGTGTGGAAGCTCCCACACCTGCCGCTGCCGGGCGCAGGCCTCGCACGCGTGGAGGCGCGGCGACGGTCGTCATGAACGACGACGCAACCCCCGGCGCTGCTCCCACCCCTGCCGCCGCTGCCTGGCACGACCCCTTCGTCTCCGCCGCCACCGTCAACGTCGCCACCGGCCCCTCCCGCCTGCGGAAGCTACGCGCGAACGAGAGCGAGGCCGTTCTGGACGGCGACGCCTACGAAGCCCGCCTGCGGTCCCGGTTCGCGGCGACCTACGAAAACACGGGCTGGGCGGCGGCTGCCAAGAAGGCGGCGGCTGCAGCCACGGCGGCCAAGGCGGGCGCTGGCCAGCAGCAGCCGGGTGATGGTACCGCAAGCGGGGCGGCGTTGTTGGCCTGTGGCGCGTCCCTGTTGGCCCGCCCCGCGGGAGCTGGGCCGGGCGGCCTCACCTCGAGCACGGCGGCCGCCGCCCCGCTCGCGGCCGGGCGCCTGGAAATCACGCGCCTGCCCGACGCCAACGCGGCCTGCCCGTCCTCCGCCGTCATCCAGGCGGTGGCCTTCCACCCGAGCGGCCAGCTGCTGCTGACGGCCGGCCTGGACAAGGCGGTCCGCTTCTTCCAGGCGGACGGCCTGGCGGGCGCCCACCTCCAAACCGTCCACCTGCGCGACTGCCCAGTCCACAGCGCGGCCTTCGCGCGCGGCGGCGAGTCCGTGGTCGTGACCGGGCGGCGCCCCTTTTTCTACGTGCTCGACCTGGCGACGGGGGTGGCGCACCGGGCGGGCCCCCTGGCGGAGCGGGGCGAGAAGTCGTTTGAAAGCTTTGCTGCGTCCACCGCGCCCGGCGCCGACCTGGTCGCCCTGCTGGGGGACAGGGGCTCCCTCCCCCTCTTCTCCCTGCGCTCCCGCACGCCCGTCGGCGAGCTGCGCCACTCCGGGACAGTTCGGGCGGCCGCCTTCGACCCGGCCGACTCGTCGGGGCACACCCTGCTGACCGCGGGCGGGGACGGCGTCGTCCACGAGTGGGACCTCCGGACACGGGCGTGCGTGCGCCGGTCGGTGGATGAGGGCGCCCTGGGCGTCAGCGCGCTGGCCGCCTCGCCCGGCGGCTCCCTGGCCGTCGGCTCCACGTCCGGCGTCGTCAACGTGTACCGGCGCGGCGCGGGTGGGGCATTGGGGCCAGCAGGCGTGGGCAGCTGGACGGGCAGCAGCAGTGCCGCCGGGACCACCACCTCCCCGCCCGCAGCCCCGGCCACCCCGACCCCCGCCGCCCGGCCCACGCCCGCCCGGGCCCTGATGAACCTGACCACTTCTATTGACACGCTCACGTGGGCCGCCTCCGGCGCGGTCCTGGCCATCGGGTCCCGCCTGGCCACGGACGGCCTGCGCCTGGTGCACGGCGGGTCCCTGACCGTCTTCCCCAACTGGCCGACCTCGCGCACGCCCCTGGGCCACGTCCACGCGGCGGCCTTCTCGCCCGGGGGTGGGCTGCTGGCGGCTGGGACGGCCAAAGGGCGGGTGCTAATGTACAGGCTTCACGACCTGCCCATTTGAGCGAGTATTGAGTGAAGAAGTGAAATGAAATGAAAAGAAGAGAACGGGGGTTCGAGAAAAAATGAAAAAAAAGAAAAAAAAGAAAGAAAAAAAAGAAAGAAAAAAACATGAAACCTCACCCGCCCGCCCGCCCGTCGCCCGCCGCCTCCTGTCCTCGAAGCACCTCCTGATCAACCTCCACCAGCCCGTCACACACCGCCTCGGCCGCCCCGGCGTCCGGGTCCAACCACCGGCACCAAAGCCGAGTGACTTGGATGAGGTTGTGGGCAGCCGCCCCACGGTGCCAGGTGCCGCGGTAGCAGACGTCCACGCGGCGCCAAGGCAGGCTGCGCAGGCCTTCCAGGATGGCGACCACCTCTTCCCGCTCGGCCCGCGACGCGCCCGGGCCGGTCGGAGCGGCCGCCTCGGCCGCCTCCCCCGCGCGGTGGCCGGACGGCGTGGCCGGGGTGGGGGCCCGGAACCCGCTCTCCAGGCCGGTGTCCAGCACCACGCCCTTCCCGCCGGGCACGCCCCTCAGGAGGTCGGGGAGCTCGTCGGTGTACCGCAGGGACGCGTTGGCCCAGCCGACCAGGTGGTCTCCGGACGAGTTTGCAAAGCAGGCCCGGGCGGCAAAGGCGGCCAGGGCCGGCAGGAAGGGGAGGTCGCCCGGGCTCTCCCGCGCCATCCGCACCAGGAGCGGCGGCGGCGCCTGGGACGCCCCCCTTCCTGCTGAGAGGCTCCCGCCATCCCTGAGGAAGAACTGGCGTCCCGTGCGGCCCATGGACGCGGCGACGGGCCGGTCCAGGGCGGCCGCCAGGGCGGCGGGCGGCCTCAGCCAGCGGACCAGTGGGACGCCGGCAGCGGAGGCGGTGGAGCCGGTGCAGCCCGCGTGGGGGGTGGCAATGGTCGTGAAGGCGACCGGGCGGAGGCCAGCGATGGTCGGGGGAGCGCCACCCCCGGCCCCAGGCTCAAATAGGTGGCCAACCGCGAAACGGGCGACCAGGCCACCCATGGAGTGGGCAAGGATGGAGACCCGGTCCAGCGGTGGCGCCCCTGCCGCCGCCCTGGCCGCCTGCACCTCCTCCACGGTTGCCCGGACCTCGGCCGCGACACGCGCCCCGCACACGTCCACGCCCTCAAACGTGCCCCGCGGCCCCGCCCGTTCCAAGGAATTGGAGGTCGAGGGCAGGACGGCAAAGCCGCGGCCGTCCGCGCCGGCGCGGGACCGCAGGGCGTCCGTGATGTAGGACCAGTTGGAGGGCGAACCGACAATTCCGTGCACCAGGACAACGAGGTGGTGAGGGTGCGGGAAGGCCGGGTTGGGCGGGGCGAGCGAGGAGGTAGGCAGTTGAGGGCGGGTCGGTCGTGCTGTGTTTGGCGCCGCTTGCGCCTCAGTAGCAGTCGTCAACACACCGCGAGAGGACGCGGCGCCCATGCTGGGCACGTCCAATCTGCTGGGCACGACCGACGGGCGGGCGGGTCGTGCGGGTCCGCCGGTGCGACGCAGGTGGCCGCGGGCCGCGCGACAACGCATCGGCGGAAAAAAAAATGATGGTGTTCACTCCCCTCCCTTTCACTCTGTTATTCGCGCGGGGGCCCCGGTTCCGCCAGAACAGACGCTAGTAGCCACCGCCACGCTCTGTCCCGATGGCCGCTACCCCAGAACCACCACCCGACCAGACAGCCACCCAGTGGCGGGACGACACATGGCTCCAGCAGTGGCCGCTGACGTGGGCGACAGCGCTCGACTACTTTGCGGGCTCGCCCTTTTATGACCGGGCCTGCGCCAATGAGGCAGCCCGGGCGCAGGGACTGGGCATGGACCAGCTTGCGTGAGTAGAGTGGAAGTGAGGAGAGACGGAGGAGAGGAGGCGAAACACAAGCGAACCGACCATCGACCCCTCCCGCATCCATCCTAACTCTCCCCCCTTCACGCAGCCTCATGCCCGCCGGCCCTGAGTACGTCCTCGTCGCGTCAGAGGAGCCCTTCCTCTTCGTCATAGCCCGCCGGTGGCGTGGGGCGCCCGGGGCGGCGCCGTCCCCGCAGGCGCTGTACTACATCCTGGAGGGCGCGGTCTACCAGGCGCCGTCGGTCGGGGCCGTCCTGGCCGCCCGCCTGGTGAGAGAGAGAGAGGAGAGAGAGGAGGGGGAGAACACGCCGCCACACGCACCAGGACGACGCGCTCAGTATTTTTCTCTGTCTCACCGTGCTCTGTGTCTCGATTCCTCCCATTTTAGGACCGGTGCCTGTGGACAATCAAAAGCGCGTTTGGGCGCATGGCGGCCGACCTCGACCCGCTCGCGGCCGCGGAGAAGCGCGCCCTCAAAGCTGCGTCCGTGGCCGAGGAGGCCGGCGGCCGGCCCGGTGCCGCCCCTCCCCCGCCCCCCACCCGCCCGCCCCCACCGCCCCGGCGGTACACGGAGGCGGAGCGGGCGCGCATGGCGACCGCGGACCGGGTGGTGGGGCTGGTGCTGCGAGGGCTGGATGAGGAGGAAAAAGGGAGAGGTGGGGGAGTGGGCGACCCACCGCCGCTGACAGAGGGGGATGACGACTTGATGGCTGAGGGGCCGTGATAGTCGACACCAGGTGTGCGCGTAGAGTGAGTGGGCGTCAATAAGTGAGAGATTAGACGGTTTTTTCATGCGCACGCGCGCGGCCATGCAAATGAATGACAGGACACAGCTTCGCTGTAGTGCACTACACAAACCGCAGCATCTCCACCCGCCACCGCCCTTTGGCCGTCAGCCCCACGCCCACCACCTCCACCCGCCCCTTCCCCGAGCACGCAATGATGTCGCCCGCGCTCACGACGGCCGACCCCTTGGTGGTGGGCACCCAGTTGAGGCGGACGCCGCCCGACCGGATCAGGGACGCCATCTTGGCGCGGGACGTGCGGAAGCCGGCCGACGCGACCGCGTCCAGGCGCAGGGAGGCTTCTGTGGATTGGACGGGGGTGGGTGGTGCGGGCGGGTCGGGCAGCCGGATGTCCGCCGGGTCGACCTGGCTCACGACGACGCCCACCCCGCGCACGGCTGTGACGCCGGTCTCGACCGCTGCCACCACGCCTGGCGCGACAAAGAGGGTTGCGCCGCGCTCGCCATCCAACAGGATGTCCCCTATGACGCGCCGGTCCAGGCCGGCCCCGTTGAGGACGGCGCCCAGGAAGTCACGGTGGGACGCGGCCTCGAACGTGAAGCGGCCACGGAGGGCGAGGGCGGCCACGCCGCCGATGGTTGGATCGGCCAGGGCGGGTGGCGGGGCGCGCGTTGCTGTTGAGGTTGACGGGCTGCTGCTGCTGCCGCTGCTGCTGCCATCCTCATCCGGCAGGACGACCACGCGCTCTGCGGCCACGCTGCCGCCCAGCACGGCGGCCAACCGGTCGGGTTGACCCAGTACCAGGCGCACCCGCTCCGCGCCTGGCCACCCGCCCCAGGGCAGGGCCGCCACGTCGGCCCGGCCGGCCAGCGCCGCCAGCGCCGCGCCGGCAGCAGGTGGGCTGAGGAAGTCGCTGTGGGTGACGGTCCAGGAGGTGGACGCCCGTTCGGCGAGCTCCATCGCCCGGCTTACTTCCGCCCGGATTTCGACGGGCAGGTGGGCGAGGGAGGGAGAGGATGGAGAGGAGGCAGCAGCCGGGCCCGGGCGGGTCGTGGCTTGCCTCCTGAGGCGCTTGGCGGCGGAAGGGCGGGGTCGCCTTACCGCCCAGGCGAGGGGGCGGGCGATGGCGAACATGTGGAGCTGGGCGGTGCAAGATGAACCACTGGAATAGTCACTCAGCCAGGTAGGGCTGGAGGCGTGGATGCGTGCCAGAAGGGCGGTCGGGTGCGGGCCCTGCAGCGTGGGGGCCGATGCGAGTGTGAGCATACCAGCCAAGCCGCCCACAGCCGCCCACCATCAACCAGATTCAGCTTTGCGGCTTGCACACTTACATCAGGTTTTTACTTCATTTTTACCTCGCCCTGAAAGACGGGCACCCTTTCTCACGTTCAATTTTAAAATCTCAACGCACACACACCTCTCCTTCACACCCTCACATGGCTAAGAAAGGCGGCGACGCGGCGGCGGCCAAGGAGAAGAAGGCCCGCAAGCAGGAGGTGTGAGATGAAAGGGGAGAGGGCGAGTGCGCGTGCAGGAAAAAAAAGAAATGGGCATTCGTGTTTTGAGTTTTTCCTCTCTCGCTCAGGCAAGCACCCTCCTCTCCAAACACAGGAACTGGCCCGGGCCCTGGCGGCTCAACAGGCGTTGAAGGCGATGGAAAAGGTGAGGGGTGGAGGGAGAGAGAGAGCATATGCCGCTCGCTGGCGTCCTCGCTCAACAGCGCGCTCGCTCAACCGGTGCGCGCACTCAACCTCTCTCCCCATCCCATTCTCAGTCCACGCCCGACCTCCTGGCCGCCCTGCCCGCCTTCCGCACCTTCACCCGCCCTGGCGGCATCGACTTCACCCTCCTGTCCGCGGCCTCACCGGCCGACCTCCCACCCCCGACCGCGGCCGCCCTCTTCCAGCTGACAGCTCAGAACATGGCCCCCCTGTACGCCGCGTCCGGCTTTGGATGGGACCCCGCGGCCAAGGCCAGGGAGCTGCGGGATGAGGGCGCCCGCTTCCTGCTGGCTTACGAAACCAAGGACGTCGTGGCGGCCACCACCTCCGCCCAACCCCCGCTCCCCCTCGCCGCCGCCCCTGCTGCCTTTGTGCACTACCGCCTGGAAATGGAGGGCGGGGTGGGGACGCTGTACGTGTACGAGATCCAGCTGGCCCCGGCCGTCCGCCGCCAGGGCATGGGCCGGTTCCTGATGTGCGCGCTGGAGCTGGCGGCCCGGGCGGGCGGCCTCGGCCAGGTCATGCTGACGGTGCAGGCGGGCAACGCCGGGGCAGCAGCCCTGTACGAGGGCCTCGGCTTCGGGACCGACCCCTCCAGCCCGGGGCCCAGGGACGGGCCGGGAGGTAGGGAGCCCGGGTATAGGATCATGAGCAAGCAGTTAGGAGGTTTGGTGGCCAAGGGCGCAGCAGCAGGCGTGGATGGGGCGGTGGAGGTGGTGAGTGGAGGCGGGGCGAAAAAGGGCGAGGGCGGGGGTTGAACTGCAAACTAACCGCAGTCCCATTCCTTTTTTTGATGCTCGTCTTGTGCGCCCGCCTGCCCGTGCCGACTGCCCTCCTGGTCCGGCGCGCTGTCGGCACATCCCCCGTGCGAGCGCCGGGCGAATTGGTAGCGTCTCTGGCTCTGCCCTCCCGCGAACACGGGCCTTCATCATCCGCTCGACCCCGCCGCCGCCGCTCCCCGACCTCCCCGTCCTCGCTCGCCATGGCCTCTCCCGCCTCCGCCCCAACCCCGACCGTCCTGGTCGCGGCCGCCGCCCTCCTGGACGACCGGGGCCGCATCCTGCTCGCCCAGCGCCCGCCGGGCAAGTCCATGGCCGGCCTGTGGGAGTTCCCGGGGGGCAAGGTCAACCCGGGCGAGCGCCTGGAGGCCGCGCTGGCGCGGGAGCTGGAGGAGGAGCTCGGCATCAGGGTAGACGTGGGCGCCATGGCGCCCATCACCTTTGCCTCGCACGCGTACGCTGACTTTTACCTGATCATGCCGCTCTTCCTGGTCGAGGGGTGGACGGGCACGCCGGCGGGCAAGGAAGGGCAGGCCCTCGAGTGGGTGGCCGCGACCAGGCTGGGCTCCAAGCCCATGCCACCGGCGGACCTGCCGCTCCTGGCCGCGGTCGAGGCGGCTGCCCGGGCTAGGGCTGTGCCGGCGGGGGCGGACGCGACGTGACGGGAGGGGTGAGGCGCGGCAAACTCGAAAAACAACAAAGGGGGTCCAAAAAGGGGGCGACGCGCTTCACCGTGGCAGCGCGGGCAGCCCCTCCGCCACCCGCCGCACCTCCCCGCCCACCAGCTCCGTCACGTTGCGGAATTCAAAAGCCCCCGTGAAGAGGGGTCCCGAAGTCCCATCCGCCGCGGGCTCCGAGTAGGCGCAGGCGTGCGGCCTCTCATCACCCTGGCGCACAAGGTCGAGAAGGATCGGATACCAGTGCGCATCATCGGCCCACATGCGGTCGTGGGGCAGCCCCGCCACGGCGTTGCCACCGTCCACCACGTCCGCCTCAAACCAGGCGGGCTCCATTTCGTCGGTAACGACCGGTGTGCCCGTGTATTGGGTGCACCCAAAGACGTGCACCTCCCACGCCAAATCGCCCGGTTGGTCCGACCATGTAAAGGTGAGGACCCCTCGCCTGTGCAGGTCGGTCGCCACGATGCCGGCTTCCTCTGTGAGCTCGCGCGCCGCGGCTGCCTCGACGCTTTCGCCTGGTTCCACCTTGCCGCCGTAGCCGTTGAAGAACCCGATCCCGAAGCCGCGCAGTTTTTTGCCCAGCAGCAAGCGGCGGCGGGTGGTCGAGGACGCGGCGACCCGGGTGGTCGAGGTCGAGGGGGTGGGCTGGTCATTTGACTTGTCCGCTGCTTGGTGAATTACAACAAGCGTGTACAGCTTGCGCGCCAGGCCGGGCCCGGCCGGGACGGGCGGGGTTAGGGCGTGATGTTGAACACCCATCTTAAAAATTTTTCAATCAATGTGTGAGCCAAGAAGGCTTCTCAGTGCACTCCCTGTTCTCATTCCACACTCTCCCGCCCGCGGAGAGGGGCCCGCCCCTCACCCGCGCCGGTGCATCTTGAGCCTCCAATACCCACCAGGCCCCAAGCGACCCACTCTTTGCACATCCATGATGGCTGAAAAAGCCGCTTCACCCACCCATTCCCCCGCCCCCGCCTCAGCATCAACAAGCACCACCGAGCTTGCCGTTGCAATGGCGAAAACAACCCGATCCTCGCTCCCCGCCCTCGCCCTCTCAGCCGTGGCGGCCGGGGTTACGGCCGCCCCGGCCAGGGTCGGTGGTGGAAGACAGGGCGCCCCGACCGCCGCGTCGATCTGGTCCTCCCCCGGCAGCCATGGCGTGCTGGATGAGGAGGAGGAGGAGGACGCTGAAGACGAAGCTTCCCACTTTGCAGACCTCGACCTCGCAGCGTCCTGGGGGGCGGCCGTGGAGGCTGCCGTCGCCGGGCTGGTGAGAGTCGATGCAGACAGAGAGAGAGTGAGAGAGCAGGTCCTACGCACAGCAGGTATCCACACACGCTCACCCCCCCACCCCCACCCCCACCCCCACCCCCACCCCCACCCCCACCCCCACCCCCACCCCCACCCCCACTCCACCCCATCCCAAGGCGTCCCCATCCACCGCCCCGTCCTCCCTGGCCATCCTTGCGGCCGACCCGCACGCGCCAGCCGACCTGTGCGAGTCGCCCACCGCCTGGGCGGGGCTGGTGCGCTGCTTGCCGCGCCTGCTATCCGACACAGGCACTGCTGACGCCGCGGCGGCCCTGGTCGCGGCCGTCGCCTCCACCGCCGCCGCGGAAGCGCCGGCCCTGCTGCCAGCCCTGGCGGTCGCAGCCGTGGGCGGCCTGGAGAGTGGGGGCGGCGCGTGTCCGGCGGCCGCCGTCGCGTGCGTCACCACCCTGCTCTCACACACCCTGCCCCGGGCATGGGCGACTTTCACGCCCCCGATCCTGGGCGTGGCAGTGACAGCCGTCGCCCGGGCGACAGCGCGCGAGCCACCCGGCGGGACGCCCGCCCCCGCGCTGCTTGCCCTGGCCTCCTTCTCCCCTCCCTGTTCCGCTGCCTGGCTCCGCCGGTGGGCGGCCACGCCCCGGGTGGGAGCCGCGCTGTGGGAGGCGCTTGGCAAGGAGCAGGTGGGGCTGCACGAGCGGGCAGTGGTGGTGGGTGGGCGGGCGGAGGGCGGCGGCGGCGACGGTGCCCTCCCAGTCAGCACCACCCTCATTGCGGCCGCCCTGTCGACCAGGGCCGGGCGGGCGGGCGTGTCCGCCCCGGCCGCGGCCGCCCTGGCCCTGGCTCGCCTATGTGGCTCGGCCCGGGACGCAGTGGCTGACGCTGCGCGGTCCGGGGTGACCGCCCTGGCCGGCTGCGTGGATGCGGACGCCACGCCCATCCTCCCGCCCGCTGCCCTGTTGGCGCTGGTAGAGGCAGGGGTGAGCCCCGCCCTGGCCGCCCTGGCCACCACCCCGGCGGGCGTGGACGCCCTCCTGCGGGCTGTGGTGGGCAGCGATGAGCACAGCACGCCCTGGCCGCATCGTGTCGGGGCGCCGCCTTTGCCGCCGGCCGTGGCGGGCGCCGTGGGGCGTGACCCCCTCGGCGCGCTCCACCTCCTCTCAACCACCCGCCGCCCGACCCCCGGCGCGCTCGCGGCTGCAGCCGCGTCTCGCACGCCCACCGGCCTGGTCGCACTGACCCAGGCGGGCGCGGACCCGGCCGCGATGGCGGACGCCTGGCTGGAGGCGGGCGCGGCCTGGGTGCCGCCCGGCCCCGCGGGGGTGCCATCCCCCGCCTGGGCCGTGTGCGCGGCCGCGGCCGCGCTGGTCGCGCTCCACCCTGTTGCTGTGGGCGCGTCGGTCGCCGCCGCCATCGCCGGCGTCCCACCCGCCTTGACGTGGCCCCCCACTCCACTGACGACGCCTGCTGAAGATGTGGCCGCCCTGTTCGTGGCACACGGATCGGATGTGGCGAGGCTTTTGGTGGACTAGTTTGTAGCAGGCAAGGCACAAGAAAGAACGCAACAAACTCTCTCATGCGCGGTGCGCAGCCCCGGTCTCTCTCGCCCCTTCGCCTCCATCCTCTAACCCTCCAACCCCTGTGGCGGCTCATAGCAGCGGGCGCGAATCCAGGCAACCGCCTCAAGTGACAGTTGGGGCAGGCCCCAGCTGTGAAGCAGTTCTGATATCGAGGCCAGCGAGTTTCCAGTGGTGGCCGCAGTGAGCCGCCGCGGGAACTCGTGCACTTTTGCGATCATGCGCAGGATCTCAGGCCTGAGCTCGGCAAAATACTCCGGCCAGGGCTCAAAGTTGTGCGTCCCCAGTGGCGCCTCCCGCAGCCTGGTTTCTTGCGCCAAAATCCTGTCTTCGATTGACACCCGCACGCGGCCAGCATGGACCGCCCACTCCATGCGCCACCCGGGCGTTTCCCCAGGCGAGCAGGACACCGTTGGCAGGCCACGCCCTGCCAGCGACGACGGCTCCAACCCAAACTCAACCGCCCGGGCGGCCGCCCACTCAAACTCCGCCGGAAACAGGTCGATGTCCAGCGTGTGGGTCAGTTTGACGGGGGAGCCGCTCGCTAAATACGTCCAGGTTAGCAGCTCGCTGTCGATATCGTACAGTCGGGCGAAATGGTCCCGATGAAAATCCAGCTTCGCGCGGCCGGCCGGCCCCAGGGACACCAGCAATGGCACGAGGTACGCCTCCTGGAAGTGCGGCCAGTTGCCCTCGCGTGCTCGGCACGCCAGCTCCCCTAGCTCTGGGTCGCCCGTCGCGATGAGGGCGTCCAGCGTGGGCGGGTCGTCCCGCACGCGTGTGACGATCTCGTACAGCATGTCGTTGGGCAGTTTGGGGCTGAGATGAGGGAGAGAGGGGATTGTGTTGGCGGGTGAGTGAATTCGGCGTGTGACCCGGGGGTGTGGTCGAGTCTCTGGGCTGGCCCGGGTGGGGTGGGGCATGATGGGCGCGGGCGGCGGCGGAGAAGGGTACGAGGGGGTTCGAGGGTTTAGAGGGGGGGTACGAGGGTTTAGAGGGGAGGGGCGGGTAAAAAGAGAAGAGACAGAGCGGACGCGTCAGCGAGATGTCTCCCATCACCGATAG
>Ga0315283_10004814_pt1 | contig 11821 bp, 14 predicted proteins | sample YL17G09_0_MG_FD_204541 | JGI IMG/M metagenome (GOLD analysis project Ga0315283, IMG submission 204541) | Sediment microbial communities from Yellowstone Lake, YNP, Wyoming, USA - YL17G09_0 | ecosystem: Environmental > Aquatic > Freshwater > Lake > Sediment | place: USA: Wyoming | collected...
CGAATACGAGGTCCAGGGACCCCTGTGCACGGCTGCCGACGGAAGCCGGTGTGCAATCGTGTGGCGAATCTCAGCGACCCACCTACATCCGCTGCGCCCGCTCGGGTATGCACCGACCCGTCGCAAGGCGAATATCGACGGTGTCGACGTCCTGGATATCCGGGAGGGCAAGGTCACTCGAATCCTGACAGCGTTCGATCCCCTTCCTGCGGCCGAGCAGTTGCTTGGCCTGCGCCTCCGACCCGTGCCGGGTACGTGGCGTGCCAAGGGTGCCGTAGCCGTGCAACGTGCCCTCGCGTTTCTCGCGCGGAGGAAGAAGTAGAGTGCTGCCCAACAACAGCATACAGCGGACAGCAGGGCACGCCGCCGCTGATGCCGCAGGCGTTAGGCAACAAGGGAGGTCATAGTGCCAACTGTTTCGCTCGAAACCGCAACGCTTCTGGTGAAGGTCGCATTCCTAGTGGGGGCCATCACAGATGGCATCGCCATCATCCCAATGCTATCCCGTCGGGCCGGTGTGGCGATATTCGGCGGTGATGCATCAAAAAATAGCGCTGCGTATCGCTACGCCATGGGTATCGGCGCGGCCCTAATGGCGGGCTGGACGGTTCTACTCCTCTGGGGCGCCGCTAATTCCATCGAAAGGCGAGACATCCTTCTCCTGACCGTGTTCCCGGTCATAACGGGCATTGTCTTGGCTACGGTAGTCGCTGCGCGTAATCGAATTGTCCTTCCTTCTCGCGTAGTTCCGCTCTGGATACATCTCGGCTTCGTGAGCATTTTCTACATCGTGGCCTATGTACTTTCTTTTCCCTTTTCACGCTGATATGCATTCGTACGTCATGTTGCTAACCCGGCGCTCAACCTCGCTCTTTTCAGGCGCTGGACGCTGAGCGATAACGCCGCGCAGCGCAGGTTAGCTCTACGTTAGCCATGCGAGACGATGCGATGAGGGCGAGATTGGTTCGGACAGGCGGTCCTGGGTGCGAGGCGGTCCTCTGAATTAGGGGTCTGGAGTATTGCCTGAGGGACGGATTCAGCTGGTCGACGGCGCATGCTCTGGCTATCGGCGCCCCGGAGATAGGCCGTCGTCCCGGCGAGATCCTGACTGTCCGGTTCCACTGCCTGCGTTCGTTCAAGCACGGCGGTTTCCTCGTCCTCGAAGCCGACGGGGCGGAGTTCGACGCGGCCATCCCGCTCGAGGTCTTCAATTCGCTCCCCGGTTCGCTCGATTTCTCCGGACGGACGATCGAGGCGACGGGCCTCGTCGAGCTCTACAAGGGGCGCCCCCAAGCTATGATCGGCGTCCCCGTCCAGCTCAAGCGGGTCGATTGACGGGTCAGATCATCGTTTCAACGGAAGAATAGCCAGGATTGACACCTCGGCAGCGCCGGTCTAGAATCCCGTATATCATCCGTTTCCGAAGAAAGGGCATCTTAGTTAGTCAAATCATAACAAGGAGTCAGAAGTGAAGAAGTTCATGTTTCTGCATTTCGGATTTGAAAACCCCACCCCGGCAATCATGAACGCTTGGAAGACTTGGTTTGAATCGATCTCTGAAAAGCAGGTTGACCGGGGCGGTTTCAGTGGTGGTCGAGAAATATCGAAAAGTGGAACCAAAGACCTACAATGGAATATGGAATCCATTACAGGTTACAACATTATCGAGGCTGAGAGTCTTGATGCTGCGGAGAAGATTGCCCAAAGATGTCCATTAATTGCTAGCATACGAATCTACGAAGTGAGGTCGATGTAGACATGTTTGTTTCTCGGCGATTTCATCTCGTTAATAGGACAGGAGACTGTGTGTACGCGAGGAAATGGCTAACCAGGCGTTGTAGCTGACCGTCACGCTTGCAAGAGAGCTACCGTTCAAAGGGCTAAGGCAAAGGCACGTTACGAAGCGCCCTCAAGCGCGCCAAGCAGCTAAACGCTACGCTAGCCATACGAGACGATGCGATGAGGGCGACATTGGTTCGGACAGCCGGTCCCGGGCGCGAGGCGGTCCTCCGAATAGAGGGTCTGGAGTATTGCGTGAGGGACGGATTCAGCTGGTCGGCGGCGCATGCTCCGGCGATCGGCGCCCCGGAGATAGGCCGTCGTCCCGGCGAGATCCGGACTTTCCGTTTCCGCTGCCTGCGTTCTTTCAAGCGCGGTGGCTTTCACATCCTCGAAGCCGACGGGGCGGAGTTCGACGCGGCCATTCCGTTCGAGGTCTTCAAGTCTCTCCCCGGTTCGCTCGATTTCTCCAGACGGACGATCGAGGCGACGGGGCTCGTCGAGCTCTACAAGGGGCGGCCTCAGGTCATGATCGGCGTTCCGATCCAAATCAAGCGGGTCGATTGACGGATCAGATCATCGTTTTAACGGAAGAATAACCAGGATTGACACCTCGGCAGCGCCGGTCTAGAATCATTCGTGAAACGAAAGGACTCCATGTGAAGTAGGCCAGTGGGCGCGATCCGACTCCTCATCGTCACGGTCTTTATGGGGGGGCTCGCCTACTGGCTGTTGCACACCGTCATCCAGGGCGCCCGGACGGGCCGGGTCCGCCATACTGACAGCGTGAAGTCGTGTTCGAAAACGGAGAACCCACTCGGCTACTGGCTGCTGATGGCCCTGTTCGCAGGGATGGCGGGAATAGCTATTTCGGTCTGGGTGTATGTTGCCATCAGCGTCTTCCGGCCGCGCGGCTGAGCCTGGGCATTACCCTGGGAAAAGATGAGTGAAATGAAAGTGGAAAAAATCATTCTTGCCGAGAAGTTCGAGAGGCTGAAGTCGGGCGACTACGCGATGGGCATTGTCGCCAAGATGAACAACTATGAGATCAAGGTGGTTCGGTTCAAGGGTGTCTTCGTCTGGCACAGCCATGCCGACACGGACGAGACCTTCATCATCCTGGACGGAACCATGGAAATGGGTTTCCGGGACAAGACGGTCGAATTGAAGGCGGGCGACATGATCGTGATCCCGCGCGGCGTGGAACATCGGCCATCGTCGGTTGTCGGCTACAAAGCCTTATTGATCGAGCCGGAAGGTGTACCCAATACCGGCGGCGTTCAGAGCCATATGGTCATTCAGGAAGTGGAATGGGTGTAAAAAAGTACGGGCCTGAAGGGAGTTTCGTCATGGCCTCATTGATAACCCCCGCGATACGCGAGTCGCTCGAGGCCTCCGTCGGCTCGGAAAACGTCATCTCCGACCCGGAAAAAACCGTCGATTACGGCCATGACGAATTCTCGCTCAAAGAGATTGCCCATGAGCCCGACGTCGTCGTCAAGCCGGGGACGACGGATGAAGTCGCGGCGGTCCTGCGCATCGCCAACACCTATGCCATCCCGGTGACGCCCCGGGGAGGTGCCACAGGGCTCTGCGGCGGCTGCGTCCCGGTCCGCGGCGGGATCGTCCTCTCCCTCGAGCGGATGAACCGGGTCCTCGAGGTCGACGCCGACAACCAGATGGCCGTGACCGAAGCCGGCGTCCGCCTGTCCGATTTCACCCTGGCCGTCGAAGAGGGAGGCCTCTATTTCCCGCCCCATCCCGGCGACGAGAGCGCCATGATGGGCGGCCTCATCGCCACCAACGCCGGCGGCAGCCGGGCCGTGAAATATGGCACCATCCGCAATTACGTCCGGGGCCTCGAGGTCGTCACGCCCACGGGCGAGATCCTCAAGCTCGGCGGGAAGCTCGAAAAATCGAGCACGGGCTACAACCTCATGCACCTGCTCATCGGTTCCGAGGGCACGCTCGGTGTCGTCACCAAGGCCATCATCCACCTGAAAGCCAAGCCCGGTATCATGCGCTCGTTCGTCGTGCCCTTCGCCGAACTCGAGCCGGCCCTCGAAACCATCCCGCTCATCATGACAAGAGGGGTCGTGCCGCTGGCCGTCGAGTTCCTCGAGGTCGAACCCATCACCCTGACCGAGGAGCACATCCGGAAAAAGTGGCCGACCAAGCTGGGGAAGACCCATCTCCTGGTCATCCTCGACGCCCCTTCCGAGGCGGAAATGGACCGGCTGTCCGAGGCCGTCGCCGAGGCCTGCCTGGAAAAAGGTGCTATTGACGTTTTCGTCGCCGACACGCCGAGCAAGCAGGACGAAGTCCTGGCCATCCGTTCGAAGATCTACGACGCCATCAAGTCCGGGACGGTCGAGATCCTCGACATCTCCGTCCCCCGGGCCGAAGTGGCCGGGCACGTCCGCAAGGTCAGAGAGCTCGCCGCCCGGTACGGCATGTGGCTGCCGACTTTCGGCCACGCCGCGGACGGCAACGTCCACACCCACATCATGAAGGCCCGCTACGAGGACGGCAGGATGGTGCCCGTCCCCGAGAGCGCCTGGAAGGACAAGGCCGACCTCGTCCGGGAGGAGCTCTTCCGGGACTGCCGCGAGCGCGGCGGGGTCATCTCCGGCGAGCACGGCATCGGCCTGGTCAAGAAGCCGTACCTCTCCATCGTCCTCGACGAGCGGCAGATCGAGATCATGCGCGGCATCAAGCGCGTCTTCGACCCGAACGGGATCATGAATCCGGGCAAGATTTTCGATTGACCCCTCCCGTAGTCATTTAAGAATCAGCAACTAGCGGCCAATGTGTGGCCGCTTTTTTGTGCTCGGCAAAGTAGCCAAATTCAATCAAAAACCGCTCTTTTCAGCCACCAACACGAAAGGTGACACGAAAGGTGACACGAAAGGTGACACGAAAGGTTGTTGGAGGCCCTCGGGGAGGCCGGCTGCCCGGGCGCTCCCATTGACAAGGCCGCCCGTCTAACCTATATATTAATTGTTAGAATTAGTGATCCGGGGGGATCGAATTCATGTCCTTAGCGCCTTCTCCCTAAAACACGCCTGAGTCTATATAGATGCGGCCTGTTAAGCCCAAAATCTTCAACAAATCGGGAGGGTAGAAATGAAAAATAAATTGGCTTCGAGAATGCTGGTGATTACGGCACTAGCAGTGGTAGTGGTGACGGCGCTTCTGACCGTAACAGGGGTCCTAACTTTCGGGCAGAACGAAAGCCGGGTGATTTACGCGGCAGTGAACCTTAGCTCCGGGACGATCAAAATCCTACCTGGTCCAGGCGCAAAGTTGGGCAATAACGAATACTTGCTCGAGTGGAACCAAGTTGGCCCTGTTGGGCCACAGGGACCTCCTGGCCCGCAAGGTCCTCCGGGTCCGCAGGGAGAAAAGGGAGATAAAGGCGACCCTGGACCGGTGGGACCTCCTGGCCCCCAGGGTGAGCCAGGTCCTGAGAGTTCTGCTACGAACTTCATGAATATTGCTCTGCTACGCTGGTGGGATGTCAACTCATGCTCAACCTTAGATCTCGGCGATAATATATCTCCCTCAGATTTAGGCTTCGATGGCACGAATATCCTAGTTGAAGTATTATCTACACAACTTATTCATGGCGGCATGGGTGAACCTGTAAGGGAAATCTTAGGCATTAATGCAAGGAATGGAACAGGAACGACCTCGCTTTTCGAGCATAGGTATGAATTCGATTTGGCATTTTGTTTTGATGGCATGTCCCTCTGGACGGTAGTCCATGATATCGGCCGCGGTGCTTATCTACAAAAGGGTTCAGTTCCGATTAGTCCAACTCCTGGACATCCGACATTCGACGCAGAAAGAGATACCGAATTCCATCTATGTTTTGATGGAGCAAACGTCTGGGTCGGTGGGATTGGAACTGGAAATAAGATTGGCAAGGTCAACGCTAGAGATAATAGCGTGTTTCCTGGAGGAGCAAGAATACAAGGCACCCATATTCGCGCTATGTGCTATGGTGGGGGGGGTCTTTGGGTAGCAGCAGATAGAGGGGGTGTTTCTAAAATAGATCCTAACAATTACACGGGACATCCTTTAACGTTCCTGGGGCAGCTTACTACGAAAGGCATTTGCTACGATGGCGCTAATATTTGGGTCACGAACAGTGATGGCAATTCCGTCGTTAAGCTTAATCCGGAAGACGGAAGTATTATCGGCATCTACGAAGTAGGTCTGGCTCCATATGGCATCTGCTTTGACGGGATGAATATCTGGGTTGCTAACAAAGGCAGCGATAGTGTCACCAAGCTCAGGGCAAACGACGGCATCGTCCTTGGCACCTACACAGTCGGCATAGCCCCCGTGAGCGTCTGTTTTGATGGCCTGAACATCTGGGTTGCCAACAGCGGTAGCAATTCGCTTTCAAAACTGTAGAAGTCTAGCCCGATTCTGCTCGCAGCAATCTTTTTCGCTAGCTATTTGCGCTATTCTTGGGCAGGCAACTGAAGGATATTCTCAAGGCCAATCCGGTTTGCGGGATTGCGTCCCTGAGAACAGATATCGCTGAACCGAGGAGGGGGTTTTCGAATTCGGTGAGGCCCTCGGGGAGGCCGGATCGTCGGCGCTCCTCGTGCCGAGATGGACGCGAGGGATAAGCGGTAATTGGGCCTTGTAGAGATAGACGTTCGGCAGGCAGAGAAATTCTCATCCGGATAAGCGAAGCAGCCGGGCGGGGGGCTTATTCCTGCGCTGGGGGTCGTTTTCGCGATTCATTCAGCATTCGTATGACCCCGATTTGACCCATGATCCAGCCGGCTGGGTAGGGAAGTATGGCGAGGCCCCACACCCATGAAAGTCCAGTCTTGCCGCCGAATCCTCCCAGACTGCTCAAAATGAACAGCGCAGCGACACCGACGACAGCCATGCAGAACGCCCAGAGGAGAAGCTTCCGATATCGGCTTTTGACGAGGAATGCGCTAATAGCTACGAGCCCGATGCCGGGAAGTATGATCAGTGAGCCTTCCAGCGGATCGAGGACACCGATCACCATGAGCACCAGTCCGACTATAAGTAGGATTTTTGACCACCGTGCGCGTTTATCCATGTTGCCTCCTCCCATTGACAGGCCAAGTATGCTACGCAAAGTGGGAGCTGTAAAGCGAATGGAGGCTAGGGGAGGCCGGCTGCTCGAACGCTCACCTTGCCAGGTGGACTGAGCGGTGAACTTCGAATCCGAACAAGATTCTATCGGGGTTCCCCTGGAAATCGCTTCCATATGGGGAAAATCGCGTTTTTCGTTTTAGCACCGTTAATCAGAATTAGGCAGATTTAAGCAGTTTTTGTTACACCCGGGTGATATGGCGGGCTGGTCTACTCTGGCTTATTGATCTTGCTATAGCAATCGGGCCCCTATTCAACAGCTACTTCTTTATAGCCGGCGCCTTCTCCTTGATCTGAGCTTCCTTGATCTCCTTGACGAGTTTATCGTACTGCTGCGTTGGGAACCCTGGGTATTTGATGGCCATCGCCTTGACGAGCTCGACTGCCTTTTCCGCGTACTTCAGGGCTTCGTCATACTTCCTAAGTTTGTAAAGGACGTTCGCCAGCGTATAATTATTGTAGTAATCGGAAGTAAGCTCGACGGCTTTTCTGGCCGCTTCCAGGGCGCTCTCGAGGTTCTTGCCCTGCCCGTTCCAGAACGCCGCATAGCTGGCCAGCGATTCCTGGTTCCCCATGTCGCCCTTGATGAAATCTGGGCCATAAGCGGCCAAGGCCCTCTCGGGTTTGTTCAGCTTGATGAAGATGCCGGCCGCGGCCTGCAGTGTGCCCCACTGGGAGGGAGGAGCCATCTTGACGGCCGTGACAGCCGCGGCTTCGGCACTGTCGAGGTTCTTCCCCTGCTCGAGCCAGAAATTCGCGTAACTGGTCAGTGCATAACGGGTGACGGCAAGGTAGCCGTCAATGTAATCTTTGCCGTATTCCTCGCCGGCCTTGGCCGCATCGCCCTTGAGGACGTAGAGATGGGCGAGGTTCTGGGCGTAGCCAGGATTGGAGGAATAGCCAATGAGCTCTTTGACCTTTTCGGCTAGCTCGATGCCCCTATCGAGGGGTTCTTTGTCCTTGATGATCCGCTCGACGTAAGAGTTGAGCACGGACGCATCCTCGGGGTACTTAGATGTATATTCGGCGAAGAACCTGGTCGCCTCATCTTTGGGGGCCGAATATAAGTAGTAGCGAGCGAGGTATAAGTAGTCATTCTTCAGGAGCTTGCTTTCCGGATATTTGGCGATGAAAGCCCGGAGGGGCGCCGGATTATTCTCGCGGCTGAAGAAGGCGATCCGGCCAAGGGCCTCTTCGGCCACCTGAGTGTATGGGATTAAGGACTTGAGATACTCGTCGTTATAGGAGCCCGCCTTGCCATCGGGATCTAAGGAGACGACTTTACTGTAAAGCTCTTTAGTCCTGCCCTCCGATGCATAGCGTTCTTCGACCTTCTGGGCGAGCTTGAAAACGACTTCAATATTGTTGGGTTCTTTGGAGTAGCGGTCGTTGAGGACCCGATAGGTGTCAGTCCCGGCGAGAGTTTTTTGGACTCTTTTCAGAAATAGGTCGGGAGGTGGCCCGTAGCCGACGATCCAGTCTACCTCCTTGCCGTCCTTGTCGAGGAAGAGCTCGGTCGGGGTCCCGCTAATGTTGAACTTCTCATAGAGGGCGTCCCCGATCTTGTCGCCGCGGCTGGCGCGGTACACAATGAAGTTGTTGTTGAGGAAATCGGCGTACTTTGGATTGTTGTAAAACTGCTGAACCAGCAGTTTACAGGCCCCTCAGCCACTCGAGAAGAAATCGACGAGGATGAGCTTGTTTTGCTTTTTGGCCTGGGCCAGCGCTTCGTCGAACGGTCCGCTCATGATCTTGGCGGTTTGAGCCGTGGCGAACGAGGCGATGAGAAGCAGGCCGGCGATCGCGGTTAGCTTTTTCATATAGTCCTCCATTCCCAAATCCCTTACTCCCTAGGATAATAACTGATATGGGAAGAGAGTGTAAAGGTGACCCGCCCCCGATCAATGTACCACCCCCTCATGGAGGTTTTCAAGCCACTTTGCCTCCGGCGCCGGCGGCCGATAGCCCAGGGAGCGTCGCTCTCCGGATCCAAAGGTCGGAGGTTCGATTCCCCTCACTCACCCCACTCTTTTTCATGACCCCGCTTCCCTCTTTATCATTATCGCGTTGAAGGATCATGATCATATGGCTTTTCAGGAACGAGTCATCAACCTTGATGAGCTTATAGCCGGCCTCCGTGGCGAAATCGACCACCTGTCTCCTTGAAAGGAAATGTTCGGTGCTGCCGATCTTGGCCGGGTCAGGATCGACGACGACCAGTCGGCCGTTCTCTTTAATGTACTTCCGGGCGTTCCGCATCCATCCGGCAGGTTCCGAGAATTCGAAAAGACAATCGAAGACCACGACCATGTCAAGGTCCTTTTCAGGGAACAGGGGGTCCTCCACGGCTCCCAGAACGGTTCTGATATTGGCGATCTTCTCAGACTGGCACCTCTCCTCGATCTGCTTCAACGCGTTCGGGTCGATGTCGTTCGCGTAGACCACGCCCTTGGTTCCGACCCGCCGGCTCATCTTGAACGTGAAGTATCCATAGCTCGCCCCGGCTTCCCCTGTCTTCATGCCGTCACGGAGTTCAATGACATCCAGGATCCTTTCCGGTTGGAGGTCCCTGTCCCGCATTTTATCGATGGCGTCACGGCTGTTCAGTCCATGATTCTCCTGGCACAGCGTCGATCCGGGCAAGAAGGTTATTGCCGCCGCAACGAATAAAACCGTTTGATAGGAAACTTCTCTTCTGCGCCGCATGAACTTTTCTCCCTTAGGACTCAGCATTTATCCCTCCCTCTTCCGCCAGGAAGTATACATCCGCTCATACAAAGGATCAACATCAACACCGGCTCTTCCCGCTCTGAGCGCTGTCATCGTCGGTCTCATTGACACGTGGCGAACCAGGGTTAAATAAGCTTCAACTAACTTACTCCACCGTTCTTCGTTCAATACACGTGACAGCCTGGCTTGCCTTCACTCTCCGTATATAGCCTTGAGGTCAGTAAACCACGCATTGATATCCGGTTCCGGGAATTCTGTACGACCGCCGGCCTTATAGTACCAATGGACCCATTTTCGGTCAGTCGCATATGCAAGCCCTGTAAACCGGCTGAGGGCGTATCGTAGCGCGGCACTTTGCGATTTGCTACAGGTCCCTTCACGAAGCCAAGAGATACACAGGTTGACTGCACGAGGGTCATTCCGAATTACGGCATCCATAATCCAACGGCCGACCCAGGTGAACTCCGTGCCGTGCCAATCAATCCATTTCCAGCTACCCCAGAACGAGTGGTCGATGGCAAATGGAGCGAGAAGGTCGTTCTCAAACGTCCGTGCGACTAGCGATGCGCGGGCAGCCGCCTGCTCATGATTCCAGTCAGCCATCGTAGGTGGGCTTGTAGGAGGTAACCAAACAGCATTGCAACGACCGTGCAGGAAAAAAGCAATTCGCGAAGCTGGGGGCTCATCTCCGGCAACCTTCCATACTTCCTTCTCGGAGGTCACATTGACACGCTCCCTGGTGCAGCGATGAAGTAGCCAAATCCACGTCCAACTACGGTCGAGGGGATTCCTACAATCCCCTACAGAGTCGTAGTTTACACGCCCCCAAGCGTAATAAGGAAGCTCTGCGAAATACGGCCGAGGGTTTGCTATGCGAAGCTGATATTCGGCCATCCTATTTTAGGCTGCGAAATGACCCACCCTCCCTCAATAAAATCATTATGTTCCCGGCCTTGGGCATATGTCAACGGCAAATAATTTCGACGGTCCAAAGGTCGAAGGTCCAGGTCTTCTCAGGCACGCCACGTTGACTTCCCGCCCATCCCCCTGTTAATCTGAGGCCAAGCTTGAGAAGGGGAGATTCCTATGAACAGACGCGATTTCCTTAAAGCAAGTGCCGTAGTTACTGTGGCTATATCGGTGCCGGCGCCCGTCTTGCTTGCAGAACAGGACCGAGGAATCGTCCGCTATCCCGATCCTTGGATTGAAGTGATCGATTCCAGGTTCGGCAAAATGATCCCATTTAATTCGGCGGTGGAGCGCTTATATACGGGAACACGCTGGGCGGAGGGTCCGGTGTGGTTTGGAGACGGCCGATTTCTGCTTTGGAGCGACATCCCAAATAACCGGATCTTGCGCTGGACGGAAGAAACCGAACAAGTGAGCGTATTCCGGCTACAAGCTAGGTGACTATGAGGTGGACCCGATGATCTGCTCGAAATGCGGGGGCCGGATGAAGGTCGTCGCCTTCCTCACGGAGTATGCCGTGGTTGATCGCATCATTGATCACTTGAAGCTGACGTTCGTGGCGGCGAAGCCTCAGCCTTGCAGTCCTCATGGCTTCTATGAGGGCCGCCGTCCCATGCTTTTACCGAAGTCGCGCTAACGGCGGCCGAGGAGAGCGGGGAATATTGTTGAGTATTTTGTGATCAGGGGGGAACAGAAGTCTATCGTCTTTTAGCCGGTGCGGCGGGGCTTCTTGCCCATATTGGATCTTCGGGCGCGGTTTTCGCGGCAATTGACATCGCCGTCCGGCCTGGGGTACAGTTCCACCATGGACTGGGGGGCAAATTCAATGCCGGGAGGGGGAATTCAGCTCGCTCGGAAAAAGCAAATTCTTATCCTTAGAAGAAGGGCCCTCAGGCCTCGGGCCGATGACCTGGCGGGAAGGAGATCCGATGCGGGGCCCTAATTTCATTCCGCTTGAACGGATCACCGTCACGAAAGACGGGAAAAATCTCGAGGGCGTCTTCGATGTCTGGTTCAAGGATGACGGGTTGTATTTCCTGCATTTTCCCTACCCCAGAAAAGACCTCTGTGAGGGTGCCCGGGGGGAGCAATGGGGGATGAGGCCGGAGGAAAGGCTCCAGGCGCGGGCCAGTTCGTTCTTCATCGGACGTGGCGAGATCGTCGGCCAGAGCGCCCATCCTCTTCATGTCGATGT
>Ga0315283_10004816_pt1 | contig 11820 bp, 9 predicted proteins | sample YL17G09_0_MG_FD_204541 | JGI IMG/M metagenome (GOLD analysis project Ga0315283, IMG submission 204541) | Sediment microbial communities from Yellowstone Lake, YNP, Wyoming, USA - YL17G09_0 | ecosystem: Environmental > Aquatic > Freshwater > Lake > Sediment | place: USA: Wyoming | collected...
GGCTTGCCTTCTTTGTGCTCGGCCACGGCCATCTGGTAGTGAACCATTTTGTTGATGGCGTTCAGGTAGGCCCGCGTGCTGGCGTCCACGATATCCGTACTGGCAGCCTTTCCGATGAAGGAGACGTTGCCGAAGTCGACCTTCATGAACACCTCGCCCACCGCATCCTTCCCGCGCGTCACGCTGTGAACGTTGTAATCCATCAGACGGCCCGGCGTGCCGGTGATGCGATCGATGGCCCGCAGGGCCGCATCCACCGGGCCGTCTCCCACGGCGGAATCCCGCATGAGTTCGCCGTCTTTTTCCAGCATAACGGCAGCGGTGGCAATGATCTGGTTGCCTCCGGTGGACTGCACGTATTTCAGCCTGTAGGCCTCCGGGAAAATCTTCAACCCGTCGCGCACGATAACGATGAGATCCTCGTCGAAGACCTCCTTTTTCCGGTCAGCAACCTTCTTGAAGAGCACGTAGGCCTTTTCAAGCGCCTCCGGCGTGAGGCCGAACCCGAGTTCCTCGTATTTGCGCTTGAGCGCGTGCCGGCCCGAGTGCTTCCCCATTACAAGTTTGCTGTCCTTGATGCCGACGGTCTCGGGCGTCATGATCTCATAGGTCGATTTTTCCTTGATGACGCCGTCCTGGTGGATGCCCGCTTCGTGGGCGAAGGCGTTTCTTCCGACGATGGCCTTGTTGGCTTGAACCATCAGCCCGGTGAGGTTGGTCAGCAGCCCGCTCGACGGGTAAATCTCCCTCGTGTTCACACCGCTCTCGAAGCCGAACAGATCTTTGCGGGTGTGCAGCGCCATCACTATTTCCTCGAGCGAGGCGTTGCCTGCACGTTCGCCAATCCCGTTGATCGTGCACTCAACCTGACGGGCTCCGTTCTGAACGGCGATCAGCGAATTGGCCACCGCCAGTCCCAGGTCATCGTGGCAGTGGACGGACAGTGTGGCCTTGCCGATGTTCGGAACGTGCGACCGGATATAGCGGATACGCTCGCCGAACTCCGATGGGATCGCGTATCCCACCGTGTCGGGGATGTTGACGACGGTTGCGCCCTCTTCAATGACCGCTTCGATCACGCGGCACAGGTAGTCCACGTCCGAACGCGCCGCATCCTCGGCGGAAAACTCCACGTCCTGGCACAGGGTCTTGGCATAACGCACCGCTTTACGCGCCTCTTCGAGGACAGCTTCCCGGCTTTTCTTCAACTTATACTTTAAATGTATGTCAGAAGTGGCGATGAACGTGTGAATTCTTGGCTTGGCAGCAGGCTTGACAGCCTCCCAGCAACGGTCGATATCCATCTTGGCAGCACGTGAAAGCCCCGCGATGGAGACCGTCCGGATTTCCTCAGCAATGCGCTTCACGGATTCAAAGTCCCCATCTGAAGAGATCGGGAACCCGGCTTCGATGACGTCCACGCGCAGCTTTTCCAGCTGCCTGGCCAGGAGGAGTTTCTCCTCGATGTTCATGCTCGCGCCGGGTGACTGCTCACCGTCTCGGAGGGTCGTGTCGAAAATATAGACGCGTCCTGTCATGCCACGTTCCTTTCTCGGGCCCGAACGGTTGTCTTGTGACCCGGCTCTGCGACAACTGCTTGTGGACCCCGGCTCACAGGCGACCGCACTTCGTCCTTTTCGCCGCCACCTGACTTGCTATCAGGATTCCCGGCTGAAGGCCTCGCCCCGATTCCGCAGGCCCACCGCTTCCTTCAGCGATGAGGCGGCTTCGCTGTATCTTATGTTGGCTCTTTGAATTGTCAAGCCCTTATAGAGCCACGGAAATCAGCTCATGTAGCCCGCGTTGATCTCGACATATTCCCTGCTCATGTCGCACGTCCAGATTCGCGCGGACCTGTCTCCGGCGGCAAGATCGATGGCGATCTCCACATCCCGGGGTGCCATCAGCTGGCGGGCCTGGCGCCTGGTAATAGGGACCGGTTCCCCACCCCGGAACACAGGAACCTTTCCAATTGAAACTGACACCAGGTCAGGGTTGAAGGCGACGCCGCTTCCGCCTGCGGCACACACGATGCGTCCCCAGTTCAGTTCCTCTCCAAAAAGAGCGGTCTTGACGAGCGGCGAGTTGGCGACGCTCATCCCGACTGTGCGGGCATCCCGCGCACTGGCAGCCCCGCTGACCACGATTTCCACGAACTTGGTCGCACCTTCTCCGTCCCGGGCGATGCTCCTGGCCAGTTCTTCGCACACACGCGTCAATCCGCTCTCGAAGTGCGCCAGCCAGCGCCCGTCGACCTTCACGTCCGAGGCGCCGTTTGCGAACAGGACGACCATGTCGTTGGTTGAAGTGTCGCCGTCGACGGTCACGCAATTGAAGCTGCGTTCGACCGCACGGCGCAGCAGCCGGTCCAGTCGCAGCGGCGGGACGTGGGCGTCTGTGGTGATCACGGCGATCATGGTCGCCATGTCCGGGTGTATCATGCCGGCGCCCTTGGCCATGCCGCCGATGCGCACCGGTTTGCCCTTGATCCTGCCCTCTACGGCAAACACCTTCTCGTGCGTGTCGGTCGTCATGATCGCGCGCGCAGCTGCCTCTCCGCCCCGGGTGCTGAGGGCCGAAACGGCCGTAGACACTCCCTTCAGAACCTTGGTCAGCGGCAGCGGCACACCGATCACACCCGTGCTTGCCACTATCACCTGGCACTTCTCCAGGTCGAGCTGTGAAGCCACACTTCCCGCGCAGATGTCAGCATCCTTCAGGCCTTTCTTCCCGGTGCACGCATTTGCGCAGCCCGAGTTTACCAACAGCGCCTGAGCCCGGCCGCGGGAGAGCCTGAGGTGTTTCTTGCTGAGAAGGACCGGCGCTGCCTGGACCACATTCTGCGTGAAAACGGCCGCCGCACTTGTCGGCCTCGCCGAGAAGAGCAACGCCAGATCAAGCGCCGCTTTCTTGATGCCGGCGGCCACGCCGGAAGCGAGGTAACCCTGGGGCGCGGTGACTCCGCCCCTGACGGTCCTCCACATCCGGTCTCGACGAGAACGCAACCTGAGTTTGCTCTGCCTGTCTGTCATAAGTGCAGGACCATGGCCAGTTCGTCGCAAGTGTTGAATTTCGGGCAGTGGAAGCACTCGTTGAACACCTTGAGCGGCATCGATCGATGTTCCACCTGGACAAACCCGAAACGACTGAAGAAGGCGGGGAGGTAAGTGAAGACGAAGATCTGCTCCAGTCCGTAGGACCTCCCCTCTTCGATCAGGGCTTCGACAATGTGTGACCCGACGCCCTTGTGCGCAAGGCCCGGCAGAACTGCGACCGCCCGGATCTCCGCGAGATCCTCCCAGTAGAGGTGAAGGGACCCGCAACCCAGCACATTCGATTCATCCGCAGGGCTGACTGCGACGCTGTAGTCGCGCAGAGTTTCGTACAGCTGCAGGTGGGCCTTCGGCAGCATCTGCTGCTGTTGCGCGTAGTGGTTGATCATCGAGTGCATGGCGGGGACATCCGCGATCCTGGCTTTGCGGACAAGGGTTGTGCGGTCGGCCTGCCCCTGAGCCGCGCGCGCACTCTGTATCCCGGACAATCCTCCCGGTTCCATCCCGATTCCTTCGGCCTCGGACGGGGTCACCCGGCCTCGTCCTCCATACCGGATAGTATGACATCCAGCGCGCCCAGGAACTCGTCGACCTGCTCGCGGCGGATGATGAATGGCGGGAGCAGACGCAGAACGGTATCGTGTGCCGCGTTGGCGATGAACCCTTTCCGAAGCAGGCGGGCCACAACTTCCTTCGTGGTGCCACCGAGCTCGGCACCAATCATCAAACCGAGCCCTCGCACCTCCCCGATGTCGTCATGGCGCGCCGCCAGCGCACGCAGTCCGCCTGCCAGGTGGCGGCCGAGGTCGGTCACATTCCGGAGCAATCCCTCCTCCTCGATGATGTCCATGACCTCCAGCGCGAGCCTGCAGGCGAGGGGGCCACCACCGAAGGTCGTGCCGTGCTCCCCTGCCTTCAGGCTTTCGGCAACACGCGCATGCCCGAGGACGGCGCCCAGCGGATAGCCGGCCGCAATCGACTTGGCAATCGCCAGCAGGTCAGGCTCGACACCGTAATGCTGGAAGGCGAAATACTTCCCTGTTCTTCCCATCCCGGACTGGATTTCGTCGAAAACCAGGAGCGTCTGGTGCCGGTTGCACAGCTCGCGCGCGGCCTGGAGGAAGGGGACCGGAATCGGAACGATCCCGCCCTCCCCCTGTATCGGTTCGAGTACCATCGCGCAAACCTTGTCGCTGAATGCCGCCTCGAGGCAATCGGTTGTCAGCTCCTGGACCACATCCACCTCCGGGACCAGTGGACGGAAGGGAGCCTGATATTTCTCCTGCGCGGTAATGCTCAAGGCGCCGTATGTCCTGCCGTGGAATGAGTTCCTGAGCGTCAGGATGCGCGACTTCCCCGGACCTCCGTGAATGTGACCGTAAGCCCGTGCAATCTTCAGCGCTGCCTCAATCGCCTCTGTGCCGCTATTGGTGAAGAAAACCCGCGCCATGCCTGAGACTCGGCAGAGCCGCTCTGCCAGCTGCCCCTGGAAGGCATGATAGAAAAGGTTCGAACAATGGATGATATTCCTGCCCTGCTCCGTCAGGACCCGGACTATCCGCGGGTGGTTATATCCAAGCGAGTTCACGGCGATGCCGCCGAGCATGTCGAGGTAGCGATTCCCTTCCAGGTCGAATATGTAGGCTCCCGACCCGTGGGAAATGAACAAGTCGTACCGGCTGTAGGTGGCAAACAAGAACCTCTCTTCGAGGTCCCGGATGCCGGAGGCGTCTATCCTCGAATACCGGTCTGTACCATCAGTCGTTACCATGGATGCAGGTCCCTTCTATTTCTCTGCCCTCGAGAGCATTTGGCAGAGCGCCGGGCGATCTGCCTGGCAGGATGTACACGGACTTTACTCCATGCCGGATCGCCTCGAGGCATGACGCGGTCTTGGGCAGCATCCCGCCCGTAAGGACGCCTGCGTGCCGCAGCTCCTCGATCGCCCGGGCGTCGAGGCTGGGAATCACCCTGCCCCCGGCATCCAGCACACCGGCCACATCCGTCAGATATACCAGCGCCTCGCAGCCCGTTCCGGACGCACAAACAGAGGCCATCTGGTCTGCGTTTACGTTGTACAGATGTTGGTCTGTTCCCAGCGCGATGCTGGCCACGACCGGTGTCAGGCCGCATTCGAACATCTGGTCGAAGAAGTGACGGTCGATCGCGGCCGGCTGTCCGACAAAGCCGAGCTCTTCACCGGTTCCGCCCGGGGATTTCATCGGCTCGCAGCGGACGGAGGAGGCGTCCGCCCCGCATATTCCTATGGCTCTGACCCTTTCTGTCCCCAGAGCGACAACCAGGTTCTTGTTCACCTCTCCTGCCAGAACCATCAGGGCGACGCTCAGGGTCCTCTCGTCAGTCACTCTCAATCCCGACACGAAACGCGAATCGATGCCCAGCTCCGCGAGCCGCCGGTTGAGGCGCTTCCCGCCGCCGTGTACGATCAGAACCTGTGTGCCGCTCTCAACGGCAGCCGCGACCTGGCCGACGATCTCATCCCTCGTCGGGGCATCCTCCAGGATGCTACCTCCCAGTTTAATCGTGACTCTCAATGTTCCGAATCTCCTGCAATCCCAGCGTCTCCTCAAGGCCGTACATGAGGTTGAAGTTCTGCACCGCCTGCCCCGCTGCCCCCTTGACCAGATTGTCGATCGCCGAGAAAATCACCGCCCTCCGGCCCCCGGCGGTCAGGCGCCACCCGATGTCGCAGAAATTGGAGTGGTTAACCGCGCTCAGCTCGGGGAGACGTGAAGAGCCCAGCAGTCGAATGAACGGGCAGACCCGATAACGTTCGCGATACAGCCCATCCAGTCCGGCGGGAGTCTGGGGCTGCTCAAAGTGCACATAGATCGTCGAAAGGATCCCACGCCTCACCGGAAGCAGATGAGGGACGAAGCTGAACCTGTCAAAGTCCCAGCCGAGTTCCTGACAGATTTCGGGTGCATGACGGTGCATGATCGGGTTGTAGGCGCGAAAGTTGTCCGAGACTTCACCAAACAGAAGATCCGTGCGCAGGGACCGCCCCGCTCCCGTGACTCCCGACTTTGAATCACAGATTATCTCGGAATCCCGTGCCAGTGCGCCGGCCCGGGTGAGGGGAAGCAACGCCAGGAGAGCAGAGGTCGGGTAGCATCCGGGATTCGCCACCAGCCGGGCGCCGCGAATGACATCAGCGTGCCACTCGGGCAGGCCGTAAGCAGCTTCCGCCAGCAGTCCGGCAGCCTCGTGGGCAAACCCGTACCAGGAGCCGTAGAGGGACGCATCGCGCAGCCGGAAGGATCCGCTCAGGTCAATGACCTTCATGCCCCGACCGAGAATCTCCGGCACCAGCGTGTATGAGATCTCATTGGGAGTGCACAGGAAAACCGTTTGGCATCCCGCAGCCGCCAGCGATCCCATATCCGGCGGCTGACAGATCAGCTCCGACAGCCCTCGCAGCTGCGGATGGATATCCGCCACAGGTTGTCCAGCCTTCGCCTCCGATGCAACCGCCGCCGCGCATTCCATGGCGGGGTGCCCGAGCACCAACTTCATCAGCTCCAGGCCGGAGTAGCCCGAGACTCCTATAATCGCGACACGGATCCTCATGCAAGGTGCCCCCGGATCCGGCTCATCACTTTCCTCCCCACGCGCAGGTTCCTCAGGAGCAGGAAAACCGTGTCGTCCCCGGCCACGCTTCCCAGGACTTCGGGCCATTGGGCCGCATCCAGCACCACGCCGAGCGAATGGGCATTGCCCGGCGGTGTCTTCAGCATCACGATGTTGCCCGAGGCTGCGCTCTTGACCACCAGGTCACGGATCGTCCGCCGCAGGGACATCTCCTCCGGAATCCGGCTCATCTCCGACGGCAACCGGTACCTGCCCCTCGCCTTGACGAGCCCGATTTCGCGAATATCCCTGGAGAGCGTCGACTGCGTAGCCCGAAATCCCTCCCGCCGGAGCAGGTGTGCCAGCTCCTGCTGGCTGGACACCGTCCTGCGCCGCACAAGTTCCAGGATCTTCGCGTGTCGCGGTATTCTCTTGCCCATGCGTTCTCAATAAATATGCAAGCAAAATCCTAATTATACAGATTTTACCTTTGCCTACAACTGTCTCGCAGGATCATTCTGGGATTCAGACACCGGGCTTGACGGGCAGGACCTGCCCATGCCATCTATCGCCGGGGCCTTCCGTTCTGCAGACGGCGCACGGCATCAGGGGGTAAAAGAAGAACCGCCGGCTTGCCACCTGTTTCGGGCAAGCCGCGACGCCGTATGAATTCCCTCACTGGAGTGCACCGGACGTCTCCCGCGCCGCTGCCTCGCAGCGACGCAGCCTTATTCGCCGGCTCAAAGTTCGACGCGAACGGTAACAGACCTCCCCGGGTGAAAAAGGCCCACCGCGAGGCTAAACCTTCACTACTACGGCGCGCCGCACAGCCTGGAGAGAGCGAAGCTGCTGAAGCACGTCGTCCCGCACTTCAGAGTCCACGTTGACGACACCGATCGCCTCCCGGGAATCTTCGCCCCGACCGAGGGCAAAGTTGGCGATGTTGACGCCATTGTCGCCCAGAATGGTGCCGACACGCCCGATGACGCCGGGTGTGTCCTCGTTGTTCAGAATGAGCATGTAGCCACCCAGGGGCGCGTCCACGTCGATGCCCTGGAGCGAAACCAGATGGAGGTGGTTCTTGTGCAGAACCGTTCCTTCAACCCACAGGTGGTCCCGGTCGGTGGTCACTTTGACCGAGATCAGGTTGTTGAAGCTCCGCTCACGGGAGCTCCGCGACTCCAGGAAGTGAATGCCGCGTTCCTTTGCTGTTTCCAGCGCATTGACCAGTGTGACCCGCTCGGTCAGAACGGGCTTTAGGGCGCCGACGAGAATTGACCCGCAGATGAGATGCGTCTTGACCTCAGTCAGTTCGCCGTAATACCGGACCGAGATCTCCTGGATGCGGCCCTCGGCAAGCTGCCCGGCAAAGCTCCCGAGCCTCTCTCCCAGCTCCAGAAAGGGAGCGATGCTGCGGTATTCGGCAAGGGACACCGACGGGAAGTTTACGGCATTGCGGACGATGCCGTCGATGAAGTAGTCGCGCACCTGCATCGCAATGTCGTATCCGACCTTTTCCTGAGCCTCGACGGTCGAAGCCCCGAGGTGAGGAGTTGCAACAACGTTCGGAAGGCTGATCAGTTCGGCGTTCGGTTTGGGCTCGTTGACAAACACGTCGACCGCTGCGCCGGCCAGCTTCCCCGATTTCAGCGCCGCAAGAAGGGCTCCCTCATCCACCAGGTCACCACGCGCCGCATTGACCAGATACGCCCCGTCTTTCATCTTCGCGATGGCCTCGGCATTGATCAGGTTTCGAGTGGTCGCGGTGACAGGCGCATGCAGGGTAACAATGTCGGACTGCTGCAGGAGCTCGTCGAGACTCACAAGCCGGAGGTTCTGCTCTCGAGCCAGCGTTTCGGAAACAAAGGGGTCATAGACGAGCACCTCGACCTTGAAACCCTGGGCTCGTCTTGCAACCTCCGTCCCGATCTTGCCGTACCCGATGATCCCCAGCGTCTTCCCGTTGAGCTCCGTACCGGTGAACAGGTTGCGTGCCCACTTGCCTTCCCTCAGTGAGCTGTTCGCCTGAGGTATGCTCCTCAACAGGGCAAGCAGAAGTCCCATCGCGTGCTCCGCAGCGCTCACGCTGTTGCCCGCGGGCGTGTTCATCACAACCACGCCCCTGCGGGTGGCCGCGGCCAGGTCGACATTGTCCACCCCGGTGCCGGGGCGGCCGATCACCTTCAGCATGGGAGCCTGATCGAGAAGCGCAGCTGTTACTTTGGTCTTGCTCCTCACGAGCAGAGCATCGGCGGTTGCCAGAGCCTCGTGAATGCATGCGGGCTCATCGTCGTAAATCTCCAGGACCTCAAAGCCGGGAACGGAGCGCAGAGCGTCCAAACCGGCTGCGGAGACCCGTTCCAGCGCCACGATACGTGTCATTAGCTTCTCCCGAACTCGCGGTAACACTCGAGCGCGGCACGGCAGCCGGAGCCAATCTCCAGCGCCGCCCCGGCCTCCGTCAGAGCGATTTCGAGACACCCGATCATCCCGAGTGTCTCCAGGAAGTCAAAGTAGCCCAAATGCCCGATGCGGAGGATTTTCCCCTTCATGCTGCCCTGTCCGCCGCTGATCAGGACACCGAACCTGTCCCGCATCATTTTCATTACCTTGGATGGATCGACGCCTGTCGGCGGGACAAAGGCCGTCACGGCATTGCCTGAAACACGCGGAAAGATCTGCATCCCCCAGCACTTGATCGCGGCTCTCGCAGCCCCCGCCTGCAGGGTTGCATTTGCGACCAGGTTGTCGACGCCCATCTTCAATATGAGATCCAGCGCCGCTTTCAGCCCCTGGATCACCGAAATCGCCGGCGTGTATGCGCTCTGCCCCTGGGCCTGCGCCTTCCGCTCGCGCAGCAGGTCCAGATAGTAGCGCGGCCGCCCGCATTTCTCGATCCGCCGCCAGGCACGCTCGCTGACGGAAAGCATGGCGACGCCGGGAGGCACCATGAAAGCCTTCTGCGATCCGCCGACGACAATGTCGAGCCCCCATTCATCCGTGCGTATCGGGGTGGTTCCCAGCCCGGTGATGGCATCCACGACCAGGATTACATCCTCCCGCTTCCGCACCTGCGCGGCGATTCCCTCAAGATCCATCATGGCGCCCGTGGAAGTCTCGGTTGCCTGGAGGAAAACGGCTGAAATGTCCGGATGAGCTTCCAGCGCCGCGGCAACCTGTGCCGGTTCGACCGATTCGCCGTAGGGGACCTGAATGGTGACCCGTTCTATGCCAAAGGTGTCCGCGAGCTCTATCCACCGCTCTCCGAATTTTCCGGCAACAGCCAGCAGCGCCTTCTCTCCGGGAGCCATGGTGTTGACCATCGATGCTTCCATCCCTCCGCTTCCCGAACATGCCAGGATCAGAACCTCGCTCCTGGTCTTGAAAACCTGCTGCAGGCCCGCCTGGACCTCCCGGAAAAGATTCTTGAAGTCATCCTTCCGATGATGCATTGGAGTGACCAGGGCTTGGGCAATTGCCTCCGGCAGGCAGGGCGTCGGGCCCGGCATGAACATCCTGGTTTTCGCAATCAGATTCATAGTCGTCGCTACCTTTCGTGATAACCGGAAATACCTCGGCAAAGTCCGGCAGTATAGCATACTCACCAAAGGCGCTGGGGGTGCAGCCGAATGTGGGCAATTCCCTGCAGCATCCACCGTCGCCGGTGGCGGCGAGAACTTGAACTGGCGCTGAACTTGCCGTAACGTTCTCTCTCCGCTGGTCATTGGTCCGTACGGATCGCGCGCGAAGGCCGAACCAGGCAGAGGCCGACGCACCATTCATCCGGACACGGGATGCGATGTATCTCATCTACTCGATACTGTTGGGGCTCGGCGCCACGTTGACCAGCCCTTATTGGCTGCTCAAAGGCATTCGAGAACGGAAGTATCTGGCCAACTTCCGCCAGCGGCTGGGTCTTTCCTTGCCCGGGATCCGCCGGAATCCCAGGCCGCTCTGGATACACGCGGTCTCTGTTGGAGAGGTCCTGGCGGCAAAGCCGCTGATAAGGAGCCTTGCATCACAGCACCCCAATGTGCCCCTGGTCGTTTCGACGGTGACGGTCACAGGTCAGGCTCTCGCAAGAAGGGAATTCGGCGGCGCCGCTTCTGTCATCTACTTCCCATTTGACTGGGATTTTTCGATCCGTCGGTTCCTGACACAGATCGGTCCCAGGGCGGTGGTTCTGCTTGAAACCGAGCTGTGGCCCAACTTCCTTAAGAACTGCTCGGAAACCGCGATACCCGTCTTTCTGGTCAACGGACGGATCTCCGACCACTCCATCCGGCGCTATCGGCGTGTCCGATGGCTTGCCTCCCGAATGATCCGGGCGCTGGACAGGATCGGTGCCCAGACGGACGAGGACAAGCGCAGGCTGATTGAGTTGGGTGCAGCGGAGGAAAGGGTGACGGTCACAGGCAGCCTCAAGTATGACCTTGCCGCCCCGCCGATCGACCCCGGGGACGAATTATTGCGGCTGGTACGTGCTGCGCTGGAGCTGGAGCAGACCTCCCCCCTGATCGTCGTGGGCAGCAGCATGAAGGGCGAGGAGAGACTTTTCCTCGACGCATTCAAAGTGGCCCGGCAGCGAGTGCCGGGGACCAGACTGATTCTTGCTCCCCGGCATCCCGAGCGTTTCGACGAGGTAGCCGCGCTATTGAGCTCCTGTGAATTCACGTTTTGTCGCCGGTCGCGGCTTGCGAGCGACGTCCGGGAACGTTGTGACGTCCTGCTGCTTGACACCATAGGGGAGCTGCGCCGCGTCTACAGCCTCGCCACCGTCGCAGTCATCGGAGGCAGTTTTCTTCCTTGCGGCGGACACAACCCCCTGGAACCGGCCAGCCTCGGCAAGGCTGTCGTTTTCGGTCCCGAGATGGGCAACTTCCGTGAGATGGCCCGCCACTTTCTGGACGAGAAAGCGGCACGTCAGTGCCCGGCGGATGCGCTGGCCAGTGTGATGGTTGAGCTGCTGGAAAACGAGCAGGCCCGGACCCTCCTGGGCCAGAGAGCACTCGTCACGTTCCGGAAAAACCAGGGTGCGACTGAGCGCACACTCAGGATTCTGCAGCCGCACCTTGCTGGATGACCATGTACATGCCGCCGCGGTGGATGGCTCCGCTGTTATTCGTTCCGGGCATGCTGTGGGAAGCCACGTTGCATGCCAGGAACCACTTCTATG
>Ga0315283_10004817_pt1 | contig 11819 bp, 7 predicted proteins | sample YL17G09_0_MG_FD_204541 | JGI IMG/M metagenome (GOLD analysis project Ga0315283, IMG submission 204541) | Sediment microbial communities from Yellowstone Lake, YNP, Wyoming, USA - YL17G09_0 | ecosystem: Environmental > Aquatic > Freshwater > Lake > Sediment | place: USA: Wyoming | collected...
GGCCCCCCCCACCCCGCCCCCCCCTAGCCCAACCTCTCGCGGCCCGGCCCCTGCGCCTCCTTCATATCCCGTCCCCCCTCTTTTCTCTTTCCTCCTCTCAACACGCTTCACACCACAGTTCCTCCGCGACCGGGACTTGGACATCCCGGAGGCCGCCGCCAAGCTGACCACCGCCCTAGCCTGGCGCGCCGACATCAGGCCGGGCGCCCTCACCCCCGCTGCCGTCGCGGGTGAGGCGGCCACGGGCAAAGCGTTTCTGCACGCCCACCCCGACGCGGGCGGCCGGCCCGTCGTCGTCGTCACCGCCGCCCGCCACGTGACGGGGGCGGCGCCCTTGAGGAAGACGGTGGAGCTGGGAGCGCACCTGGTGGAGCGGGCGGTCGCCCTGGCGGGCGACCCCCTGGCGGTGGAGGGCGGCGGCGGGGGGGACGCTGCCGCCCCTGCGCCAACCACCACCACCGCTCCCCGGCCACCACCCGCCACCCCTCCGCCGCCCGCCGCCGCCGCCGCCTTTTCCTCGCCCGACGGCACCCTCCTCGCCATCATCGACCTCCACGCCTTTGGCCCCCGCAACGCCGACTTCGCCTTCATGCGCTTCCTCGTCGACGCCCTGTACTCGTACTACCCCCGCCGCGTCGCGGCCGTGCTCCTGGTGGACGCGCCGCCCGGCTTTGCCGCTGTCTGGGCGGTCGTCCGGCCGTGGCTGGGCAAGTACGGCCGGCTCGCCCGCTTCGTCTCCGCCGGGGAGGTGTGCGACGTCTACTTTGAGGGCGGGGCGGCGCCCGCGGGCATTGCGGGGCGGGCAGGGCGTGAGGTGTGGTAGACAAAACATGTTTTATTTTCCAAAGCATATGGGAGAGAGGGAGGAATCCTCCCTCTCTCCCTTGGTTCTCTTCACCTACCCGCGCACACCACCCCCGCCCTCGCCCCCTCACTCTCACCGCACGGGGTCCGCATTCTCGTCGGGCGAGGAGAACCGCCAGTTGGCGGCGGCGGCGGCGGGGGAGGGGCCGCCGATGACGCGGCCAGGGCGGAGGGGTTGCTTTTTTTGTTTCAGGCCAGTGCCAGGCGGCCCCGCACGGTTCAGGGCGACCGCCCGGCGGATGAGGACCATGTCCTCAGACGGCGGCGCATCAGCGTCAGCCGGGCCGCCGCCACCGCCGCCGCCGACCCCAAACACGCGCCCCGACCGCAGCCCACCCCGCCCACCCCCCCCGCCACCCCACTCACTCCCCGCGGCCGCCGCCAGGCCAAACGCCTTTTCCAGGTCGGCCGCGACGGCCAGGGCGCCGTCCCGGGCGGTGACCGCGTCGCCTGCCACCCCGCCCGCCTCGGCGGCCAGGCCGGACAGCCAGGCGGAGGCCGAGCCGAGCGGGGAGAGGGGGCCGGAGGCTGGGGAGGCCGCGCCTGGGGTGGTGGTGGCGGTGGTCGTGGCGGTCGTGGCCGCCCGCCCGCCAGGGCTGCTCTCCGCGCTCACGCCAGCGCCGGACGCGCCGGTCACTTCCGCGCCCTCCTCCTCCTCCTCTGTCGCCAGCCAGGGGATGAGCGGGGCCGGGGTGGCGGCGGCAAGCGGGGGGCAGCCAGCAGCGGGCGCGCCAAACACACCACGGCGGCGAGGCGCCGCCGCGGCCGCCCAGGCCAGCGCGGCCAGGGCCAGGCAGCAGGCCAGGGCTCCCGCGGCGGCGGCGGCGGTCCAGGGCTGTGCACGTGTGTGCGTGAATACGAGTGAGTGGAGCGCGTTTGATGAGGTTGAAAAGAGCGCGCGAAAAATCAACAGCCTCGGCCCCGTGTCGTCCGCACCCCCCCCCCCCGCCCTCTCTCCGCCGTCGATTTTGCCATTTCCCTCACCATCTCGCTCACGAGAGCCTCCACGGCCCCTACAGCTGCCGCGGGTAGGGCGGCCAGGCGGGTAGGGGTGCCAGCGAAAGAAGCAGGCCGGCGTTGCGGCGCAGCGCCGAGCGCCGCGGGTGCGGCCACTCTCTGCCACGCAGGGTTGGGCTGGGGTGCCTCATTCCCGCCCGCGGACAGCAAGGCGATGGCCAGAATGACGAAACACGCCAGGATGGACGTGCCCGCCGCACTCGGCGGGGCAGGCGCGCCGGGCGAGAGCGTGGTGCGCGCACCAGCAACGGCTGGCGTGCCCGGGGTGGCCGCCGTGCCCCGGGGTGTGGCGGCCGCACGCCGCCGGGTGGTCGCTGTGGAAGGGGGCATTCGCGTGGGGCTTTCTCTCCCTTCCTCCTCTCAAAAAAAGCCTTTTTTGAGAGGTGGGGCGTGCAGGGACAAGTTTTTTCCGATGCGGAGAGTGCACTCTTCTTCACACTTTCCGTCCAACATACCGCGGCGGCATCACTGCGCCGCCCGCCCCCGGCGCCTGCCCCGCCCTGTACGCACAAATGCTGGTCACCCACCAGGTGCCGCCGCCGGTGCCTCCCTCCCCCGGCACCACCGCCCCACCCCCTCTCACCCCGGACACCGTGCTCCAGTGGGTGGACGCGGCCCTCTCCCCCGACGGGCCGACCCGGTCGTCCGCGGAACGCGCGCTGGCGCTGGCCGAGGACACCGCGAGACCGGGCTACCTGTCCTCTCTGCTGGACATAGTGCTGGCCCGGGAGGCGGTGGCAGAGGTAAAATAAGAAGAGGGAGAGAGGCGCGAGGTAAATTGGCTTCCGATGGAGAAGAAGAAAAAACACTCTCAACCTCCCTCCCACCCTAGCCCACCCGCCTCCTGGCCGCCGTCCTGGCCAAGAACGCGGTCGGCGACACCCCGCGCAAGCTGGTGCACACCCGGGAATGGTCCCGCACGCCGGCAGAGGAACGGGTAGGCATTCGGGCCCGCCTGCCCGGCGCGCTGGTGTCCGAACCTTCGCCCAGGGTCGGGCGCACGCTCGCGCTCCTCCTCGCAAACATTGCGCGCTTCGACGTGCCCTCCGCCTGGCCGCACTTGGTGGCCGACCTGGCGGCCGCGGGGGCCGCGTCCCCGCCCTCGGGCTGGCCCGGCGGGGACGGGCCGGCGGCCCCGGGCGCGCCGCCGCTCCTGGACCCGCCCACTGCGGCGGCCGCGGCGGGCGCGCGCACTGCCCTGCTCGCCCTCAAGCGCGTCCTGGCCGCCCTGGCCACCCGCCGCCTGGTCGTCGACGCCCCGCCGCCCGGTCCGGACGGGCTGATGGACATGGCCGCCGTCAACGCGCGCGTGGCGGCGGCCCGGGCCGCCCAGGCGGCGGCGGTGGGTGCGTGCGTGGGGCCGCTGCGGGCGGCCTGGGAGGGCCACACCCGGGCCCTGCTGGCCGCGGCCGAGGCCGCGGTGGCGGGCGGCGAATTCGGTGGTGGAGGCGCGCCCCAGGTGTGCTTGCCGCCTGGCTGGAGCGGGGCCGCCGACCCGGCGGTCGCCCGCGGCGCGCTCGCCGCGGCCTCCCTACACGCGCTGCGGGGGGTCGGGGCCTGCCTCCCGGACTGGGGCGCGGCCGGCCCGGCGGCGGCGGCCGGCCTGGGGGCCTTGGCCGACGAGCTGCTCGGCGCGGGGCGCGCCCTGGGCGATGCCCTGGCCACCTGCCGGGCCGCGGCCGGCGGGGGCGGCAGGGCGCCCCTCCCAACCCCGCGCGTGGCCGCCCTGGCCTCGGCCCTCTCCCGCTGCTTTGAGCGGACCATTCAGGTGGCGACGTCCATGCTGGACCGGTCGCCCTCCTCCTTCGCCCCGCACCTGCCGGCCTTCCTGCCCGCGTACGGGGCGGCGTTGCTGGGGCTGGGCCGGGCGGACGATGCCGGAGGCGCGCCCGGCGGCGGGAACTTGGGCGGCCCCGGGCCGGAAGGCGCAGACGGCGACGGGCCGCCCGCCCCCTCCCCGCTCGCCCCGCGCCCGAAGACACGCGTCGCCCTCACCCGCTTCCTCGCCCGGGCCCTGGTCTGCCCGACCTACCGCCGGGAGTGGCTGGACGGGGCGGTGCGGGCGGCGCGCACGCCCGCAGGGCGGGCCAAGGCGGAGGGCGTGCGGGCGGCCGCCGAACCCGCGGCGGCCGCCCTCGACGCCCTCGCCGCGGGCGCCGGCATCGGCCCCACCCTGGCCGCCCTGGTGGAGGGGTGCATCGCGCTCACGCCCGGCGAGGCGGCCGCCTGGGCGGCCGACCCGGAGGGGTACGCGGCGGGCGCGGACGCGGAGGCGTCCCCCGACGCGGACGCGCCCCGGCCGTGCGCCCTGGCGCTCGTGTCCTGCCTCATCGACCGGGGGGGCGGGCCCGCCGCCCAGGCCCTGCTCGACCTGGCGGCCTCCCTGCAGGGCGCCCCGCCCGGCGACGCCCGGGCGGCCCTGCTGCGGGAGGCGACCTACCGGGCGCTGGGCGAGTGCCTGGGCCAGCCCGACCTGGCGGAGCGCCTCGACTTCTCGGCCTGGTGGGCCAGCGAGCTGCGCGGCCTCCTCACCGCGTCCCCGCCGCCGCCGCCGCTGGCGTCCGACCCGGCGGCGGCGTTTGCGCACCGGGCCCTCGTCGCCCGGGCAGCCTGGCTGGCCGGGGTCGGGTCGGCGCGCCTGGACGCGGCGGCGGGGCCGGGCGGCGGCGCGTGGGGCGACGCGGTGCGGGGCCTGGTGTGCCTGCTGCCGTCGGCGGACCTCGTCGTCTCTCTGGCCGCCGCCACCGCCTTCCACACCGCCCTGAGTGACGCCATCGAGGAGGCCGGGGCGGTCGGGGCAGGCGGCGGCGGCGGCAGCGGCCTGCTGCGCGGGTCGGAGGAGGAGGAAGACGCGGCGGCCGCGGCCGTCGACGCGCGCGCGGCCGCGGCCGCCGCGCTGGCCGTCCCCGCCCTGGCCAGCCTGCTCACCTCCATCCTGCCCCGCATCGAGGACGACGAGCTGGCGGCGCGCTTGCTGGGCGCGACCGCGGCCTTGTTCGAGCTATGCGGGCGGGCGGCGTCGCCCGCGCTGGCCCCCCTGGCGGCCGCCCTGCCGGCCGTATGGGAGCGCGCCTCCAGCGGGGCGGCCGGCCGGCCCGGCGGGGCAGCCCGCCTCCACGCCTGTCTACTCTCCGTCCTCACGCACGTCCTGCGCCGCCTGGGCCCCGCCGCCGCGGCGGACCCGGCCCTGTGCGCCGTCCTGTGGCCGGCCCTGGGCGCCGCCCTGGACCCGGCCCACCCGGAAGCGGACGCGTTGCTGGAGGACGGGCTGCGCCTGTGTGGGGCGGCGCTCGGCGCGGCCGGCCGGGTCCACGTGCGTGCCGCCGCGCCCGCCCCGACCGGCGAGGACGCCTTGCCCCCACCCCTGCGCGCCCTCCTGCCCCGCCTGGTGGCCCTGGTCTCCCCGTCCCGGGCGGGCACGGGCGGTCCGGAGCGGCGGACCGCGTTTGGGCTGCTCGAGGCGGCCGTCCTGCTGGGCGGGTGCGGCGCGCTCGGCCCGGAGACGGCCGCGGCCTCCGCGGCCGGCGTCGCCGGCGCGCTGGAACACTCTCTGTCCGCCGCGGCCGCCATGCTGGAAGCCGACCGGGCGGCGGCGCGGGAGGAGGCGGGGGAGGGCGGGGCAGGCGAGGTCGGCGCTGGCGGTCCTGGCGGCGGCCCCGGGCGGGGGGGGGGGGGGGGGGGGGGGGGGGGGGGGCGGGGGGGGGGGGGGGGGGGGGGGGGGGGGGGGGGGGGGGGGGGGGGGGGGGGGGGGGGGGCGGGGCCCCCCCCCCCCCCCCCCCCCCCCCCCCCCCCCCCCCCCCGCCCGGCCCGCCCCCCCGCCGCCGGCACCGCCACCACCGCCCGGGCCGCTGCCCGCGCCCGCCGCGCCGCGGACGGCGTGGACGCGGCCCGGGACGCGCTGGCGGGGCTGGGCCTGGCGGCGGCGATGCTGCAGGCCGACCCGGCCGACGCGGCGGCCGCGCTGCGCCCGGCCCTCCTGTCGTGCGTGGCCGCCCTGGCCCCGCGCCCGGGCGCGCCCCGCCCGCCCCCCGCCCTGACCGACGCGGCCGCGGCCGTGCTGGCCCGCGCCATCCTGGCCTCCCCGCCCGAGGCGGGCCCGGCCCTGCTGGCGTCCGACGGCGCCGGCGGCGGCCGCGCGCTCGAGGGCTGGCTGCGCGTGGCGGGCGGGCGGTCGCTGGAGGAGGTCGTCGGGCTGCCCGCCGCCCGGGCGCTGGGCCGGGCCCGCCGGGGCGGGGCGGCCGCCGCGCTGACCTCCCTGGCCCTGTCCACCCACACCGTGCCGGCCTTCCTGACCGCAGACGCCCGCCGCGCGGCGCGCGTGGTCGCCCTGGCCGTGGCAGCCGCGGACGAGGCGTGCGCGATGGCGGGGGACGTCTCCGATTTGGAGGGCGCGGCCGCGGCTGCCGCCGCCGCGTCGGCGGCCTGGGCGGCGGGCGCCCCGCCCCCGCCCGGTTCCACCGGCCCCGACGGGCTGGGCGGGGATGGCGACGACGCCGTCTTCGCGGCCCGGGTGGGGCGGGCGGCGTCCGACCCCCTGCGCCGGGCGGACGCGGTCGGCGGGTTGGCCGCCCTGGTGCGCGCGCTTGCCCAGGCGCTGCCGGGCGGGGCGGACGCGCTGATTCGGGCGGCCGAGGAGGTGGGCGCCCGTGGGGCCCTGGCGGAGCGGGTGGTGCAAGCGCTGTGCGGCGGCGGTGGCGGGCAGGAGCGGGGTGGCGGGCAGCAGATGATGTAGTCACCGAGAGGTTTGCGATGAACCAACACACCTCGTCGAGTGGAGGTTATTTATTCTGTGTGTGTGTGTGTCTCTCTCTCCGCCCCATCCTCGCGCACGCTAAATGACTCTGGTACCGGTCCTGTCAGCCCTGGTCTGTTGTCTCAGCCTGGCCGCGGCGGAATGGTGAGAGGAGAGAGAGAGAGGGTTGGCGCGGCGAAGGGGAATGGGCCTTCCTCCCACGACCGACGTGTCTCCGCGTAGTTGGCTAACACCTTTCTCTTCCACCCACCTCCGCCACACAGCCCGCTCTCCATCGGCACGGTGCGTGCCTGCATTTAGCAGCATCAAACAAAGTTTTGGCCAGGGGGTGAAAGCAGAGGGCTGCCAGCACCCGAGAAAAGGTTGGGGCGGGGAGCCCCCCGAATGCTCCCCCCGACGACCGCCTCTCCTCATTCTCTCCTCTCCCCTCAACAAACAGACCCGCCGCGCCCTCCTGGCCGCGCCCGCCCCACCCGTCATCATCACCACCACCCCGGGCGCCTGCCTGACCACGGCCACCCGCACCCCGTACACCGCCTGCGCTGACCTGGGCCCGGGGGTGCGTCTGTACTGGAATTGGACGGCCGGCGAGGCTGCCTCCCTGCCTGGAGCCCGCCGCCTGTTTGCTGCTGCCGCGCCCACCCCCACCCCGACCATGGTCGGCACCCTGGAATCGGACGACCCGGCCGGCTGGGCGTCCTGGGGCTGGCCGTCCGTGCCGGGCAAGATGAAGGGCGGCCGGGTGCTGGTGCTCCAGGCCTGCCCGGCCTGCCCGACGGGCGCGTCCCTGGGACCCTTCTCCCTGACCGGGTACACGTCGGCCTCCGTCCAGGCCGACCCGCAGGCACTGGCGCTGGGCGGGGCGGGGCCGCCCGGCGCGCCGCCCACCGCGGCCCGCCTGCTCCCGGGCGGGGCGGGGCTGGCCGCCGACTTCACCCTCACGCCGCCGCCGCTGCCGGCTGCCTCCACCACCAACCCGGCCGCCGCCGTGCCGTTCATCGCGGCGAGGGGCCGGCTGAAGCCGGACGGCCGCCTGGCCATGCATGGCTGGGACGGGCATGGTGACCTGGACCTGAGCGCGGGCCGTGCCACGGGCGCCGCCCCGACAAGCCCAGCCACCCTCGCGGGAGGCGCGGCTGCCGCCCTCTCCCCCGCCGCCAAGGCCGCCCGCCGGGCCCGCAACCGGCGCCTGCTGCTGGCCCACGCCGTCTGCATGGTCCTCGCCTGGTGCGTCCTGGTGCCCGCCGCCATCGGCCTGAGCGCGGCCGCCCGGGACGGGGCCGGCCGCTGGTTCAAGGGGCACTGGGCGCTCAACGCGGTCGCCCTGGCGCTGACGGTGGCCGGCCTGGGCCTGGGCCGGGCCCACCCGGCCGCCCACAAGCCCCGCATCCTGCCGCACTCGGTCGTGGGGTACGTCGTGGTCGCTGCCACGCTCGCCCTCGCCGCCGCGGGCGCTTTCCGGCCGGCCCGCCACTCGCGCGGGCGCAGCGCCTGGGGCGCGCTGCACCGGGGCGGGGGCCTCCTCACGGCCGCGCTCGCCTTCGCCAACACCATGGCCGGCTTCTGGCTGATGCGGACGCCCGTGCTGTGGCCGATCGTGTCCGGCTGCCTCTGGGGCGCCCTGGTGCTCGGGTTCGGGGGGAAGGCCGTCGCGAACAGGCTCGCCGGCAAGCCGGTGGGTGGAGGGGTGCTGCCGGGGGAGTCGCCCCTACCCTCCGTCTGGGACGGGGGCAAAGGAGGCGGAGGCGATGTCCAGATGCTGCGGACGGGCGGCGAGGGTGGCCGTGCTGGGCCAGACCACGCGCTGTCGGCGGCGGCCGTCAAGGGTAGCATGGCGTAGAAAAAAAAAAAAATAAGCATTTCCCCCATCCATTTTCCCCTTCTTTTGTATTCTCAAGTATTATTTTCATGTCAAGAGGCGCGTGCAATTTGTGTGTGCGTGTGTGCGTTTGTGTGTGTGTGCGTGTGCGTTTTTGAGTGTATGTGTATGTGTGCGTGGCGTGGCGTCGTACGCCGCGATGTGGTGTGCAAGAAAGACAAAAGACAGAACTCCTCATCCGTCCTCCTCCTCTTCCTCATTCTCCTCCCTACCGGCCACCACGCCGGCCAGCCGATCCGCGACAAGCATGCCCGCCCACCCGGGCCCGTGCAGTGTGTCGTACCAGTAATTCACCGCGATGACGGCGGGCTGGCGCGGCGCGGGCGCCTGGGAGACGCAGTGCCACCAAAACGCGGGCAGGTAGAGGGCCGACCCAGCAGGGACAGTCACCATCAAGGGCGGCGGGTCTGCCCCCACCCCGCCGCCGGGCAGCGGCGGCGGGTCCACTCCAGGCACGGCCCACTCGCGCGGTGGCGGGGCGGGCGACCAGGGGACGGTGGCGGGCGGGCTGTCCGGGCGGGCCGCCCAGGAGGCAGCGCCGGCCCCTTGCACGCGCACCCACCGCGCTGCCGGGACGTGGGCCGGCCGCAGCACCCCCGCCCCCTCGCCCGGCGGGCGGAGCGCGAAACGCTTCTCCCCCGACAGGACCACGTACACGTTCTCGTACGGGTCCCGGTGCCAGGCCGTCACGGACGCCGCCCCGCCCACCCACACGTTGGCCGCGTCGGGCGGGCCCGTGCCGAACAGGGCGTTCGCCCAGGGCAGGGCCGGCGGAACGGCGGCGGGGGAGAGAGCGCCAAAGGAGGAGAGGGACCCGTTTTGGGCTTGGGCGTAGTGGACGGCGGGCGGGCGGTCGGGCTCCTGGATGGCCGCTTCCTCGCGCAGGGCGCCCAGGAGGGCGGGTAGCGCCATGTCCTCCTCGGCGGGCTGCACAAAGCGGAGGGCGGTGGTTGAGGGGGTTTCATGCACGAAATGTCCATGCACCCCGCCCCAGGCGGCGGGCGCGCCCGTCGCTGCGGCCACCCGCCGCACCGCGTCCGCCCGCCCGTCGGGCGTGACCGCGACGCGGACGATCGCCTCCTCCCCCGCCGCGCGCACCAGGTCGTCCGCGGTCCAGGGCGCAGGCAAGGGCCAGGCGTCCGTGGCAGCGTGGATGAGGGCGGGCGCGGAGGCCGCGACGTGCTGCCTGTAGAACCGCAACGCCGCTTCTGCGCCCTCTGGCGGCCCTCCCCACTCCGCGACCCCGCCCCGCGGCCCCAGGAGCGCCCGCACCTCCCGGCCATGCAATGCCAGTAGCCGGGCGGCCATCGCGACAGCCCCGTCAGCGCCGCGTGCCCCCATTGTTGTTGCCTTCCCCTCTTTACTCATTCCCCGAGCGCGGCCAGTGCGTCCTCGTCCACGCCCCGCTTCGCGGCCGCAATCTCGTCGGCCGCCGCCAGCAGGGCCCGTGCACGAGCAAACTTGCGTCCGTCTTTCCGGAACAGGAACAGCACGTCCTCTGGGTGGAGGCGGGTGGGCGGCCCGCCCGCTGAGGGGACGGGTTGGTGGTGATGCGTGTTCCCACCCCCTCCTCCAGCCGCAGCAGTCGCTGCGGCCGCGGCCACGCCCGTGACTGGCGCCGCGTTGATCGCTGCAGCCCGGGCCGCCCCGTCGATGCCGGCCTGGGTGACGGCCGCGATGTAGTCGCACAGAGCGTCCTCCACCACGTCCAGGGTTTCGGGCAGGGGCGCGGGCACGTCGCCGCAGCCGTAGAGGAGGGGCGGCAGGTCCCGGGCAAACAGGCCGCGCGTGGTCGGCGGGCCGCCGCCGTCCTCCAGCAGCCCGTCCTCCTCTGCCTCGCCCCCGCCGGGTGTGGCGGCCCGGGCTCGGTGGTGGTGGTGCTGCTCGGGTGCGGTCGCACCAGCAGTCGACGCACTCACCCGCCACGGAGCGGGCGGGATGGGCGGGCCGGCTGGGCGGCGGGCAGCAACCGAGGTGGTGGAGGGGCCGCCTCCCGCTCCTTCTTCGTCGTCGCGGGCCCGCTTGCGCCCGCGCCCGCGTCCGCGTCCGCGCCCACGCCCGCGCCCGCGGGTGGGGCTGGGTCCAAGGTTTCCTCCCCCTGGTTCGACTGAGGCTGGTCGCCCCTGTCCACGTCCACGCCCGCGCCCGCGGCCACGCCCACGTCCGGTGGAGGGCGAGGAGAGGAGGGTGAGAGCGGCGGCAGGGTCGCCTGCGTCGGGCGTGCGTTCGGCCGACCGGCCGCGCCCGCGTCCACGCCCACGCCCACGCCCACGCCCGCGACGAGCGGGTGGGGAGGCGGTGTCAGCGGCTGGTGGGCCTGGGTCCATCCAGCGAGGGTGCGGCCGCAGACAGAGAGAGGAGAAACGCGGAATGGGGCTAGGCCAACCCGCAGTTTGCGCTCACTCCTTCATTCCGCAGCCTTCCTCATCCCCGCCCTCAATCCGCTCAACAACAACACCAACCACGGAGACAATGCTGACCACCACCACCACCCGCCCGGTCGTGGGCGCCCGCCCGGCGGCCACCCGCCGGACCGTCCGCAGCGCCGCGCTCTCAAAGGACTCGGTGCTCGTCCCAATCGCTGCTGCCGCCGCGGCCGCCCTCCTGGCCGTCGCCGCCCCGGCCCTGGCCGGCGAGATGCTGAGCTTCGACGCGTCCAAGGCGACCGGTGTCGTCCAGGGCCTGGACGTGGAGGCCGTCAAGGCGGCTGCCGCTGCGGCTGCGGCCGCGCCTAAAGCCGCGGCCGTCGCGGCCGCGTCTGCGGCCGCGTCGGGCGGCTTGGGCGATGCCCTGGCCGACGTCAACCCGGCCACCGCGGCGGGCGTGCTGGCCGCTCTCGGCCTGCCCATCGGCATCTTCAATCTGCTCAAGGGCAAGGGCGGATACAAGGCGGCGGGGCTGAAGCCGACGGGCGCGGCCCAGGCGGTGGAGGCCCTGGCGGCCGGCCGGGCGGTGCTCGTCGACATTCGGTCGAAAGAGGAGGTCCGGGAGTACGGCACGCCCAAGCTGCCGGCTGGTGCGAAGCTGGTCAGCCTGCCGTTTACCAAGGTAAGAGGGAATTGGGTGGAGAGGGTGTGGGCGTGTGCGCAGCGCCGTGAGAGGAAGGAGATGAAAAGAGGATAAGCTCCGGCACGACGAGCAGGGAACGGCCGCCAGGCGTGCGTCGCGCCGGTGCATGGAGTTCTCCTGGCCGAACTATACCCACCATGAAGAGTACTGGCCGCGCTGCACCCTGTGCGCACAATGCGCGCGGCGAGCGGAGGCGGGCCACGCGGATAAAAGAGAAGGCCGGAAAAAAGCGCCGAC
>Ga0315283_10004818_pt1 | contig 11817 bp, 10 predicted proteins | sample YL17G09_0_MG_FD_204541 | JGI IMG/M metagenome (GOLD analysis project Ga0315283, IMG submission 204541) | Sediment microbial communities from Yellowstone Lake, YNP, Wyoming, USA - YL17G09_0 | ecosystem: Environmental > Aquatic > Freshwater > Lake > Sediment | place: USA: Wyoming | collected...
ACGCTGTCGAACGGCGCGTAGCTCGCAATCTGGGGAAACGAGAGATGCGCGCCGCTCATCTGGTCGATCGGCATCTCGTAGTTCTTGAGACGGATCGACTCGAGCCGGTCGGTCAGCGTACGCACGAGCAGCAACTGATCGAGGCGGTCCGCATCGGAGAGGCCCGCCGTGTCGAGGGACCGGGCGCGCTGGAACAGGGCGGCGGTCTGCGCGCGCACGTCCTCAACGTGTGCCAGCGAGTAATCGGTCAGCCGGTCGTTGTACTTGTACTCGCCGAGCGTCGTCGCGTATTCGGGATTCTCGCGCAGAAAGAACTCCCAGTAGTCATCCGCGACTGCCTTGAGCTTCTCATGTTGAACCTGGGTCGCGGTCGGCGGCCTGGGTCGAGCCGGCTTCGACTTGGCAGCTTCTACGCCCAGTACGGGCAGCAGCGCCAGGACCGCCACCATCATGCGCACGCCATTCAAGCGGAAGACTTTCATCATGACCTGCTACCCCGACCGTCGCTGCATGGAACAAGCAACACCATTGCATTTTGTGCCGGCTGCATGACCTGACCTGGCGTCAACTGCCCGTACCATCGCCTGCGGTATACACGGCCCGCAGGCGTTCATGGAAATGCCACACCCCCGCCTCGCGACCCGGGCACAGCCTGCCCGCCCGATAATGGCCAGACGCCAGACCTTGCTGGACGCGCTCACAGATGTCGACGTCCTCTTCCTGGATCGCGTTGGTGAACCCGCGATCGTTGTCGATCCGCGCGTAGGCCGCGTCCGTCGGCGTGTAGAACCAGTCGAACTCGACGCGACACCGCCCGGAGCCCAACGGCAGTACGCGGTTGGTCTGCAGTCGTCCGGGCATCACGTTCAGCATCACGTTGGGATAGATGAAGTAGTAGTACGCCCGGCCCCCGCCATACACGTCGTCGCCGGCTTGCAGCGGGGAATGCTGCAGCGAATACCACTCGAACAGTTCGACGTCGTAGTTGCGGTAGTCGACGACCTTCGACAGCGCCGGATGGATCAGCGGGACGTGGTAACCCTCGAGGTAGTTGTCGACGTACACCTTCCAGTTGCATTCGACGTCCCACGAGTCACGCCGCACGAACTGCATCACGCTGAGATCGACGGGGGCGATGCGCTCGGTGATGCCCGCATAGACGCGATCGAAATCCGGCACGTCGTCGTCCAGCGCGACGAAGACGAGGCCCTGCCACTCGCGCGCGCGAAACCGGGGCAGCCGGACGTCAGCCACCCGGAAATCCCGCGCATCCTGCATTTCAGGCGCGGCGAGCAGCTGGCCTGCCTGGTTGTACAGCCAGCCGTGGTACTTGCAGCGCAGGTTGCCGAGGCCCTTGCCGCTGCAGAGCACCAGCGGTCCCCCGCGATGGCGGCAGACGTTCGCAAGAGCGCGGAGGACCCCGTCGGCCGCTCGCAGCAGAACGACCGGTGTTCCCGCAATGGTCACGAGCAGGTGATCGCCCGCCGCAGCCAGTTCGGCACGGTGCGCGACCAGCTGCCACGAGGCCCCGAAGATCTTTCGACGTTCCAGTGCTAACGTCGTTTCGCCAGAGTAGTACGCCGGGTCGAGCGCGTGCGCCTGGTCGAGACCTGGTGGCCGTTCGCTTGCGTTCAACGTGCCCATCGCGACTCCCTTGTTCGCGCTCTATTTCGCTGCCGTGCCGTCCGGCAGCAGGTGCTGCACGTTCCAGTCGATCAGGCGCTCGAGCCGATCCTGCACATAGCTCGGAACCGTCAGGTCATGGTGCTCGCCGGGATACACCACGAGCTGCGTCCGCACGCCGAGCGAACGCAGCGCCTGGTACATCTGCTCGGAGCCGTTGCACGGCACGTTGAAATCGCTCTCGGCGCAGTAGAACAGCGTCGGCGTCCTGATGCGTTCCGCATGCAGGAACGGATAGCTGACGCGATCCCACGCGTCGCGATTCGCCCACGGTGTGCCGAGCTCGAGCTCGTACTCGCGCACGTACATGTCGTGGCCGTACAGAGCCACGAAGTTCGATGCGCCCGCGCCGCTGACCGCCGCCTTGAAACGCGTGTCGCTCGCGATCACGTAGTTGGTGAGAATGCCGCCGTAGCTGCGTCCGCCGACACCAAGCCGATCTGGATCCGCGATGCCCGCCGCGACGACATGATCGACCGCGGCCAGCACGTCCTGCACGTCCTTGTTGCCCCAGTCGGCGTAGATCGCGCGCGCGAAATCGAAGCCCCGGCCCGAACTGCCGCGCGGATTGGCCGCGACGACGACGAAGCCGCGCGCGGCATAGGCCTGCCAGTCGGGCATGAACTCATGGGCGAACTGGGCGACCGGTCCGCCGTGGATGCGGAGAATCGTCGGGTAGCGGCGCCCAGGCACGTAATCCGCCGGCTTCACGACGAATCCGTCGATCGACGTGCCGTCCCTGCTGTTGAACGTGATGTCCTCGAAGCGAACGAGCTTCTTCGCAGCGAGCCACGCGTTGTGCGTGCCGAGCGGTCGCAGCCTGCCCTTCTCCAACGCGACAAGCTCGTTCGGCGTCACGTCGTCGCCTGCGAGCACCACCAGGCGCCCCTGCCTGGAAACGGCGAACCCCGCGTCTGTGCCCGCACCGGTCGTCAGCGGCATGACCTTGCCCGTGGCGATGTCGATGCGCGACAGGCGAGTCACCCGACTCTGCTCGATCAGCGCCAGCACCGACTTGCCGTCGGGCGACCATTGCACGTGCGAGAACCAGCGATCGATCGGCGCAGGCACGCTCACGGCGCCGGTCGCTGCGTCGATGATTGCGAGCTGCATCGGAGCGTAATAGATCCACTTCTCCGCGCCGCCCTGCAGGAACGCGATGCGGCGCCCGTCCGGCGACCACTGCGGGCGCAGTCCCTCGAGTGAGTCGCTGTCGGCGCCGTCGAGCTGCGCGAGCGGCTGCTCAGTCGCACCGGCACGCGGTTCGACCAGGTACAGCGACACCTGCGAATGCCGATCCGGATCCTCGCCACGACGAGTGACGTAGACGATCCGGCGCCCGTCCGGCGACCACGACGGATACGTTTCGTCATGCGCGCCGGAGGTGAGCTGGGTCGTCTGCCCGCTCGCCACGTCGTGCAGGTACAGGTGCGAGCGGCGCGCACCGAGATAGCCGTCGATGTCCTGCTTGAAGTGAAAGCGGTCGGTCACGATCGGTGGCGGGTTCCTGGGTTCCGGCGCGCCGGCGGGACGTTCCGGATCCGTTGCGACCAGCGCGAGCCGCTGGCTATCGGGCGACCACTCGAAATCGTCGACGCCGCCCGGCAGGTTCGTGAGCGCCCTGGCCTCACCGCCCCCGACCGGCATGGCCCAGACCTGCGTCTGCGCATCGTCGTTGCCACGGTCCGAGAGGAACGCGAGCCAGCGCCCATCGGGGGACCAGGCCGGTGCCCACTCGTCGGCCCTGGGCGTGTTCGTGAGTTGGGTACGATCGCGGCCGTCGTAACCGACGCGCCAGAGGTCCGATTGCGTCTCGTCCTTGGCGACGTTCGTCACGATTACGGTGTAGACGACGGACTCGCCGTCCGGGGCAAATGCAGGTTCGTCGACCTCAGCCAGACGCGCCAGGTCGGCCGGCCCGAAACGGTCGGCAGGAAGATCGGCAGCCCTGGCGGCAACCGTCGACGCCAGCAGCAGCAAGCCGACGAATCCGCTGAATGACGTGCGCATGGAGTCTCGCCAGGATCGCGCCGAAACGGGCGCCATCGCGCGATCCTAGCGAATACGCGAAACTGGCGCCCCTACTTTGCCTCGCGCAGGAGATCGGCATGGCCAGGAAACGTCCCTCGCGGACCGGCGGCACCGTCGTGATGCTGGAGCACCGCTCGAAGATCCTGGCGGATAATCCACTCGGCGATCCGGCCCAGCGCACGCTCGGCGTGTGGCTGCCGCACGCATACGACAGCGGCGCGACGCACGGACGCGGTCGGCGGTTCCCGGTGCTGTACGACCTCGTCGGTTTCACGGGCACCGGCATTGCGCACCTCAACTGGAAGCCGTTCAGCGAGAACGTTGCCGAACGCGCGGCGCGGCTCGTGCACGACAAGCGCATGGGCCCCGCGATCATCGTCTTCCCGGACTGCTTCACGTCGCTCGGTGGCAACCAGTACGTGAACTCATCGGCTATCGGCAACTACGCGGACTTCCTGCTCGACGAAGTCGTCCCATTCGTCGACAAGGAGTTCCGCACGCTCGCCTCGCGCGATCACCGCGGCTGCTTCGGTAAGTCGTCGGGTGGCTACGGCGCGATGATCCACGGCATGAAGTACGCATCGCACTGGGGCGCAATCGCCAACCATTCGGGCGATGCGTATTTCGATTTCATTTACCGCGCCGACTGGCCGAACACGCTGAACGAGTTGGGCCGGTTCCGCCGCCCGCCGCGCAAGGAAGGGCGCTACACGAACCGGGTCGATTTCGCCGCAGATCGCAAGCTGGCGCAGGGGCTCGACGATGGCCGCGTGCGACGGTTCCTCGAGACGATGTGGAAGCAGCACAAGCACACGCTGGGCGAAGGCCACGCCCTGATGAATGTGTGCATGGCGGCCACCTACGATCCCGACCCGGCCGCGCCCAACGGTTTTCGCCTGCCCTTTCACCTGGAAACCGGCGAGATCCTGCCCGAGCGGTGGCAGCACTGGCTGCGGCACGACCCGGTCCGGCTCGTCGGCAAATACGCCGCCAACCTGCGACGGCTCAAGGGAATCTACGTCGACTGCGGCTGGCGCGACCAGTACCACATCCACTATGGCTCCCGGCAATTGTCACGCGCCCTTGAAAAGGCGCGCGTCGCGCACCAATACGAGGAATTCGACGACACCCACTCGGACATCGACTACCGCATGGACGTCAGCCTGCCCTTCCTCTACCGCGCCCTGCGGCCCTGACCAGGGCTCGCCCCGACCGTGAGCAGTCCGCCGCCGTTCACGCCGCTGCCCGAGCTGCCAGTCGAGATTTATCGCTCGCACTGGCGGCCTGCGTGCGAAGAGCGGGCGTTCATGCTGCATGCGGTCGGCATCGGGTCGCAGGTGGTGGCCAACGGCGAACTGTGGAGCCTCGTCGTGCTGTCGCAATCGGCAGCAGCGGCAACGAGCCACCTGCGCGGTTATGAGCGCGAGAATCCGCCAAAGCGGCGCGTGCTCGCACGGCCCGAGCAGATGCATCCCCGCGCCTGGATCGGGCCGGCCGTGTACTTCCTTGTCATGGTGCTGGTCGCGTGGCTCGCCGGTCACCGCACCTTCGCCACCAACTGGCTCGCCGCGGGCGTACTCGATACGGCGGTCGTGCGCGGCGGTGAATTCTGGCGAACAGTGACGGCGCTGACGCTGCACTTCGACGTCGCGCACCTCCTCAGCAACCTGGGGTTCGGCGCGTTTTTCGGCTGGCTCGCTTCGCAGCTGCTCGGCCCGGGCGTGGCCTTCGGCGGCGCCGTAGCTGCGGCCACTCTCGCCAATGCTCTCAATGCCTCGGTGCAACCGGCCAATCACGTTTCGGCTGGCGCCTCGACCATGGTCTTCGCCCTGCTCGGCCTGCTCGCTGCGTACGCGTGGCGACGGCGTGCGGATTCGGGCGAACGCTGGGCCTATCGCTGGGCGCCGTTGATTGCGGGCGTGTTCCTGCTCGGCTTCACCGGCGTGGGCGGCGAAAACACCGACGTCCTGGCACACCTCACCGGGTTCAGCACCGGCGCGGCCACAGGCTGGTGGCTCGGTCGTTTGCGCCAGATTCCCGGGCCACGCATCCAGTGGCTCGCAGGTCTCGCGTCGCTAGCCACCATCGCGGGAGCCTGGGCGCTCGCACTTAACCTGGGAGCCTGAGCGCCAGCGCGTCGCGAAACTCAAAATACGCTGCGAGGACCGCTGCAGGCGCCTCCAGGTGCGGGTAGTGCCCAAGTTCGTCGAAGAGCACGACGTCCGCATCTGGCACAAGTTCGCGATATCGCTCTGCCATGTGACGACCCGAGACCGGATCGAGCGCACCGCAGAGCAGGCGACGCGGTACCTTCGAGTTCACGAGCGCACCCACCCAGCGCGGCCGTTGCCGCCTGCGCTGTTCCATGTAATTGATCAGGCGGGCCAGCGACCGACGCCCGTCGTCCCGCACCAGCAGCGCCCAGAGATCCCGCACGTCCTGATCAGACGGCGGCTTGCGGCCGCCGATGCCGCGCATGGTCTGCGCGAAGCCGTCATAGGTCATCGCACGCGCGAGGATCGGCCCCAGCCAGCGATGTGCGAGCAGTTTCTGCACGGGGCGCGCGCGATGGGTTTCGGGAAACAGACCGCCGTTCAGGAAACACATGCTCGCGAGCGGCAGCCGCCCCTCGTCTGCACGCGCCAGCAGCTCCTGCGCGACGGTGTCGCCATAGTCGTGCGCCAGCACGTGCGGGCGAGTCACCCCGTGCTGCGCAAGCAGCGCCGTACACAGGTCGGCCTGCAGCGTGATCGGGTAGTCGGAATGGCGCGGCTTGTCGGAAAGCCCGAAGCCGAGCATGTCGAGCGCATACAGTGAGTAGCGTTCGGCGAGGGCGTTCCACAGCGGGTGCCAGTCGTAACTCGAGGTCGGGTAGCCGTGAATCAGCAGCAGCGGTTCTTTGCCGGGAGCCGACTGCGTGCGACAGAAGATCTCGTGTCCCACGAGACCCTCACGACGGCCGGCGTTGATCCAGGCTTCGAGTTCGTGCGAATGATCCATCAATCCCCCGAGGACTCCCAGCATGTCTGAAACGTTCGCTGCCGGCGGCAATGTCCTGATCCAGGGTGCCAGCCGCGGCATCGGCCTCGAGTTCGTGCGGCAATGCCTCGCCGAATCCCGGGGCGGCCAGGTCGTCGCCACTTGCCGTTCGCCTGCCAACGCCACCGAGCTGGCGGCACTGGCCAACACTGCCGCGGGCCGCCTCACCGTCCTTGCCCTCGACGTGACCGACGAGGCATCGATTACCGCGGCCGCCGCGGCGACTGCACGTACGGTCCCTCGTCTGCATCTCGTCGTCAACTGCACTGGGGTACTGCACGAGGCCGTCTACGACATGCGGCCCGAGAAGCGGTTGGCCGACGTGCGTCCCGAGTCGCTGGCACGGGCATTCGCCGTCAATGCGATCGGCCCGCTGCTCGTGGCGCGGCATTTCGAGCCGTTGCTGGCGCATGCTGACCGCACCGTGTTTGCGAGCCTGTCCGCACGAGTCGGCAGCATCGAAGACAACCGGCTCGGCGGCTGGTACGCGTACCGCGCCTCCAAGGCGGCCCAGAACATGTATACGCGGACGCTTGCAGTCGAGTGGGCGCGAAGCCGCCGCAACGTCATCTGCGTGGCCTTGCATCCCGGCACGACGGACACCGACCTGTCGCGGCCTTTCCAGGGCAACGTGCCAGAGGGCAAACTGTTCGACGTGGAACGCACCGTCTCGCAACTGCTGGAAGTAATCGATCGCCTGCGCCCGGACGACTCGGGGCAGTTCTTTGCGTGGGATGGTGAACGCATCCCGTGGTGACCGGAGTCGCTCCGACTGCTGCGCCTGAGACGCTGCCGATCCTGTATCGGGACGAGCGACTCGTGGTGGTCGACAAGCCGTCGGGACTGCTGGTGCACCGCTCGCCGATCGACCGGCATGAAACCCGGTTTGCGCTGCAGATTCTGCGCGACCAGCTCGGCCAGCGTGTCTACACGATCCACCGCCTCGACAAGGGCACCTCCGGGGTGCTGGCGTTTGGGTTGAATCCGGAAGCTGCCCGCGAGTACGGCGCGATCTTTGCCCAGCGCAGTGTCGTCAAGACGTATGTCGCGCTGGTACGAGGCTGGCCAGCAGAGGCAGGCACCATCGATCGGGCGCTCTCCGCGGTCGAGGACGGACGCATCGGCACGCAATCGGCCGAACCCAGGGAATCGCGAACGGCATTCCGGCGCATCGCGACCTTCGAGTTACCGGTGTGTGTCGATCGCTACCCCACCTCGCGTTATGCACTGGTCGAACTCACCCCGCACACCGGGCGACGGCACCAGCTGCGTCGCCACCTCGCTGGCGAGTCGCATCCGATCGTGGGCGATTCGACCTATGGCAAGGGGAAGCACAACCGCCTGTTTCGCGAGCTGTTCGGTGTGCAGCGATTGCTGCTCGCGTGCACACGGCTCGAATTCACGCCGCCCGCAAGCAAGACGGCGCTTCGAGTCGAAGCGCCGCTCGCTGCAGAGTTTGCCGCGCTGCTCGCCCGGCTGGGTGCGCAGTACGCCGCGGATCCGCTCAGCCCATCTTCGACTTGACCTTCGCGGTCAGCGCGGCGATCTCGCCGCGACGGCCTTTGTCCGCGACTTCGCGACCCGGACGCGGCGCAGCCTTGCCCGCCTTGTCGAGGTACTGCAGCGATTCCTGGTAGCGGCCCTCCTCGAACAGGTATTCCGCGTAAAAGAAGTTCGAGTCGATGCCATTCGGGTTCAGCTTGAGCGCCTTCTGCAGCAGCTTCCCGGCTTTTTCGTCGTCACCGAAGCCGACCGGGAAGCCGGGCACCTTGTAGTACAGGGCACCGAGACTGGTGTAGGCCGAACCGTCGAGCGCGTTCGGATCGAGCTTCAGCGCCGCTTCGAGGTTGCCCCGCGCTTCCTTGCACAGCGAGAGCGCACCGAGCCCGCCCTTCGCGCCCGCGTAGCTGCTCTCGACTATGCCTTCCCAGATCAGCGCCTCGGGACGCGTCGGGTTCTGGTGCGTGAAATTCTCGGCCCGCTTCTCCAATGCTTCGAATGCCTTGGTCCGCTCATCGCCCGCAGGCGTCTCGTAGTTCACCTTGGCCCAGGCCTGCTGGATCGACAACAGCTCGGTATCGAAGGCAGGGTTGGCAGGCGCTGCCGCGAACAGCGGACCGGCGAGCAGGCTTGCGCAGACTAATACGACGTTGCGTACGTGTTTCATGGTTTCTCCTCAGGACTGCGCCGCACGCGCCGCGACGGCGGCGGCAGCGTGTCGGCGGATGACGGGAAGCTGCTTGCGTAGCGAGCCATCGACGACTCCCGGCAGCAGTGCGTTGATGCGGACGAACAGTTTTTCGGGCCAGCCGAAGACGGCGCTGGTCTTGCCGGCCTCGAGCATGGCGCAGGCAGCCGCTGCCACCTGCGCGGGCGGATCCATTGCAACCTTCAGCTCGGCGTTCATCTGGTCGACGGCCGACGCGTTCATGCCGGTCTTCGTCGCGCGCGGCGCAAAGTAGTGCACACCGATCTTCGAATCGGCCAGCTCGCGTCGCAATGCTTCGGTGAAGCCGCGCAGTGCGAACTTGGTGGCTGAGTACGCGGTGAACCCGGGATAGCCGAGGCTGCCGAACACCGAACCGATATTGAGGATTGCGCCCATTGGTTGCGAGTGCAGCTGCGGCAGCAGCGCCCGCGTGAGCTGCATGGGCGCGATGGCGTTGATCGCAAACAGCCGCTCGATCGCTGCATCGTCGAGTGCGTCGAGCATGCCGAAATCGCCGAGACCCGCGTTGTTGACCAGCACGTTGATGCCGCTGCCGCCCCGGCGACTCGCGGCTTCGACCACCCGTGCGCGCCCCTCGGCTGTCGCAAGATCGGCGGCACACCAGTCGACGCGCGCCGAACGGCCGCCAAGTTCCTGAGCAGCGCCTGCAAGCGCCTGCTCATTCCGGCCCACGAGCAGCACGCTCGCACCGCGGCCATGCAGTGCCTGCGCCAGCGCGCGGCCGATGCCACCGCTGGCACCGGTGATCAACGCTCGCATCTCCGCGGCTTTCATGCGCTGAGCCTCACCGGGGCGGCGTCCCGCTTCGCGGCGACGTCGGCCTCGAGACCCCGGAACATGTTGCCGTAGAGCCAGAACACGCCCTTCGCGCAACGGATGACCGCCTCGCGCTCTTCTGGGTCCGTCAGGCGGCCAAGGATGATCTCGAGGTCGCCCACGTGCTCCTGGTCCAGTTCGCCATGACTGCGCAGGTAGCTGAATGCCTGCGTCGGCAGCTGCAGCGCCGACTTGATCCGGTCGGCGGCGTTGAGCGCCAGCGCAACACTGGTCCCTTCGAGCACGAACACCATGCCGAAGAAACCGAGCGGGTTGCGACGCTGGATCGTGTCGTAGGCGTACGCAACCATGCATTCCGTCGCGAGCGACGGCTGCGAGGCCGCCGCAGCCGCGCGGTCGCCGCCTGCGTGCTCGATGTCGTTGAGGATCCACTGCTCGTGGCCCCGCTCCTCGTCGAGGTAGTGCAGGATCGATTCCTGGAGCCACGGGTGGCGCGCAGGGATGCGTGCGCCGACGGCCATCATCAGCGGCACGGTATGACGCACGTGATGATAGGCCTGCGTCAGGAACTCGACGTACAGCTGGCGGGTAATGTCGCCGGCGAGCGCGCGCTGGATCGCGGGAGCAGCCAGCAGATAGTTACGGTCGGCGACGGTGTCGCGCTGCAGTTGTTCGTACAGGTGCATCTATGGGTTCCGTAAATAGGTCAGGACGCGAGTTCTGCGCGATAGAGTTCGTCGAGCAGCGCACCGAGACGTGAATGGATTTCCGGGCGACGCAGGCGACCGTTCGCCGTCAGCGTGCCGTCGGCAAACGTGAAAGGACCGGGGGCGCGTACCCATTGGCGCACCTGCGCATAGTTCGGGAGCGCTGCGTTCGCCGCATCGATGGCGGCTTCGACGGCTGCGTCCGCTGCTTCGATTGCGGACGCCCCGACGATCGCGACGGCGTAAGGACGTGACTCACCATAAACCAGCACCGGCCGGCCGGACAGACGCTGCGATATCTCGCACTCGACCCATTCCGGCGACACGTTGCGGCCAAAGCTGGTGATGAACCGGTTGCCGATGCGACCGTGCAGCTGGAGGTAGCCGTCCGCATCGAACCCGCCGAGGTCGCCGGTCGCGATTTCATCGAGCGGCGCGCGCGGCGCATCGCCAAGGTAGCCAAGCATGGCGTTGCCGGCGACATGCACTTGCCCAGAGGCATCGACACGCACGCGCACGTGCGGCAAAGGACGGCCGACGGTACCTGCGCGACGTGCTGAGGGCGTGTTCAGGCAAACGACCGACGCGCACTCACTGAGGCCGTAACCTTCATAGACAGGGATGCCGACGGCGTCGGCCCGCGCGAGCAACTCGCGCGAGACTTTCGCGCCGCCCACGGCAACGAATTGCAGCGAGGCAGGCGCCTGCCAGCCACGCTCGGCCGCGAAGACCAGCACCTGCAGCAGCTCGGGCACGAGGATCAGGCTGTTGGGTTGCTCGCGCGACAATGTCCCGAGCAACCGGGTCGCATCCAGGCCGCCGTAGCTCATGCCCGTGACCGCACTCGGCGGCACGATACACGTCGCACCACGCAGCAAGGGCGCGTACAGGCCGGCGACGTTTTCGAGCAACGTTGCGAGCGGCAGGATACAGAGGTGGCGTTCGATAGAGAGTTCGCGCGTGACGACTGCCACGGACTCCGCGATGGCCTCGAGCGCAGGACCCGAGAGGCACACACCCTTCGGGTGCGAGGTGCTGCCCGAGGTGTAAGTAATCTTGCGCGTGCCCGCAGGCGCAACGGCCCGGCTCGCGAGGTCAAGCTGCCGACGGAACCGGTGCAGACCAGACACCGGCGAGGTGCCATCCAGCCGCCAACCCTGCAGCAGCGCCTGCGCGCGCGTGTCGTCGTCGGTAAGGGCCGCGTCGACGCCCGCATCGTCGAGCGCATGCGTCATCTGTGCCGGCGTGAAGGAACCCGGCAGCGGCACCGAGAGCATTTCCCCGACGTGCAGCGCGAGGTCGGCAAGCGCCCACGGCACGCCGTTGTCCGCCAGCACGGCGTGGCGCTCG
>Ga0315283_10004819_pt1 | contig 11817 bp, 10 predicted proteins | sample YL17G09_0_MG_FD_204541 | JGI IMG/M metagenome (GOLD analysis project Ga0315283, IMG submission 204541) | Sediment microbial communities from Yellowstone Lake, YNP, Wyoming, USA - YL17G09_0 | ecosystem: Environmental > Aquatic > Freshwater > Lake > Sediment | place: USA: Wyoming | collected...
GTCGATTTTGATGATCGCCTCCATGATGCTGGCAGCCTGCGCTCCCGCAGCCCCGGCAGCCACGGAAGCTCCTGCAGCCCCGGCAGCCACGGAAGCTCCTGCAGCCCCGGCAGCCACGGAAGCTCCCGCAGCCCCGGCTGAGGACACCACGGTATCCATGGTACCTGCAGTGGCGGGTGCACCATTGGATATCAAAGGCAAAGTAATATGCTATATCATCCCGTCCCTTGCCAATCCATTCTTGAACGGCGTGGCAACTTCAGTGACTGAAAAATTCAAGGCTGATGGCGTGGATGTGAAGGTTTATGGCGCGGATGAAGGTGGATTAAATCAACAATTCGACCAGATCGAGAATTGTATCTCGATGAAAACCGATATGATGTATGTTATGGCAGCCGGCGAGTTTGCCCAGTTGTTGCCCTCCGTTGAAGAAGCCAAAAAGGCTGGTATCACTGTGATGGGTGTTCCACCGCTGCAATTGGCGCCTTTTGATGCCATCATGCACACCAGCCAAAAAGAAGATGGTCAAAAAGTTGCCAAGATGGCTTGCGATTTTATCAATGCCCGTTACCCGGATGCTGCTGATGGAAGTATTGAGACAGCCATCGTTGGTGGCGCCAGTGCCAGTGTTGGGATGAACCTGCGCCATCAAGGTTACCTGACCATCAAAGACATATGCCCCAAGGCCAAGCTTGTCATGGATTTGGATCTTTCCACAGATAGCATCCCAGCCGGTCAGGCTGCTGCCGAAAACGTATTAACTGCGAATCCAAACGTCAAGGTGTTTATTGGACAATCCACAGCCCATGCCCAGGGCATTGCCAACGCCATCAAGGCGCTGCCAAATGTGAACCTGGCTGATTTCGGCGTCTTTGCAGGCGATATGGATCCTTCCCAGATCCCCGTCGTCACCAGCTGCAAGGATCCCTATAAGGGTTTTGTCGCAATCGGTGGAACCTCTCTTGATCAGGCCACCTACGATCAGCTCAAGAAAATGCTGCAGGGCGTGGAACATCCCAACATCATCAACGATGTTCTGGAACCGATCACCTGCGATTTCACCACACTACAATAGAACTAACGGGCTTTTGTTGATACCATTATTGAAGGGGGGGATCCCCCCCTTCAATAAGAAATTAGAGGTGAAAAAAGGAATGGATGCCAAGGTAGTTTTATCCCTGGAAAATATCACCAAGAGATACCCGGGTGTGCTGGCCCTCAATAATGTTTCCATGAATTTTCTTGAAGGCGAGGTTCACGCCTTGCTGGGGGAAAATGGCGCCGGCAAATCCACACTAATTAAAGCGGTGGCCGGGGCTATCGATATAGATTCAGGAATTATTAAAATTCATGGACAGGAATATCCTAAAATCACCCCAGCTCTTTCCAAGAGCCTTGGGATTGAGGTGATCTATCAGGAGTTTAACCTTGTTCCCGCATTATCCGTTGCAGAGAACATATATTTGTGCGAAAAAAATGAAAACGCAATGCTATTTAGCGCCAAAGAAACCGAGAAAAAAGCCGCAAAAGTCTTGGAACAATTTGGTGTGAATATCGACCCGCGAAGCGCGGTGCAGGATTTATCGATCGCCGAACAACAGATCGTTGAAATTGCAAAAGCAGTATCCAAGAATGTGAAAATATTGATCATGGACGAGCCTTCTGCTCCGCTGAGCGTTACGGAAGTAGAGTTGATGTTCAAGATCATTAATCAATTAAAACAAAAAGGTGTGACGATCATTTATATTTCACATCGTTTGGAAGAGGTTTTCCAGGTCTCTGACCGCGTGAGCGTGATGCGAGATGGATGCTATATCGCGACTAAATTTACCAAAGATACCAACCGGCAGGAACTGATCAACCTGATGGTTGGTCGGGAATTGAAAGAAAGTTATCCCCGGCGAAAAAACCCGCCCGGGGAGATTGCCTTGGAAGTTCGCAACCTCACCGGGAATGGGGATCGAAATATCTCTTTCTCATTGAGGAAAGGTGAAATATTGGGGGTTTCCGGGTTGGTGGGTGCGGGTCGAACGGAGTTGGCTCAGCTTCTGTTTGGCGCTGCCCCCATGGAACACGGCGAGATCTTGATCAACGGGAACCCGGTAAAGATCAAGTCGCCTTCAGATGCCATTGAGCATAAGATCGGATTTCTTACCGAGGACCGAAAGGGGCAGGGGCTGTTCCTTGATATGGCTGTCAAATGGAACATCAGCTTTCCGATCGTTAAACGCATCTCGAAATATGGCGTTGTCAATACGAAAGTTGAAGATAGCATTGCCAACAAATATAAAGATAGGATCAATATCAAGACGCCCAGTTTACAGCAGCAGGTGATCAATTTAAGCGGCGGCAATCAACAAAAAGTTGTGCTTGCGAAATCGTTAGCTGCTGAATCGGATATTCTGATCTTTGACGAACCGACCCGCGGGATCGATGTTGGCGCAAAACAGGAGATCTATCATTTAATGACTGAATTGGCCGATAATGGGATCGCGATCGTGATGATCTCTTCAGACATGGAGGAATTGTTGGGGATGTCAGACCGGATAATCGTCATGTGTGAAGGCGAATTGGCTGGAGAAGTTCAGCGGGACAAATTTAATCAAAATCACATTCTTGACTGCGCTTCTGGATCCCATTAACTTTTAGAGGAATAAGTGATGAATCAAAATTCTGTTTCTTCGAAAAACCTCGGCACCCGCATAGCATCCCTCATGAAAAAGAATGTGCCATTTCTGATCCTGCTCTCATTATTGATCCTATTCACATTTATCGCACCCAACTTCATGACCTTTGGAAACCTGCGTACCTTAATTCGCCAGGTATCATTTTCAGGAATTGCAGCAGTCGGTCTCATGTTTGTCATGATCAGCGGAGGAATTGATCTCTCGATTGGTTCTCAGGTTGTTCTAACCAATGTCCTTTTATCGATCATGATGGTTTATGGGAAGATGGATCCCGTAGTGGCAATCCCCCTCATTTTGGGAGTAGGTTTAATGCTTGGTGCGATCAATGGCTTGCTCTCAATTACCCTTAAGGTACATCCACTCATTATTACCCTGGGCACTGCTGCTATTTTTAAAGGCATTGGATATATCATCAATATGTCCAGAAATATCATGGGGTTCCCCGATTCCTTCCGCTGGCTTGGCCAGGGATACGTTGGGGGAATCCCGGTCCCTGTCATTGTATGGATTATCGTGGCGTTGGTTGGCGCTTTCGTCCTTAATAAGACCTACTTTGGCAGACGGGTATTTGCATTAGGCGGAAATGAAGAAGCTGCCCGGCTTGCAGGTGTGCGTATCAGCCGGATGAAAGTATTCCTGTTTATGATCTGCGGTTTTACCGCTGCGATCACTTCGGTATTGCTTCTCTCCAGAGTTTTTGCGGGCCAGACTGTCACAGGCCAGGGACTCGAATTCGACTGCCTCACCGCTGCCCTGCTGGGTGGAGTCAGCTTCAAGGGGGGTGAAGGCAGCGTCTTTGGTTTAGTCGTTGGTATCCTCATCATTGGTGTGCTCAACAATGCCATGCAGTTGGCCAGCTTTCCTGATTTTTCGCAAACTGTGGTTAAGGGTGCCGTCCTATTGATCGCTGTAGCAATTGACGTTTATCAGAAGAATCGAAAAGCGAAAGCAACTGTCGCGAAAGTTGCCGCATAGATGACCTTGCCATTACAGAGATGAAGAAACTACCCGCTTTGCCGGGGTGAACACAAATAGAATGGTGGTGACCCTTCCCGCCGCGGTGGGGTTTGATTTGTACCATAAGAACCGTAAGACCAAAGAAACCGTGGCGCGGGTTTCCTTACAATCTTGAGTGTAATAATATTTGTCATTCAGGTGCTAAATGAATAATCCTCTCATCCCTTTTGAAAATACTGGGCATCCCCCGATGGGTCCCGATTTTGGCCGCCCGCCAGGTCCTCCTCCGATGATGGATACCAGTATTTACAAGCGCAAATGGCTGGATGTTCCCTACGCCAATCAATCCCCCACCCAATGTTTGGATATCTACCTTCCGGATGAAGGGGAGGGGCCTTTCCCGGTGATCGCGGTCATCCACGGGGGTGCCTGGATGTTGGGAAATAAGCGCGATGTGCAGCAGCTGCCCATGCTCGAAGGCCGCAAGCGCGGTTATGCGGTGGTCTGCATCGAATACCGCCTGAGCAGTGAAGCAAAATTCCCGGCGCAGATCTATGATTGCAAAGCCGCCATCCGCTTTATCCGCGGCAATGCGAAGAAATACGGATTTGACCCGGACCGGATCGCTGCCTGGGGCGGCTCTGCTGGAGGGCATCTCAGCGCGCTGGTGGGAACCAGCGCCGGGGTGAAGGAGCTGCAAGACCTTTCGATGGGCAACCCGGACCAGGATTGCTCCGTGCAGGCGGTTGTGGATTGGTTCGGTCCCACGGAAGACTTTCTCCAGATGGATGAGGAGCTCAAAGCAAGCGGGAAGGGCGTTGCGGACCACTCCCAGCCCGAATCCCCGGAATCCCTCCTATTGGGCAGGCTGATTACGGAAGTGCCTGATCTGGTACGGAAGGCCAGCCCGATGACGTATGTTTCCGCGCATACCCCACCATTTCTCATCCAGCACGGGCTGCTCGACCAGCTCGTACCGGTGGAACAATCCATCCACTTTGCGGAGGCGATCGAAAAAGCAGCCGGCAAAGAGAGGGTGATCCTGGAGCTCCTGCCCGGGGTCTATCATGCCGATCCTGCCTTCGAAACCCATGAAAACACGGAGCGGGTGCTGGATTTCCTGGACTCAATCCTTAAGAAATGATCGCAAAGGATTATTTTAAAACAAGCCTGATCGGGGAGGGGATCTGGTCCATAAGCGGGCCGGCAAACGATCAGATGTACCTGGTTTTGGGGGAAGAAAAAGCGCTATTGGTGGATACTGGGATGGGGGTGGGGGACCTGGCAGGGTTAGTGCGCTTGCTGACACCTCTGCCGGTGATCGTGGTGAACACCCACGGGCATCCCGATCACGCCGGGGGAAATGGGGGGTTCGAGGAAGCTAATTTGCACCCGGCAGATGAACGCATCATGCGGCGGATGTGCGCGGATGAATTCCGCCGGAATGACATCAAGAACTTTCACGGAGATGGAACCCCGGCATATCAACGAATGCTGGCGGGGATGGTTCATTTCCGGGTGATCACGCTCCATCCGCTGCGCGAGGGAATTGTCTTAGACCTGGGAGGGAGGAAGTTCGAAGTCATCGAGATCCCCGGGCACACCCCCGGTTGTGTATCCCTTTTGAATGGGGTGGAAAAGATCCTTTTTACCGGAGACATGATCGTTCAAACTCCGGTCTGGATGTACCTGAAGCACTCCCTGCCGCTGCGAACCTATCTTGCGAGCCTGCAAAAGCTGCAGACCAGGGAATTTGAAACACTCTTTCCCGGGCACCTACCTGCTCCGCTGGACAGGCAGAACCTGGACGATTTGATTGCCTGCTGTCAGGAGATCTTGGAGAGACCCGGCATCGGCGCGCATACCAAAACCTTTGCGGGAGAAGGGCTGCTCTGGAAGCACGGGAAGGGGTCGATCATATATAATCCAAAACATTTATTTGAATAAATTGTACAAAGCCGGCTTGTTACAAGTTTGGTTCTCTAAAAAAATGTAAGGAGAATCCACTTTTCCATCATGATGATTGACATTGGTTGTAAAAAACCGTATACTAATATACGAAACAGAGTTTCATCTAATGAAACTACATTATTTGAAAGGAGGATGGAAGCGGGGTAGAGAAAAAATCTTCGCCATAACAAGAATCGATATTGATGAATGAAATTTTGCGAAAACCTAAAGAAAAAAAGGAGAAGAAAATGAGTAAAAAGTTTTTGCTTGTATTGTCTGTCTTTTTGATCGCCGCATTCATGCTGGCAGCCTGCCAGCCAGCTGCGCCTGCAGTTACTGAAGAAGCCGCACCGGCGGAACCCATGGAAGCACCCACCGAAGCTGCTGCAGAACCGGCTGCGAAAGAAGTGCTGGCAGTCGCTTTGCCTGCCCTGGATAACCCGTTGATGCTGGGCTTCAACGACGCTTTCAAGGGAGCATTCGGTGAAAAATATGACGTCCAGGTCGCGAGCGCGGACGGGAATCCGAACAACCAGGCTACCCAGGTGGAAAACTTCACCGCCATGAAACCTGCCTTTTTATTTGCAATGCCGGCGGAAGCTTCCAGCCTGGTCCCGAAGCTGATTGCAGCCCGGGATGCTGGGGTGAAAGTCCTCGTGGTTGGTGGTGATCCTGGCGACGAAAAAGCCTATGACAGCGTCATGATGATGAACCAATACCTGGCTGGGATGTACGAAGCCTACATGGCCAAGCTGTGGGTGGATGCAACCTACCCGGATGCAGCGGATGGTACCATTGAGGCCGCCATCCTCGAATCAACGGTGAACACCGATGCTGCCAACCGCTCAGCCGGGATGAAAATGATCGCTGAACCATACCTCAAGAATGTCAAAGGCGAATATATCGACGCCAAAGGTAATGTGGTTTCAGAAGCCGATAGAGTTTCCAATCCTGCATATTCCTCAAAGATAAAGGTTGTGGCCACTACCCAGGCAGAAATGTTCCAGGCCGGGCAGACTGCCATGCAGAACATCCTTACCACCAACCCGAATGTAAAACTGGTCCTCGCTTATGCAGGGGACGGGGCAATGGGGGCATCCCAGGCTATCCTCGACGAATTTGCCAAAGGTCCTGGCGTCAGCGCAATCGATGACCTCAACAAGGTGGCTGTGTTTGGCGTCGGCATGATCGGACCGGAAGGTGCTGCGGTTCTGGATTCCGCGAACAATAAGACTGTCTTCCGGGGGACCATCCGTTTCGGCGGCGATCTGATCGGCAGGACGATGGAGATTGTTGGCAAGATACTGAATGGTGACATTACTAAGGTCATCTACGATCCCCTCGATATCGTGACCGTGGTCGATGGCAAGCTAATGGGCATGCCCATCCAGGATACCGAAGTCTTTCAGGTTCCAACCGGAACCCCTCAGGAGATCAAATTAGGTCCTCCTCCAGGATAATATAATTATCCTGACTCAGCGCCAAGAGCGATGATCAGCATTTTGATCATCTACCTGAACCGATTGAATTTTACCGGTTGAAGGAAAGATGGGCTGGGTTCAAACCCGTAAGGGTTTCCCCAGCCCGTTTTATTAAATCATGCTGGAGCAGTATGGCTGAAAATGTGATCTTATCGATACGCAATATAACCAAGACTTACCCGGGCGTCACCGCGCTGGATGATTATTCGATGGAATTTACGCGGGGCGAGATCCATGCCCTTTTAGGCGAGAATGGGGCGGGGAAATCCACCTTGATCAAGATCGTCTCGGGAGCGATCGAACCGGACAGCGGCTCGATCATTTTAGAAGGCGAGAAATTCAAGAGCATATCCCCAGGGCACGCCAAAGACCTGGGCATTAAAGTGATCTACCAGGAGTTCAATTTGGTGGAATCACTTACGGTGGCACAGAATATTTTCCTGGGGGAAACAGAGGGTTTATTTACCAACCATAAGGATCTCAAGGAAAAATCCAGGAAGATCTTCATGGACATGAACGTAGATATTGATCCATCCGTGAAAGTTAGAAGTTTAAGCCCTGCCAAGAAACAGCTGGTGGAAATCGCCAAGGTTATTTCAACCAGGGCAAAGATCCTGATCATGGACGAGCCGAGCGCGCCGCTTTCCGCCACAGAGGTGGAAACCATGTTTCGGATCGTCGCCAAGTTGAAACAGGACGGTATCACCATCATCTATATTTCCCACCGCATTGAAGAGCTCTTTCGAATCTCAGACAGGGTGACCGTCATGCGAGATGGTCATTTCGTGAAGACGCTGGAGACAGCGAAAACGAACCGCAAAGAGCTGATCAGCCTGATGGTCGGACGGGAATTCAAGGAATACTATCCCAGGCGGACAAATCCGCCGGGCGAAGTGGTCATGGAAGTGAAAAACCTTATCGGGAACGGGGACGAGAATATTTCCTTCCAGGTCCGCAAAGGGGAGATCCTGGGGGTTGCGGGGCTGGTGGGGTCGGGACGGACGGAGATGGTCAACGTCCTTTTCGGAGCCGTGCCAAAAGACAGTGGCGATATCCATATCGATGGAAAAAAGGTGGAGATCAACAATCCCGACCAGGCCATCCGCTACGGAATTGGGCTTATCCCCGAGGACCGCAAGTGGCAGGGTCTCATCCTGAATTCGACTGTGAAATTTAATATCACACTGGCTATCTTCAATAAGCTGGCCAGGTATTTCCTGGTCAATTCCAAGTTGATGAATGGCATTGTTTCGAAATATGTAAATACATTGAAAATTCGCACCCCTTCAGTGGACCAGAGGGTAAAAAATCTTTCTGGTGGCAACCAGCAGAAGGTGGTGCTTGCCAAGACGCTGGCCGCGGATACGAAAATCCTGATCTTTGATGAGCCGACCCGAGGGATCGATGTGGGTACCAAGCAGGAGATCTACAACCTGATGAACGGACTGGTGGAACAGGGCAAGGCGATCATCATGGTGTCGTCGGAGATGGAGGAGCTGTTGGGTATGTCTGACAGGCTGATCGTTCTTTTCGAGGGGCGTTTCATGGGTGAGGTGCCCAAGGAAAAATTCGACCAGAGGTATGTGATCGAGCTGGCTTCTGGTCATCCGGTATAGATGAAGAGGAAACAATGCGAAAGATCAATCTGAGCGGTTTGAAAAAATACACGATCATGTTCATCCTTCTTGGCCTGATGGTCGTATTTTCCTTTACGAGTCCATATTTCTTAACCATCCGGAACCTGACCAACATCATCACCCAGAACACCTACTTCATCATCGCTGCGGTGGGGTTATCGTTCGTCATGATCGGCGGTGGAATCGACCTTTCCGTGGGCTGGCAGATGTCCCTGGTGGGTGTGGTCACCGCTATTCTAATGGTGGAGTTCCAGGTGCCGGTCTGGCTGGGGGTGACGATCGGCTTGCTGCTCGGAACATGCCTGGGGTTATTCAACGGGGTAATCGTCACCAATGTGCACGTTTTCCCGCTGATCGTGACGATCGCAACCAGTACGGTTTTCCAGGGGATTTCCTATATCATCTCCCAGTCGCAAACCTTTCGCAACTATCCTGCGGAGTTCTTATTTATCGCCAAGGGAAAAGTTCTTGGGGTGCCTTTTGATGTCATCCTTGCTATTGTGGTGGTTTTATTGGCTTCGTTCGTGTATTCTAAAACGAAATACGGCTGGAACGTGATGGCTCTGGGCGGGAACGAGGAAGCATCCCGCCTGGCAGGCATTAAGACCAGGATGATGAAGACCTCTGTTTACGCGCTGTGCGGATTCTTTGTTGCGGTAGCAACCATGGTGATGATCGGCAAGGCGAACACCACCAGCTCCGCATTTGGGCCGGGGATCGAGTTCACGATCCTGACCGCAGCGATCATCGGCGGGATCAGCTTCATGGGTGGGGAGGGGAATATGGCTGCACTGGTGGTCGGTGTGTTTGTTCTGGCCGTGCTGGGGAACGGTATGCAGCTGGCGGGTTGGAGTACGTACGCGCAGTACATCGTGAGGGGGATCATCCTGCTCGGTGCAGTGGCGTTTGATGAATACCAGAAAAACCGCAAGAGCAAGCGGAAGATCAAGCCGCCTACGGAGGGCGTACCAGGGAATGCGAAACTGGTGAGTGGGGCAGGACCTGCGGTGGGCGAGTAAGAAATTACAAATTTTCTCTTTCTGGATGATATAAAACATCGTTCTGATTCAAATTATCATTCCGAAATCGTGTCGATTGAGAATTCACAATTAACCAGCCAAAACAAAAAATCCTTGGCTCAAAAGGCCTCATCATTTTCATCGCGCTGATAAGCGCCTTTGTGCCCTTATCCACCGACCTGTATTTGCCTGCTCTTCCGGGGATGGGCGCGTACTTCCACGTGACCCCGGATCGAATAAACCTTACCCTGACCGCTTTCATGATCTTTTACGCGCTTGGCACGCTCATCTGGGGGCCATTGAGCGATCATTTCGGCCGGAAACCGATTTTGATCGCCGGGCTGGGACTTTATGTCGTTTCCAGTGCCCTGTGTGCATTCACCTGGAATGTGGACGGCTTGATCCTGAGTCGCATTTTTCAAGCGCTTGGCGGGAGCGCTGCGGGGGTTGTGGCCACCGCGATCGTGAAAGATGTCTACAGCGGAAAAAAGCGCGGATCGGTGCTGGCGATTGTTCAATCCATGGTGCTGATCTCTCCCGCGATCGCGCCGGTGATCGGTGCTTTGTTATTGAAATTCATCTCCTGGCGGGGGGTTTTCTGGTCATTGACCGGAATCGGGGTTGTGGCTCTGGTGGGCAGTTTATTGTTTGAAGAAACTATTTCGGACCGGTCAACCGAAATGTTACTGCCAAGCCTGGGGCGGCTTGGGAAAGTGCTTCAAAACCGCGGGTTTACCCTTCTTCTAATACTTTTCTCCCTTGGAGCCGCCTCAACCTTTGCTTTCATAGCTTCTTCCACTTACATTTACCAGAATGACTTCAACCTCACCGGGCAGGAATATAGTTTCTTCTTCTCGGTAAATGCATTGGGGATGATCGCCGGTCCGATGATCTTCCTGTGGTTCTTAAAACGCGTGCATACCGAGACGATCATTCGGAGTTGTTTTGTGATGACCGCCATCAGCGGCTTGCTGGTATGCCTGTTGGGGTCAAGAAACCCTTGGTTGTTTGCCCTGTGCATCCTGCCCGCCTCGATCGCCGGCAGCTGCCTGCGCCCCGGATCTGCCAACATGATGCTGGAGCAGCAGAAAGGCGATACCGGTTCAGTTTCCTCCCTGATGGGCTGCACCGGGTTGTTGATGGGCAGCCTGGGGCTGCAGCTGATCTCGATGCCGTGGAGCAACACGATCATCGCGCTGGGAGTGATGACGATGAGCACCGCCGTTATCAGCCTGGCTGCCTGGCCGTTTGTGATCCGCCAGGCCATTCGGCTGCCGGGACCGATAAAAGCCGACAACCTTGGTTAAGAATAAGCACAAGCCTGAAAATCACTCGCAGCACTGAAAATGCGCATAGCCATACTTATCTCATAATTCATCCATTTGAAGGAAATAATAAAGAATAATACACTGTATCGCATTTGTAAGCATATTGTGTTATCATTGCTAATGTAATATGAAATGAGGTGAAATAGATGACCAAAAGCGCCAGCATGTATATCAGGATCGACCCGAAAATAAAAACCGAAGTGGAAGCCATTTACTCCAGGTATGGTATGAGCATCACCGACGCCATCAATGTTTTTCTGTATCAGTCGCGAAATGTCGGCGGGCTGCCTTTTGACCTGCATCCGCCCGCGTTCAATGTGGAAACCCTGGCGGCGATTCACGATGGGGACGCGATCATCAAATCAGGGAAAGGGCGATTTGAAAAACCCGATGACATGTTGGCTGAGTTGAAAGCCTGATGCTTAAAGCTGATTTTACGCGCCAGTTTAAAAAGGATTACAAACTGGCGATTAAGAGAAGCTGGAATATTTCGCTGGTTGATGCGATTATCAGTGACTTAATGAACGAGATACCCCTGGATGAGAAACACAAGGATCATCCCTTGACCGGCAATCACCTTGGCTGCCGGGAATGCCACATCAAACCTGATTGGTTGCTCATTTATCAGATTGGTAATGGAGTTATCGTCTTCGTGAGGATGGGGTCACATTCAGATCTGTTTTAGCGGTTTTGATAATGCTCAAGTGATAACTTCTGATTTGTATAAATAATCGGAAGTTATTAATTGACACTTGGAC
>Ga0315283_10004821_pt1 | contig 11816 bp, 7 predicted proteins | sample YL17G09_0_MG_FD_204541 | JGI IMG/M metagenome (GOLD analysis project Ga0315283, IMG submission 204541) | Sediment microbial communities from Yellowstone Lake, YNP, Wyoming, USA - YL17G09_0 | ecosystem: Environmental > Aquatic > Freshwater > Lake > Sediment | place: USA: Wyoming | collected...
CGCGCAGACGCCAGGGTCGAAGAGCCCGCCGCTCCGGGCATGCAGTTCGATGGCGCGGGTGATGAGCGGCGCGAGTTCGGCGCTGATGGCAGCGGGCTGGCCCTGCGCGAGGAGGCTATTCACCCGAGCCAGTTCGCCGGTGCCGAAGGCGTACCAGTCTCGCTCGGCCACTCGAAAGCGACTCTCGACGTCGGCCGCCGCCGCGGCTGCCTGGACCCGTTCCGGATCGAGAATCTCGATACGGACGTCAGTGCCAAAGGCCGGAAAGTTGCGTTCTGTGACGGCCGTGCGATCACATCCGGCCATGAACACGGGAAGGCCCGCCAGGGCCACCAGCGTGGCGCAGGCAGGCCGGGTGCTCAGGCGCGTGGCATCCGATCGGCTGCCCGGGCCTTGAGGCGCAGGTCCAGCGCGTCGAACAGCGTGGCGGCCACGTCCAGCCCGCCCAGCTTCTGCAGCTCACGAATGCCCGTCGGGCTGGTGACGTTGATCTCGGTGAGGTAGTCGCCGATCACGTCGAGACCGGCGAAGAGCACGCCGCGCTCCCGGAGCACAGGGCCGACCTGGGCGCAGATCCACGCGTCGCGCTCCGTGAGCTCGCGCACTTCCGGCTGGGCACCAGCGACCAGGTTACCCCGGTTATCGTCGGGGGCGGGGATGCGGGCCAGGACGCGGCCCACCGGCTTGCCATCCACGATAATGATGCGCTTGTCGCCCCGGTTGATTTCCGGAATGAACGTCTGAGCCATGGCGTACTGCTGACCGTAGTCCGTGAGCGTCTCGAAGACCACGTTGGCGTTATTGTCACCCTGGCTCAGCACGAAGATGGAGCGGCCCCCCATGCCGTGCAGCGGCTTGACGACGATGCGCCCGTGCTCGGCCAGGAACGCCCGCATGTCCGCCATCGAGCGCGTGATGACGGTCTCGGGGCAGCACTGGGGAAACCAGGCGGTGTAAACCTTCTCGTTCATATCCCGAAGGCTCTGGGGCTTGTTGACGACCAGGACCCCCGTGAGCTCAGCTCTTTCGAGGAGGTAGGTGGTGTAGATGTACTCCGTGCCAAAGGGCGGATCCTTGCGCATCAGGATCACATCGAGTGCCGAGAGTGGGCGCTCCTCGCGGGGGCCGAGCTCGAACCATTCCTTCTTGTTGTCCACCACCCGCAGGGCGCGCGCGCTGCCCTGGGCCACGCCATTGCGCAGCCGGATGTCCTGCTGCTCGAAGTACCAGAGGGCGTAGCCGCGGCGCTGGGCCTCCGCGAGCATGGCCAGCGAACTGTCCTTGGCCGGGCTGATGCCCGCGATCGGGTCCATCACCACGCCGAGTTGCGGCTTCCGCATTGTTGTGGCTCCGTTCTTAAGTCAAATGCGGTCACCCGCGGCGTTACGGCGTTGTCGGCCCCGTTTTTGCGACGCCGTGCCTATTCTGGCCCGCCGGTGCTGAAATGGCACGGAGGCCGGGAGTATCATCACTGTGGGTGTTGTGGCTTCGTTTGGCGGCTTCTGCATGGCTGGGTCCCGATGGTTATGTTAAAAGTTCATGCTACGGGGGGCGTTAGTGCGCCTGGCCTGGAGAACCCTGTGACGAATGACGCCGCATCCGCACTGCACGGGCTGAAGGTGCTCGTGATCGATGACAGCAAGACCATCCGGCGTACCGCGGAGACCCTCCTGTCCAGGGAAGGCTGCACCGTTTATACCGCCGTGGACGGCTTCGACGCGCTGGCCAAGATCGCCGACTACCGGCCCGACATCATTTTTGTAGACATCATGATGCCCCGGCTGGACGGGTATCAGACCTGCTCGCTGATCAAGCACAACCGCACCTTCCGGGACACCCCGGTGATCATGCTGTCCAGCAAGGACGGCCTGTTCGACCGGGCACGGGGCCGCATCGTCGGCTCCGAGCACTATCTGACCAAGCCCTTCACTAAGGATGAACTGCTCGGCGCCATCACGCGCAAGGCGGCGCGCTGAACGAGGCGCGCCGGCGGGTTGTTGCAAGCATGCGTCAAGGAACGAACATGTCACTGGTATTGATTGCCGACGACTCGCCCACGGACCAGCACATCCTGTCGCGGGCCCTCGAAAAGTACGGCTTCGAGACGCTCGCGGCGAAGGATGGGGAGGAGGCGATTCGCCTCGCTGAGCAGCGGGCCCCGGACGTCATCCTCATGGACATCGTGATGCCCGGCATGAACGGCTACCAGGCCACCCGGCTACTGGCGCAGAACCCGTCCACGGCGGCGATCCCGATCGTCATCGTTTCCACAAAAACCCAGGAGGCCGATCGGGTCTGGGGCCTCCGGCAGGGCGCCGTGGGTTATCTGACCAAGCCGGTGTCGGATGACGATCTGGTAGCTGCCGTGCGGGATGCCCTGACCCGTTAAGGGCGCGCTGATGGTCGTAGCCAGGCAAGGCAGTCTCCGTGCCCTCCGGGAGCATCCCTTCGAGCTCCTGCAGGAAATCGAGCGCCGCAGCCGGGCGGCTGCCGCCGGGGCCCAGGTTGACGACGCGGGCCTGGTGGAATGGGTTGGGGTGGGTTTCAGGCTCGGTAACGAGTGCTTCGTGGTGCCCCGGGACGAGGTTCGGGAGGTCCTGATGGTACCGCCGGCCCTCACCCGGGTACCAGGTGCGAAATCCTGGGTGCGCGGGCTCGCTAACGTGCGGGGCCACCTGCTGCCCCTGGTGGATCTGCGGGAGTTTCTCGGCTCCGGTGTTGGCGGCACGGAGCGCAGTGCGCGGGCCCTGGTGGCCAACAGCAATGAGTTTCCTGTTGGCCTGGTGGTTGACGAGGTCTTCGGCTTCCGGCGCTTCGTGGACCGGGAACTGGCCGACGAGGCGCCGGCCACCGTGATCCGCGCCGATCGATTTCTGGCTGGCTGCTTCCGCCGCGGCGGGGAAGTGTGGCCGGTCTTTAGCCTGACGCGGCTGCTGGATGCGCGCGACTTTCAGCGGGCGGCGGGCGAGTGAAGCACACGTACACCTTAGCGAGTCAACAATGACAGAACAATCTGGCGGAATGCGACTACTGCCCACTCTGGGCGTCGCCCTGATCCTGGTGCTGGTCGCGGCCCTCGCGCTACTTGCCCTGAAGCCTGGGGATGCGGTGCAAAGTATGGGTCCGGTCCCGGGCGCCACCGCGTTCACCGAGGTGCACGCCGCATACCGGCTCGCGGCCGGCGCGATGCGCGGCGATTCCCAGGCCTTCAAGGCCCTCGCGGCTGCCAATCGCCGCATTGCTGCTGCGGATCTCGACGGCGTGGGGGACGAGACCCAGCGCCGCCTGGAGCAGATCCGCGCCAGCCTCGGCACGATCGAGGCGGGCCGTGGCGAGCTGGTCGGTCTCCGCCGGGCGGCGGACCGTCTGGATCGCATGCTGCCGCAGCTGGCCGAGCAGATTGACGCGCTGGAGGCCACCGGCGCCGTCCGCGGCCAAACGGCGACGCTGGCCCAGCTGGAGCGCCTGCGTCTGGTCGCTGACGGGTTGCGTCGCGACGTCCGTGGCCTGTCCCAGGGCACGGTGGCGGCTGATGCGCGGAACCCGGCGATGCTCGACGCCGACCTTGACCTGAGCCGGATTGTCCGGGGGCTCAGCGAGGGCGACGCCGAGCTCGGCCTCCGGCCGCTGGCCGGGGAAGACGCCATTCTCGCTCTCGATGGCCTGCGGCAGCAGAGCGGCGACCTCAGCAAGACGCTCCGCGACGTCCTGGCCAGCAGTGACCGGCTCGGGGCGCTTCGTCAGTCCATGGAGCAGCTCGAGGGTCTCCTCGGCCAGCTCCCCGTCGAGGTGGTAGTGGCGGCGGCAGCGGTCAGTCGCCCCGCGAACCTCGCCACCCTGCTTGCCACCGGTCTCCTGGGGCTTGCCATAGCGCTGGCGCTGGCGATGGCCTGGATCAATTGGCGCGTCGCAGATACGCGGCGTGCCGCCGCCCTGCAGACTGCCCAGAGCGAACGGAATCAGCAGGCTATCCTGACGCTGCTGGACGAGATGAGCAGCCTCGCCGACGGTGACCTGACCGTGCATGCCACGGTCAGCGAAGACATCACCGGTGCCATCGCGGATTCCATCAACTACGCCATCGAGGCGCTCCGTGAGTTGGTGACCACCATCAATGAGAGCGCAATCCTTGTGGACGGCGCTGCCAAACAAACGGAAGGCTCCGCCCGCCAGCTGGCTGCGGCGAGCGAGGCCCAGTCCAAGCAGATCGAGTCCGCCTCCCGCGCCATCGGCCGCATGGCCTCTTCCATCGAAGGGGTGTCCGGCAACGCGGAACGATCCTCGGACGTCGCCCGCCACTCGGTGGACGTGGCGCACAAGGGCGGTGATGCCGTGCGCCGTACGATCGAGGGTATGAACGCCATTCGCGAGACGATCCAGGAGACCTCCAAGCGTATCAAGCGTCTTGGTGAGAGCTCCCAGGAGATCGGCAACATCGTCGAGCTCATCAACGACATCGCGGACCAGACCAACATTCTTGCTCTCAATGCGGCTATCCAGGCTTCGATGGCCGGCGAGGCCGGCCGCGGTTTCGCGGTGGTGGCCGACGAAGTGCAGCGCCTCGCCGAGCGGTCGGCCAACGCGACCAAGCAGATCGAATTCCTGGTACGAACCATTCAGGCAGACACCAACGAGGCCATCGTCTCTATGGAGCGCAGCACAACCGACGTGGTCGGCGGCGCGTTGCTGGCCGAAAATGCCGGCGCGGCGCTCGAGGAAATCGAGCAGGTATCGAACCAGATCGCGGCGCTCGTCCAGAACATCTCCAGCACCGCAGGCGAGCAGGGCAAGGCGGCCTCGGCCGTTACCCGCAGCATGGATGTGCTGCAGGAGATCAATTCCGAAACTGCCGCCAACACGAGTGCAACCACCAACGCAATCAGCAAACTGGCCGAACTCGCCACGCAGTTGCGCCGCTCCGTCGCCGGCTTCCGCTTGCCACTCCTCACGTCAGGCGCCCGCGGGGGCTTGAGTAGCCTGACCGGCGAATATCCCGCGATGGTCGAGCCCGCCGACGTCTTCGACCCGGGCACGCCAGACGAGACGCGGGACGGCGCACACGGCCAGGCGCAAGGTCAGGCGCATGCCCAAACGTATGCCGAGACGCCCCGGTTTACCGAGCCGGTGTCCTTCGTGAGCAAGCGCACCGCCTGATCGTGGCCGCTTTCCCCGAGCCGAGTACCTTTCCAGGCGCCGTGCTAGGGGCCGTCGATCCGGTTCGGGAGCCGCTGCTGCTCGTCGCCGAGGAGCTGGCCGTGACACTGAACGAGGCGCGGGCAGCCCTCGAGCAGTACGCGGAAGGCGAGGTTGGCAATCAGCCACTTGAGCGCTGCGCGGCCCTGCTGCACACCGCCCGGGGTGTACTGCACATTACCGAGACCTGGGGCGCCAGCCTGCTTGCCGAAGAAATGGAGCAGACCTGCCGGCATCTGATGAAGACGCGGCGGGACGCACAAACGGACGACGGCATCGAGGCGCTGTCCCGGGCAGCGGTGCAGCTGCCAGCCTACGTGGAGCGTATCCGGGACGGTGGCCGCGACGTGCCGCTCGTGCTGCTGCCGCTGCTCAACGATCTCCGGGCGGCCAGGGGCCGACCGCTGCTCTCCGAAAGTACGCTGCTCCTGCTGAATATCGCCCCGGGCGCTGTGGGTGGGGCCCGCCGGATCGCCACCCCGGCGAAGGTGCCGGCGCCGGCCCGGCCGGCGGCCGCAGAAGACTCCGCCGCTCTCGCCAAGATCCTCCGGCCCCGCTTTCAGCTGGCCCTGCTCGGCTGGATTCGCGGGGAGGCCGGGTCCGATTCACTGGCCCGCTTGCAAGAAGTGGTAAACCGGCTCGAGGCCGCGGCTGGCAGCGAAGTGGTGCATCAGTTGTGGTGGGTGGCCGGCGGAGTGCTCGAGGCCCTCGCGGATCGGGGTCTCGAGGCGGGTATCTCGGTGAAGCGGCTCGTCGGCCAGGCAGACCGCGAGATGAAGCGACTACTGAACCTGGGTGAGCGCAGGTTTGCCGCCCAACCGCCGGTTGAGCTCGTGAACAACCTTCTCTACTACGTGGCACGGGCCACCAGCGCGGGGCCACGGATCGCCGCTATCCGCGAAGCCTTCAACCTGTCCGGGCTGATTCCGGGCGACGAGCAGATCGAGGCGGCTCGGCAGGGTCTCGCAGCGCCCAGCGTCAAACTGATGCAGGCGGTGGCCCAGGCGATCCGGGAGGATCTGGCCCGGGTCAAGGACGTGCTGGACATCTACGTGCGCACCGGCATGGAGCGTGTTGAGGAGCTGGCGCCGCAGATCGACCTTCTGAAGAAGATTGGCGACACCTTGGGCGTGCTTGGCCTCGGTGATCTGCGCGAAATCGTGCAGACCCGGCGAGCTGAGCTCGAGGAGCTGATTGCGTGTAACCAGAAGCCGAACGAGCCCACGATGGTGGCCATCGCCACCGCGTTGCTGGAGGTGGAAGACCGGCTGGAACACCAGCTCATCGGGTTGATCGCCCCGGACAGTGCGGCCGGTACCGCAACGCCTGAGGAGCACGATGACGCCGGCCGCAGCATGGTGACCCAGGCCGTGATGCGGGAGTGCCTGGCCAACCTGGCTCGCGTAAAGGAAGCCATCAGCCTCGTGACGGAGCGCGCCGGCGACGGTGCAGCCCTGGATTCCATCCCGGCCCTGCTCCGGGGCATTACTGCGGCCCTGCTGATGGTGGAGAAGGAACGCGCCGGTCGCGTGGCGGAGCGTATTGCTGCGGCGGCCAGCGAAGTGGTCCAGCGCGGTGCCGGGCCGGACGCAAGGGCAGCGCTCGAACGGCTCGCCGACGCCATCGTCAGCCTGGAGTACTACATGGAGACGCTCCAGGCCGGCCGGCGGGAACCGGACTGGATGCTGGACAACGCCGCCCGCTCGCTCGACGCGCTCGTCCTGCCCCCGGTTCCCCTGCGGGCCGACCTGGAAGCGGCAGGCGGTAGGTCCGGGGAAGGCCTGGCCGCTACGCTGGTCATCGACCGGTCGGAGGCCGAAATCCCGGTTGATTTCCCGTTGCTGGTGGCGGCATCGCCGCCCCTTTCACCCTGGCCCGCTGCCACCTGGCAAGGGCCGTCGGCCGACCGGCCAGTCGTGGCCAGTACCGGCCAGGACATTGATCCGGACATCCTTGAGCTCTTCATCGAGGAGGCCCGCGAAGCGATTGAAGCCATCAACGAGCATCTCCCGGCCTGGGAGCTCGACGAGAGTCAACGGGAGTCACTGCTCACCGTACGCCGCGCGTGCCACACGCTGAAGGGCAGTGGCCGCATGGTGGGCGCCGAGCTGATCGGCGAGTACTGCTGGAGCATTGAGCGCCTTCTGAACCGCGTTATCGACGGTACGGTGCCGCGCACGCCGGAACTGATGAGCTACCTGCGGCGGGCCACGCCCGCCGTGGCGGAGCTGCTCGAACAACTGGAAGTCGGGGTCACCCCCACCAGCGATATTCGCGCACTGATGGCCGAAGCTGACGCGCTGGGCCGGCCTGTCGCGCCCGTTGAGGCCACTGACAGCGCGGACTCCACCGAATTCCCGCCGTTGTTGGAACTGGACGGCGTGCTGGCGCCGTCGGCCGGAGCGTCGCCCGACGTCAGGCCGGAGGGCGCCCCGGAAGTGGAACGGCCGCTGGCGAGCGCCGACGAGACGCCGACCGCGCACCGACCGCCCTCCGCTACGCCCACGGTAGTGCTGGACCCGGACGACGCCGGAGTGCTGGAGCCGACAACGTCGGCGACGCCGTCCATGGACCCGGTCCTCCTGGATATCCTGTCGCGGGAGGTTACGGTGCACCTCGGCACCATCCGGGAGTTCGTGGCCAGGGCAGGGGAGGCCGCGTTGCAGCCCCTGCCCGAGCAGATCTTCCGCGCCTGCCACACCCTCCACGGCAGCCTCACGATGGCCGGCGTCACGACCGCCGTGGAAGTGGCTGCCCCACTGAATGACCTCATGGGCGTGCTGTACACCGCGCGACTCCCTGCGGACGCGGCGATCATTGCCGCCACCGGCGAAACCGTCGCGGTGGTGGCCAGGATCATCGAACAGCTGCGGATCGCGGCGCCGGCCTCGTACGCCGCGACAGCCGATGTGCAGGCGGTCGTTCGGGAACTCACTGGGCGTCTCCAGGACTTGTTGGCCCACGCAGGGGAGCGGGCGGCGGCCCTGTCGGCGGAGTCTGTCGATAGTGGCACGGCGTCCATGCCGGTGCCCGCGCTGTCCGAGCAGGAGGTTGCTGAGGCTGCGGGGGAACTGGCGGAAGCGTCGCCGTGGGCGTCCTCCGTCCCGGTGGTCCACCTTGAGGGCGAGCCGCCCGATACCGGAACGGAACTCACGGAGGCCGGGCCCGAACTCGAAGTTGAACCGCAACTCGAGCTGGAGGCAGCGGGGGATGGGGCGCCGACCGACGAACCCGAGGCTGCCGCCGTCGCGACCGCCGTGGGCTGGGACGCGGAGGTCGCTGACATTTTTGCCGAGGAAGCCAGCGAAATCCTCGAGGCCTGCGACCAGGCTGTCGCCAGGCTGGCAGCACGCCAGGACGAAGAAGTGGCCCTCGCAGAATTGCAGCGCGGGTTGCACACGCTGAAGGGCGGCGCCCGGATGGCGGGCCTGTTCGCCATGGGCGACCTCAGCCACGACCTGGAGACGCTGCTGCTGCGCCTGGCCGATGGCCTGTTGCCGCGGGCGACGGCGACCTACGGTCTCGTCCAGGCAGCCCTCGATGAACTGCACGTCCTGCGCGACGAAATCACGGCGGGCAACGCGGCGACGCCGTCGCCTACCCTGCTGTCGCGGCTGTTGGCTGCCCTGCGCGGCGACCTGCCGCAGGAGCCTCCTGCCGAAGTGCCAACCCCCGAACCCGTCACGGAATCGCAGCTGGCGCCCGACCGCGTTCCCGACGAGGCGTACCCCGAAATCCTGCTGCCGGAGCTGGACACGGGTCTGGAGCCCGAGCCCCCGCTGGTCGACGCCGACGAGCCTGCCCTGCCGCCGCTCGCCCCGTCGATTCCGCCGGCCCTGGAGCGCCTCGGCGAACTGGCCCGGGAGCTGGAAGCACCGCCGACGCCCCGGCCAGAACTACCGCTGCCACGGGCCGAGCCACCAGTGCCGGACGCCGAACTGTCCCGCTTCATCGCCGCACGCGAGCGTCCTGCCGAACCCCGCGATTTTGCCCGCGTCGACGCGGGCGTACTGGAGCAGCTGCTGAACGGTGCCGGCGAGATCAGCATCGCCAATTCGCGGCTCACCCAGCAGCTCTCCCAGATCCAGTTCAACCTGGAAGAGCTCAACCAGACGGTCGTTCGCCTGCGAGATCAGCTGCGCAAGCTGGAGATGGAGACGGAAGCCCAGATTCTGTACCGACATCAAAGCGAGCCGGAGGGAGTCACCGAGTTCGATCCGCTCGAACTGGACCGGTACTCCAGCATTCAGCAGCTGTCGCGCGGCCTGGCCGAGACCGCCAGCGACGTCAGCAGCATCAAGGACCTGCTGCAGAACTTGAGCGCCGACACGGAAGGGCTGCTAGTGCAGCAGGGCCGCGCGACGACCGAGCTGCAGGACCAGCTGATGCGCACCCGTATGGTGCCCTTCGATCAGCACGGTTCGAGACTTGCCCGGCTGGTACGCCAGACGGCGAAGGATCAGGGCAAGCTGGCTGAACTCAGCATCGTGGGCAGCGGCGATCTGGACCGGCAGGTGCTGGAGAAGATGCTGCCGCCATTCGAGCACATGCTCCGCAATGCCGTTATTCATGGTCTCGAGTCGCCCGCCGAGCGCGAGGTGCTGGGCAAGCTGCCCGTCGGCACGATCCGCATCGCTATCCGTCGCGAAGGCGCCGAAGTGGTCATCGACATCGCCGACGACGGCCGCGGCCTGGACGTCACCGCCATCCTGCGCAAGGCGATCGAGCTCGGCTTTGTGAATCGCGACGCGACACTGACCGACGAGGAGGCGATGCAGTTCATCCTGCGCTCGGGGTTCAGCACGGCCGACCAGCTCACCCAGGCCGCTGGTCGGGGCATTGGCATGGATGTGGTGGCTCATCAGGTGGCAAGGCACGGCGGCACGCTGTCCATCGCCTCCCAGCGTGGCATGGGCACCACCTTTACGCTGCGCCTGCCGTTCACACTGGCGGTTACCCAGGCCCTGATTGTCCGCGCAGCCCAAGAGCTATACGCGCTGCCGCTGCCGACGGTGGAGGGCATCATCCGGATCTCGCGCAGCGAGTTCGCGGAACGGATGGCACGGGCCGAGCCCGCCATTGAGTATGGCGGCCAGCGCTATTTCTTCCGCCACCTCGGGCAGTTCCTGGGCCTCGGACCCTCCCGCCTGCCTGACGAACAGGAGCGGGTGTCGATCATCCTCGTTCGTGCCGGAGACAACTCGACGGCACTCATCACCGACGAAATGCTGGACAGCCGCGAGATCGTCGTGAAGCCTGTCGGCGCCCAACTCGCCACTATCCGTGGCATCTCGGGCGCGACCATCCTGGGCGACGGGCGCATCGTGGTCATTCTGGACGTCGGCGCCCTGGTGCGCTCGTCCCGGCCGGCGCCGGACGCGCCCGCGCCCGTGGCTGAGCCGGAACAGAAGCAGACGCTGGCCCTGGTGGTAGACGATTCGATCACCATGCGGCGCGTTACCCAGCGCCTGCTCGAGCGGAACGGCTTCCGCGTGGTGACGGCCAAGGATGGCGTGGAGGCGATCAGCGCGCTCCAGGATCACCGGCCCGACATTATCCTGCTGGACGTGGAAATGCCCCGTATGGATGGCTACGAGTTCGCCCGGCACGTGCGCAACGACCCCGCTGTAGCGCGAGTACCGATTATCATGGTCACGTCGCGAGTCAGTGAGAAGCACCGGGCCCGGGCCATTGAGATCGGGGTGAACGACTACCTGGGTAAGCCCTACCACGAGCGCGAGCTGCTGGAAGCCGTCCAGCACCAGCTGAACCCCCTGTGACCTCAGCCAACGACGAGCTCTACAGCCTGCTGGTGCCGCTCAACCAGGAGCGACTGATTCTGCCGCGGGCCTGTGTGGCCGAAGTCGTTCGCTACGCGCCGCTGCAAATGGACGAGACGGCGCCAGCCTGGTTCCGGGGCCATATCGCCTGGAACGGACGGCAGGTGCCCGTGATCTCCTTCGAGGAGCTGGCGGGCCTGACGCCGGCGGAGCCTGGCGGCCGCACCCGTGTGGCGATCCTGAATGCCATCGGTGGCCGCCTCTCCACGGGCTTCTTCGGTGTGCTGACCGAGGGTTTCCCGCAGCTGGTGCGGGTGAACCGCGCAGTGGTGCAGCCCGCCGCCCGGCAGGCCTGGCCTGAGAACGGGCCGGTGATTTGCCAGATCCGCTTGATCAACGAGTACCCGCTGATTCCGGACCTTGAAGTCATCGAGGACCTGATCGAGGACGCGGCGCACCCGCAGGAAGAGCTTCTCTCCTAGGCCCGTAAAAACAACTAAGGTCCGGTACCTTTCTCACCGAGATCCCCGCGCGCGTACTGCAGGATTGCGAGTGCGGCGAGGGGCGCGGTCTCGGTACGCAGGATCCGTGGCCCAAGGCGCAGACCGCGGAAGCCCGCTCGGGACAGGGTCCGGTTTTCGTTTTCGGTAAAGCCGCCTTCCGGCCCGATAGCCAGGGCCACGCGGTTCGCCAGGCCCAGCAATTGCTCCAGCTGACCGTCGCCCTGGGGGTCCAGGGTCAGGCCCACCGTGTCCGGCTCGAGCCGGGCCAAGGCCTCGTCCAGCGAACGCGCGGGCCGAACCTCCGGCACGATGGAGCGCCCGCACTGCTCGCAGGCGCTGA
>Ga0315283_10004822_pt1 | contig 11816 bp, 12 predicted proteins | sample YL17G09_0_MG_FD_204541 | JGI IMG/M metagenome (GOLD analysis project Ga0315283, IMG submission 204541) | Sediment microbial communities from Yellowstone Lake, YNP, Wyoming, USA - YL17G09_0 | ecosystem: Environmental > Aquatic > Freshwater > Lake > Sediment | place: USA: Wyoming | collected...
GATTATGGAAAAGAATCCCGGTTTTGATCGATATCTGGAACCGATATAAAATTCAAGATAGATTATTCAAGCGGGATACATCCGAGAGATGGCAAAATATCAGTAATCGTCCGGTGAAAAGTGAAATATCTCGGAGAATGAACCTATTCAGCAATATATCCCTAAGCATTCGTGACAGTTTTTGAAAAGTAAAACAATCGGACAAAGAATCAAAGAGATTTGGAGCAAACAACCAAATAGGGTTTGAACATTAAAAGTCAACCACGGCTGATGTTTTCACTGAGTGGTATTACTTTTAAAAAGATATCTGAATCTGGAAAATTTTACATTCTTACCTGAGTTCCAACAAATCCATTTGCCCGTCAGTTGTTTTTTGGATAGGTTTGGCTGATTTCCTTTGACTGCTTTACTATTTTCAGGGCTCCACTCACATTGAAACATACAAATCTCCGTGAAATTATTCTGATTTTAAAAAACATCAGTCAGTCATCTGCAACCGGATATTTTCTTCAACCGTATAACAATTAAAAAAACATTACGATTTTTTCGGTGGAATCGCCAGCAGGTCATCGTCTTCTTTTTCTTCCTTCTTGTGCATTGACATTCCTATGAAGGTTGCAATAATAGCGGTGAGCATAATGCCCCCCAGCAGAATGGCTGTAGTGGCTGTGTTAGGTAATATAATGGAAAGTATAAGGAATATCGGAATCAGCCCGATAGCAATTATTTTCATATGTATCTCTTTAATTTTCATTGTTGATTCCCTCCCTCTTTCATTCCTGTAACAAATAGTAGTTTGTTCGTTGCAGAACCACATATGCGTTTCGAGAGTGATATAATGAAAAAATTCCGGAAATACACCCTGATATGATCGGATTGGGTGATTTTTCCGGAAATAAATCTCCTAAAAAAGGAATGCAGCCGGTACCCTAATTGACTGATACCAGCTGAATGGTGAACGTCAGGGGTTCTCCTGCAAGTGGACTGTTCCCATCAACCGTTACCGAGTCCGGAGTAACACTCAGGATCTTTACCCTGCTTATCGTATTGGTTGAAGGGTTACGGTACGTGAGCATCGCGCCTTCGGGGAGTTCCATTGTGGCAAGGCTGCCGGTCCTGTTGATCACATGGATATATTCCGGTTTGTAAGATCCGTATGCCTGGTCAACGGGAATATGTACGGTCTTTGTCTGGCCTGCCTTCATGCCAACAAGTGCATTCTCAAAACCCGGAATGACCTGGTGGGATCCCACCGTTAACGTAATCGGCGTTGCGTTGACATTCGAATCAAAGACCGTCCCGTTGGTAAACATACCGGTATAAAATACGGATACCGAATTCCCGATCGCTGCTGCGGGGCCGGTGCCTGTCCCGGTGACGAGCGGTTTGCCTCCCGGTGAACTGCTTGTGGCTGGCACGAGAAGGAAATATGCAGCAACTGCCACGATTGCTACAACGACTATTATCCCGCCGGCAATCATCAGCGTCTTATTTTTGGTCTCAGTGCTTTTTCCTTTTGTGTCGGATTTTTCTTTGGCCTTTTTTGATTTACCCATGGTTCCCATTCTTCCCTTTCATATTTGATATCCAGTACATACGTCACGGAGATTTAAACTGCTTGTTGAAAGTAAAGTTTGATGAGTATACCATGGGATTATCGGATTGGCAGGTGTACAATAGTGTGAGAAATGACTCACTACCTGATAGATATCCGCCTCATGGGATCAGTGAAGCACCAGATTCGCGATTTACGGAATCATTTACAGGAGAAATTTAATCTCGGGGACAAACTGGTTGTCCCGCATATCACGCTGGCAGGACCTTTCTCCACACAACATGAAAAAAAACTCATCGAAGATTTTACACAAATATGTACACATCAAAAAGCGATCCCAAAATACGAGGTTGGAGGTTACGGTTTTTTTGACGATACAAGGGTTGTTTTTGTAACGATTACTCCCGATGAAACTTTAAAACAATTCCGCCATCAGGTATCCCAGGCAATCTCCCCGTACTGCGAATTACGGAACTATGATCTGGATTCTGCCGATGCGTTCAGGTTCCACGCTACCCTGGCCATGAAACTTGAATGGCTTACATTCCAGAGAATAAAATGGTATTTCAGAGATCAGGAACCTGTCATTTACCGCCACCATCCAATCCGGGCGACGTTGCTCCGGAATTCCAAAATTCTCTGTGAATATGATTTTATTCAGGGAAGGATGCTGAGCCGTGCACAGGCACTGAGCAAGGCAACGATGAAGCGGGATTTTGATATTCTTAAGGTATGGTCTGACGCGAGTTGGGAATAAGAGTCTCATTTATTCTCTATTCCCTTCATCTTCAGGCACAGGGATATCCGGGATGCGCCGTATCGTGCCAAACCCTTGGGAAACGGACCGGCCCATGCCGAAATAATCCGGGATCATGAGATTTGTCCGGAACTTACCCAGAAAGACGATGACATTTTCCCGTTCTATCCGGTCTATCCGGAACCTGATCTTTGCCTCGCACGTTATCGGATCAGGGATTTTATAGTCCAGCGATCTTGCCAGCATTTCGAGATTATCGATAAGGATCCTGTGCATGAATGCATCCCGCTCCGTCTTGCCTTTCAGGGTATAGAACTTCTTAGCATTCTGCTGGTTCAGGGCAAGCCACGGCGTCAGGAACTCATAGGTTTGCGGGGTGCCAATCCCGAACTCTTCAATCCGGATAGCGGTATCACATTCAAGGATTGTACATGCAGAAGAACCCTGAGAAACTTCCCTGAGCCCCCGCGTATGCCCGAAAAGAAAGTCAGCACCCTGGCCGATACCAAGGGTAATAAGCGAATTTTTGATCTGCTTGCATTGCACTACCGGGTAGCGATAAATGAACCCGGAGGCAGTTTCCTTGTGAAGCGCCGTGAATTCCCCCAGTTTTCCCGCAAGATAGGACCGCAATTCTGTGATGGAAAATTGCATCGGGTTTACGGGCACGAGGGAGAGAGTGAATAGTTTCTGGATCATGAATGATTCTGCTCATACCATTTTTGCCGGCCATCTTCAAGGAGTTATCCTGATCAGGAATGTTTATTCACTCTGATGGTGCTGGACGTTATGCAATCATCGTATTCTTATTTTTCAGTCTCAAAACACCCTTTTTAACAATATTTCTGAATCGTTAATTATCACAAAAATCCCTTTAATAACAACGTGATCCTGCCAGTTCCACACCTCGCCACAGCTGCTCTACCCTATCGCAAGGTTAAGAAAGGTACAGCGAGATCTTTCACTAATTTCATAAAAACCATTATCCATTCAGCGCACTTGTAAAAGCATGGGAATACTCGTGGAACGACAATCTGTAAAATCTGTTATTCTGAACTCTGTGGGATATGATGAGAGCACAAAAACTCTGGAGATAGAATTTCAGACTGGACTTGTTTACCGGTATTCTGGGGTTCCTCTAAAAGTCTACGACGACCTTATGCATTCCAGTGAGATGGGAAAATACTTCTCTGAAAAAATCCGGCCCCGCTTCCATACAAAACAGGTTGTTGCCTGAATTCTGTCGCTGCTCATTATGGTATGATTGAGGTGACTATAAGTGAAATTATTCCGGGTTTTTTGAATAAAAGTTCTTTAAAATTTTGTGTAACTTTTTATTGCAAGAAAAAATAATGACCGTATCCATTACCGTTTCTGTTCGAGGAGGGACCGGATCTGCTGTAATTCTGAGAGCATCTGCTGGTGGATCGAGGTGCCGGATGGGATTGGTGACGGTTTTGCACTCCCGGTACCATCGTCATGCGATGAGCTCCCGCGTACGTGTGACCGTATCAGCTCGCGAAGTTCTTCGGCATGCTCGATACCTTCGATCTTGATCTCGGGTACAGCCTGTCCTGAATACCCGGCAGTCTGTATCGCAAGAGTTGAAATCCCAAGAAACCTCATGAGCGGGCCCTGCCGGAGATCAAGGTTTACGATCCGGTTATAGGGAACAATACCGGTCGTCCGGAACCAGACGCCCCGCTTCCAGTTAATCTCGTCCTCCCGCAGCTCATATGACATACTGTCGTAATACATGCTGACCCAGATCCAAAGGAGGATATAGATAACAACGGTAGAAATGAGGATAACAAGAGAAAAGATCGCGGGCATCTCCCCGAAGACTACAACAGGTACATAAGAAAAGAGCAGGATTGCCCCGATAATAAGGGCAATTCCCGCACGGTACCAGGTCATCATCGCAGTCGATGGTTTGAATCGCTTATTGAGGGGGAAATTCTGGCTTTCCATAAGGATCTTATTAGTTCTGGTGTATGCAGGAAAATAAGCATTGTGGGATATAAGGTACCTCGGGAGTCGGGTAACGGAGACGTAAAATCAGGAAATAGGGGATAACGAAGTTAGAAACTAAACCCGCATATGTCTTAATCGGGTAGTAGTCTTTAAAAAAAATATCACTCTTCTGGTTGTTTATAAAAACCATGGTGCATTAAAGGTAATCACCGGCAAGGTGATTTTTTAAGGGTCCTTCAATATTTTAAAGTATCAGGTATATTATTTCATGAGAGAATCTGAAGTTGTTTGCCATGATCAATCCGAGTCATATGAAAATTCCGGAAAAAGGCATCCCGAAGATGGACCTCATTTTTGCCGTTATCCTCCTGATCGCCACCCTTTCAACGGCATTCTGTGTCTACCAGGCAACGCGGTGGAATGGAATCCAGGCGGTAGATTTTGGTGATGCATCGAAGCTCCGGACAGAATCAGTAAGAGCTTCAAATGCAGCCAATTCCCAGCAAATAGTTGATGTACAGGTTTTCCTCAGCTGGGTGGATGCTGTAAGCAAAAATGATAGCGTTCAGGCCAATTTCATACAGGAACGATTCAGGGATGAGTTCAGGCCGGCGTTTAATGCCTGGATTGCTAGGGCCAATGAAACGAACCCGATTCCCGCTGGAACCCCTTTTGAGCTCCCTGAATATTCCCTGGCAAAAAATAATGAGAGCGCTCGTCTGGAAGAACAGGCAACAGCGAGTTTTAACCATGGGAAGGATGCAAATACCAACGGCGACATGTACATTTCCAACACGGTCCTCTTTGCCATTGTACTTTTTTTCTGCGGTATCTACACAAGGTGGGATTCAATAAAAATACGAAGAGGTATTTTACTCATGACCGTCCTGGTATTTTCATTTGCTGTCTATTCACTGGTGTCTCTTCTGGTCAGGGTAGGATTTGTCTGAATCCATCCTTTTTCATTAAAACACACCTTCAATCATACAATTTTTCCAAAAGACCACGCCCCTGCAGACAACAGGATCCGCTGAACCCGATACTTCCCGGTTACCTGTCAACCCGGCACGTTTCGCAGCCCCTTGAAAGCACCTGGTCTTTCTTACTGTTGTACCGGTAGATGGTGACGCCTTTGCATCCAAGTGACCGGGCAAGCAGAAATATCCGGCAGATCTCCTCCACGCTGGCATCTGCCGGTAAATTCACGGTCTTGGAGACTGCATTATCGACATGTTTCTGGATGGTCGCCTGCATCCGGATATGGTGATCCGGTGAAATCTCCGTAGCGGTTTTGTAAAGATCTTTCATGAATTCGGGAACCGGTGCAGAAGCAAGTGAGCCGCTCTTCTTCACCAGCGCAAGGATGTCCTTTCCGGAACTGGTGGTTCCGAGGTATTTTTTTAAGAGCGGGTGAACCAATACGACCGATCGGTTGCCAATCAAGCGGGTACCGGCAAGGGAAAAGAGGGGTTCAATCCCGCTGCTGGTATTGGCGATGAGATGGAGGGAACCTGTGGGAGCAATGGTCGTCACGGTGGCATTGCGCATCGCCCCTGAATAGATACTCTGGCCAATCGCAGGAAACGAACCCTTCTCCACACCCAGTTCCCGGGACGTATCATGTGCCTCGCGGGAAACAAGAGCCATCGTGCGGTCGGCAAAAAGAAGTGCATCCGGTGATTCGTACGGGATATTCATGAGGATGAGGGCATCTGCAAGTCCCATGATGCCAAGCCCGATCTTCCTAGTCAGCAGGGTTTTTTCTTTAATTTCCGGGACCGGGAATTTGTTGACATCGATGACTGCGTCAAGGAACTGCACACCCCGATGGGTGACGCTCCGCACAAGTTCTTCATCCAGGTCACCTTTTTTAATGCAACGGGAGAGGTTGACGCTTCCCAGGTTGCAGCTCTCAAAGGGAAGGAGCGGCTGTTCGCCGCAGGGGTTTGTTGCTTCAATGGTTCCAAGGCCTGGCACGGTATTGTTCCTGTTGATGGTGTCTAAGAAAAGCACGCCGGGATCACCGGATTGCCATGCAGCTGAACCAAGTGCATGCCAGAGTTTTTTAGCGTCAACACGCTTTTTTACCGAACCATCCCGGGGATTGATCAGGTCATATGGCAGACCATGCTCAAGGCAATGGAAAAAATGTACATCAAAGCCGACGGAAAAGTTGAAATTGGAAAGGCCGCCCTGGTTTTTTGCATTGATAAATTCAAAGATATCGGGATGGGAACTATTGAGCACTGCCATATTTGCCCCTCGCCGTTTCCCCCCTTGTTTTACCGCATTGGTGGCCTCGTCAAAGACGCGGATGAACGGGAGTGGTCCGCTTGCCGCACCACTGGTCGAGGAAACGGTATCCCCGGCCGGACGGATATGGCTGAACGAGAACCCGGTGCCTCCCCCGCTCTGGTGGATCAATGCCATGGTAGCAAGGGTTGAAAAGATACCCTGCAGGGAATCTTCAACGGGTAACACAAAACAGGCAGAGAGCTGGCCGGTTGGTGTCCCGGCATTCATCAGTGTCGGCGAATTGGGGACAAACAGCAATTCCTTCATCATGTGAAGGAAATCTTCTGAGACAGGGGTGTCTACGGCATTTGCTACCCTGCGGAAAAGTTCATCTGGAGTTTCTTTAGGGAGAAGGTACCGGTTGTTTAGCAGGGTTTTTGCCGCAGGTGTCAGGTCCATCAGGCTATCAGTCAACTGTGTTTATGCAAACGGAATATAAAGGTTATTGGTTTGTAGGAATTTTCTCCTGTCAGGGATAGTATTGTCGGTGAAATAAAAAAATAAAAAAAACCTTAGAATCAGATCACTGACCGACCCGGCTCCAGAATATCGTCAGCACCTTCCAGATCTTTTCCCGTAACTCGATAGCCCGCTGATCCGTCTTCTTCTCTCCATGACCGGGAGAAGAGGAAGCAGGTTCATACAGTGCCCGGTTTATCTCGATCTGAATCCAGGGAACGCCCTTATGCCAGTAATGGGCGTTTGAGATAAAACCGCCGGAGAACGGATTATTGATGGCAACTTCTTTTTCCAGCGAGAACTCTTCTAAAAAAACACCGGCAAGCATGGTAATCCACTCCTCGCTGCACGTGGCAATGCTCCCTTTTCTTGCCCTTCCTTGCCGGTCGCCGTTATTCCCCAGACAGATGAGGGGGCGTTCCTTTCCGGCATCCTTCTGGTTTCCTGATCCTTTCGGGAGCATGGAATGGCAGTCAAACGCAATCCTGACCGGATGCCGGTCAATGAGCTCATCGATCTGCTGGTGAAACGGGAAGTAATGCGTCATCAGAAGGGTATGGATAAGACGCATGTCAGGGACAAGCCCGGCACGGTAGACATCCCTTCCATCGATCGTCCTGAGCTTGATTATGCCATCAGGATCACGCAGGGGAAGTGGCAATGGCGGACGGTTGAGGTCGACAACCATGCGTGATACAGGAGTATCGATATAAGCCTCGACCCGTTCCTGATATCCAAAGACGACCCGGGTCTCGGGGTCGCAATAGTACAGGAGTTCTTCATTGGTGAGAAGCAGCCTTGGGCGAACACTTTCAGGGACGGTTGTCCCGCCGTGAGGGACGGATATCAGGAACGGGTAGCGTTTTTTCACCATTGTCAGCAGATGGACATATGCCGGGCTATTTTGTTAATATTTGGGTGGCAACAAAGTCGGGAGGAGTGCTGATTTTGTAAAAAATCCAACAGGCTAATGAACTCCCGATGATGAAGGTGTTTAAACATCCCGACGATCTTTTAAAAATGGGTGAATACTCCGGATAAAGATCACATATAATCCACCAAGGCAAGCATCTTCATGAATGACAGATAGGATTTAACGTATCTGAAAGATATTTAAAAGTACATGAGGTGATGCATTATCTGCTATATTTGTGGCTGTTCAAACTTTACGATGGATGACCTTGTCTGGTACAAGTACAAGTGCACCCAGTGTGGTCATACCTATGAGAGTACGGGCAAGGTATCCATCTGTCCAACCTGCAGGTCCCGGGATGTCAAAGAAGTATCAGGTGGATCGGAAAAGAAGGCAAAAAAAAGCACAATAGCAAAATTGAGTAAAAAACGGTGATGAGTACCCTGCTGTGGCATAGAAGAGTGGGTGTCAGTGCCCGTGGTTGACACAACCTGTTCAGAAAATCAATAGATCCCTTCTTTATCCTTTCTTGGTCTGATTATTTTTTCCGGTTCTTGATTAAAAAACCAATCCATTCCAATTAATATACCGGGACATCACCACTTTTTTCAGGAGATAACGATACCATTTTCAGACTGCTGAATAATAATGGAGTTTTTCAAACGATTGCAGGAAGATCTTTTGCCGTACCGGATATCCGTGCGGTAACCCACATCCTGCTGCTTCTGGCTCTTCTTGTCACGCTTGGGGTGTCATCTGCCACCGCCGCTGATGTCGCACAAGCATCTGATGAACCGATTATGACACCTCCGGCTGTTGCGCACGTCGGGGTTTATGTCGTTGATTTCAAACGGTTCAGTGTTGGCGAAGGCACGGTTGAGGCAATGTTCTATCTCAATATCAGGTCCGATACCAATGTTTCGATAAGTGACCTCGAATTCATGAATGGGCGCGTGAGCTCGGTTGATGTTATCCGGAATACACCTACAGAGAAAAATTACCGCATCTATGCCGTGATGGCAGTGGACCCGGATCTGCGGTACTTTCCGTTCGATAGTCACAATCTTCCCATCATCATCGAACCAAAGACCTTGAATGAGGACCAGCTAAGCCTCGTGATCGACCCGGGTGAGACGGGTCTTGATGAAGAAGCTGATATTCCGGGCTGGACATTTACGAGCTCAAGCTCTTCGGTCATAAACCGGTCCTATACAGCGGGAGAAATCCCGTACTCCCGGGCAGTCTTCAGTAATGGAATCAGCCGTGACAGTACGTCAACCATCCTGAAATTCTTCCTTCCCATCAGCCTGATTATCATTGTTTCGCTTGCATCGCTTATGATGAAGGTCTCCTCACGGCTCGGGCTGAACGCATCGATGTTCCTTGCCGCGGTGCTTATCCACTGGCGGGTTGCTGATGCAATCCCACTCGTTGCCTACGCAACATTTCTGGATATTTTTATGATCATCACCTATGCGACACTCGTCATGGTACTCGTATCCGGGATCATGATCCTGAAGTACAATGAATCAAAAGAGACAGCACGGGCTGAACAGATCAGCTGGTGGTCTCTCCGGATCATCCCGGTAGTCTCTCTCACCATGTACTTCCTTCTCTTTCTCTGGATCATGGTGTAAAATAATACCTTTTTTTAAGAAACCTGGGAAACCTGCAGCGCTCCCGGCTATAAAAAAACGACAATGTATTTGTATGATTATTTCCGCAACCGCACCCAAATTTTAAAAAAATTCCCCGATACTTCTAGTGTTTTGCGCAGAAGTAACCGATGGTGAGCCCGCATTTTGTGAATATCTCGCATGCCGGGCAATAGCAATTGATCTTTTTTATCTCCTGTTTTACCTGCGACGGGACCGATGATTTTCCTCGTGCACAGAAGAGTGCATTGGGTGGATATGCTGAAAGTTTGTTACTTTTATACGTTGGACAAGATCCACAATACTTTTTACAAATCTCAAAGTTCTCCGGAGTATCCTCAACGTTTTTTGTAGCATCCAAGGTCTTCATCTGACTGTTCACCACGAAGTATTCTACCGGGGATATAATAATGGTTTTTTTGATCAATTGTGATCCGGTACGCATTTTTTTTATTTGAACCCGGGAACAAAGTATTTCTCGAACAGGGAAAAACGTTACAAAACCACACATAAAAAAGAGGAAATGGTCGATATGGCAGATGCAGTCATAACTGAATTTGCAGGAACACGAAAAGGACCGATCACCAGGTTCTACCAGTACGGACGGGAGGGTATCCGGGTGCTGGATGCTGCAAAAAACCTGAAACGTCTCTATCTTTTCGGCCCGTCCGGCATGATGACAGAACGCAATCCCACGAATAACGAAAAGATTCTCCGCCGCTTCATCTTCGATGAGAACGGGATGCTTGAAGAAACCTTCTCATTCGGCCGAAGTCCACGGACATTCCGGTACGAAAATGGCGGTCGCCAGATAGCTGTGCGGGAGGGTGGTCAATACGGGGCTGTTGGTAAAACCTTCACGTTTGACCAGAATGGCATTCTGGAGACTGCATGGGGGCGGGAAGGTGAGATTGAGCGCGTGTATATCTTTGAGGCTGGTAATGATGCGATAACGGAACGGACGGGAGGGTGGTATGGTCCTGTGAGAAGAACAATAGTGTTTGAGGGAATTGAAGCATCCGTGTTCAGAGAACCGGAAGCTTTTTTGCAGTTTGCTGTATTTTCAGAGCGGGGCGAAGAAGAGGAAAATGCCATACATCCGGATGTTGTGCCAGAAAGCGATTATGGAGCCGGAGTATCCCCCGCCCGAAGCCGGTACGCATTCACCGGCAAAAGAAGCACACCTCCGGATACCATCCAGGAAACTGGTGGAAAAGGGGAAAAAGGGGAAGATATCCGGATAGATTTCATTCCGGATGGAGATGCCCCCGCAGATGAACCACTGCATGAAAAACCCCGCCAGAAAAAAAGCAGTGAAATATCCTATGACGAACGCCGTTCGGGTCGATAATCCGGAAACATACTATCCGGCTGATATAAAATGCCCAGGGGTATCGCATGCCTCGTATAACTCACTCTTTTTTCTGCTCAAGCACTGTCATGCGGGGATAGAACTCAAATTTCTTATAAAAATTCCATACCGATTCGTTCCCTTCACTGACAGATACCCGGTTCCTGGTTGAGCCGTTTTCATCAAGCCACCCGAGGGCCCTTGTTACGAGAGCCGAACCGATTCCCCGTGAACGGTACAAGTCATCGACAAAGATTGACTCAATCTCGCCTGTTATCATACCCGTTTTATCCTTCGACAGTGAACTTATGCAATATCCAACGTACTGATCCCTGCCCCTGACATCAAAAGCAAGGTCGATGCACAACATTCCTTCTGTCGCGACCTGTTCGAAATACGCCCTCCGCTTTTCAAAGGTCATCTGCTCGAAATGGCTCCGAAAGTTCGTCGTCTGGGTGGACATATATTTGTTGAGCAAACACCAGAGAGGGCGTATACAGTCGATCTCTCCGATATCGGTTCTGCGGTATTCGATAGTGGGCATATACAGATTTGTTGTAGGATACCGTAAAAGAAAAAGACGAGGGTTATTTTGCTCTTCCCGTGCTCCCTTTTCCGGAAAGCCAATAAGAGATCTTTTTGATTTTTTTGGGTATTGATTTCAGGAGTTACTATTTGAGGAACCGGAGAAATACACTATCTGTAGCAGATTCTAAAAAAAATACATCTGACGGGTTGTACCAATGAACCGCCTCCGCACCCTGCTGGAATGGACTGTTATTGTCGTAACATTCATTATTATCGGATTCCTGGCGTTCAGTTTTTTCCAGGGAGCAGGTTCGCATGCTGCCCAGCCA
>Ga0315283_10004823_pt1 | contig 11816 bp, 7 predicted proteins | sample YL17G09_0_MG_FD_204541 | JGI IMG/M metagenome (GOLD analysis project Ga0315283, IMG submission 204541) | Sediment microbial communities from Yellowstone Lake, YNP, Wyoming, USA - YL17G09_0 | ecosystem: Environmental > Aquatic > Freshwater > Lake > Sediment | place: USA: Wyoming | collected...
CCTTTCTCGTCCCGCCCGCCCCCCCGCCCCCCACCCCCACCCCCCCCCCCCCCCCGGGGGGGGGGGGCCGCCCCCCAGAGAGGAAGGAGAGGGAGAGAGAAGAAAAGAGGAGTTCGAGTAGCAAAAACTTGTTCACTTCTTAAAGAGCACAATGTCTTCGGAGGACTCTTCTGCCTCGCTCTTCAAGCGCCTCTGGCGCCCCAGCGACGCCGGCGGACCGAGCGGGTTCACGGGCGACTTTGCACGCGTCCCCGGCATGGGCGGAACGCTAGCCGGAGCGGCGCCTCCTCCTCCTCGCTCGATCAAGACGTCGAGCATGGTGACGAGCATGCCTTCGACCTCGAGCAACGTTCCGCACTCGTCGGCCATGTCGATGACGTCTGCGTCCAAGGCCCACCCTGCTCCCGTCAAGACACAAACGCAAGCGCCTGGGAGCCCAATCAGCCATCCCGAAATGTGAGTCGAAGAGCGAGCGAGCGAGAGAGAGTAGAGAGAGTAGAGAGAGGGTCTTGAAATGGTGTTTGCCCGTTCGTTCGCTCGTCGTCGTTTCATCATTGCCCTCGACTCAATCACACCTGCGTCTCCTCGGGGGGACGCCCGAAGCTCTTCGGAGCCTCTCCGATCGCGCCGAGACGAGCTTTCGAGATATCCTATGTGCCTCACCCCGCGTAGAAGCGAACCGTCGCTAGAAAGAGGCGGGACGGAGCGCATTTCGATCTAGCTTCCTCGACGAGGGCAAAACTTTTTTTGCTGACCTCACCCCAAAATCTACTTCCTCTTTTCCTCCTCCTCCTCCTCCTCCTTCTTCTCCTCCTCCTCCTTCTTCTTCTTCTTCTTCTTCTTCTTCAACAACGACGACGACACCAAACAGGTGCTTCTCGCCCACCGACGTCGGGATCTGGGAAGTGGAGAGGCCGAAGAACAACACCGGTGGACCGGGAGGAGGCAACAGCAGCAACTTCAGTGGCGGCACTGGCACCGGCGCGGGCACGGGCCCGCGCGGGTTCTTCAGCTCGATCCTCGGAGGAAGCGGTGGCGGAGGGAGCGGCGGCGGAGGGAGCGAGGGCAAGTGAGCGAACGGTTGTGTTTGCTCTTATATCTCTGTCTCTCTCCCTCTCTTCGCCGGGCACTTTTCAACCTTGGGAGAGATGACAAAATAAGAACAAAGGTGTACCAGCACAGCACAGCGCGCGTGGGGGCGTGGCTCTTTCCTGTTTTTATTTTTTTCTTCTTATTCTTAGGCTGCTTTTCGTTCTTTCTTCGTTTTCTCCTTTCCCCCCTTTTTTCGTCTCGAGTCATATCATATCCCACTGTCGCCCACGCGTTCCCAGAGCTTTTTTTCTTTCGCGTTTTCCCTTTTGACCCTCTTCATTCTGTCGCCGCTGTAAAAACAGAAACAACGAAAACTACATAAAAAAGTCTCGGAGCTATATTTCTTTCTTTTACAGTTTTTCCCTTGAAAAAAAAGGCATTTCGTTCAAAACTAGTTTCAGTCCCCGCAGCAGCACGCTTCGTCGTTCTCTCCGTCGTCGCCGTCCTCGTAGTCCCCCTTGGCACCAGGAGGCGATCTTTCGACTCCGTCTCCTCCGCCGCCTCCGACTCCTTCGTCGCCTTTGCCCTCGACTTCGTCCCCGAGCGCGTCGACCGTCCTGCCCGTCAGACCCTCGAGCCTCCCCAGGTCCCCGAAGCGCACCGTCATCCCGTCCGCGGCCGCCACGGCCCCGGCCGCGTCCCACTGCGCCGGAGCCTCCAGGGCGTCGGGGGGCAGGCCCGGGTACCTCTGGCTAAAGTGCGTCAGGACGGTCCGCCCGGCCAGCGACGCCGCGGCGACGCCCAGCGCGCCCGCGACCGTCGAGTGCCGCTTCCTCGCGGCGTGCCCCTCGCCGTCGGCGCCCGAGGCGAACGTCGCCTCGTGGACCAGCAGGTCCACCCCCCGGGAGGCCCTGGCGAAGTCGTCCGTCGGTACGGTGTCTCCGCTGACCGCCAGCGACCACGAGGAGGAGGAGCAGGAGGGGGAGGAGGAGCAGCGGGAGGGGGGGGGAGCGAGGTCCGAGCTCCTCCTCCCCTTGGACCAGAGGACGGCGCCGTGCGCGTCGGCGCAGTGGTCGGCGCGGACCGGCACCCACGCCTCGAGCCCCAGGGCCCCCTCGAGCTCCCGCCTCGCCCCCTCCGGGTCGTGCCTCTGGTAGAGGGAGGCGGCCGAGGCGAAGCGGTAGAGGGGGGCGGCCGAGGCGACGCGGGCGAGGGGGGCGGGGCGAGGGGGAGGGGGAGGGCCCGGGCCGCTCTCGCTCCACCCGGCCGCGGCGGAGGCCTCGGAGAGCCAGCGGCCGACGGCGTGCGGGCCGACGACCAGGAGGGGAGGGGGACAAGGAGGCGGAGGAGGCTCCCCGTGTTTCTTCCCGCGCAGCTCCATCAGCAGCATTTCTTCCCTGCGAGCCTCGAGCACTCCCAGCAGCCCGAGGACGTGGTCCGCGTGCCTGTGCGAGAGCCAGACGGCGCGGAGCGAAGGAGGGAGCAAAGAGGTACGCCGTCGACCTCTGTCGTCGTCACGCTTCGTGTCGTCCCCGCTCCGTCTCTCCCAGCAGGCCTTGGCGAGCGCGCCCGCGGTGCCCTCCCCGGCGTCGAACAGGATCCCCGCGGCGGCGGCGCTGGCGCTCGACCCCGCGAATCCGGGGACGTCGAGGAACATGGCGCTGGCGCCGCGGTGCGCCGAGGGCTCGGCCGAGCCCGTGCCGAGGAAGAAGAGCGTCGGGAGGATGGCGGTGTCGAGGGGCAAAGCAGCAGCAGGAGGAGAAAGAGGCGGCGGCGGCAGCGCCGGAGCCACCGCCACCGGGGCCGCGGGGGCCGCTGCCGAGGAGCCCTTCTCGCCTTCGCTGTTGCTGCTCGGCTTGAGCCTCGCTCGCAGGGCCGCGGCGGCGCCCTTGTTGGAGGAGGCCGAGAGGACGTGCGATGCGGGAACCTCCTCGTCTTGCTCCTTCTTCGGCCGCTTGGCCTCGCGCTCGACGACGGCGACGGCGGCAGCGGCAGCGGCAGCGGCGGCAGCTTCTATGCCGTTCTCGCCTGCTCCTCCTGCTCCTCCCCCTCCTCCTCTTTTCTTCATGGCTTCCACGACGGCCTCCGGATCGAAAGGGGAGACGCACTCGGACTCGTCTACAGTCGCAGTCGCAGTCAGTCTCCCCCCCGCTTTCGAGGCACGAAAGTCGACTCGGAGCATCAGTCGGCCTGGGTAGAAGGAAGAAGGAGACGAGGAATCCTCGCCCTTTGACGACGACGGCGGCGGCGGCGAAGAGATCCCACGCGGTCGCGGGAACACGACGGGGTCGACGGTCGAGAGGCGCGCGAGCGTCCTGGCCGAGGAGAGGTGCCCCAGGAACGAAGAAGAAGAAGAAGTGGAGGAAGAAGACCAAGGAGACGACGAAATCTCGCCGTCGAGGTCGACGAGCGACGCGAGCACAGAGGGAGGAGGAAGCGGCGCTTGGCCGTTCTCCGCTCGCTCGGCACCGCCCCCGCCCCCCGCGAGCCTCCGGGCCCACTCGTGGTACTCGGGCGTCTCGGCGACCGCTGCCCGGGTCAGGTGGACGATCGCGGAGACGCTGTTGTTGTTACGGTTCTTTCTCGAAGCCGCCGACGTCGCCGCCGGCGTTCCCCCTCCGCCGTCGCCGCCGCCCTCGCCGCCCTCGCCGCCGCCCTCTTTTTCCCTCCGGAACGGCGACGACGACGAAAGCAGGAGCCACTCGCTCAGCGGGTGCCGCCTCGCGCGCTCAAACGCCTCCTCCGAGGCGCAGTCCACGACGAGGAGCGTCGCTCCCGCCCGGGGGACGCGGACCGCGAGGCACCAGAGGGAAGGCGAGGGGGGCGAGGGGGAGCGGCGGGGAGGAGGAGGATTCGACGAAAACGGAGGAGTGGGCGCCGGGGGACGGCCCCCGTCGCCGCCGCTGTCCGCCTCGGCGTAGAGAGGACTGGGCCCTCCGTGGCAGAGCTCGTATTCCCTCTCCCGGGGAGGGAGCGGGTCCCGGAAGAGAGGAGGAGGAGGGCGACCGGTCTCCTCTTCTTCTTCGGAGGAAGAGGAAGACGACGACGACGACGAAGAGTCTTCGTCGCTCTCGCTGCTGCTGCTCTCGTCGTCGTCGTCGTCATCATAATCATCAGAAGAGCTCTGACCTCCCTCGGCCGCTCGCATCCACAGAGGGATCGCCCACACTTGCTCGTCGGTCCAGGCCGCGACGACATCGATCAGGTCGTCGCGGTAGACAGAGCGGAGAGGAGGAAGGTTCGGAGGCGAAGTCTTGGCCTTTGGCGGCGGCCGAGAGGAGGCTGCTGCCGCTGCTGTTGCTCCTGCTGCGGCGGCGGCTGCTGCTGCTGCTGCGGCGGCGGCGGCGGCGGCAGCGGCCCTCCCTCCTCGTTCGCTGCCAGCAGCAGCACCAACCTCGTCCACGAACACGGTCGGGTGCCTCCACCGCAGCAGGTGCCTGAGCGAGCCGGCCGTCGCCCTCGTCCCGCGCGGGCCGACGACGCGGAGCTCGCCGTGGCCGTCGGCCCTGAGGCGCATCAGCAGGCCGCCGAGCCCGCCCAGGCCCCTCGCCGGGCTAACGCTCGTGGCGAAGCAGGCCCTGAGCGCCGCGGATGGGCGGCAGCGGTGCTCGAGGGAGAGGCGGGAGTAGCTCTCGGGGCAGTTGAAGAGGTACTGCGGAGGAGAGGAGGAGGGCGAGGAAGAGGGGGGAAGAGGTTGAGCGAAGAGCGAGAGCGAGCTTCTAGCGAGGCTTGTCGTTTTGACCGTTTTTAATCCAATCGAGAGCCAGCGGGACTTACCTGTGCGACTGTCCCCACGCTCAGCAGCACGGCAGGTGCTATGCTGTCTCCAGGGGCCACCACGAGCAACGCCGAAGCGACAGGAGGCGGCACGAAGGCCGCCGACGCCGCTGCATCGTCCGTCGCCGCCGTGTCTGCATTGGTCTTTCTTGCCGCGGCGGCCATTGGCGCTGCCGCTTCAGATCGCTTCTCGACTTTTTCGGGCAAAACTAAATCGCTAGCGCGATGGAGATCGCACAGAGAGACTCATCAGCGTAAAGAGAGGAAGAAAAAAGAGAGAGGCAGTTGTTCTCGAAAGAGCACGAAATGTCTCTTTTTCTTCTTCTTCTTCTTTTTCAACCCGGTGGGAAAATAGGAAAACCCGTGCATGAAAAAAAAAAAAAACCTCGGGGTCCCGAAAAACACGAAAGAAAGAAAGAAAGAAAGAAAGAAAGAAAGAAAGAAAGGAAAACGTCGTCATGGCGCCACGTTCTTCCTCATCTTCTCGACCGCGGCGATGGCAGCCTCGTTGGACTCGTTGTTGTTGTAAGCCTCGATCGCCTCCTCCTTGCCGATCAGCTTGGCGAGCAGCTTGGGCGTCTTCTGCTTGCCCGACTTGGTCGCCCCGGGGATGAGCCTCAGGCCCGCGCAGTCCCCGACCCCGAGCTCGGACTGCCTCAGGCAGTACTTGTCGGTGATGGCCTTTCTGTTGGCCTCGGAGTTGGCGGCGGTGCGCTCCTTGAGCGTGCGCAGGAGCTCCGAGGACTCGAAGGCGGCGTCCGCGTCCGCGAGTTTTGCGGCCTGGCGGGACAGGGGAGCAGAGGAGGAGGACGAGGCCGCGGCAGACGTCGAGGCGACGGCTTTGTCGAGGGCCGGGATCGAGATGGACTCGAGGCCCAGGGCGGCTGGAGACGAGAGAGAGAGAGAGAGAGAGAGGAAGAGAGAGAGAGAGGATGGATGGGGATGAATTGGGGGGAGGAAGTTGGGCGCGGGGGAGTGGTTGGAGAGAGAAATGGTTGGAGAAAGAAATGGTTGAGAGAAAGGTGGGAGGAGGCCGTGGCGTGCGAGAAAAACGAATGCTCTCTCTGACTCTTCCTCCTCGCCGATGTCTGCTGCTCTCGCTGATCTCTGCTGCTCCCGGCTCCTCACCAGCGGGACCGGCCCCCGAAGAAGCGACGACGACAGCGGCGAAGAAGGCGGCGAGCGAGGCAGCGGCAGCGGGCTTCTGCTGCCTTTTGTTGTTGATGATGGCATCGCCGTTTGAGGCGACGATCTGATGCCCCGGCTCTTGTGCTCGCTTCGGGACCACAGCGGCCGCTGATTTGGATGCGAATGCCTGGCGGGATGGCTGGAGTCTCCGGAGAGAGGGGGAGGAGGAGGAGGAGGAGGTGGAGACAGAGAAGGGCATCGCGGAGGGTGGAGAAAGACAAGGGCAAAGGAGAGCGAGGAGTCGGAGATAGAAAGAGGGAGCACAAGTTTGTGCCTCAAAACTTTTTTTCTTATTTTTTTCTTTGAGTCTTTCGTTTCGATCGAGATGGAAGCTAGCCCGACCGACGCAGGAGGAGGAGGCGTGCCTGCTGCAGGTGCCACGAGCGCGCAGCAGTCGCAGCAGCAGCAGCAGCAGCAGAGGCACGACCCTCGCCCCGCAGCGGGAGACGGCGCTGCAGCGAGAAGAAACGGCAGCGACGGCAACGGCAGCGGCGGTCGATCGCCGGCGCCGGCTTCGCTGTCAGCGTCGGCGCGGCCGTTCACTCCCGGGACAGAGCCGCGCCCGCCTGTCGCCGCTTCTCCTACCGAAGCGGATCCTTCCCCCTCGAGAAGGCCGCCGCCGCCGCAGCAGCAGCAGCAGCCTAGCAGGGCACCGCAGCCGCGGAAGCAGCAACGACAGCAGCGACAGCAGCAGCAGCAAGCTCCTCGCGGCCCTGCCGCCGACGACGGCCCGCCGCCGGGCTTCCCCGCCGCCAAGGGCCGAGGAGGCGGGCGAGGCGGAGGCGGGAGCGGAGGACGAGAGGGCGCGCCTCCTCGTCGTCCTCCTCCTCCTCCTCCTCCTCCTCGCCGAGTCGCTCCCGTCTCGTCGTCCTCTGACGAAGCCGACGACGGCGGCGGAGAAGAGGCGCGCGGAGGCGGCGGAGCGGGGGGGGCAGAGGGGACGGGCGAGCGGGCCCCGCCCTGCGCGGTCTGCACCGACCCGCTCGAGGCCGTCGCGCTGGGCCGCTGCAACCACAGGCAGGTCTGCGCGCTGTGCTCGCTGCGGCTGCGGATGTGCTACGGGGACGTCAGGTGCCCGCTGTGCAAGACGGAGCTGGCCGAGGTGGTGGTGACGAGGTGGAGGAAGGGAGCGAAGGAGGCTGGGGGTGGCGGCGGAGGAGCTGCGGCGAGCGACGGCGGCGCAGGCGCCTCGGCCACCCCCGCCTCGACTTCTTCTTCTTCTTCTTCTTCTTCTGCTGCTGCCGCCGCTGCCTCTTCCCCGATCCCGGACTGGAGTACCTGGTCGCAGTGCCTCCCGCAGCTCTTTTCCAGGCCCGGGTGGGCCCGCGGGGTCTTTGTCGACGACGGAGGAGGCAATGCCGCCACCGCCGCCGCTGGCGGTGGTGGCGGCGCTGCTGCGAGCTCCTCCCCCTCTTCCTCCTCGACTCCCGCCGCCGCCGCCGCTGCTGCTCCTCTTTCCTCCTCCTCCTCCTCCTCCTCCTCCTCCCCCGCAGCAGCAGCCCTCGCCGTCGTCCGCAGCCTCCCTCCCCCGCCGCCCCTGGCCAAGAGGTCCCCTCTCCGCGCCGCCCCCCTGCTCTCTGCGGCCCTGCGAGCCCTCACTGGCCGGGCCTGCCCCGGCTGCCCGCCGCCGCACAGGCAGACGCCGCGCCTGTTCCCCTCCGACAAGGCCCTGCTGGCCCACGTGCGAGCAGAACACAGCGGCGAGGAGAGGAGGGGAGCAGGAGGAGCGGGAGGAGCGGGAGGAGCGGGAGGGCGAGGAGGGGGCGAGAAGGCCGCGACCCTCTGCTCGATGTGCCTCGAGAGGGGGCGGGAGTTCACCCGCAGCCTCACCGTCTTCGGGGACAGAGCAGCGCTGAGATCGCACCTGGACAAGGAGCACCCGGCGTGCCAGTTCTGCAGGGTCGAGGCCAGAGCCGGAGCCGGAGCCGGCGCCGGAGCCGGAGGAGCGGGGGCTGGGGGCGGAGGAGAAGAGGGTTCTGCTGCCGCTGCTGCCGCGAATGCCTCCGCCGGCCGCGGGGGCAGGCAGGGCCGCGGCGGCCGAGGTGGCCGCAGCGCTTCTTCGCAGGTCCCGACGCAGCCCCGCCGCTTCTTCTCGGCCGACGACCTCTACTCCCACATGCGCACGGACCACTTCAACTGCCACGTCTGCCTCTCGCAGACGGGCAAGCACTTTTACCTGCGCGACGCCCGCGCCCTGATCGACCACCTCGGACGGCAGCACTTTTTCTGCGACGAGCCCGCCTGCGAGGGCGCGATGGCGGCGTTCGCGACGCGGGAGGAGCTCGAGCAGCACGCGCGCGCGGTGCACCTGGGGAGGAACATGCCCCGGTTCGACAGGAGGACGGCGAGGCCGCTGTCGCTGCTGCTCGGGGAGCAGCACGGGGGAGGCGGGGGAGGCGGGGGTCGGGGCGTCGGCGGCGGCAGCGGTGCCGCGTTCCCGGAGCTGCCGAGGCATCAGCAAAGCAGCAGCAGCCGGCGAGGAGGCGGAGGAGGAGGGGGAGGTCAAGCTCACGTTCCTACCCCCTCCGCTTCCGGCGGCTTCTCGCTCGTCGACGACGACGAGCAGCTCGCGAGGAGGCACGGCCACAGGAGAGAAATCCCGGTCTCGGGCTACTCGAACGCCGCCGCCGCTTCTCGCTCTTCCAGGGAGGCGTTCCCGGCGCTGGGCAGCTCTTCCGCCTTCGCCTCTGCTCCGTCCTCGTCCGCGGCCTCCCAGCCCCCCCCCCTCGTCCGGGTCACGTCGCGATGCCCCTGCGGGCGCCGCGCCTCCCACCAGGCCGTGCCCCTGGGCACCGCGGCCCCGGCCCTGGCCTGCGACGTGGCCTGCGCCGAGGCCAGGCGCGCCGCGGCGCTGGCCGACGCCTTCGGCGTCGACCGGAGGAGCCACGTTCCCGTCTTCGAGCGGGCGGGCAGCGGCTTTGCCGGGGGGTCGGCGGCCACCGCGGGAGCCTCCCCCTCCTCGGCCGCCTGCCCCTTCCGCCCCGGAAGCTTCGAGCCCGAGCTGCTGCACTGGGCGTGGCACCACCGCGCGGCCTGCGCCGCCGTCGAGCGGGCCCTGGCCGAGTTCGTGTCCAGCAGGGCCCGGAGGAGGGAGCCGCTGCCCGCTCTCCCCTCGGCGGACGACAGGAGGGCCGTTCACATGCTCGCGAGGCACTACGGCCTTGCGTCGCAGAGCTCCGGGGAGGGGAGCAAGAGGCGCGTGGAGCTGTTCAAGATTGGGGGAGGAGGGGGAGGGAGCACTGCCGTCGGCGGGGGGGGAAACGGCACCGGCGGCTTTCACGGCGAGTCCTCCTCGTCCCTCTCCAATCCCGCCTCCAGCAACGACGGATTCTTCCCTCCGGCCCTGCTCTCGACCACCGCGAACCGCCTCACGCTCGCGGACGTCGAGAGAGCCGGGAACGAGGCGAGAGGGTACGCCCTCTGCCTCGTCGACGTCGAGCCCCGAGCCGACCTCTCGTACCTCCTCCGCCGCTTCGCCGAGTCCGGATTGCTGAAAGCCATCGAGGGCCCCGACGAGCGCGGTTCCGCGACCGTGCGGTTCACCAAGGCGGCGGGGCTGAGGGAGGCCCTGGACCAGCTCGGCGGGGGCATGCGCGGCGCCTTCCGGATAGACAGGACGGCGACGCTGCGGGCGAACGAGGCCGTGCTCGGGATCCCGGCGACCTCGAGTGCCGCTGCTGCCGCGGCTCCAGCCGGAGCTGCCCCAGCTCCTCCTTCGTCGATCTACAGCGACCTGGATCCGCACGACAGGATGGCCGCGATCGAGGCGGCGTTCTCGTCGACGAGCGTCTCTGGGAGTCGAGGCGGCGCGAGGAGCAACGCCAACGCCCGGGGTGGTGGTGGTGGTGGTCCGTCTTCTTCTTCCTCTGGAAACGTCAACAACGCGTCTTTTCGTCCCAGCGCCGCTGCTGTCGCCGCTGCCGCCGCGGAGCTGGGCAACGGGTGGAAGCTCGCTTCCGATTTCGACTGGGCGGATGACGAGTAGGACATTGGTTTGGAGGAGAAAAGAGAAAGCGAGAGAGAGGAAAAAAAAGAAGCGCTCCGGTTTTCAGCTTTGAGTTATTTTTTTATCTCTCCGCCCCTGCATTCTGTAAGAGAGAGAGAGTCTTTTTTCTTTTTTCGTCAATTTCGTCTTCTTCTCGGGGTCGTCGTCAACACGGATTCGAAAAAACAAGAGCCGAAAACTTTAAGCGGAAGGAGGCGGCGGCGATTCGCGGGAACGGGGAAAATTTGGAAACGCGGAAACGGTGAAAACTTGGAAAGAAACGAAGAGAAAAAGAATAAATAAATAAATCTCAACCCGAAAGCAGCCTCGGCGCCACCGCGGCCGCGATCGTCGCCACCACCACGCCCGTCGCCAGCCAGGCCCCGACCATCGAGGGGGACTCCGACAGACCACCAAAAAGGCCGCCCCATTTCGTCGACGGCGACGAAGCCAAAAAGGCGGCGATTCCCCCCGGGTGCGCCGCCGCCGCGCGGACAGCCAGCGCCGCGACGGCGATCAGCACCGCGGCGTGCACCGGAGTCAAGACCCCTCCCGCCTCTGCCAGCCTGCCGTCGAGGCCCGGGATGGGCTGGCCCGGCTTCAGCCCGAGACCGCGGGCGCAGGCAGCCTCGATCTCCTGGGCGCGCTCGATCGCCAGGGACGCGGTCGGGTCCCGTTGTCGCCGCTGCGTTGTCGAGGCAGCAGAGTTGGAAAGACTCGAGCTCTTGTTGATCCTCTTGGCCGTCTGCGTGATCGCGCGAGCAAACCTCGCGAATCCCAGGTACACGTCCTCCATCGTCCGCGTCCGCAGCAGCACCACGGCCGTTTCTCCCCTGCGCATCTTGACCACGCCCTCGAAGACGCCGTGGTTGTCGTAGCACAAGCTGAGCGTCGCCGCTGCCATCAGCTGCGGGATGGCGCAGAAGCGGAAGACGCGCGGGTCCGTGACTCGCTCCATGTAGGTCAGGGCGGGCAGGGCGTGCCTCATTGCGTCGGTCACCATGTGGTTGAGGCAGGCAAGCGCCGCGGGAGCGGCCCCCTTCTCCTTGAACTCGTCCAGGCTGGCGGCGTACCGTCCCCAGATCTCCGCGGGCCAGAACATTCGGGGGGCGGGCTCCTCGCAGATGTCCTCGAGGTAGTCGCGGATGATGTTGGTCTTTTGGAGGAAGAGGCCCATGTCGTTGGACAGCGCGGGCTCCTTGGCCAGGGACTTCGACTGGAGGCCCGAGGAGACGAAGAGCTGTTAATTTTACTTATATATTTTGAAAGGTGAGGAAAATAGACTCTTCTCTCTCTCTCGCCGCTCTCGCCGCTCTCGCCGCTCTCGCCGCTCTCGACCTCGCCCCCAAAATAAAAAAAGAACCCCCTACTCACGTCGGTCAGACCCACGCCCACGAGCCCGGCCACGTAGTGGCAGTAAAGGTCGTAGTCCTCGACGGTCCGCACGTCCTGCCTCTCGATGAAGTCGGCCATCCCGTTGCCCATCCTCTTGGTGATGTCGGCGATCACCGCCCTGTACCCCGGTTGGAGGCCGTTGAACGTCCGCGCCACCGCAGGGTAGCCGCGCATCAGCCTGCCGTAGTTTCCCGGGCCGCCGCAGTCGTCCATCATGAACGTCTCGTCGCCGGCGCGCTCGTGAAAGGCCCGCAGCAGTGGCACCTTGGTCGATACCGGGATGGCCATGTCGTCCTCGACGGTGTCCAGAGCTCTGAGGACGAGGTAGAAGACGCAGACCGGGTCTCTGAGGCACTCTGGGAGCTGCTGGATGACGACGGCGAAGCTTTTTTTTCGTGTTTTTTTCCCCCGTTTTTGTTCGTTTTTTCGGGTGCGGAGG
>Ga0315283_10004829_pt1 | contig 11812 bp, 12 predicted proteins | sample YL17G09_0_MG_FD_204541 | JGI IMG/M metagenome (GOLD analysis project Ga0315283, IMG submission 204541) | Sediment microbial communities from Yellowstone Lake, YNP, Wyoming, USA - YL17G09_0 | ecosystem: Environmental > Aquatic > Freshwater > Lake > Sediment | place: USA: Wyoming | collected...
ACTCTCCGCCGCGGACAAGGCGAAACGCTGCCAGGAATCCCGCACGCAGTACCAGAACATGATGAACGCGCGCCGGCTGTACGAGCCAGGCTCCTCGCCAGACGAGCGCCGCTACCTCGACTCGAACGAGATAGATGCCGCGCGCGCGAATGCAAAGAAAGTGATGGACGAGTTCTGCGCGGGTCAATGACGCAGTGACTGCCGCCCAGGCCGGATTCGCAGGCCTCGGCGCCATGGGCCGGGGCATGGCTCGCAACCTGCACCAGGCGGGACTGCTGCGAGCCGTGTGGAACCGCACCGCGAACCGTGCCGACGAGCTGGCCGCCGAACTCGGCGTCGTGGCGGCTACCAACCCTGCCTCGCTCGCGCGTGATTGCGACGTCATCGTGCTGTGCGTTGCGGCCGACGCCGACGTGCTCGGCGTGGTCGACGCGCTGCTGCCCGGCCTGCGAGCCGGAGCACTAGTCATCGACTGTTCGACCATCAGCGCCGACACGGCCCGTGAGGCCGCGCGCCGCCTTGCCGCGAAAAGCTGCGAATTCCTCGACGCGCCGGTGAGTGGCGGCGTCGAAGGCGCACGCGACGGCACATTGGCCATCATGGCCGGCGGCACCGAGTCGGCGTTCGCCAGGGCGCAGCCCGTGCTGCAGGCCATGGGCCGGACGGTCACGCATTTCGGCCCGAGCGGTTCCGGCCAGGCCGCCAAGGCGACGAACCAGATCATGTGTGCCGGCGTCATCCAGGCGGTGGCGGAAGCGATGGCATTTGCCAAGGCGCAAGGCCTGCCATTGCCGCAGCTGATCGAAACGCTCGGCAAAGGCGCGGGCTCCAGCTGGTATTTCGTGAACCGCGCGCCGAACATCGTGCGCGATGCGTTCCCGGCTGGCTTCCGCGTGCGGCTGCACGAAAAGGACCTGAAGATCTGCCGCGACATGGCGGCGCAATCCGGCGTCGAGCTGCCGGTGGTCGAGGCGACCCTCGCCCAGTACCGCGAGCTGATCGCGCAGGGTCACGGCGACGAAGACATCTCCGTGCTGTTCCGCCTCAAGGACGCGCTGTTCGCCGCGGCAGCGGCGCAGTCCGGCGGAAAATCCCCCAAACCCGCATGAGCGTCCCGGCGTCCCCGCCGGAGCGCAGTCGCGTCGACGAACGCGACTTCTTCCTGCCCGACTTCTGCGAACCGCTGGCCGTGCTCGCGATCGTGCTGATCGCTGCGCTGCTCGGCTTCGTGCTGGCGCTCGCGCGCCAATCCAGTCACGGCATGTTCTGGTTCGACCTCGCGCGCACCACGACTTTCCTGCTCTGGGCCGGACTGCTGTGCGCCGCGGTGCTGTGCCGCTCGCGGTCGTGGCTGGCAGGGAAATCGTTGCGTGCGGGGAGCGCCTGGTCGCTGCTGCTGATGGTGGGAACGGTGGCCGCACTGTCCGAAGCGGTCTACCTGCTCGGCCGGCTGTGGACTGCGCGACTCGGCACGCCATCTGCCATCCTCCCCGACTCGCACTGGCGGTTCGTGCTGCCCAACGTGCTGATCGCAGCCGTGGTAGGCGCGCTTGCCCTGCGCTATTTCTACGTGTCGCAGCAGTGGCGTCGCTCGGTCGAACTCGAGGCCCGCGCGCGCATTCGTGCGCTGCAGGCACGGATCCGGCCGCATTTCCTGTTCAACAGCATGAACACGATCGCGTCGCTCACGCGGTCGAACCCGGCGCAGGCCGAGGCAGCGATCGAGGACCTTTCCGACCTGTTCCGCGTCAGCCTGAGCGATGCGCGCGCGCAGATCACGCTGGAAGAGGAAATCGAAGTGGCGCGCACCTACCAGAGGATCGAAAAGTTGCGGCTCGGCGACCGGCTGCAGGTGCGCTGGGACGTCGGCGACCTGCCGCTGCGCTGCGTGGTGCCAAGCCTGCTGCTGCAACCGCTGCTCGAAAATGCGATCGGGCACGGGATCGAACCCCTGCCGCAGGGCGGCATCGTCGATGTGCGCGGCCGGCTCGACGATGGCACGGTCATGCTCGAGGTGACCAATCCGAAGCCGTCGGGCGCGCCGCCGCCGCTCCGCCGCGGTCACGGGATGGCGCTCGACAACATCCGGCAACGGCTGGACCTGGCCTTCCCGGGCCGCGCGACCGTCGCAGTCGACGATGCGGAGAGCCGGTACACGGTCCGGTTGCGCTTCCCGCACACCGAAGACGAATCCGTCGTCCCGGCTGCCGCGCTGAAGGGCACCGCCGTGACGCCTTCGTGACACGCGGCCCGGTCCATCGGACAATCCCGGTCCGCGCATGGACGAAAGCACCCCCTCCCCCGCCGATTCGGAAAAGCTGCGAGCGCTGATCGTCGACGACGAGGCGCCGGCGCGCGCGCGACTGCGTCGCCTGCTCGAGGAACTGGGTGACGTGACGATCGTCGGCGAAGCGACCAACGGCGCCGAAGCACTCGATCGCTGCGCGACACTCGATCCCGACCTGGTGCTGCTCGACGTGCACATGCCAGGCATGGACGGCATCGAGGCCGCCCGCCACCTGGGCGCACTCGACGAACCGCCAGCGGTCATCTTCACCACGGCCCACGACGAATACGCACTCGCGGCGTTCGAGACCGAAGCCGTGGGCTACCTGTTGAAGCCGGTGCGCCGCGAGAAGCTCGCGCGCGCCGTGCGGCACGCGGCGCGGATCGCCGGTCCGCAACTCGCCCGCCTTGCCGAGCAATCGCAGCTCGGCCGCCGCCGCGCGCAGATCTGCGCGCGCCTCGGCGAGCAACTGCGGCTGGTGCCCGTCGAGGACGTGCTGTATTTCAGCGCCGGGCAGAAGTACGTGACCCTGCGGCACCGCGGCGGGCGCGAGCTCATCGACGAATCGCTGCGCGCGCTCGAACAGGAGTTCGCGCCGGACTTCATCCGCATTCATCGCAACTCACTGGTCGCACGCCGTTACGTGCAGGTCGTCGAGCGCAGCCCCGAAGGCCATCTGTTCGTGCGACTCACGGACAGTGACGAAACCCTGCAGGTCAGCCGCCGGTACGCGGCGGAGGCCCTGCGCCAGATCCGCACCGGACACTGAGACCCCATGAACTCTCCGCGCGAAGACGTCGGCGAAGCAACGATCACCCTGCCCGATCCGCAGGCCACAGCTTCGCAGAAGGTCTTCTTCGCCCGCGTCGGCATGTTGTTGCTCATGGCAGGGCTGCTGTACCTCGTCTGGCGCATCGTCACGCCCCTGTGGCAACCGGTCGTCTGGGCCATATTGCTGGGCGCGTTGCTCGCACCCTCGACAGCCCGGCTTGCCGCGCGGCTGGGCAATCGCCCGCGACTCGCCAGCAGCCTCATGACCGCCGCCGTGGTGCTGCTCCTGCTGCTGCCCATCCTCGCGATCGGCGGCGCCGTGGCGGCACAGGCCGCGCAGCTCTTGCACCGCATCGATACCTCCTCGCTGCGCGCGTCGAACCTAGACCTCGCGGACTTTCCGGCGCTGGCCGGGCCACTCAGGTGGCTCGAGGCGACGGCGGGCCTGCGTCTCTCGCAGATCGAGGGTTGGATGGTCACGGGCGCCAAGCGCCTGCTCGAAGTCGTGGCCGCGTCGGGCGGCGCCGTGTTCCTCGGGGCACTCGGCACGATCATGAAATTCGTGCTGATGCTGTTCGTGCTGTTCTTCATGCTGCGCGACGGCCCCCGGATCGCGCAGACGTTCGTCCGCATGCTGCCCATCGAGACCCACCTGCGCAGCAAGCTGTGGCGGCACCTGCTCGACGTAACGCGCGCGGTGTTCATGGGCATCGGACTGACGGCGCTGGTGCAGGGGACGCTGCTCGGCATCGGCTTCGCGATCGCGGGCCTGCCTTCGCCGCTGCTGTTCGGCGTACTGGGTGCGCTGTTCGCGCTGGTGCCCATCGTCGGCACCGCCATCGTGTGGGTGCCCGCGACACTCTGGCTGCTGTCGCAGGACCAGCCCTATTACGCAATCTTCATGTTGGCGTGGGGCGTGGTGGTAGTGGGTGCCGTGGACAACGTCCTGCGGCCAATCCTGATTTCCGGCCGCACCGAAGTCCCTACCCTTGCCGTCTTCATCGGCGTCATGGGCGGTCTCTCTGCGTTCGGGTTCATCGGCCTGTTCCTGGGTCCGATCGTCCTGGGCCTGCTGGTGGCGCTGTTCCGGTTCACTTCGGAAGAGCTCGCGCCCAGATCGAACGAAGGTTAAGCCGCCTGGCGGCACGAGGAGTCGAGTCTTGTCGAACACCCCCCTACGCATTGCGACCCGCCGCAGCAAGCTCGCCATGTGGCAGGCGCAGCACGTGCAGTCACTGTTGCGCGCAGCGCACCCGGAGCTGCCGGTCGAACTCGTGCCGATGAGCACGCAGGGCGACCGTGTGCTCGACCGCGCGCTGGCTGAAGTCGGCGGCAAGGGTCTTTTCGTCAAGGAGCTCGAGGTCGCGATGCAGGAAGGCCGCGCGGACATCGCGGTCCACTCGATGAAAGACGTGCCGAGCGAATTGCCGCCGGGCTTTGCGATCGTGGCCGTGCTGCCGCGCGCAAACCCGCTCGATGCATTCATTTCGCGTCGCTTCAAGCGTTTTGAAGACCTGCCGCACGGCGCACGCGTCGGCACCTCGAGCCCGCGTCGCCAGGCGCAGCTGCGCCACGCGCGTCCCGACCTGCGGTTGGAATTGCTGCGCGGCAACGTCGATACCCGGCTGCGCCGCCTCGACGAAGGCGAGCTCGATGCGATCCTGCTGGCCTGCGCCGGACTCGAGCGTCTCGGCATCGACCACCACATCACGCAGCAGCTCAGCGTCGAGCTGTCGTTACCGGCCGTGGGTCAGGGCGTGATCGGTATCGAGAGCCGTGCGGACGACGAGCGCAGTCGTGCGGCACTGGCGGCGCTGCATCATGCCGATTCGTTCACGCGGCTCGTGGCGGAACGTTCGTTCGCCGCCACGCTCGGCGGCAGCTGTCATTCACCGATCGCAGCCCATGCCACGCTCGACGGCGGCACGCTCACCGTGCACGGTTTCATCGGCGCGCCCGACGGCAGCGAAACCTATCGTGATCACGTGGGTGGACCGGCCACCGAGGCCGCATCCCTCGGCCGCGAACTCGCCCGTCGCATGCAGTCGGCTGGGGCGGAAACCCTGCTCGAGCGCCTGCGGCAGGAGGCCGCCGCAGCGTCGTGACGCTCCCGCTCGACGGCGTCACTATCGTCGTTACGCGTCCGGCAGCCCAGGCCAGCCGGTTTCTCGCGCTGGCGCACGCTGCCGGCGCCGCGTGCATTCCCTACCCGACGCTGCAGATCGACCACATTGCGGTGGAGGACGCCACTCGCGCGCGTCTGCAAAGTCGCACCTGGGACTGGGCCATCTTTACCAGCGCCAACGCGGTCGAATCGGCGCTCGGGCAATGCCGCGCTCCGCTCGCGACGCGGCATGCTGCCATTGGCCGGGCGACGGCACGCGCGCTCGATCGGCATGGCGTCAAGGTCGAGGCGCGCCCCGAGAGCGCGAATTCCGAAGGGCTGCTGGAGTTGCCGGAGTTTGCAGTGCTGGCGGGCCGTGGCGTGCTGCTGGTCAAGGGCAGCGGCGGCCGCGAGCTGTTGCGCGACGCCCTGCGCGCGCGGGGCGCCGAAGTGCTCGAACTCGAGGTGTACCGTCGTTCGGTCACAACTCCGACCGCGGCGGCGACGGCGCAGCTGCACGTCGCCCTGACGAGCCCGGGTCCGCTGGTCGTCATGGTGACCAGCGCCGAGGTCCTGCAATCCTTGCTCGAGCACGTCGCCGGCGACGACGCAACACAGCTGCGCAGCCGGACGCTGCTGGTGCCCGGACCTCGAGTCGCTGCAGCCGGCGAACGTCTCGGCTGGACCGGACCGGTCGTCGCAGCGGCTACCGCCGAAGACGAGACGATGCTCGCCGCCCTGACGGGCCTCACGGCGGGGTCTAAGCCCCCTGCGTGATAGCATTCACGTCCGCCGGCCCCGGATAGCCCGCGAGTGCCGATGACCAACGAAATCGAATCCCTCACCACGGACATGAACGCGCGCCGGACCGGCAGCGGCGTGAGCCCGATGCTGTTCGCCGTCGGCGGTCTCGCACTGCTGCTCGCCGCCTACGCGCACTGGCGTTTCGGCCAGTTCGATGAGCGCATCGACCGAATGCGCGGGCAGGTGGTCGAACTGCGCGCGGCACAGGATCGTCTCGGCGCGCAGATCGGCACGGTCGGCACGCAGCTGCAGGAGGCGAATGCCCAGGTGCGGTCGCAGATCCGCCTGCTGCGCGAGGTACCCACGCAGCTGGGAGAACTCGGTCAGAGCGTCGCCGAACTGCGTGCCCGCACCGACGCACCGCAGCGCTCCTGGGTCCGCGCGGAGGCACTGTACCTGCTTGAACTCGGTGCCCGGCGCCTGCGGCTCGAACACGACGTGCCCACGGCAGTCGCCGCCCTCGAATCCGCCGATGCGCGCCTCGCTACGGTACCGGATCCCGCGGTGGCCGAGGTGCGGGCTCAACTCGCGCGCGAACTCACCGCGCTGCGCGCGGTCGACGTACCCGACATTTCATCCGTGCTGTCACGACTCGCAGCCGTCGAGACGGCTGCTGCGGATTTCCCCGTGCTCGGCGTGCCCGTCTCCAACGCGCGTCGCCTGGATAGGACTGAAGCCGGTGTCACCGAGAGTGCATTCGACCGCGCGACCCGCCGCTTGCGCCAGGCGTGGGGCGACCTGTTTTCCTACCGGCGCGTCGATCCAGCGCGCTCGCGGCTGGTCACGCGCGAAGAAGAATCGCTGCGCCGCCAGCAATTCGAACTGCGCCTGTTTACGGCGCGGATCGCTGCCATGCAGCAGGATCGTCCGGGCTACGCGCAGGTGTTGCAGTCGGCGAAGGCATTGCTCGACCGCTCGTTCGACCCGCGCGACGAGACCGTGAGCGCGGCCCGCACCGAACTCGCACAACTCGCTGCGATCGACGTGAACCCGACGGCGCCCGAGATCGGCACGGCCGCCCAACTGCTGCAGCGGGTGATCCGCGCGAGCTCGCCCGCGAAGCCATGAAGGGCAGCGTACTCACGGCGTCGGCGCTGGTCGGTGGCGGCCTCCTCGCGCACCTCGTGCTCGACGATCCGGGCTACGTCGCAATCAGCGTCGGCAGTTCGCTGTTCGAGACGACGGTGCCCGTGTTCCTGCTGCTGCTCGTCGGCCTGTATTTCCTGGCGCGCGCAATCATCGAATCGCTGACGGCGCGACGCCGCCTGGCAACGTTGCGCATGGAACGCCGCAAGCGCCGCGCACGCGACGACACGCAGCGTGGCTTGCTCGATCTTGCGGCGGGACGCTGGCGCAGCGCCGAAGACCTGCTCTCGCGCGCCGCCCCGGAGGCCGACTCGGCCGCAGCGAACTATCTGGTCGCGGCCCGCGCTGCCGACCTGCAGGACGCTGTCGAACGTCGCGACGAATGGCTTGCGCGGGCGCAGGAAGCCGCTCCCGCTGAACGGGCGGCGGCGCTCGTCACGCTCGCTGAAATGCAGATGCGACGCGGACAGGACACCGCTGCACTGCAGACCCTCGAACAGCTCGATGCGTCGGGCGACCTGAATTCGCGCGGGCTCGAGCTCATGGCGCGGCTGTGCCAGAAACTCGGACGCGGCGAGCAGCTGCGCGCCATCGGGCCACGCCTGCGCAGCGCGAAGGAATTGCCGGAAACACAGGTCAACGAGATCCTGGCGCAGGTGCAGCTCGAAGAAATCCGGTCGGCGGGCGAGCGTCGCGACGTGCCCGCTGCGAACGAGGCCTGGTCCAACCTGCCGCGCGCGACGCGCAAGCTGCCGCAGGCGATCGCAACCTACGCTCGCGCGCTCGTCACCGCAGGCGAGACAGTGGCGGCCGAGAAGCTGCTGCGCGAAGCAATCGACGATCGGCTCGAACCCGTGCTGGTGCGGCTCTATGGCGAACTCATGCTGCCGGATGCGCTGACTCCGCTGGACCGCGCGGAGCACTGGTTGCGCAAGGCTCCGGAAGATCCCGAATTGCTCGCGGCCTGCGCACGCCTCGCGCTGCAGGCAGAACTCATCGGCAAGGCGCGCAGCTATCTCGAGGCATCGCTCGGCCGCAAGCCGTCGGCCGAGAACAGCCTGCTCTATGCGGAGCTGCTCGACCAGCTGGGTGAAGGCGATCGCGCACGCACCGTGCTGCGTGACAGCGTCGCACGTTCCGTCGGCCGTCGACCGGCATTACCGCGCGTACGCTTGCGGCGGCGGTAGACGGACGCCGGCGCTGTTCGGCGATCTCGCTCGACCGTACGGCCCCGGAAATCCGGAGAGTTCCGGCAGGCACGCCGTAAATACGTCCCTGTAGGCTCGCACCCTAAAGGGCATAAACGCGCGACGTCCATGTCGCGCGACGGCCTTCCGGAACTCTCCGGATCCCCGTGTCCGCGACCACGCGTGATCCCACGCTATTTGCCGTCCGTCTTCCGCATCGCCGCCAGCGTATCGGGCGCGTAGTCGAACGAGTCGAAGAAGAGCTGCGCGCGCGGCAGGCCGCGCTCGACGAACGTGTGGCGGATCGCCTCCACCATCGCGGGCGGGCCGCTCGCGTAGACGTCGTACTGCGCTAGGTCGGCGCCGAGATCGGCGAGCGCAGCTTCGTGCACTAGCCCGCTGCGACCCGCCCACCGCGATTGTTCGGCCTGTGGCTCGGACAACACGGGCCGGTAGGCGAAGGCCGGACGGACGGCCTCAACACTCGACAGCCAGTTGTGCTCGTAAAGGTCCTGCGTCGTGCGTGCGCCCCAGTAGAGCGTGAGCGGGCGACGGTCACCGACTGCCAGCAACTGCCGCAGCATGGCACGCAACGGCGCGTAGCCTGTGCCGCCGCCGATCATCACGGCATGCCGCGGCGAATCGCCGCGGAACCAGAACTGCCCGAGCGGGCCCTCGACTCGCAACAGGTTGCCGGCACGCATGGTGTCGAACAGCTGGCCGGTGAACCCGCTCGACGATGCGCGACGCACGTGCACCTCGAGCATCTTGCCGTCGCCCGGTGCGCTCGCCAGCGAAAAGCTGCGGCGGCGCCCGCCTGACAGGATGAAATCGATGTATTGCCCGGCGCGGTAGTGCAGGTCCTCAACGGCCGGCAGCCTGAGGAATACGGCCATGACGTCGTCGGCGAGGCGCTCCATGCGATCGATCCGGCTCGGCAGGCTCTTGACCTCGACTTCGGGGGTCGGCCGCATCTCGCGTGTCTCGATCGTGATGTCCGTGATGGCCTGGGCCTGGCACAACAGCACGAAGCGTTCGGCTGCCTCGTCCGGAGTGATCCCGGCCGGAAGCCCGCGCGTCGGATAGGTCGTCTCGCCCGACAGCAGCCGCGCCCGACAGGACGCGCAGTGCCCGCCCTTGCAGCTGTGCGGCAGGTTGAGGCCCGCCCGCAGCGCAGCCGTCAGCACGGGCTCGCCGGGATCGGCGGCGAAGATTTCGCCCGTGGGCACGATCGTCACTTGAGGCATCGACGCGGGACTCCGGCGAGGCGCAACGGCGCTGGGCATCCCTTCGCGTATGCTTTAGTCATGGATGCCGACCTATCATGCCTGATCGTAGGTTGCGGATACGTCGGTTCGCGGCTGGCGCGCCGTGAATCCGCCCGGCGCCCGCTCCGCGCGCTGGTGCGCTCGGGCAAGAGCGAGATCGACCTGCAGTCGGCCGGCGTGCCCGCGCTGCGCATCGACCTCGATGCCGCCCCCGACCCCACCCTGCAACCTGCAATCGCTGCAGCCGCAGACCGGGCGGCCATCGTCTACCTGGCGCCTCCGCCCGACAACGGCACGACGGACCCGCGGCTGGCAACGTTCCTGGCACAGATCGAGGGCGCCACGCCCGCGGTCTTCGTCTACATCAGCACGACCGGGGCCTACGGCGACGCGGGTGGTGCGCTCGTCGATGAATTCACGCCGGTCGCACCGTCGAACGACCGCTCACGCAGACGGGTCGCGGCCGAAAGCACGGCAAAGGCATGGTGCGCGGCACGGGGTGTGCGTTGCGTGATCCTCCGCGTACCGGGTATTTATGGACCGAACCGCCTGCCGCTCGAGCGGCTGCAGCGGCGCGAACCCGCCCTGCACGAAGCAGACGCCGGCCCGGGCAACCGCATCCATGTCGATGACCTGGTCGCCGCCATCGTGGCCGCCGTCGATCGCCTGTCGGCGCGGGGTGTCTTCAACGTGACCGACGGGGACTGCGCGAGCACCACGGCGTACCTGCAGCTGACGGCCGCAGCCGCGGGAATCGAGCCGCCCGCGCTCATCAGCAAGGCCGAGGCACGGGAGAAGATTCCGGCCGGCATGCTGTCGTTTCTGCTCGAATCGCGCCGAGTCGACAATCGTCGCATGCTGGCCGAACTCGGCCTGCAACTGCAGTACCCGACGCTGCAGGCGGGCGTGCTCGCAAGCCTCGCCGAGATGCGCCACACACAGGGGGTCGCCGCAACGTGACGACGTTCCGCAATCCCTCCGTGGCCGCCATTCGCGAACTGCTGCGAGCCACGCAGACGATCGCCGTGGTCGGCATTTCAGACAATCCCGCCCGGCCGAGCTTCGGCGTGACGACATCGATGCGCGGCTTCGGCTACCGCATCCTGCCGGTGAACCCCGCGCTCACGCAGTGGCAAGGCATCCCCGCGCATCCGACGCTGGAGGCCGCGGTGCAGACGCTGCGCCCGCACGAGCGCATCGACATCGTCAACGTGTTCCGGCGACCCGCGCAGGTGGGCACCCTCGTGGACGAGTGTCTCAGGCTCGGGCTGCCCACGCTGTGGCTGCAGCAGGGCGTGATCAACGAACCGGCCGCCGAACGTGCGGTCGCCGCGGGCATGACGGTCGTGATGGACCGCTGCATCTACGTCGACCGCGCTTCGATGCGTGGGTGAGTCACGAGTCGGGTATCCTGCCCGGATGCGGCTTGCCTTCACGAAGATGCATGGCCTCGGCAACGATTTCATCGTGTTCGATGCCGGCTCTGCGACCGACCTGCCCTCTGCCGATGACCTGCGCCGTCTCAGCGACCGGCGCACCGGCATCGGCTTTGACCAGGCGCTGGTGCTCGAGCCACCGCGACGCGCTGGCACCGACGTCTACTACCGCATCTTCAACGCCGATGGCTCCGAGGTGGAACAGTGCGGCAACGGTGCGCGCTGCATCGCGCGACTCGTCGCGAGCCGGCGGGGCGAGGTCGACCGCCCGCTGCAGATGGACAGCCCGGGCGGCATCGTCCAGGCCCGACTGCGACCCGACGGCCTGGTGTCCGTGGCGATGGGCGTGCCGAACTTTGATCCGGCCTCGCTGCCTTTCGACGCGCCAGCGGCGGCGGAGACCTATCACCTCGACACGCGAGCCGGTCCGGTTGAAATCGGCGCCGTGTCCATCGGCAACCCGCACGCCGTAATCCGCGTCCGCGACGTGCAGCAAGCTCCCGTGGACAGCGTCGGACCCGCAGTGGAAAATCACCCTCGCTTTCCGCGCCGCGTGAACGTGGGTTTCCTCGAGATCGTCGCACCCGACCACGTGCGGCTGCGCGTGTTCGAGCGGGGCGTCGGCGAAACCCAGGCGTGCGGCACGGGCGCCTGCGCTGCGGTGGCCGTCGGACGGCGGCACGGGCCGCTGGCCGAGGAAGTGAAGGTGGATGTCCCTGGCGGGCGAATGATCGTCCGCTGGCCCGGCCCGGGTGAGCCGATCTGGCTGACCGGTCCGGCCGAAACGGCCTTCGCAGGCCAGGTTGAAGTGACGGGCGCCGAGTCGCCGGAGTCTTGCAGATGAACAAACCGATCCGCGGTGCCGAACC